>Ga0214473_10009357_pt1 | contig 11580 bp, 8 predicted proteins | sample RVTome_7_FD_203509 | JGI IMG/M metagenome (GOLD analysis project Ga0214473, IMG submission 203509) | Soil microbial communities from uranium-contaminated site in the Upper Colorado River Basin, Wyoming, United States - RVT98D197 | ecosystem: Environmental > Terrestrial > Soil > Contaminated >...
TCTCATCCACCATGAACGCGGGTTCTTTGCGTCATATTTTTCCTTCATTCTCTTCGCATAAATTTTTTTTGCTGCTCTAAACTTTGCGATCTCCTCAAAAAAATCAAGATGCGAATTAAAGAAAAAAGATATTCGGGGGGCAAAGTCATCCACATCCATCCCTCGTTTTATGCAGGATTCAATGTATGCAAAGCCATCGGCTAAAGTGTAAGCAAGTTCTTGAGCTGCAGTCGATCCGGCTTCACGAATGTGATATCCGCTTACAGAAACCGGATTCCATTGCGGAACTTCATTAGCACAATATTCAATCATGTCGACAATAATTCGCATTGATGGGTGAGGAGGATAGATATATTCCTTTTGAGCAATATATTCTTTAAGAATATCGTTTTGTAATGTCCCTCTAAGATTTTTCAAATCAATATTTTGCTTTTTTGCAATAGCAAGGTAAAAAGCAAATATCATCGCCGCCGGCGAATTGATAGTCATTGACGTTGATACTTTATCAAGAGGAATTTTATCAAACAAAATTTCCATATCCTCCAACGAGGAAATAGATACACCGCAAATTCCAACTTCACCATTACTAATCGGTGAATCAGAATCCCAGCCCATAAGTGTAGGTAAATCGAATGCAACGGATAAACCGGTTTGACCATTATTTAGAAGGTAGTGAAACCTTTTATTTGTGTCTTCAGGAGAACCAAAACCAGCGAACTGCCGCATCGTCCAAATTTTACCTCGATATCCAGTCGCGTGAATTCCACGTGTGAATGGATACTCACCCGGAAAACCGATTTCACTTAAGTAATTAATATTTTCTACGTCATCAGGACCATAGAGCATCTCAATAGGTTCACCGCTAACCGTAGTGAACTTCATTCCTGTTGTTTTTGTACTTTCAGCTTTTTTTTGGTATGAACTTTTTCTCGATTTATAATCTGGGTTCATCCCTTAACCTTTTTATTGATAAACGAATTATAACAAATATTATTTTATTACGAAGTTCTTCCGAACCTTCGATCAAATTCATCCAACGAAATTTTGATTACAATTGGCCGGCCATGCGGACAAACATACGGCATTGATGTTGCGAACAATTGATCAATGAGTAATCTAGTTTCTCTTTCCGAGAGCTTATCGCCGGTTTTAATAGCAGCATGACACGAGTAAGATTTAGCTATGTTATCTCTTTCCTCCAGCTTTTTCTCCCTTTGATTATCCGTGTATTCGTCAATTATTTCTAGCAAAACTTTTTCCTCTGAGCCGGAAACAATATCATCAGAAACACCGTTTATTACAACTAAGTTCTTGCTGGAATATTTTATATTAAAACCAAGTTTATTAAGAAACGTATCGATTTCTTTTAGGATTTGATATCTTCCCGGATCCAGCTCAATTGTCCTCGGAAATAATAGCTGCTGCGAAAAAGGAAGATCTGCGTCAAGTCGTTTTAATGCTTTTTCATATAAAATTCGTTCGTGAGCAGCATGCTGATCAATAATCATTAGGCCGGTTTTGATTTGCGAAAGAATGTACTTGTTATGAAGCTGAATAATAAATGGAAATTCTTCAGAATCAGCCTGTGAGGATTTTTTTTCAGTGTAAACAATATCTTTTCCTTTATTCTCATTAAATGGATGAGAAACGGTAGCGGATAAATTCCTTTTATCAATATCCGGAAGTGAACTGAAAAGAAGATCAATCTCCTCATCACTAAAAGAGGTTTTGGCGGCTGAACTCTTATCCCTTGAAAATGGTCTATCTGAAAAATCTTCTCTCCCGGTTTTAGAAAATGGGACTTGTTTTATTTTTTCAGTTTGAGGATTTGAATCGCTAAAACTCATGTTAGGAACAAGATCATAATGCCCCAAACTTTTCTTAACAACCGCCATCATGAAGGAGTAAATATCTTTTTCATTCTCAAATCTTACCTCCAGCTTTGAAGGATGAACATTAATGTCAATATGATGAGGATCGATCTCCATGAATAAAATAAAAAAGGGATAATCGCCTTTCTCAAGAAAATTTTCATAAGCGGAAAAAACAGCATGATTTATTTGCTTGCTAATGACGTATCTTGAATTAAGGAAAAGATATTGTTCACCTTTACTTTTTTTGAGAAGACTTGGTTTACCGATGAATCCATCCACATTCATATATTCAGTTTTTTCTTCAACCGGAATGAGTGCATCGAGCATGTTATCTGCAAAAATTGATTCAATCCGGTCTCCTAATTTTCCGCCCGGATAATCAAATATCAAATCATCATCATTGTAAAATTTAAAATGAATTTTAGGATGACTCAAAGATACTTTGTTAAATGTGTCGATAATGTGCTTCAGCTCAGTGGCATCGGTCTTAAGAAAATTACGCCGGGCAGGAGTATTATAAAAAAGATTCTTAAGTGTTACGAAAGTACCTTTTGCAAAAGAACCTTTTTCTTTTATCAATTTTCCATATTCATCTATCCTTATCAGCGTTCCGATCTCATCTTCTTTGCGTTCGGTCCTTATTTCAAGCTGACTGACTGCAGCCATTGAGCTTAATGCCTCACCACGAAAGCCTAAAGTCTTAATAGCTTCCAAATCTTCGTAGGTAGAAATTTTACTTGTTGCATGTTTTTGAATTGACATGACAACATCATCTTCAGTCATACCAATTCCATCATCACAAACTTGAATCAACATTTTACCGGCACGTTTAATCATCACTTCAATGGTTTTTGCTTCGGCATCAATGGCATTTTCTAATAATTCTTTTACTGCTGATTCAGGACGTTGAACAACTTCTCCTGCTGCAATTTTATTTGCCAGGTTCTCCGGTAATATTTGAATTCTATTCGGCACTATTGTTTTCTCTCATAAGTAAATATTGCGAAGCCTGTTTTTTTTTCCTTAGAAGTAATTTTCCATTTAGATAACCTGATGTTCGGGAAAAATACATCACCTTCAGCATTAAAATCCATGTAGGAAATAATCATTTTATCGGCATCAGAAATGGCTTTTTCAAAAATTTGACCTCCTCCAATAATAAATATTTTTTCATAATTCTTCGCCTTGCAAAATTTGTATGCATTTTTCAGAGTATCAAAAATTAAAATTTCTTTAAATCTTTCCCCTAATTTCAAATTCTTTGTTAAGACGATGTTTAGTCTTCCTTTAAGTGGTTTACCGAGCGACTCAAAAGATTTTCTTCCCATAATAACGGGAAATCCCAAGGTAGTTTTCTTGAAGTGTTTAAATTCTTTTTTAGAATGCCACGGCATTTCACCTGATGATCTTCCAATAATATTATTTTTTGCGACAGCAGCAATGATAATCTTAAGCATTAAAAATATAACATTAACTTTACCATGGGGACTGGATTTTTAATTTTTCAAGTTTCTCTTCGAACTCAAAAAGCTCACGATTCATAGTTTTCTTTGTTCCATCTTCTTTCAGCCATCCAAATTCCTTTGCAAATTCATTAACTTCATTATTCTCACCTTTAAGCATAGCTGTAATTATTTTAATTTCCAGTCCAGAAAAAGCCATCGAGTTCATCCTATAATCCCAAAATGCTTGCCAGGTAATTGGACACCATCTCTTTACAATTTCATTGCATATTACTTCGGCATAATTTCTTATTTCAAGCTGGGCGTTAACTTCCATCCTCAATTCTAAAAAATGAAGAAGATTATGCAAGTCAATTTTCCAATATGCTTCTGTGTAAGTTGAGAGAAGTAAATCCTTTCTTGCCTGCTCTCTTGCAACACCTGCATCAATTCTTTTTTGATAAACAGCTCTTGTTAACTTATGAAGCTCAGATTCCTGTTTAGTCAGTTCTTCACCTTGAGCAATTTCAACAAAACCCTCGCTTCCCTGTCTGTTTGTAATTGCCTGCTTTCTCCATTCATCCGACTTAGTCCATTCAGCAGCATCAATAGCAATTGAGTACCGTGTTGAGTATTCATTCACATTTGCAGTACGATGCCTAATCCATTGTCTCCAGCAATCCATAGGTACACGCACATGCAATTTTATCTCACACATCTCCAAAGGGGTTGTATGCTGATGCCTCAACAAATAACGAATTAGTGCCTCATCCTCTCTAATTTTTTTTGTTCCTTTTCCGTAAGAAACTCTTGCCGCTTGTACAATTGATTCATCCGCACCAAGATAATCTATGACACGCACAAAACCATCTTTAAGAACTTTAAACGGAACACCGAGAATATCATCTAAAGCAGGAACGCGCAATTTTTCTAAATTCTCAAATTTTTCAGACATCAAGAATACTCTCTTTCGGTTAAAATTATTTTTTCAAATGTAATAAAAAAAAAGGTAAAACCATGCATTGACTCATCGTAAAGAACTATCTTATGATTGCAAGAATTTAAAAATGAGTTGAGTAAGATTGAATATTGATTTTTATTCGAAATTACTGATAAAATTGAGTGTCAGCTAAAATGTTCAAATTAACATGAAATGATCGGAATAAATTCAAATTGAAATGTTTTTTTGATTGAATAACTCCTTCACTTCCTCAAAAACTCTCTCCACACTTATTCCCCCCTCACCCTCAAAGTAGCATTGTTTGGGATTCCCTGAGCATACCACTCCACAATAATCTTTATCCGGCAAAATGTTGAGTGCTTTGTTACCTTTTGGGCTCCATAATTCCGGCGAGCAAGCAGGAAGCGGACAAAACATTGTTATTGTTGGAATTTTTAATGCGGCGGCAATATGCGTTGGACCTGTACTGGATGCAATCAAAATATCTAAACAGGAAATTATGTAAATTAAATCTATGAGTGACTTTTGTGAAGGATATATCACTCCGCTTATATTTTTTAATTCATCAGGAATTTCAAGATCTGTTAATAGTATAGAGACATTTGGCAGACTCAAAAGTTTCTTTATTAGTTCTGCGTAGGTAATTGGTCTCCAATTGGGTGAAGAATTTCCGCTTGTAACATGAATGCCAATCACATATTCATTTTCACCCCTAAATCGCTGCTTTAGTCCCAGACAGAAATTTTTTTCATCATCAGTAAGATGAATATCAGTATCAAGATTATCTGTGATAACACCAATTTTTCTTGCCATGTCCATGCAATAATCCGCTTCATGGCGTAAAGGAATGTATTTTCTTCGATAAACACTCTTTGTATTTGTAATGAACTGATAGAATTTATGTCCAACGCCAATTCTGTTTTTAATTCCGGCGAAAAACAAAAGCCAGTTCATTCTCTCAGTTGGCAAAAGCATAAATGCGTGAGTGAAATTGTGCGAACGAATTTCCCTGACGAGTTGAATTTTGTATATGATATCTTTTTTTTCCGAATCAATAATTATCTTATCAACATTGGGATTATTAATGTAAATGTCTTTGGTATAATTTCTTAATAATACACCTATGTAGCAATTGGGATATAATTGTTTCAATTCACGCGGAATAGGAGTAGAAAGCACCACATCTCCAATCCGATCAGGACGAATTATCAATATTTTTTTTTGCTTATCTGAATTCATATCAGTCTTCACAATTTCTTAGATTTGAATATGAAAAAGAAAATTTCAATTGTTACTTCCGGACATCCTTACTACGATGAAAGAATTTTTTACAAGTTTGCCCGATCATTAAACAAAAATGGATATGAAGTTTCTATCATTTGTTCGACGGTCGAATCTGAAATTGATCTTGTAAAAGATGATATTCACATCTTAGGTTTTAACGGAAGTAACTTAAAAAAATCTGAAAAGGTTAGCAAATTTGTTGAGTACCTCACAAAGACGATTGATGATGTTATAATATGCTGTGAACCTCTTCCAATCATAGCCGCAAATAAAATCAGAAGAGGAAGAAAGAAGGTTCGAATTATTTACGATATTACTGAATGGTATCCTCATCAAAATATGCTGAAGAATCTTAATAGAATAAAGCTGCTAATTAATTATATCTATTTATTTTTATTTAATGTTTATGCTTCATCTCAGTGCAATCACTTGATAATCGGAGAAAAAAGCAAAGCGATTCCATACAAAATTTTTCTGCCGTTTATCAGGAAGACTATCATCGCTTACTACCCCTCACTTGAATATTTCGACCATTCGCTGCCAGCTTATAATAAAAACACATTTACGATTTGTTATGTTGGAATAATTAATCAACAAAGAGGCATATTCTCATTTCTTGAGGCTCTTAAAAAGTTAAAATCCTTTAATCCAAAATTAAAATTTAAAGCAAAAGTGATTGGGGATTTTGAAAATGAATCAGTTAAACATAAAGTATCTGAATTTATCGGTTCTGATAAGGAATTGAACGTTTCATTTATAGGTTGGGTATCTTACGAAAGTTTATCAGATCATTTGAAAGAAGTTGATATATGTCTCGATCTTCGTGAAAAGAATTTCACTTATAATCATTCAATCCCAATAAAAATATTTGAATTTATGGCATGTGGAAAACCGGTAATTTATTCAGATATAAAACCACTATTAAAATTTCAAGACATTTATGAATTCGGTTTTTTGGTTAATCCAACAAACATCGATTTAATTTGTAAAAAAATTTCATTTTATTTAGAAAACCCTTCCCTGCTTCAAAAGCATTCCAATTCCGCAAGGTTACTTTTTGAAAAAAAATATACCTGGGAAAAAATTGAATATCTTTTGCTGCGAATCATTGAAAATGATTCATAATTGTTATTATAGATGATGACTTCGTCTCCATAATTCAAAAGTAAACCACCAATCCAATTGATGTTGAACTGAGTTATCACCATTGTAATAAAGATCAACGACCTTAGTAAGCTTACGGTGATCGTAAAAAGCGAAATTCCGCACTTCCGCACTTAAGACTAATTCGTTTATGTACTCCTTCAGCCCTTGATAAAATAAATATGCTGGATTGATTACTTTAGGAGGTGTTATTCTTTTTTTAAGATTAGTATAAATGAATGCCGATAAAGTACTCAGACCATAAGGATAAGTTATTCCATTTTTTACAAGAGGAAATTCTTTCAAAATTGGTTTATTTTCAGAAATCAAATTATAAAATAGTCTAGAATTCCGCTTTATTGAAGATGGCAAATTAAAGGCTTGTTCAATAACCGAAACTTGACTGAACGGCATATAACTGATAATCCTTTTGTTAAGGCGATTTTGTTCCGGTCCAAAATAGTTAGGGAACCTGAACTTTATTGCAATCAGGTCCACAAATTTTCCTCTTCCAATCCTTTCGATTGATGGCAGTACTTCAAATAAATTTTTCACATCCTTTAAGCAGCCATCTTCCATTTCCTCCATAACTTCAGAATTAAAAATATCAGACCTATTAATTGTGAGATGGGTTAAAATATTTTTTGCATTACGTGGCTTTAGATCTAACCACCCTTTCAAAAGCAATCGATTGTAGAACTGCCTTCTTGCAATTTCCCCGTTGGCACCATCAATGATTATTTTGTTTCGAAAATATTCATCATCAAAGTAAATATTTTTAACAATGCTGGATACAGGCTCTACCAGCAAGGCATCTTTGGAATATTCTGATAGTTCACTAGTAAATTTTTCATCGAAAATAGTATTTTTCGTAAGTAGAGTATGCTCATTCTTTATCTTCTTACAAATTTCACCGGCGACTAAACAATCCGGATCAGAATCAGACCCAAATGAATGTAGGATAACATTCTCATTATGCTTTTTACTTTTATCCGAGAATGCCAATGAAAGAAGAGTTCGCGAGTCTAATCCACCTGAAAGACCTAAAGAAATTGGATAATTGTCGTTTGATTTCGGAAATAAAAATGGAACCAAGCTTCTTGTGAAAGACTCACTGGTAGATTCAATTTTTTGCGGAATCCAATTTTCGTTTTGGGCAACAATTTTATTAGAAGTAAGCTCAGCCTTTCCGGCTGGTGGTAGTTTCTCAACTCCTTTAATTATACAATTGTGCGATAGTTGATTAAATGTTAGCCAGCGTGATCCGAGCGAACTTAAATCAATCGTTGGACTATTCATTAATCTCGTTATCCACGAAAGTTCAGTTGAGAAAATAGTTCTTTTATTTTGGTTTAGTAGATAAATAGTCTTAAATCCAACAATGTCATTATATATTTTTAAGCGGGAATCATTTTCCCAGGTAATTACTATAAAATGTCCATTGATGCTTGAAGGATCGAACTTATAATCTTTCAGTTTCACATTCCAATCATTTGAAGACATGATCTTCTGACTATTCTCATCAGCCAACAGACCAACACCGGAAACTGCCCAACCCTTTAAACCATTATTGAAATTTGGAGAATCTTTTGATGAGAAACCGGTAAGCTTATTTCCACCTATGCATAAATAAAGCTTTTGTGTTCCAAAGGAAGTGAAGCATTTATCATGTATTGATTGAAAATTCAGTGAATCTTCCTCACTTAAATTTTCCGACAAGCAGCCAAATATCCAACTCATTTATTTTTTATTGAAAAACCTTAAATAATGAAGTGGGCTTTAGTTTTACTCCAAAGATCAGAATCAACAAGAACAATATTACTGATGCTATTTGAACCCACAAGTAATTAAAAATCAATCCGAGCAATAGAAATAAAATTCCCGTCAGACAAACTGTTAATATCTCCCGTTTTGGGTAAGAAATTTCAATTTTATTCTTAGAAATATAATACAGATAGCCGGCAGCGCTCATAAAGCTGATACTTGTCGCAACTGCCGCGCCAAGCAAACCATAAATGGGAATTAAAATAAAATTTAAAATTAAGTTCAATAACATTCCAAGACCATCAGAAATTAAAAAATGATAGCTCTTATTTACCGTAAAAGGATATAAAGAATAAAAAGATGCTAATGAGTTAAAGATGTATCCTATAACCACAAATGGTAAAATTATTAACCCCGTTTTATAATTCGAATTAAATAAGTTATTACCAAATAATTTTATATCAAATAAATCGTCAGCAAAAAAAGAAACTGTAAGAAGAATAAATACGCCAATTGCAATTACTTTAATAAATATCTTACCAAAATTTTCACGATAATTTCCTTCTTTATAGTTGTTCAAGGCATAAGGCATCCATGCAGCTCGAAATGAAATGATAAAAATATTGGTAATCATAGCAAGCCGGTAGGCGAAACTGTATTCACCGACCTCCTTTGTACCAAAAAAATGATCAAGAATGAATCTGTCTGCTACATCCATTCCAGCCGAAAATATTCCAGATAGGAACAAAGGTAAAGAGAAAAGTACTGCCGAAACCAAGATTTTCGTGTCTATTCTTGTTGTGTAACGACCTTTAATTAAAGGCAGCAAAAAAACAAATACAAGTATAGAAGTTAAAAGATGAGCGAGGATTATCCCTTTTATTCCCATTCTTAAAACATAAACGAACCAGATATTTAAGAGCAAATTGATTATTGCTCCTACAAACAGATAAAAAACTACCTTCTTTGAAAACTCAAGCGTTTTGAATAATTGTAAAATGTAGTTTGAAATTGTTTCAACAAAAATTATAATGAAAAGTAGAATTACCAGATTTGAATATTCACTTGATCCAAGAATTTTATCTGTTAAAAGGGATGAAATTGAAAAGGCAATTACCGAGAGAATTAACCCTAGAATGACTATTGCATTCACAATGGTTGAAAAAATTAATTTCCGAGTTGATTCATCCTTTTCTTTTAGATAAAAATTTGTCAGTGAGGCATTCATTCCGAAGTGATAAAAAACTCCGGCAATTGCATAAATTGACATCATCAGTGAATAAATTCCGAAGTGTTCAACAGAAATTAAATTGGAATATAGAGGTAATAAAATAAAACTGACAAGCCGGACTACTAAATTCCCAATGCCATACCAGGCTGTTGCTTCGAATAATCCGGATTTCTTTTGCACTAAATTATTTTCTTCAGTTTATATAATTCTTTTAATCGTTTATCTACCGACTCGTATCCGTGATATTTTTTCACCCACACCTTCCCCTTTTCACCAAACTCATATCGCAAATTTGTGTCTTCTATCAACTCGAACAATCGATTATACAATTCACTGGCATTGTTGGCAACTATAAATGGATTTTCGGGAAGCCAGTTTTCATATTCCTTTGTCATGTTTGTAATTGTTGGAATTCCCATAGCTAAAGTTTCCAGACCTGCTTTTCCGTAACCCGTTCCGCCCATACTTCCGCCGACTTGATCAATGCAAATATCAGCCAGCGCTTTTTGCTTAAGCAACTCTGGTCTTGCCACGTTTTCCAACAACAAAAAATTAATTTTCTTTTCCCTTTTAATTTTATCAATTACTGAAATTATTAATTCAGTTCCTTTTAATTTTCGATTGGTTGGTGAATGAACTATTGTAATTGTATTGCTGTCAATGGGTTTGCCTCTCACCGGTAATTCCGATGGATCGTAAGGATAGAAAATATATTCTAGGTCTGGTTTTAGTACGAGATGATCAAATTCTGACGTAAGATTTAGATCAGATAATTCATCCATCTCTTTTATTATGCCCCGGATTCTTAAATCACTGCCGTAATAACAGCAAACGATTTTCTTACCTTGCTTCTTCCATTTTTTTGCCAGCATCGAGTTTCGAAAAAAATCAAGACCGGAATCATAATGAATGATTTCAAATTCATCCAATTTCAGACTATCCACAAGAGAAAACACTTTTTTCTTTTTATAAAAATCGTTCGCAGAAAAATATATTTGTTCGAATATATTTTTTGGCTTGAAGAAAGGTGGGGTAGAAGATTTATCTTCCTCTCTGAAAGCAACTTTCCCTTTACGCCAATATTTTGCCAACGAAAAATTAGGTAGTGGTAGATTTAGGCAAACATCTTCAGGAAAATCGCGCTCATTTTTGTGAAAAGTAATTAGCCGTGAATGATCACCGCTCTTTATATGCATGTCGTAAAAGCTGTAAGGAACTCCGGCAAAATTTATGGGAGCAAGATGTAGTATCTTCAGCATTAAAGATCTTTACAAAAAGTATCTCTAAATATTCCCCGTGCACCGAAGTTTTCCTTGAATCTCCCTAATCCCCAATTTGGTTCCATGTTAACCGTGAAAATGCCGAAATCTAGAAAACGAAATCCTTCCTGCTGATATTTTTTCATTATCTCATAAAACAAAAGATTAACAGGTCGATACTCCTGGTACGCTTCGTCGTGACTGATATAAAAAGCTAGGACTACATTAGGGTTTACTGAAAAATTACAAACGCCGGCAGTGAGTTTATCCTTGAGAAACGCTCCCCATAATCTAATCTTTGCCGGGAACATTTTTTTAAGAAGCTTAAGTTCATCAAGAGTGTGGGCTGGATTAACATTGTGCCGAAGTTTCAAATTCCTTTTTAGAATTTCATAGTACTCGTCGAACAAATCGCATTCCACAATTTCAATTCCTTGCTTCATCGCTTTCTTAGTAGCAGTACGAGCCTCTGCGCGATATGTATCCAATAGCTTGTCTTTATCAAAATCAAGCTGAACAATGCTTGACACATCACGTTTAAGATAGGTAAATCCATTTCTGTAAAGAGCAAAATCAAAGTAGTTTGAATATTTAGTCTGATAAATTATAGGCGGACTTGTTA
>Ga0214473_10009358_pt1 | contig 11580 bp, 7 predicted proteins | sample RVTome_7_FD_203509 | JGI IMG/M metagenome (GOLD analysis project Ga0214473, IMG submission 203509) | Soil microbial communities from uranium-contaminated site in the Upper Colorado River Basin, Wyoming, United States - RVT98D197 | ecosystem: Environmental > Terrestrial > Soil > Contaminated >...
CGAATTGATTGTCAAGAATTTGGTTGTTTCTACCACTAATGCCACCAGTTCGTTGATCAATTACACTCTCTGGAACGGCACCACGCAAATCGGCGGTTATGGCGTTGACAGTGTTACTTCCACACCGAATGAAGGCAAATACATTCAATTCAACATCTCTCCGGGCTCTGTCTTACCAATTGGCACCAACAATCTGACATTGAAAGCCATGACTAATACCCAGACTCAATCAGCAGCTGGCTCACTCCATCGTATCACTCTTGATGCTCCTGATGTCCAGACTGTCTATGGGAATAGCTCTCAGACAGCCATTACTGGCCAGCCCACAGCAGCTATTAATGGTAGTCTGATGCAGGTAACCAGATCAATGCCGATCGTCACCACCGAGAGCTGGACAGATAAGACGTTGACAAACGGCGCACAAGAAATATTGTACAAGTGGAAAGTCACTCCATCAGGCGATACTTCAGCGGGTGGAGTCAGGCTAAAGAAAATGACCATTGAAACCACTCTAACTGATACCACAACTACAACTGGAGTTTTGACTTTTGATGACTTCGTCTTGTATAAGGATGGTCTGGCTTTAACACCTGATAATGCTAATTCCGGTGATTACTTCATTTATGACGGTACTGGTACGTTGGCGGCTGACAGATTAGATACCATTGGTTCAGCAACTATGTATGCTGGTTATTTCCAGGGTGAAGATACTTCGCATACTTATAACAGTGCAACTGGTACAGCAATTATCGTTTTCAGAACTGAAGATATTGTTTCAACTGCTGGCGCTGTCTATGAGTTAAGAGCCAGGGTCTTGAATGTTTCCTCAGCATCTACTGATGCTGATAGTATCTCTTCTAGAGTAATGGGCGGTGATGTTGACGCGATGTATGATAATACTCCGCCAACACCTAACGCCGCCTATGCTAGTAATACTTGGGGAGCGTTATTCCTTGATTACTATCCAGCATTAGCCTCGGGCGGTTCCTATGGTGGTTCTGGCTGGGGTATGAATCTTAATGCTGCTGATGCTAGTGCCGGCACTGAATATATTGCCCAGTTCATCTGGTCGGATTACAGTAAAGACACTACCCATGATTATATTACTCTTCCGGCTACTGCTGCTAAATATACCGATACTTCCAGTACCCAGGACTGGTTCAGCGGATATAAGGTAAAAACATCTGCAACCACTAATGATTATTTACCTCTTACTACTGTATCCTTGACTAAATAATCTTGAATCTCTGAAATCTCTGATATAAACACCCAGCCCCCGCATTGCGGGGGCTGGGTTGTTTTTTTACCAATTTTTGATATAATATAAACATGAAAAAAGAAAAAAATAAGCAAAAATTGCCAAATTTTTTTAGGCCACTTTTTTGGGCTGTTGATTTTAATTCGTTGGATTTGGATAAAAATAAAAAATCAATTATTTTATCTGCTATAAATTATGGTGATTTAAAGCATTGGCGCTTCCTAAGTGATTATTACGGAAAAGATGAATTAAAAAAAATTCTGGGGCATCTGCCAGCTACGGAATTTAAGCCAAGAGCCGGCAAACTAGTCGAGATAATTTTTAATTTTAAATTAAGCCATGCGCCAAGAGGCATTAACTAAAGAGGGCAGTAAATTATTCCCGAAGCTTAAAGTTTTTAGCGATTTTTATTTAGCCGGCGGCACAGCCTTGGCTCTGCAGATCGGACATCGGGTATCTGTTGATTTTGATTTATTTTGCCAAAAGGATATTACCAAAGAATTATTAACGAAAATAAAAAAAGTTTTTTCAGGAGAAAAAATTTCACCTTTGATAAATAACCCCGAAGAGTTAACGGTTTTAGTTAGCGGGGTAAAAATAACCTTTATAAAATATCCTTTTCCGGTTATTAACAACCTCACTGAATATAACGGCTTAAAAATGCTGGATATTTTGGAATTATCAGCCACCAAGGCCTACACTATTGGCAGGCGCGGTTCATTCAAAGATTATGTTGATTTATATTTCGTTTTAGCCGAAAGGCATGCAAATCTGGAAAGGATAATAGAATTAGCAGAAAAAAAATATAAAACTGATTTTAATTCACGATTATTTCTGGAACAATTGATTTATCTTCAGGACGTAGAAGAAGAAAAACTTTTGTTTCTAAAAGGACCAGTCAATAAAAAACAACTAGAGGAATTTTTTTTAGACGAGGTAAAAAAAATTCACATTTGAGAAATATAAAAATTTATACAAGGCATCGCTTCAAAAACGGAAATCCTTGTATTTTTTGTTTATTTTTATTACAATTAGGACAAGTTTATTATTTAATTATGTGCCCGCTGTCCGAGCGCTGTCATTCCTGTCCCACAACAAGTGTGGGATAAACTCCAGCAGGAATGAATCTAAAACATTAATTATGATGATCACTTTTTAGATTCCCGCCTGCGCGGGAATGACAAACGGATATCAACTCGGACAGCATAAAAAATTTATGTCAAACCAAGAAAAAACCCTAGTAAAAATTTTAAGAAGCGGCATTTATTTGATTCTTATTCTGACCCCGCTTTTGGTCTGGTCGTCTTATATTTTTCCTTATATCACGACCAAGACCTTATTTTTCCGGACAGTGGTCGCCTTAATGCTGCCTTTTTATTTTTATTTGATTTATAAATATCCCCACTACCGGCCGCAAAAGTCCTGGCTTTTGAATTTCATTTTAATTTTCGGCGCGGTTATCTTGGTTACCAGCCTGCTCGGAATCAATGTTTTAAAAAGTTTATATGGCGATCTGGAAAGAATGTGGGGAGTGCTGACGGTCTGGCATGTAATTTTCTTTTTTCTGATGCTCTCTTCGCTATTTAAGACAGGAAAAGACTGGCTAAAATTATTTAAGATTTCCAGCATCGTCGCGACCCTAGTCGCCCTTTATGGCTTTGCCCAGAAGTTCGGCGTCAGCTTCATTATCCGGTCCGGAGTCGCCAGAATTGAAAGCACCCTGGGCAATGCCGCTTTTGTCGGCGGTTATTTTCTGGTAATGATGGGGATTACTATTTATTTGCTTTGGCAATATTATAAGGAGCATAAAAAGATTAATTGGCCATATCTTGGGTATTTGCTTTGCCAATTTTTTGGCTTTGCTTTGGCGGGCATTAGAGGGGCGTATCTGGCCTTTATTTTTGCCATAATAATTTTTATTTTTTTGTCAATTATTAATTTTAAAAAACTTAAAATCAGATTATTATTCCTGGGTATTTTCGTAGTTTTAGCAGCAGTGTATTTTTTCATTTATTTTAATCGTTTCCAGCCCTGGGTTAATGAAAGCACTTATTTATCGCGTTTAACCAGCATTACCTCGCTTTCCACCAATACCGTCCGCACCAGATTTATTTCCTGGCAGGCCGGCCTGAATGGCTTCAGTCAGACGCCGCTTACTGGCGTGGGGATGGAAAATTATAATTTATATTTTGACCGCTATGTGCCGGCCAAGCTGTATACTTACTCGCGGACAGAAACCTGGTTTGACCGCGCCCATAATGCGGTGGTTGAGGTTTTGGTGGCTAACGGCATTTTAGGCATCATCAGTTATTTAGGCATCTTTGCCCTGTTGCTTTATTATCTTTTTAAAATTTATCAAAAAGACAAGGCAACCAATTTCACCATTTGTTTGTTATTTGCTCTAACGATTCTAGCTTACTTTATCCAGAATCTTTTTGTTTTCGATACCCTGATTGTCTTTATGCTGTTTATTTTATTTACTGCCTTTATTAATAATTTATATTTAAAAAGTCAGAGTACGTTAGTAGGTGAAATTAAAGATAAAATTTTACCAGACAAACCAAAAAATAAGTTTATCCCTCTTTCTTTGATTTTTATTGCTCTGATAATCTCAATATATTCACTGGTGATAAATTATAAAATGTCAAAAATCGCTTATTTAAATGCGGACAGCCAGTATTTAATCTTAAAAACCCATGATTTCAAAACAGCCAATGAAAAGATAAAAAATATTTTTGCCGTTGATTCCCAGCTGGATTATTTTAACAACAAGTCAGCGGCGCTTTTAACGGACGCCCTGATTAGTAATTTAGAATCAACGCAGGGTAATCCTTATTTGGTTGATAGTTTAAAAATTACCCTGGGAAAATTGGAAGCTGACGTTGATAAATATCCCGGCGAAGTTTTTAGCCTGGTGGTTTTAGGCAGGACTTATAATATGCTGGCCAGCTATTACTCAGACAAAAGCCCTGAATCAGCCCAAGAATATTTGCAGAATGCTGAAAAATATCTACTGGCTGCCAAGGAATTAAGCCCGGGACGCTTACAGGTTTATTATTTACTGGCCCAGAAAGAAATGCTTAGTAATAATTTTAAGGCGGCTGAAGATTATCTTAACCAGGCGATTAATTTAAATCCCGACTTTCCCGATAATTATTGGTTTATGGGCGTGCTCTATACGAATTATGACAAAATCAGTGAAGCGATGAGCTATTTCAATCAGGCCTTGGATAAAAATTATTCTTTAAGCAGCGTCGAGCAGGCGAAGATGGTTATTAATTATGCCGCCCAGATCAAGGATTACAAAATCATCACCAGATTTTATCTGTTAATAATCGGCCTGGAACCCAATAATCCGGAATATTACGCTAATCTGGCGGTGACTTATGCGGTTTTGGGCGAAAAAGACCAAGCGATTGAGTACGCGAGAAAAGCGGCTGACATTGATCCGAGCTATCAGTCAGAACTGGCGCAGTTTATTAAGCAGGTAGAGGAGGGGACGTTTACGATTAATAACCAATAACCTATAACCAATTACCTATAACCAATTACCAAAGACTAAAGACTAACTATTAATTATTAAAGATTAACTAACGGAGAGGGATTATTAAATATTTTGATAAATGAAAAGTTTTACTAAACAAAGAATTTTTTTAATATTGATAATCCTTTTGGCATTTATCCTGCGGATTTACTGGCTGGACCGGGCGGATATGCAGGGTGATGAAACGACTTATTCCTTCCGCGCTATCGGTTATCAGGACTTTTTGGATTCCGAACAGCAGACCACGCCGGTTCAGTGGTTTAATGGGCAGACTCCCTGGTGGAGCAAACTGTCATTTCATGACGCACCACCCTTAGTTTTTATTGTTCAATACATTTTCTTTAAGATATTCGGAGTTTCTGCTTTCACGGCCAGACTGCCTTTTGTTTTATTCGGCACGGCCGCGGTTTACCTCTTATATTTGGTGATAAAAAAATTATTCAAAGCCGAGGGACCGGCCCTTGGCGGAGCACTGCTTTTGGCTGTCTTGAATTATCACGTCTGGATCAGCCGGGTCGGCTATCTGGAAGGCATTTTATTATTTTTTATTCTGTTAAGTTTTTATTTTTTGCTAAGGCTTTCTGAACAGCCGAAGCTTCTTAATTATTGCCTGGTCGGCTTATCTTTGGGGCTGGCTTTCTTATGCAAATACACCATGCTTTTTTTATTGCCGGCATTTCTTTTTTATCTTTTATTTTTTGCCAGGAAAACTTTAGTGAATAAAAATTCACTGCTAATAATCTTAATATTTCTAATAATTATTTCGCCAGTCATTATTTTTAACGTCATGGTTTACCAGACCCGGGGGCATCTGGATCTGCAGTTTTCCCAATTATTTAAAATGGATATCAGCCAAGACTGGTCGCTTTTTACCAAAGGCGGGGGAGCCAAGGACTATTGGCAAAATTTCAGCGGGATCTTTCTCTCTTTGAAAGATTCGCTGGGACTGGTTTATTTTTGTCTAGCGGCTTTGGGGTTAATTTACATGATCTATTGCCTGTATAAAAACAGCGAAAGGCGAAAATTTTACTATTTAATATTATTTTGTTTATTATTTCTAATCCTCCAGTTTAATTTTACCGGGGTCAGCACCAGATTTCTGCCGATTTTCACCCCGTTTTTAATAATGCTTATTGTTATTTTATTAAACGGAATTTATCAAAAAATCAATAAAAAAATTTTTAAAAACCTTGCCATTTTGATTTTTATTTTATTAATTACTTATTCAGCAATGGAGGTTATTGCTACCCATTGGTTGAAAAATCCTACCAGACTTTCCAACCCCACCTTGCGCTGGGAAAATTACGGCTTCAGGCAACTTGAAGAATATTTCAGTAAGCAAGATTTTGACCCGGCCAAGACCCTGGTGATTTATGACGGCCGGCTGAACTGGTTTTGCCGCTTATGGTATTTTTTAAAGCAGATGTATTATAATCAGGGTTACAATATCAGCATTGAATTATTTCTCACAAAAATAAACGAAGAGGGTGAGGATTATTTCCTTAAAAAAGTCAAAGGCTTAAATCAATATTATTTTCTTTACGCCAGAGATACCCTTATGGCCAGTGATTTCCAGTCTGATGCCGGTGAAAAGTTTAAAGAATTTTTAACCGTGGAAAACAGCTATAAACCCGAATTAATTTATCGGGACAACGGTCAGGCGGCTTTTGAGGTGTATAGTTTTAAATAAACGGCCTTTTTTTATTTTTAAAAAATTTGTATAATTTAGTTGTCTTCAAGAGCTCTTTTTTGGGGCAACCCATTTAATAATTAAAAAGAAACATATGAAACTCAATTGGAAAAAAACCATTGGTTATGGGGTGATTATCTGGGTAGTCGCCTTTGTGGTCGCTTCCTTAATAATGGCATTAGGAATTTTGAATACCTATGTGCAATGGCTGATCATTCAAATTGCCGTGGTGATCGCTGGGTATAAGTTTGTCAGAAAACTTAACCTTGTCACCAATACCTCGGCAATTATTACCGGCTTAGTCTGGGTGGCCGTAGTTATAGTCTTGGATTTGATAATTACCAGGTATTTTACGACGATGAGTTTTTTTAGGGATTGGAAAACCTGGGTCAGCTATCTGATTATTTTATTTTTACCGATTGTCACGATTGCCAAGACTGCCAAAAAAACAGAAACCATGCTACCGCCTACCTCCACTCCGCTAGCAATGTAATTTTTTTAAAAAGAAAAACCGCCCGGTAGTGGTTCAGAATTTTGAACCCCTACAAGGGCGGTTTATGTTTATCGGAGGAGTTTTATCACCGCCTCCAAAGGGACGGGTTTTTGAAAGAAGGGGATGGCCGTGGGGAAGGGTAGGTTAGGTTTTTGGTTATTACTGCAACTGATGATTTTTGCCCTTGGGTTGATTTTTAAAATTTCATCAACCACTTTCGGACCGTTTAATTCCGGCATATTGGTGTCGCAGACAGTGACGTCTGGCCGGTGTTTTTGAAAAAATCGCAGTCCGGCCAAGCCATCAAAAGCTTTGATCACCAAAACCCCCTGGCTTTCCAGTTGATCGATAAGAACTGAATGACAAGCCATTTCATCATCTACTACCAGTACTTTTTCCATGATATCCCCCCATTGGTTTTTCCATTTTATCTACAAAGAGCGTTAAAAACGAATATATCAAAATAAATCATCCTTGTCAAGTATTTAAATTTATTACATAATAAGGTAAGATTAATATTAACAATAGCTTGTTAATATTAATCAAAAGTTATTTTTTTATATTTTTAGTTAATCAAGGGCAGCTTCGCTGCCTCAAGTAAGGAGAGGCGGGGACTGGGCTGTTTTGCCTTCGGCAAAACAGCCCAGTCCCCATACCCCTGGTAATCTAAGGAGCACAGAAAAACAGCCCAGTCCCCATACCCCTGGTAATCTAAGGAGCACAGAAAAACAGCCCAGTCCCCGTGCCCCAAGATTGTTTAAGCTGAGGCAAAACCAGCCCAGTCCCCATACCCCAGTTTTAATCTAAGGTGCGTGGCAAATTCCGCCTAACCTCGTAACCCAATTAGATTTAAGGCAGCAAATCTAGCCCAACCCCACACCCCGATTAGATTCAAGGCGGCAAAACCGCTTCAGCCACAAGCCCATACTTTCATGAAAAAAGAAAAAAAATCTCACAAAAAATACATTCTCGACATGTTTCCATATCCATCTGGTGAGGGTTTGCATGTCGGCCATGTGGAATCTTATACCGCAACTGATATTATCAGCCGTTATTATCGTTTAAACGGTTATAATGTTCTGCATCCGCAGGGTTTTGACGCTTTTGGTTTGCCAGCAGAAAATTATGCCATAAAAACTGGAATTCATCCCGTAGAAACAACTAAAAAAGCCATTGCCAATTTCAAAAGTCAAATGGAAATAGTTGGCTTATCTTATGACTGGTCAAGAGAAATAAATACTGCTGATCCAGACTATTATAAATGGACCCAATGGATATTTTTACAATTATATAAAAAAGGCTTGGCTTACAAAAAGAAAGCGCCGGTCAACTGGTGCGAGAATTGCAAAACCGTGCTGGCTAACGAGCAAGTCGTTAATGGTTTATGTGAACGTTGTGAAAATAAAGTAATCCAAAAAGATCTGGAGCAATGGTTTTTTAAGATTACTGAATATGCCGAAGAGTTGCTAAACGACATTGAAAAAATGGATTGGCCGGAAGCGTTGAAACACGCGCAAAAAAATTGGATCGGAAAATCAGAGGGCGCTCTGATTAAATTCCAAGTACCAAATTCCAAATTACAAACAAATTCCAACGACCAAATAACCAATAACCAAAATTACATTGAAGTTTTTACCACCCGACCTGATACTTTGTTTGGGGCGACGTATTTGGTAGTGGCGCCGGAACATGAAATTATTAATAACCTATTACCTATAACCGATAACCAGGAAGAGGTTGAAGAATATATTAATATAAGTAGAACAAAGAATAAATTAGAACGTACTGATTTAGCCAAGGAAAAGACAGGAGTGGAGTTAAAGGGCGTTAAGGCGATTAATCCTGGAAGCAAAGAAGAAATCCCCATTTGGATTGCGGATTATGTTTTGACTGATTATGGTACTGGGGCGATTATGGCCGTACCGGCACATGATGAGAGGGACTTTGAATTCGCGAAGAAATATAATTTAAAGATTATTGAGGTAGTTAAATCTATAGAAAAATTGGAATCTAAAGCATATATCGGTGAAGGAATTTTAATTAATTCTGATAAATTTGACGGATTAACATCAGAAGAAGCCAAAGACAAAATAACTAAATTCGTCGGCGGCAAAAAACAAACTCAATACAAAATCCGCGACTGGCTAATTTCCCGACAGAGATATTGGGGCACGCCGATTCCCATGATTTATTGCGATAAATGTGGCCTATTGCCGGTTCCAGAAAAAGATTTGCCGGTTGTTCTTCCAGATGACGTTGATTTTAAGCCAACTGGTGAATCGCCCCTAGTAAGATCAAAAAAATTTCACCAGGTTAAATGCCCGAATTGTGGGACACCAGCCAGGCGCGAGTCAGACACCATGGACACGTTTGTCTGTTCTTCTTGGTATTTTTTAAGATACGCTGATCCGCATAATAAAAAAGAACTTGCCTCAAAAGCCAGTTTAAAAAAATGGTTGCCGGTTGATTTATATATTGGCGGTATGGAACATGCGGTCGGCCATTTAATTTATGCCAGGTTTATGACCAAAGCATTAGCAGATCTAGGTTATTTTAATTTTCGAGAGCCATTTTTAAAAATCAGAAACCAGGGCATTATTCTTGCCGAGGACAGCCGGAAAATGAGTAAGCGCTGGGGCAATGTGATTAATCCTGATGATGTAGTGAAAGAATATGGCGCTGATACTTTAAGAATGTATTTAATGTTTATGGGGCCATTGGAAGACATGAAGCCGTGGGACAGTAGAGGGATTGTGGGGGTGAAGAGATTCTTAGATAAAGTTAATAATATTGTCGCAAATCGCAAATCGCAAATCGCAAATCGCGATTCCCAAGACCTTGAAAAATTATTACATAAAACAATAATGAAAGTTATCGAAGACATTGAGAATTTGCGATTCAACACGGCGATCTCGGCGATGATGATTTACATTAATCACGTATCAGACGGGCATACGAGTCACGTATCAAACGGACAAGTATCAAATAGTCAAATGGAAAAATTTTTAATTATTCTTGCGCCGTTTGCGCCGTACTTAACCGAAGAGTTATGGGAAAAATTAGGACACAAAGAAACAATCTTTAAAGAGAAGTGGCCAGAGTATGATAAGAAATTAGTAATTGATGAGCAAGTGACCATTGCCATTCAAGTTAACGGTAAGTTAAGAGATACAATTGAAGTTGATCGGGGGATTAGTGAGGAAGACCTAAGACCGATGACCTATAAACTTCCTAATGTTAAGAAATATATTGAAGGAAGAGAAATCAAAAAGTTTATTTATATTAAAGATAGATTGGTGAATATTGTCGTTTAATGTTGGAGTTTGGCTCAAATTGTCTGAAAGCGCACTTTTGTCATTTCGACTGGAGCGTAGCGGAATGGAGAAATCGTTTATTTCACAAATTTTAATTACAAAGGGATTTCTCGTCCTTCGACTTCGCTCAGGACGCTCGAAATGCCAATTGATGGACAGTTTGAGCCCAGTCAAGTTAATTATTTATGGAAAAATTAGATACATTCCAGAATAGAATCAAAAAAGAAAAAGATCCGCAAATAAAAAAGGATCTTGTTTTGGCGTTGAAAATTTCTAAGGAAGTTAAAAAACACAAAGGCCGGGCGTTGGTTGTTGGCGGATTTGTCCGTGATGAAATTTTAACGAAGTGGGGCAAAGCTAAACCCTCCAAAGATATTGATCTGGAAGTTTATGGCTTGTCCGATAAAATTTTAAAAAAAATAATCGCTAAATTCGGTAAAGTCAATTTAGTTGGTGAATCATTCAGTGTTTATAAATTAGGCACCCTGGATATTTCCCTACCGCGTAAAGATTCAAAAATTGGTAAAGGGCACAGAGGTTTTAAAATTATTTATGACCCAAAAATGACTTTTAAAGAAGCAGCGCGGCGCCGTGATTTTACCATCAATGCCTTAGCCCAAGATCCCTTAACCGGCGAAGTTTTGGATGAGCATGGGGGACTTATAGATTTAAAAAATGGTTTGATTAAAGCCGTTGATTTTAAATTATTTGGCGATGATCCTTTAAGAGTGTTAAGAGCAGTACAGCTGGCCGGGCGGTTTAATTTTAAAATTGAGAGAAATACTTTGTTATTATGCAAGAAACTGGATTTAACTGAATTATCATGGGAAAGAATCAGCGAGGAATTTCGTAAACTTTTAATTTTAAGCAAAAAACCGAGCCTGGGTTTAAATTATGCGAAAGAAATCGGCATTATTAAGGCATTAACGCCGGAATTGCACGCCTTTATCGGCCTGCCGCAGTATAAAAAGTGGCATCCAGAAGGCGAGGTGTGGATTCATAACAATATGGTGATTGACGAAGCGGCAAAAATCAGAGAGCGGGAAAAATTAACTGGCGATCAAGCCGAGCAATTGATGTGGGCTGCGGTGGTTCATGATTTGGGCAAAGCCGTAACTACCAAGGTTGACGAACAAAAAAGAATTGTCTCAACTGGCCACACCGAAGCCGGGGTGCCGATCGCCAAAAAGTTTTTAGTAAGATTAAAAGTCAAAAATAAATTAATTGATAAAATTTTGCCGCTGGTCCGTGAACATCTCTTCCCCTCATTAGTGGCCAGAG
>Ga0214473_10009359_pt1 | contig 11579 bp, 13 predicted proteins | sample RVTome_7_FD_203509 | JGI IMG/M metagenome (GOLD analysis project Ga0214473, IMG submission 203509) | Soil microbial communities from uranium-contaminated site in the Upper Colorado River Basin, Wyoming, United States - RVT98D197 | ecosystem: Environmental > Terrestrial > Soil > Contaminated >...
ACTTTACAGAAGTAAAAAATGAAGACCTGACCCTCCTGTTTGGCGGACAATCCGGCTTGAAGGTTGTCATTGTCCGACTCGATCGGACAATCCAGTTATAAGATAAAGTGTTAGTAATAACAAGAAGAAATGTTGCATTGCAGGACTTGACCCCGCTGTTGCGGAACACTGGTCCTGCTGGTTCCGGTAATTCTAATTGTCGTTGATCGCAAGGATATTTAGTCAAGGTTGGAAACAGGCGTCCTCTCATCCTCGGAGTGACGCGGCAGTCCGATGTCATGCATGCTTTTTGAGCAATTCTCTTTCGTTTAAGGCATTGGATGGTAGGCAATGAAGGCTAATACTACCATCTTTGATGTGGACATCAATTGACTTCTTGTTGCAGAATTTGATGACTTCGTGGGCCATTGAGTTGTAGAATTCCCTGTGATGGATAAATGCAGAGGTTTGGCGGCTGTAGTTCCATTTGCCAAACACAATTCGGTCGACAAACGATACTTGTTCCAGGATCTCTCGGATGTCTTGCTTGATAATGTTCGGTGTCGGGTAAGGTTCTATGCTTACCCAGGTCTTGAGGCCGGATTCATGAAGTTTTCTCAATGCTCTTATGCGGTCTGGAACTGGAGCTGCATTTGGCTCAAACCGTTTTCTGAGGTCTTCTGACAGAGAGACGATTGTGGACCCGTGTTCGTTCAATCGGCCAAAAGCTTCTTTATCAAGCAACTCATCAGGATAAATTCCTTTGCTGAGCGTCGCCGCTTTCAAGTTTGCAGTATGCAATCTCCGGATGATTTTCAAGGTCAAATCTTGCACTTCCGGAACTTGATACATAAAAGGATCGGTGGAAAAGCAGAGATAGACTCGATCCATCTTCTCCTTGAGCCGCCGAAGCTCTCTGTCCAACAGTTCAAGGGCATTTTCGACAATCTTCGGCTGAATCCAATCTTCATAAGAATTGATAACACCCCATCGTTTCTTCAGCATCATTGCATAACAGGGATATTTGCAGCCATGCGCGCATCCCTCAACATGGTTTAGACCGTAATCGTGCACCGCACCACTCTTGTAGAGCAAAGTCTTCCTGGTTATCGTTTGCAGCATATTTGGTTCCATTTGCGGTGTCATTCAGGTCCTCCAAGTGCAGTATATCGAACAGTTGTTTGTGGGTCAACTAACCAATTGATCATGGTCTGAGCAACAAAGTAACCTGGAATTGTGCGCGATTAGGCTTGCAGATAGTAGCACTATTTGCAAAACTAGTTGCGGTTGGTCTTGGCCAGACAATAAGAGTGTTCTGAAGTGCTTGCATGAAGAAAAAGTGCATTGTGCATTGGGGATATTCTTCACTTTGGACCTGTTACCAAAGTCCAGAATGTCCCATTTGGTCATCGCGAGGAGGCCTGCGGCCGACGTGGCGATCTCGTTACCAGCAGAGATTGCTTCGCTTCGCTCGCAATGACGTTCACCAAACGGTTTGGCAACAGGTCCGTTCGAAATAGCGTCCCGTGCTCCCTTGACTTTGTTTACCTGATTAAATGGTTTCACCGGATGGTGAAACAAGCTTCTACAGTGAAACTTATTTGATTGTACAACTCACATGTCCGGCGGTCGATTTGGTGTTTGGTCGTCAGCCTTGCTCCACGAGATTGAGATTGAGCTAATCTGGTCTTAGCTGCCGTTTTGGCATATAATTCATCGTATGTTTGTGGCTGGGTACTCAAAAGTCCTGCAATAGAGCTTCTGATGTCAGAGCATCGGTTAGCTCACTCACTTGCCAAGGGGGTGCAATGCAAACTCCGATCAGAACAAAGCAGGATATTCTAAATGTGCTGCGGCAGAACAGGTCACGTCTCAAGGCACTGGGAATAATAAAAATCGGATTATTCGGCTCTTTTGTTCGTGGCGAACAACATCCTGACAGCGATATTGACCTCCTGGTAGAATTCGAGTCTGGACGAAAGACCTTTGATGCGTTCATGGAGCTTTCTTTCTTGCTGGAAGAGGTTCTGGATCATAAAGTTGAGCTAGTCACAGTAGAATCGCTTAGCCCGCATCTGGGTCCTCATATTCTCAAGGAGGTTGAGTATGTCGCTGTCGCCGCTTGAGTATTTGCGCCATATCCTTGATGAGATCGAATACCTGATGTCCGCAAGAGAAGGTCTAGACAAAGAGCGATTTTTTCAAGATGCAACGCTCAAGCGGGCTTTTGTACGAAGCATTGAGATCATTGGTGAGGCATCAAAGAAAGTCTCTTCGGAACTGAAAAACCGCTATCCGGCAGTAGAATGGAGAGCGGTGGCAGGTATGAGGGACCGGCTGATTCATGATTACTTCGGCGTTGACTACGACATCGTTTGGGACGTAGTTGAGAATAAGATACCTACTCTTCATGACCAAATAGCAGAAATTCTCCAACATGAAGAGTCAACATGAAAGACTCAAGATACGTCAGGCTGTGTGAAAACGTAGCTGCAGAGCTTGCTCTGCACAATATATAGGCAAAGCAAGCTTTGCCACTACAATATATGGCATAAAGGCTTTGATAATTCTGACTTTTCACACAGTCTGACGGTCTCCCAGACATACTGTGAAAAGTATCATGAAGCGCTTAAATGGAGAAAAAGTGTAGAGTGTAGACACGACCCTGTTTCCTTCCTAAGCCCCTCGGTCTTGTCATTACCCGACTTGATCAGACAATCTAGTTATAAGATGCCGTGTTAGTAATAACAAAAAGAAATGTTGCATTGCAAGGCTTGAATCCGCTATTGCGGAACATTAGTCCTGCTGGTTCCGGTAATTCTAATTGTCGTTGATCACAAGGATATCTAGTCAAGGTTCGAAACAGCGTCCCCGTGTCCCGTCCTGTGCCCCCCCCGTCCCTCAAAGAAGTTATCTTTTTCAATTGCGTTTGTAGTCAGAGTTGACTACAATTGTAGTCAGAAAGGACTACGTGATGCTAGAGGTAACCGAAATTGCCAGGTCAAAACTGAGGAAGGAGCTTCTGCGGCTCTATTTCAGCAATCCTGAGCAAGAATATTATGTGCGAGAACTTGAGAGAATGCTGGCATTCTCGGCCGCTAATCTGCGTCGTGAGTTGGTAAAACTGGAGCAGGCCGGTCTTTTCAGATCGAGACGAGTAGCTAATCTTGTGTATTACGGCCTTAACAAGAACTCGCCAATCTATAGCGAATTAAAGAGCATTGTCTTCAAGACCATTGGCATCGAGGGAAGTTTGCGCAAGATAATTGAGAGCACGAAAGGAATTGAAACTGCCCTGATTTACGGGTCGTTTGCTGCCGGAAAAGAAACTGCTTCAAGCGATATCGATTTGCTTGTCATCGGCAAGCCCGACGAAGACAAATTTATGACGGCGGTGAATAGGTTAGAAAAGGAGCTTGGCCGTGAAGTCAACTACACGGTCTACTCGGCTTCGGAATATGAGAAGCGTAAGGACAAGCGTGATAGCTTCACGGAAAACATTTTGAAGAGGCCGAAGATCATGTTGAAGGGGACAGAGCTTGGACCTTAAAGACCTGCTGAGAAGCGACCGGCTTAAAGAGGAGAAGACTGGTCAGGACAAGATCGTTGAATTTCTGGAGTTTGCAGAGACGGAAATAGAGGCTGCAAATTATCTGCTTCCCAAATTCAGTTCGCAAGCCTATAAATCTGCCTATGACGCCCTTATCCATGCCGGAAATGCTTTGGTCAGGTTCTATGGTTTTAGGCCCACTCAGAAATACACGCACGCGACCATTGTCGAGTTCACGAACAGAGCCTTAGGCAAAGACTATGGCGGACTGGTTGGCAGGTTTGAAAGAATGAGAAGAAAACGGCATCCTCTGCAATATGAGGCAAGCTTTGTGGAGTCTGAGACCGAGGTTAGAAAAAGCATCGATGATTCCCAAGAACTGATCAAAAGGATCGAGGAGCACATTGGACTCAAACCGCCTCGGTCATAATTGTTTTGAGGTCCGCAGGCAATTCGGCAGTTGCTGCTAGCTTCTGCACAGCTCAGTTGCTTGCTGTGTGTCATCGGAAGCTATTTCCCTTGGAGCGCCTTCCACAAAGAATCCTTGCGCTGACGCAATTGATCCACCACCACTTATTTCAAAAACGAATTCGGCGTCGGAAGACACCTTGCATAGCCGGATGTCAATGCAGGCACTTGTTGTGTTGTCGATGTTGGTCCCGGTAGTTCTAATTGTTGATGATCACAAGGATATTTAGTCAAGGTTCGAAACAGCGTCCCGGCTTCCTTGACTCTGTTTACCTGATTAAATGGTTTCACCGGATGGTGAAACAAGCTTCTACAGTGAAACTTATTTGATTGTACAACTCACATGTCTGGCGGTCGATTTGGTGTTTGGTCGTCAGCCTTGCTCCATGAGATTGAGCTAATCTGGTCTTAGCTGCCATTTTGGCATATAATTCATCGTATATTTGCGGCTGGGTATTCAAAGGTCTTGCGATAGAGCTTCTGATGTCAGAACACGGTTAGCTCACTTACTTGCCAAGGGGGTGCGATGCAAACTCCAATCAGAACAAAGCACGATATTCTGAACGTGCTGCGGCAGAACAGGTCTCGGCTCAAGGCACTAGGAATAAGAAAAATCGGATTATTCGGCTCTTTTGTTCGTGGCGAACAACATCCTGACAGCGATATTGACCTCCTGGTAGAATTCGAGTCTGGGCGAAAGACCTTTGATGCATTCATGGAGCTTTCTTTCTTGCTGGAAGAGGTTTTAGATCATAAAGTTGAGCTGGTCACGGTAGAATCGCTTAGCCCGCATCTGGGTCCTCATATTCTCAAGGAGGTTGAATATGTCGCTGTCGCCGCTTGAGTATTTGCGCCGTATCCTTGACGAAAGACGAATGGATAGAGCAAGGGAGACAAAAGTGTAACTATCTGCCACTAGTATTGCAAATAGTAGCACTATATGCAAAACTAAATACATGAAGATTCGAAACTATTGGATAAATAAAGTTGAAAATGAGTGGAAGCAACGCTCGATTATCTGGCTATCCGGTGTACGCCGATCCGGAAAAACCGTGTTGTGCCAGAGCCTTGATAATATTGAGTATCTTGATTGCGAACTGCCTAGGGTGCGGAGACAGATGGATGATCCTGAAGCTTTCCTTGATGGGCTGCGTGGTCAGAGGATTGTTCTTGATGAAGTGCATCGACTGGCAAATCCTTCAGAGCTGCTCAAGATTGCTGCCGACCATTTCAAAGACATCAAAGTCATTGCAACCGGCTCCTCAACTCTTCAGGCTTCGGCGAAGTTTAGAGATACCCTGACTGGCCGGAAGAGAGAGGTATGGCTAACCCCGATGATAAGTCTTGATCTAAGCGATTTCGGAAATACTGATCTTAGACATAGACTGCTCCATGGTGGACTACCACCTTTCTTCCTGAGTGAAAGGTCGCCGGAACGCGACTTCCAAGAATGGGTTGATTCTTATTGGGCCAAGGATATTCAAGAGCTTTTTAGGTTAGAAAAACACTTCGCCTTTGAGAGACTTCTCGAACTGATCTTCGCGAACAGTGGAAACATCTTTGAAGCCACCAGATTTGCTGCTCCGTGTGAGATTAGCCGAACGACGGTCTCAAACTACTTGAACGTTTTGGAGAAGACGTTCGTTGCGCACATCATTCGGCCTTTTTCCAAAAGACGTGCAACAGAAATCATAGCTGCACCAAAGGTTTATGCTTTTGATACTGGTTTTGTCTGTTATTATCGAGGTTGGCAGGAGCTTCGCGATGAAGACTTAGGCTACTTGTGGGAGCACTACGTGCTCAATGAAATACAGAGTCATGCCCAGGGTGAACAGGTCTTCTATTGGCGCGACAAGCGTGGGCACGAGATAGACTTTGTGCGGGTTAAGCAGGGTCAGTCTCCGACGGCCATCGAATGCAAATGGTCAGCAAGTAATAACATAGAAGTGCGAAACCTTCAAGCTTTCAGAAAGATATACCCAGGAGGCGACAATTTCATTGTTGCACAAGACGTTGACCGCTCCTTCAGCCAGATGCGGGGCGGCTTGAAGCTACACTTTGTGAGCCTCACTGATTTGATAAAGCATATCTAGTGTTGCGTCCCATTAATAGGTATGCAATTGTCATTCCCCGGGCTCGACCGGGGAATCCAGGAAATCAAGGAACTGGATTCCCGCCTTCGCGGGAATGACGATCTCATACTGCAAAAAAGCGTTAGGGACAGTACACTAGCAGCTGATCTTAGCTCACCGAAAGCAATCCCTACCAAGTAAGTGAATTTTGAAGGCGCGGGCTCGTTTCCGCCATGTTTTGGACACTGATCCCATCTAGTCAAGGTTCGAAACAGCGTCCCCTCGTTTCACAGGACCGCTTGAAATACTTCGGAAAATCCTCATCGGCCGTTAGCACAAAGAGCGCCCATCCTCTTTTCTTCTTAAGCATCTTGTTGATGGAAATGTAGATTTCGTGAAGTTCCTTGGCGCCGGCCATTCTTATCCCATAGGGAAGATTTGAAATGACCGTTCCATACTGCTTGTCAATCCACAGGTCTTTGATGTCCTTTTGTTCAAAGACGACGGCATCTCCGACACCTGCGTTTTTAGCATTGATTTTGCCGGCACTGATGCTTCCTTCGTCAATATCGTAGCCAAATAGCTGAAGCCTACTGTCGGGATCGGCCGCATTTTGTGCGGCAAATCTTGCCTCCCGCCAGACGCTTTCGTCTATTGAGGGCCATTTCTCAGAAGCAAATTCTCTTTTCAAGCCCGGCGCCATGTTCCTGCCAATCATGGCAGCTTCGATTAGGATCGTCCCCGCGCCGCACATGGGGTCAATCAATATCTTGTCTTTCTTCCAGGAACTTAAGAGAACGAGCGCGGCGGCAAGTGTTTCTTTCAGGGGCGCCTGCCCGGCTTCTTTTCTGTAGCCCCGCTTGTGAAGTCCCGCCCCGGAAGTGTCAATTGTGAGAAGGGCAACATCCCTTAGCATCGACACCTGTATTGTGAACTCCGGTCCCGTTTCTTCAAACCATTCGACGTCGTACTTTTCTCTCAGCCGTTCAACTACAGCCTTCTTGACTGTAGACTGGCATGCTCTGACACTACCCAGAGTGGATTTCACCGCCTTTCCGTTTACGGTGAATTCGCCGTCCTGGGTGATCAGGTCTTCCCACGGCAGCGCCTTTGTCCTCTCAAAAAGCTCATCAAAAGTAAGCGCTTTGAATTCTCCCATTTTGAGCAGCACTCTGTCCGCGCACCTGAGCCACAAGTTCGCTCTCGGAATATCCTCAAGTGTCGCCTCAAACTCAATTCTCCCGTCCGACACCTCCATGTCCCCAAATCCAAGAGCTCTTACTTCGCTCTTTACCAGCGCCTCAAGCCCGAATGTTGTTGTCGCAATCAGAGTAATCTTATCCATATTCATTCAAGCGAATCTCTTTCTTTTGTCGTAGCATATTAGTCCTTGACCAGTTGCATTATTAGGTCTTTGTCAAGAAGTCTCAACTCTGTCTTATCTTCAAGGAATCGATCAACGTCCTTTCTGACCACTGTGAAATCAATTGCGGATAGCTGACTCCTCAAAAACTCGCTGAAGTTGGCCTCGGTGACAGGGCTCTTTTTACTCTCTGTTTGAGCGATGGCGTTGTTCAACAGTTCGAAATTGGGTTTTATCCTCTTTCCAAGATACCAGACAAGGTCGTAGAAATCCCTTCCCTTAACATATTTGCGAAAGAAACAAGCGTGCAGCTTGGTTGCATATAGCGACGGCAGATCGTAGTGAGAGACGGTAAAAATGTAGGTCTTGTTTACTAACGAAAGTTCAAGGTTGGCGCCTTGGGGAGGGTTGGTGTCAATCTCAACTTTAATGAAAAGTCTTTCGCTCTTATGGCCGGAAAGACTAAGCTGTGCAAGAAGACCTTTGAACTTGATGTCAATATTCTGAATCACCTTTTTGTCCTCTGTTCTTGTTTCCACCTGTAGTCCATAATTGCTGAGTTGTTGATCCAGACTGTTGGTGAAGCCCGCGAAATCATATTTTTCAGTATTGGTGAGGGAAAAATCCAGGTCTTCCGAGAATCTTCTTAGATCGTAAAGAATTCTAAGGGCAGTTCCTCCAACAAAACTCAGGTTCTTGAATAACCCGAGGTCATAGATGATCTTTAGGACTAATATCTGCAAAAACTCTCGAAGGCTGTTTGTCTTTTCTTCTACGGTCGGTATATCTTTGAGTTGTTGCTTCAAGATTTCAAGCATTCTTACGGCCTTCAGCGATGGATGTCTCAAGCATGTCCATAATGTCGCACAATTTTTTGCTTCTGAAGAATCTTGTGAACTCCTTCATTTTACCTAGATCTAATTGGGCAAGGTTCTGAAACCTAAATGACTGTTCAAAGACATCAGATTTGCCTCTCTCGAATCTGGAGAGATTCAGATAGATAAAATCTACGATCGCTTTTTCGGGGGTGGCAATCATAAACGAGTAGTTGTTTTCATCCTTCTTTTCCAGGAAGCCGCGAAAAGCAATGATTCCGACATGTTGATAAATGAACCGGCCAAATGAATTCTCAAAACTTGCCGTCTTGCGAGTGGTGACGGAAGTTAAGTCGGCGACACGTTCAGGAATTAAGTCATAGTACATCAACGCATAGTCAGTGCTTAAATACGAGGGCGGATAGAGCTGATTTGCCAGGAACATCCGGGACGGGGTGATTTTGCGGTCATTCTCATTTAGAACATAAAGGCCTCTTTTCAGTTCCCGAAGAAGGCCACGCCGCTTCCAGCCACTTAGTTGATTTCTTAGGAGTTGCTCATTCGGACCAACGCGGCTTGCCAGGCTGGCTGAGAAGATCGGAAATTCTTTGATCTGGTTCTTGAAATCTTGATATTTCATTTCTCTAAATCATATTAATTTGTTATTTATAGAAATGAAGTTTATCGTATGTTGCTACCCGAGTCAAATTAATTTTCAGCATGCAGGTTTTGGGGGCCGCCAGACTGTGTGAAGACCAATGAAATGGCACCCTGTCATTCTGAGCGGAGCGAAGACTCCCATTTCAAAGACTTGTTTGATGACTAGATTCTTCGGCCAAGGCCTCAGAATGACATTTTTCACACGCTCCGACGTTCTTTTACTTGACTAACTAATTGTTGCCCAACTCTACCCGCACTTCTGCCATGAGCCTTGAATAAGTTTAAAAAGCTCAACAGCGTCCTTGCATACGCGGCGAGGCGGCAATCTAATGTCGTGCATACTTTTCAAGCGAATCTCTTTCTTTTGTCTGGTGATGCGCTAGGCGGTCCAGTTTGACGCTACCATCTTTGATGTGGACATCAATTGACTTCTTATCGCAGAATTTGATCACTTCACGGGCCATAGAGTTGTAGAATTCCCGGTGATGGATGAATGCGGAAGTTTGGCGGCTATAGTTCCATTTGCCAAACATGATCCGGTCAACAAATGATAGTTGTTCCAGAATCTCCCGAATGTCTTGCTTGATAATATTGGGTGTCGGGTATGGCTCCATGCTCACCCAAGTCTTGAGACCGGCTTCATGTATCTTCCGCAGTGACGCTATCCTTTGTTCAATTGGAGCCGCATTTGGTTCAAATCTCTTCCTGAAGTCTTCTGACAAGGAAACGATTGTGGACCCGTATTCGTTCAATCGGCCAAAAGCTTCTTTATCAAGCAACTCATCAGGATAAATTCCTTTGCTGAGTGTCGCTGCTCTAATGTTTTCTTTGTGCAATTTGCGGAGGATTCTCAAGGTCAGGTTTTGCACTTCCGGAACTTGATACATAAATGGATCAGTAGAAAAGCAAAGATAGACCTGGTCCAACTTATCCTTGAGTCGCTGAAGCTCCTTGTCCAGTAATTCAAGGGCATTTTCGACAATCTTCGGCTGAATCCAATCTTCATAAGAATTAACAACACCCCATCGTTTCTTCAGCATCATTGCATAACAGGGATATTTGCAGCCGTGCGCGCAGCCCTCGACGTGGTTCAGAGCATAATCCTGCACCGCGCCACTTTTGTAGAGCAGAGTCTTCCTGGTTATGGTTTGTAGTTGTTTTGATCTCATTGGTATCTTCCCATGGGAGCATCTTCTGCTTTGAGTATATACAAACAGATGTTTGCAATCCAGTCATATTCTCGATTTTGTCATTGTCCGACTTGATCGGGCAATCCAGTCTAGTCTATGTTTCAGTTTTTGAGATGAAAGTAATCCTGGAGCGGCCGCGTTTCCTCGTTTGTTTCACCTAGCAAATGGTTTCACCAGATGGTGAAACAAGCTTCTGCAGTGAAACTAACTAACTTGATTTTACAACTCATATGCCTGGTGGTCGATTTGGTGTTTGCTAGCCGCCCCCCTGCTTTATGAGACTGGGCTTATCTGGTCTTAGCTACCATTTTGGCATATAATTCATCGTATATTTGCGGCTTGGTATTCAAAAGTCTTGTGACGAGCTTCAGGTGTATGAAAACTGGTCAGTCAATCTACATACCGAGAGGGGTGCAATGCAAACTCCAATCAGAACAAAGCAGGATATTCTGAATGTGTTGCAGCAGAACAGGGCTCGTCTCAAAGCGCTAGGTATAAGAAGAATCGGATTATTTGGGTCTTTTGTCCGTGGCGAACAACATCCTGATAGCGACATTGATCTCCTGGTAGAATTAGAGTCGGGACGAAAGACCTTTGATGCATTCATGGAGCTTTCTTTCTTGCTGGAAGAGGTTTTGGATCATAGAGTTGAGCTGGTCACGGTAGAATCGCTTAGCCCGCATCTGGGTCCTCATATTCTCAAGGAGGTTGAGTATGTCACTGTCGCCGCTTGAGTATCTACGCCATATCCTTGATGAGACTGAATATCTGATGTCCGCAAGAGAAGGTTTAGACAAAGAGCGATTCTTTCAAGATGCAACGCTCAAGCATCAAAGAAAGTTCCTCCAGAACTGAAAAATCGCTACCCGGCGGTAGAATGGAGAGCGATAGCAGGCATGAGGGACCGGCTGATCCATGGTTACTTCGGTGTTGACTACGACATCGTCTGGGATGTAGTTGAGAACAAGATACCTAAGCTGCATGACCAAGTAGCGGGAATCATTCGGCAGGAAGAGGCAACCTGACAGATTCAAAACGCGACCCTTTTGCATGCAACAATCAGAAGGTCCTGAAGTGCTCAAATGAAGAACAAGTGAATTGTGAAGACGCGACCCCGCTTCCCGTTTCCGCTTTCCATGGTGAGCCTCCCAAACGTTGATACGTCAGCCTTACTGCTGACCAGGATGTATCATACCGAGTGGCTGCCCACCATGTTAACTCGTCCTTGGCAACAACCTCCCGTACGTACAAAGCTGATATACATACTTGACATATGCTACCATTGAGCATACGGTGAAAGCATACATATGAAATGGAGGATAGAAATGCGAACTACTCTAAATATCTCTGATGCCTTGATCGAGGAGCTAATGAGTGTTACCGACACGAAAACTAAGACCAAAGCGATTGAAGCCGCCATCCGAGAATATGTTAGAAGAAGAAAAATCAGGAAATTGAAATCCTTAAGCGGCAAGATTGACT
>Ga0214473_10009360_pt1 | contig 11579 bp, 10 predicted proteins | sample RVTome_7_FD_203509 | JGI IMG/M metagenome (GOLD analysis project Ga0214473, IMG submission 203509) | Soil microbial communities from uranium-contaminated site in the Upper Colorado River Basin, Wyoming, United States - RVT98D197 | ecosystem: Environmental > Terrestrial > Soil > Contaminated >...
CCGTTGCATGGAATCTGCTGGGCATCGCACTACGCCAACTGACGCGACTCGACGAGGCGGAGGCTGCCATGCGTCGTGCCGTCGGGATTTCCGGCGGCAATCCCGAGTTCCGGACCAACCTCGCCCAGCTCCTGGGCGCCCGCGGACGGCTCGACGATGGCATTGCAGAGTTTCACCGGGCGATTGCCGCCGCAGCGAACTTTCGCCCTGCCAGGCTGGGCCTCGCGCGGGTGGCCAACCAGGCCGGCCAACCGGCCCTGGCCGAGGAGCAGGCCCGCGCCTTGATTGCGGCCGATGCGAACGACAACGAGGCTTGGTCCGCACTGGGAACGGCCCTTCATGCCCAGGGACTTCTCGCCGAGGCCACGGCGGCGATGCAGCGCGCGGTGACGACGCAGCCGAACTACCCGGCCGCACGGCTGAACCTTGCCATCGTGCTAGCCGAGCAGGAGCGGGCTGAGGATGCGCTGGAGCAGGTGGAGGCAGCCGCGCGTCTCGGTATTGCGGAGCGCAGGCTTGGGCTGACACGCGCCAGGGCGCAGATGCAACTGGACCGTTACGACGCTGCCGAGGCGCAGCTGGAAGAGCTCGTCGCGTCGAACCCGGACGACATCGAATGCCAGTTCATGCTGGCGCAACTACGTCACGTGCGCGGCGACGCTGACTTTGCCCGCTCGCTTCGGGCCGCGGCAGCGCGCCCGGGATCGCCCGCCGCCACGCGGGCACAGTATGCGGACGTGCTGCGACGCAGCGGGCAGGCGGTCGCCGCAGAGGGTCTGATCCGCGAGCTGATCCGCAGTGAGGGTCCACGCCCGCAGCTGACAAGTTCCCTGGCGACGATCCTGCTCGAGTCCGGCCGTGCGCCCGAAGCCATCGTTGCCGCACAGGCTGGCGCCGATGCGGTGCCGGATGACGTGACGATTGCCGAAAACCTGGTGGCCGCCCTGCTCGTGGACTGCCGGCCCGACCGGGCACTGCCGATCATCGACCGTTTTCACCGGATGTTCCGGAACGACCAGCGCTGGATCACTTATCGTGCCGATGCCGGGCGTCAGCGGGGCGAGGACCTGTTTGCGGAATGGTGCGACCTCGAACGTCTGGTGCGCGTCTACCAGCTCGAGCCGCCGCCAGGTTACGGCTCGATCGAGGAATTTCACGCGGAACTAAAGCCGGTGCTGGAGTCCCGCCACCGGCAGGCGACCCATCCCCTGGACCAGAGCCTGCGGGGGGGCACGCAGACATCGCGCGGACTGCTGGCCGACCCACACCCCCTGATCCGCACCTATCTATCGCTGCTGGCAACACCGCTGGCGGAATACCAGGCGGCGATCGGCCGTGACCCCGCTCATCCATTGCTCTCCCGCAATGCCGGGACTGCAAGGCCGACCGGTTGCTGGTCGGTGCGGCTGAAGCGCGGCGGCTTCCACGTCAACCATATCCATCCGCAGGGCTGGATCAGCTCAGCCTACTACGTGTCCGTGCCTGCCGAGGTGGAGGACACGACGGTCAGGAGCGGATGGATCAAGTTCGGCGAACCGCTGTTTCCGACGCCCGCCTGCGCTGCGGGCAGAATGATCCAGCCGAAGCCCGGCCGGCTGGTGCTGTTCCCTTCGTATCTATGGCACGGAACCAACCCGATTCTCGGCGACGAGCCGCGCCTGACGATCGCCTTCGATTCCCTGCCTACGCCCTGATAGCCAGCACGCCGCGAATCTCGGCGAGCATTGAACTGGTGCCGATCCGGAATCGCGCCGGCGTGGCCCAGCCAGGGCCGAGGATCTCGTCGGCAAGCGCGAGGTAAGGGCCCGCTTCGGCCAGGGTCCTGATGCCACCCGCAGCCTTGAAGCCGGCCCTGCCGCCGCGTTCGCGGATGCATTCGAGCATCACTCGCGCAGCCAGAAGTGTCGCGCCCACTGTTGCCTTGCCCGTCGAGGTCTTGATGAAGTCCGCACCGGCATCGAGCGTCGCGAGGGCGAGTTCGCGGATCACCAACCGGTCATCCAGCTCCCCCGTCTCCAGGATTGTCTTCACCACCCTGGCGCCGCAGATGGCCTTGCATTCCCGAATCATCAACGGTCCCGCTTCGCGATCGCCGCCGAGATACGCGCGCCACGGGAAGACGATGTCGATTTCATCTGCGCCGGCAGCCAGTGCGCGACGTGTTTCGCGCAGTGCCCGCGCAAGGTTGCTGCTGCCGTCCGGGAAGTTGACGACGGATGCGACGGCGATTTCACCCGCTTTCCTCGCGTCGAGGGTCCTGCGGGCGGTCGTGACATGTTCGGGGTACACGCAGACTGCTGCCGGATGCCGGCCCTCTGCGGCGGCGGTGCACAGTCTTACGATCGCCTCCGGCGTGTCGTCCTCGCCGAGGCTCGTCAGTTCGAGCATATCCAGGATGCGCGCCGCCAACGCCCCGTCGACACCATTCACTGCGGCGACTGGTCGGGGGGGAGGGAAAAGGCAAACGGCAACAGCTCGGCGATCGTGACCGTCCGGATCCCGCCACCCTGCCAGGGGAAATGGATTGCGATCGCACCGCCGGACGCCAGTTCATGGATGCGTTGCCGGCAGCCGCCGCAGGGCGAGGCCGCGATGGCCCTGCCTTCGCGGTCGGTCGCCCAGACCGCAATCTCGCCGATGCGAAAGCTCGCGCCTTCGGCCTGCACGCCGGCCGCAATCGCACTGGTCTCCGCACAATTGCCGAGCGGATACGCCGCATTCTCCACATTCGTGCCGAGGTACACGGCGCCGCTGGTCGCGCGAATCGCGGCGCCTACGCGGATGCCCGAATACGGCGAGTGCGACTGCCGGCAGCAGGCGCGTGCGGCGACGATCAGCGAATCGCGAGCGTCCGTCATTCGCCGCCGATCTTAGCGCGACGATCCAGCCGATGGTGACAATAGCTTCCGGCCAGCATCGCCGGCACGAAGACCATCGCATCGCGCAGACCCCCGGCGAGTCCGATTACCACGCCGCCAAGGAGTCCGGATAACTGCCTGTCCATGGTCAAGGATGGAGCGGGTGATGGGAATCGAACCCACGTTAGCAGCTTGGGAAGCTGCAGTTCTACCATTGAACTACACCCGCGACGTTTGCGAATTTTAGGCATCTGGGCGCGCTTCCGCCAATCGCGCCGGGCATGAGCGATGCGCGGGTGAGCTGCCTACTTCGAGACCAGGATCTTCTTGACCCAGCCAGCGCCGCTGCCGGATTCGACCTTGAGGTAACCGGCCTGCTCCTCGCCCATGTAGATCATCTCGTCGGTCTTCGCGAGCGTCGCGACCACCTTGCCGCCCTCGCCCGCGCTGCCCATCACCTTGACGCCGGAGATTTTCGGATAGAGCACGTCGCCTTCGTTGAATACGGCACCGGCCTTGGTCGAGCCACCGGCCGCGGCTTCCTGCGCCAGGCTGCCGACGTCGCGTTGCAGGCTCGGGTCGTTGCGCACGACCCTGACGATGTTGTTGTAATTGTCCGCAAAGCTCGCGGCGATGATCTTGCCCTCGTTGGTGTTGCCGTAGCCGCCGACTCCGCCGCCGGCTCCGCCGCCGATGACCAGTGCGCCAAGGTTCAGGTCGGCCTTCTTGGAGCTGCCTTCCGCCGCCGCCACCTGCACGCCCGAGCGGGCATCGGCGACCAGCATGCTGGTCTGGGCTTCCTTGAATTTCAGTCCCCCGGCGATCGCGCCGATCGTCGAGCCGCCGCGCCCGCCGAACAATCCACCCAGCACGCCACCGATGCCGCCGGCGTTTCCTTCCGAGAAGACCACGGCCGGCGTCATGATGAAATCCGCCGCGACCATCTGGCCGCCGCCTATATTCGACCCGCTGCGCATTTCGCCGCCACCGGCCAATGCGCGCTCCTGCATCATGTTCTGCATGCCCTGGCCACGCTCGACGACGATGAAGCAGTTCGACTGCTGGATCATCATCCGGATCAGGCTGACTGGCGACTGCAGGTTGTACTTCGCGAGCGCCGCCATCACGTAGTCCTGCGGCTCGACGACCGCCATGGCGCCCATCGGCTTGTCGCAGCGCTCGAGGTCCGAAGCTGCGCCTTGCGCGCCCTGCGTCCCGACGGCGCCCGGCACTTCCGAGCCTCCCTTGCCCTTCTTGGTGTCCAGGACACCCTGCGCATCGGCGCCCACGACGATGGCCAGACTGAACAGGACTGCGGCAACAGAACGCACCACGCCTGAATACGTCTTCATGTCCCCTCCGATGAACTGACCACGGCACAACTCGCCTGATGCGGCGCTCTCTTGCGGAGCCTGGGGGCCGGCCGCGGCGCGAACGATTCGCCGGCAATATACTCCGCCGCCCGCGCACGTGTACATTCACCAGCATGCTCCCGGCGCGCCATGTCACCGATGTCGCGATCGCCGGCGCCGGCATCGCGGGAATCACGGCCGCGATCGAAGCGCTTGGCCGTGGCCGGCGCGTGCTCCTGGTCGACCGGGACGTGGAAGAGAACCTGGGCGGCCTTGCGAAAGAGTCCATGGGCGGGCTGTGGTTCGCCGGGACACCGCTGCAGCGCCGCTACCGGATCCGCGACAGCGTCGATCTTGGCCTGCAGGACTGGCTGGCCTTCGGCGAACTCGGGGAAGAGCACCACTGGCCGCGCACCTGGGCCCGGGCCTACGTCGAGCGTTGCGTGCCGGACGTGTATCAGTGGCTCACGGGCCGCGGCATCGAATTCATGCCGATGCCGATGTGGGTCGAACGTGGGCTGTACCAGCCGGGCAACTCCGTGCCACGTTTTCACATCGTGTGGGGCACCGGTCTTGCGCTGGCCGCGACGCTTACAGGCGAGTTGCTGAATCACCCGCGGCGGGAATTGCTCGAGCTGCGCTTCGGCCATCGCGTCGATTCGCTGGTGACGAGCGCCGGCCGGACCAGCGGGGTCAGCGGCGTCATCGAAGCGGACGGCCGGCCCTTCGAGATATCGGCTGAATCCGTCGTCATCGCCAGCGGCGGAATCAACGGCGACCTCGAGCGCGTGCGGCAGAACTGGCATGCGGACTGGGGCGAGCCGCCCGCCGTGATCCTGAACGGGTCGCACCGTTTCGCCGATGGAACACTGCACGTCGCGGCGGCGGCGGCCGGGGCCCGGATCACGCACCTGGACTGGCAGTGGAACTATGCCGCGGGGATCCGGCACTGGCGGCCGCGCAAGCCCGGCCACGGGCTTTCCCTGATACCACCCAAGTCCGCGCTCTGGCTCAACTCCCGCGGCGAGCGCATTGGCCCGATGCCGCTCGTGACAGGCTACGACACGCACGAACTCGTCGCACAGGTCTGCCGCCAGCCCGGCGGATATGGCTGGCAACTTCTCAACCGCCGGATTGCATTGAAGGAACTCGCGGTCTCCGGCGCCGAGTTCAATCCGGCGTTCCGGGAAAAGCGGCGGTTCGCGGTCGCACGCGACCTGCTGTTCGGCAATCGCTGGCTCTACGACGAGCTGACGCGCAACAGTGAAGACATCGTAGTGGCCGATACGCTGCCCGAACTGGTCGAACGCATGAACGCACTGAACGGGGACGACGTCGTCGATTTCGCGACGGTCGAAGCGGCGGTCGCACGCTATGATGCCGCGATCGAACGCGGACCACGCTTCCACAATGACGAGCAGCTGCGACGCATTGCCTGGGCACGGCGCTGGCCGGGCGACCGGCTGCGCACCTGCGCATTCCAGAAAATCCTCGACCCTGGGGCGAGGCCATTGATGGCGATCCGCGAGTACGTGATCAGTCGCAAGAGCATGGGTGGCATCCAGACCGATCTCGAATGCCGGGTCCTGGACCGTTCAGGGCGGCCGATCGATGGCTTGTTTGCCGCCGGCGAGGCGGCCGGCTTTGGTGGCGGCGGCATGAACGGCAAGCGCAGCCTCGAGGGAACCTTCCTCGGCGGATGCCTGCTGGCGGGCCGGATCGCCGGCCAGGTGGCGTAAGCCATGAAGTGCCACGACGCGGTCAACATCGAGGACCTGCGCGTGATGGCGCGCCGCAGGCTGCCGCACTTCGTGTTCACCTACGTGGACGGCGGCGCCGAGGACGAGGTCACGCTGCGCGGCAACTGCGAGGCCTTCGCGCGACTGCGCTTCCGGCCGCGCACCCTCGTCGATGTGTCCGCACGCGACATCTCGACGCGATTGCTCGGCGCGACTGCCACGCTGCCGATCGTAGTCGGGCCAACCGGCCTGAACGGCCTGTGCTGGCGGGATGGCGACATGGAACTCGCGCGGGCCGCATCGGCCGCGGGTGTCCCGTTCGCGATGTCCACGGTCTCGATGAGCCTGGTCGAGGACGTCGCGCGCGAGGCGCCCGGCCGGCTGTGGCTGCAGGCATACGTGTTCGCAGAAAGGCGCATCACCGATGCGCTGATCCGGCGCGCGCTCGACGCCGGGTTCGAGGGCCTCATGCTGACCAGCGATTTTCCCGTCGCCGGCAAGCGCGAGCGCGACTGGCGCACCGGCCTGCTGCCAATGCAGCAGTTCACGCTCGCGACCCGGCTCGACATGCTGATGCACCCGCGCTGGCTCGCAACCGTCGCGACGCGCCGGCCGCGCTTCGTCAATGTCGAACGCGAGTTGCAGCCGGGCCAGAACGTCAATAATTTCGTCGGCCACGGCATGTTCGATCCCTCCTTCCGCTGGGATGACCTCCGCCACTTCCGGGACCTCTGGCCCCGCAAGCTGCTGCTGAAGGGGCTGCTGCGGGCCGACGATGCTGAACGGGCCGTCGCCGCGGGCGTCGATGGCCTCGTGCTGTCGAATCACGGCGGACGGCAGCTGGATAGTGCAATCAGCGCCGTGGAGGCGCTGCCGGACGTCGTGCGCGCCTGCGGCGGTCGCGTCTCCATCCTGATGGATGGCGGCGTGCGGCGCGGCAGCGACATCGCCAAGGCGATCGCACTCGGCGCCGAGGGCGTGATCCTGGGTCGCGCCCCGGTTTACGGACTCGCTGCCGGTGGTGCAGCGGGCGTGACGCGCGCGATCGAGATCCTTGCCGACGAATTCGACCGCACGCTCGCGCTGACGGGCTGTCGCAGCGTTTCCGATCTGTCGCCCGACCTGATTGCGACGTCTCGCGCATGATTTCCGATGAGCCCGGCGGCGGGCACGGGCTGCGGCGGATCCGGAGCTACGTGCTGCGTGGCGGCCGCACCACGCGCGCGCAGCAACGCGCACTCGAGGAATTGCTGCCGCGCTTGGGCCTGCCATTCACGGTGGAGCCGCTGGATCTCGACGTCGTTTTTGGTCGCCGCGCGCCGCGCGTGCTGGAAATCGGTTTTGGCAATGGCGCAACGCTCATCGAACTTGCCATGTCGCGGCCTGATGCTGATTTCCTCGGTGTCGAAGTTCATCCGCCCGGCATCGGGCACCTGCTGCTCGGCATCGAGGCCCACGGACTGACCAATGTCCGCGTGATCGCTCATGACGCCGTCGAGGTTCTGGAAAGACAGATCCCGCCAGCGTCACTCGATGAAGTGCTGCTCTACTTTCCCGACCCCTGGCCCAAGAAGCGCCACCACAAACGCCGCATCGTGCAGTCCGAATTCGCTGCGCTCGTCGCAGACCGGTTGCGCGTGGGCGGCGTGTTCCGCATCGCCACGGACTGGGAGCCGTATGCGCTGCAGATACTCGAGGTGCTGAATGCCGAACCGCGGCTGGCCAGCGCGGCCGCGGACGGAGGCTTCGCCGAGCCTGTCGTCCGGGATGAGACGCGCTTCGAGCGGCGCGGTCGGCGGCTCGGCCACAGTGTCTTCGACCTCGAGTACCGCCGACGCTAAGTAGGAAAATCACGCCGAAACGGGGGAACATCCGATGAACGCAAGAAATGTGCTTTTCTCACTGGCGATTGTCTCGCTGATCGCAGCATCACCTGCCCACGCTGGGCCTTTCGCCTACGTCGTGAATTCCTGGTATCGCTCCTACGTGGGGGTGATCGACATCGCCACCAACACGGTTGCCAAGGAGATAAAAGTCGGTCGCTACCCGAGAAGAGTCGCGATTACGCCAGGCGGCGCGTTCGCCTACATCGCGAATTTCTACTCAAACAACGTCTCCGTAATCGAGACCGCCACCAATACCGCTGTCATGACGGTGCCCGTTGGTAAACGACCAATCGGCATCGCGATTACGCCAAACGGCGCCTTCGCCTACGTCACGAGTGCCTACTCAAGCAGCGTCTCGCTGATAGACACCACCACCAACACGGTCACCACGACGGTGCCAGTTGGTAAATGGCCGCTCCGCATCGCGATCACGCCAGATGGTGCCTTCGCCTACGTCACGAATGCCGAATCTTGGGATATCTCGGTGATCGACACCGCCACTAACACCGTTACCGCGCGGGTAACCGTTGGCACTAGACCATCGGGCATCGCGATCACGCCGCTGGGCACCGATGACGATTGACTGGCAACATTATCCGGCGTTTCTTGTGCCTGGCCCGCATCGATGGCGAACCACCGGTGCGGGCCAGACACGGTGTCAGATACCGCCGAACGCGCCGCTCAACCCGTCGATCATGAACTGCACCGCAAGCGCCGCGAGCACGACGCCCGCGAGCCGGCTGACGACATGCGCTCCGGTGATGCCCATGACCCGCATCACCGTGGGCGTGAGGCGCATCAGCGCATAGGTGATGGCGAGCACCAGCACGACGACTCCGAACAGCCCGACGGCGAGGAGCGGGTCCGGCCGTGGCGCCCCAAAGGTCAGCAGCACGATGGCGATTGCCCCGGGTCCCGCGATGAACGGGAATGCCAGCGGAAACACCGATATGTCAACGCGCTTCCGGCTCTCGTCCTTCTCCTCGGATGTCACGCGCGTGCCGGACTCGCGCGCGAAGACCATCTCGAGCGCGATCAGGAACAGCATCACTCCGCCTGCGATGCGGAAGGCGTCGATGCTGATTCCCATCAGGCGCAGGAACAAGGCGCCTCCCACCGCGAACAGCAGCAGCACGACACCGGACACCACGACCGCTTTCAGCGCCATCCGGCGCCTGAAGTCGTCCCCTGCCCCCTCGGTCAGGCCAGCGAACAGCGGCACGAGCGTGATCGGCTCGACCACGACGAAGAACAGCACGAAGAACTTGATCAGATCATCGACCATCTGGATCCACCCGCCTGGCTACCACGGTGTGCCCGTCAAGCACCGCTGTGCGCGTCAGCCATAGCAGCAGCATGAGGCCCGGGATGCTGAGCGATGCCGTGTAGAGAAAGAACGACGGGTATCCGATGGCGTCCACGACAAACCCGGACGTGCCTTCCAGCAGCTTACCCGGAAGTGCGTACAGCGACGAAAAGAGCGCGTACTGCGTGGCCGTGTACCGTGAGCTCGTGAGGCTCGAGAGAAACGCGATCAGGGCCGTTCCATGGACGCCCTGGGCCAGGTTGTCGAGGCTGTTCGCAAGCGCCAGGCCGATGAGGGTCGGCGTCGGCGTCGTAGCGAGGAGGGAGAAGCCCAGGTTCGACGCCATGATCAGGCCGCTGCCGAGAAACAGCGCGCGACGTAAGCCGAATTTCGCGATCACGACGCCGCCCAGCACCACGCCTAGCATCGACACCGGAAGCCCGATTGCCTTCACAATCGTTGCGATCTGGCTAAGCGTGTAACCGTGATCGATATAGAACGGATTCGCCATCGAGCCCATCGTGAACTCGGTCAGCCGGTACGTGCCGATCAGCAGCAGGGTCACGATTGCGAGGCGACCGCCGTAGCGCGCGAAAAAATCCGTGAGCGGGCAGATGACTGCACCGATGAATGTCGCACCGAATTCACGCAGCGAGCCCGGCCAGTGCGCCTTTCGCTCGAGCCAGTCAACGACGCGCGCCTCGCGTTCCACGGTTTCGTGCGAGACGCGTGCCGGCGGCTCGCGCACGAGCAGCGTCGTGACGATTCCGACGCCGGCAAGCACTGCCATCGTCAGGTAGCTGGTCATCCAGCCGTAGCCCTGGGCAATGCCCAGCGCGCCGGCGCCGCCGGTGATCAGGGCGGCGCGATAACCGATCTGGTACGCAGCGGCCATTGCGCCCTGCATCTCCACCGGGGCCGATTCGATGCGCCACGCGTCGACTGCTATGTCCTGGGTTGCGGAACAGAATGCGAGAAACAATGCACCGACGGCGATCTGCACCACGCCCGTTGACGGATCGCTGGTGGCGAGGTTGACGAGCCCAACCGCTATGCCGAGCTGTGCCAGCAGCATCCAGCTGCGCCGCCTCCCGAGCCACGCGAACAACAGCGGGATACGGGCACGATCCACGACTGGCGACCACAGGAACTTGACCGCATAGACAAGCCCGACCCACGCGAGCATTCCGATCGTCGCGCGCTCGATGCCTTCCTGGCGCAGCCAGGCCGACAGGGTCTGGAATACGAGGTAGAACGGCAGCCCCGCCGAGAATCCCAGGAACAGCATCGACAGCACGGTGGGCTTGCCGTACACGCCAAGCGCCTGCCACCACCCGCGTGGCGGATCCATTCCGGCCTGTTTCGGGGCCTCGGTCAAAATTCGTAGTCCATCGTCAGGGGAGCATGATCGGAAAACCACGCGTCCTTGTAGATCGAGGCCGCGCGTGCCTTGCCCGCGAGCGAGGGACTCCCGACCTGGTAGTCGATTCGCCAACCGACATTCTTCGCCCGCGCCTGTCCGCGATTCGACCACCAGGTGTACTGCCCGGGACTTGGGTCAACCTCGCGAAATGCATCCACCCAGCCGAGTTCGCCGAACACGCGGTCGAGCCAGGCCCGCTCCTCCGGCAGGAAGCCCGAGTTTTTCTGGTTCGCACGCCAGTTCTTCAGGTCAATGGGCTGGTGCGCGATGTTGAAATCGCCGCACAGCACGTAATCGCGCCTGCGCCGCCCGAGGCGTTTCAGGTGCTGCAGGAAGGCATCGAGAAACCGGAACTTGGAGGCCTGTCGCTCCGGGCCGGACGAGCCCGATGGCATGTACAGCGAAACGACGGACAGCGGCCCGAACTGTAATTCGAGGTAGCGGCCTTCTCGGTCGAACTCGGGGACACCGAAACCGCGGATCACGCGATCCGGCCTCGCCTTCGAGAACGCGGCGACGCCGCTGTAGCCGCTGCGCTCGGCATGGAAATAGTGACAGTGATAGCCGGCCGGACGGAAATCATCGTGCTCGAGCTGGTGCTCCTGTGCCCTGGTCTCCTGCAGGCATACGACATCGGGCGAGCCGGACGGCAGCCACCCGAACAACCCCTTGCGGGCCGCAGAGCGGATGCCGTTGCAGTTGAGCGTCAGGATGCGCATGGTGGCTCCGCGACCGATGCGCCATGATACGCACTGGCACGGAGAAGGGCGCATGCGGCCCCACCAGAAGGAATTCATCGAACTGATCCTTGCGCGGCAGGTGCTGCGCTTCGGGCAGTTCACTTTGAAGTCGGGCCGCGTGAGCCCGTACTTCTTCAACGCGGGGCTCGTCAATGACGGTGCCGCACTCGCAACGCTGGGCGCCTGCTATGCGGACGCGATCGTCGAATCCGGAATGGCCTTCGACATGCTGTTCGGGCCTGCCTACAAGGGCATCCCGCTCGCGACGGCGACCG
>Ga0214473_10009361_pt1 | contig 11577 bp, 8 predicted proteins | sample RVTome_7_FD_203509 | JGI IMG/M metagenome (GOLD analysis project Ga0214473, IMG submission 203509) | Soil microbial communities from uranium-contaminated site in the Upper Colorado River Basin, Wyoming, United States - RVT98D197 | ecosystem: Environmental > Terrestrial > Soil > Contaminated >...
TGGAATTCGCCTGCGAGGCTGCGCAGGTAGAAGGCGATCGAATGTGGCGCCAGCTCGCGCGCCGCCGCCTCGACCGCCTGCGGGAATTCCGCCAGGCGCTGCATCAGCGCCAGCTCGCGCTCGCCGCCCAGCAGATCGAGCGCTGCGCCGCGCAGCGCCGCCGCCGCGCCGCCCCATTGCGCGAACACGCTGCACACCCGGGCGTGCGCGTACTGCACGTAGTACACCGGGTTGTCGGTCGACTCGCTCTTCGCGAGATCGAGATCGAAATCGAGGTGCTGGTCGGACTTGCGCAGCACATAGAAGAAGCGCGCCGCGTCGTCGCCGACCTCGCGGCGCAGCTCGCGCAGCGTGACAAACTCGCCCGAGCGCTTGCCCATGGCGATCTTCTCGCCGCCGCGGTACAGCACCGCGAACTGGTACAGCGCCACCGTCAGCCGCTCCGGATCCAGGCCGAGCGCCGCGAGCGCGCCCCTGACGCGCGCGATGTAGCCGTGGTGGTCCGCGCCCCAGACGTCCACCACGCGGTCATAGCCGCGAGCGAACTTGTCGGCGTGGTAGGCGATGTCGGAGGCGAAGTAAGTGTATTGCCCGTTCTCGCGGCGCACCACGCGGTCCTTTTCGTCGCCGAAGGCGCTTGAGCGGAACCACAGCGCGCCGTCCTTCTCGTACAGGTGGTCGCGCTCGCTGAGCCGCGCCACGATCTGCGCCACCGCGCCCGAGTCGTACAGCGACTGCTCGGAGAACCAGCGGTCGAAGGCGACCCGAAAGCCCGCCAGGTCGTCCTTCTGGTCGGCGAGCATGCGCTCGAGCGCCAAGCCGTGCAGCGTGCGCCAGCCGTCTCCGAGCAGCGCCTTGGCGCGCGCGATCAGCGCATCGAGCGCGGCGTCGGGGTCGACGCCCGGTGCTGCGGCCGGCAGCGCCGCAGCGTCGCGCGCGAGCTTCGCGCCGTGCGCGGCGGTGAGCGCGGCGGCGATCTCGCGCACGTAGTCGCCCCGGTAGCCGTCCTCGGGGAATGCGACCGCGGCGCCGTGCCCCTCCAGGTAGCGCAGCCAGACCGAGAGCGCGAGGATGTCCATCTGCCGGCCGGCGTCGTTGATGTAGAACTCGCGCTGCACCTCGTGGCCGGCGAAGGCAAGCACGCTGGCGAGGCTCGCGCCGTAGGCGGCGCAACGCCCGTGGCCGACGTGCAACGGCCCGGTCGGGTTGGCGGACACGAACTCGACCTGGATGCGCTCGGCGCGCTGCGGCCGGCCGCGCCCGAAATCGGCGCCCTCGGCGAGCGCGCGCGCCACCACCGAGTGCTTGGCGCGCTGCGCGAGCCGCACGTTGATGAAGCCGGCGCCGGCGACGTCCACGCTTGCCACGGTGCCGTCGGCGAAGGCGGGCAGAGCGCGCATCGCGGCGGCCAGCGCCTCGGCCAGCTGCCTCGGGTTTCGCTTCAGCCGCTTGGCGAGCTGCAGCGCGACGCTGCAGGCGAAGTCGCCGTGCGCCGCCTCGCGCGGCCGCTCGAGCACGATCTCGGCGTCGGCGGCATCGGGAGCAACCTTTGCCAGCGCGTCCCGGAGCAGCGCGGCGACATGGGCCTTGGCGTCCATTGGAAGGGGCGCGAATTATAGCTGCGCGAGGCTAGTCGAACTCTATCGGGTCCACATCCAGGTGCCAGCGCACGCCCTTCGGCGCCGCCGCCTGCAGCGCTTCGCTCCAGGCGCGCAGGAACTCCTGCAGCGCCGGGCGCGAGGCCGATTGCACCACCAGTTGCGCGCGCTCGAATCCTGCGCGGCGCGTGATCACGTGCGGCACCGGGTCGTAGATGCGCACCGCCGCCGGCGGCGGCACCAGCGCAGCCGCGCGGCGCAGGAATGCCATCGTGGTGTCGAGCTTGCGCGCCTCGGCGCGCAGCGCCGCCTCGTGCACCCAGGGCGGAAAGCCGGCGCTCTTGCGCTCGGCGAGCTGTGATTCCGCAAAGCCGGCGTAATCGTGGCGCTCGAGGGCGCGGAACAGCGGGTGGCCCGGGTAGCGCGTCTGCACCAGCACTTCGCCCGCCTCCTCGCGCCGGCCCGCCCGTCCGGCCACCTGCGCCAGGGTGGCGAACAGACGCTCCGCCGCGCGGTAATCGGTGGAGAGCAGCGCGCTGTCGGCGTTCAGCACGCACACCAGCGTCAGCCCCGGGAAGTCATGCCCCTTGGCGAGCAGCTGGGTGCCGACCAGGATGTCGGCTTCGCCGCGGTGAATGCTTTCAAGCGTGCGCGAGAGCTCGGCCCGGCGCCGCGCGCTATCCCGGTCGATGCGCACGATGCGCGCTTGCGGAAACAGTGCCGCGAGCGATTCCTCCACCCGCTGCGTGCCGCGCCCGTGGGCGCGCAGGTCGACGTTGCCGCACACCGGGCAGGCGCGCGGGATCGGCGCCCCGGCGCCGCAGTGGTGGCATCGCAACGCGCGATCGGCCGTGTGCAGCACCAGCTTGGCGCTGCAGCGCTCGCAGCCGGCGGCCCAATCGCAGGCCTCGCAGGCGAGCACCGGCGCATAACCGCGGCGGTTGATGAAAACCAGGCTCTGCTCGCCTCGCGCCAGGCGTGCCTGGATCGCCTCGAGCAGCGGCTTGGCGAAACCATGTTCCACAGGCGCCGCGCGCAGGTCTACCGTCGCCACCGAAGGCAGCTTGGCGCCCGGCACCGCACGCTCGGGCAGCGCGAGCAGCTCATAGCGCCCGGCGCGGCAGTTGTGCCAGGTCTCGAGCGATGGCGTCGCCGTGCCGAGCACCGCCGGGCAGCGGGCGATCTTGGCGCGTAGCACTGCCGCATCGCGCGCCGAATAGCGCAGGCCCTCCTGCTGCTTGAACGAAGGGTCATGCTCCTCGTCCACGATCACGAGCCCCAGGCGTGCCAGCGGCGTCAGCACCGCCAGGCGGGTGCCGAGGACGATCCCGGCATCGCCGCGCGCCGCATCGATCCAGGAGTGGGTGCGCGCGCTGTCCTGCAGGCCGCTGTGCAGCACCGCGATGCGGGTCTCCGGAAAGGCGGCGCGAAAACGCGCCTCGAGTTGCGGCGTCAGGCTGATCTCCGGGACCAGTGCCAGCGCTTGGCTGCCGCGCGCGAGCACCGCGGCGATGAGATGCAGGTAGACCTCGGTCTTGCCGCTTCCTGTCACGCCGTGCAGCAGAAATGCGGCAAAGCCGCCGCTTGCCGCGCTGATCCGCGCAATGGCGCGCTGCTGCGCCGCGTTCGGCTGGTGGTTCGGTACAAAACGGTGACCTGGGGGCGGCGCTTCGTCGGCGCGCTTGCGCGGCAGCGGCGCCTCTTCGCCGCGTCTGCGCGGCAGTGGCTTTATCGAGCGCAGGCGCGGCGGCAGCGCGCCGGCGACGGTCTCGCCGAGCGGCCGCTGGTAGTAAGCAGCCAGAAACCGCATCAGCTCGATCCAGTCCGGAGCGAGGCGCGGTGCGTCGTCGAGCACCCGGGCAATCCCTTTGAGGCGTGCGGCGGAAACTTCGCTGCGCGCCGCGGTCTCGATCACGACGCCGACGCGCTGGCGCGCGCCGAACGGCACCACCACGCGCTCACCGACGTGCGCCGGCGACAGTTCATCGAATGAATAGTCGAACAGCGTCGCAACCGGAACGTCGAGCGCGACACGCGCGATTTTCATCGGCAGAGGGACGCGGATTTTTTCAGGCGCCTTTTCCCGCAAGCCCGCAGAAGCTTAGTCGCCGAAGTTGATTTGCAGCGTTGCGTTGCGCGCCGTTCCCCTTGCTTCGCAAAGGAAAACTCCGGCAGCGCAACGTCTTGTTGATAAGTTTGTGGACAAAAATGTCACCTCTGCGCAACTTGTCCACAGGCTTATTCCCAGCGCTCTGAAGGCCTCGAAAATGACCAGAAATTCCCAAGCACCGTCAGTGACTTGGAGAACGCTAGCTAGAGAGGCGCAAGAAGGGCGTGATTTTCCCGGGGCGTAGCCGCTTTTGTGCATAACTGGGTCGTGCGCTAATTTGGCGACGACTGGCTCAGGCCGGCCGAGCCCTGATTTTGCTGCTGTAAGTGCGCACTTCGTCTACCAGCGCTGCGACTGCCTCGACCTTGGTGTGCGGCGAAATGCCGTGGCCGAGGTTGAACACATGGCCTGGCGCGGTGCCGAAGGCGTCCAGCACGCGGCGCGCCTCGGCGCGCACGCGCGGCGGCGGCGCCAACAGCGCGCTCGGATCGAGATTGCCTTGCAGCGCGACGCGCTCGCCGACTTGCTGCCGCGCGCGCCCCAGGTCCACCGTCCAGTCGAGGCCGACGGCGTCGCAACCGCTGGCAGCGATCGAATCGAGCCACACGCCGCCGCCGCGCGTGAACAGGATTGCCGGCACGCGCCGGCCTTCGGCTTCGCGCCTGAGCGCGCCGAGCACCTTGCGCGTGTAGGCGAGCGAGAATTCCTGGTAACCGGCTGCGCTCAGGTTTCCGCCCCAGGTGTCGAACAGCATCACCACCTGCGCGCCCGCCTCGATCTGCGCGTTCAGATAGTCGGTGACGGCGCGACTGTTCACTTCGAGGATGCGGTGCAGCAGGTCGGGGCGCGAGTACAGCATCTGCTTCAAGGTGCGGAAATCGTCGCTGCCCGAGCCCTCGACCATGTAGCAGGCGAGCGTGTAGGGGCTGCCGGAGAAACCGATCAGCGGCACCCTGCCGGCGAGCGCGCGCCGGATCTCGCGCACCGCGTCGAGCACGTAGGCAAGCTCGCTTCCCGGATCGGGCGCGGCGAGCCGCCGGATCGCCGCCTCCTCGCGCAGCGGCCGTTCGAAGCGCGGGCCCTCGCCGTCGGAGAAATAAAGCCCCAGCCCCATGGCATCAGGCACTGTCAGGATGTCGGAGAACAGGATCGCCGCATCGAGCGGGAAGCGATCGAGCGGCTGCAGCGTCACTTCGGTGGCGAGCGCGGGGTTCTTTGCCAGCGCCAGGAAACTTCCGGCGCGCGCGCGGGTGGCGTTGTACTCCGGCAGGTAGCGCCCGGCCTGGCGCATCAGCCAGATCGGCGTGTGCCCGGTAGACTGCCGGGCGAGCGCCCTGAGCAGCGTGTCGTTGCGCAACGGCGCCAAGCCCGGTTTCGGGGCGGGTTTCACGCGGCGAGCAGCCTCGAGGTCAGGAATTTCCATTGTGCCGCGCTGACCGGCGTGATCGAGAGCCGGCTGCCCGGCCGCAGCAGCCACATTTTCGCCAAGGACCGGTGCCGGCGCAGCTCGGCGAGCGGCAGCAAGCGCGTTTTGCGCAGCGCGCGCACCTCGACGTTGAACCAGCGCGGCGCGGTGCGCGGCGCCTTCGGGTCGAAATAGGGGCTCGAGCGGTCGAACTGCGTGGCGTCGGGGTAGGCCGCGGAGGCGACCTCCGCAAGGCCGGCGATGCCGGGTTCGGCGCAGCTGGAATGGAAAAACAACACGCCGTCTCCGGGGCGCATCGCGTCGCGCATGAAATTGCGCGCCTCGTAATTGCGCACCCCGCTCCATGGCGTGGTGCGTCCCGGAGCCGCGAGCAAATCATCGATCGAGCACTCCGAGGGCTCGCTCTTCATGAGCCAGTATTTCACGCGTCGAATGGGGGTCCCCCGCTTGTGCCGGTGGGCTCTGCCTCCGAACCCTGCCAATCAGGGCGGTCGCCTACCGGTCACATCAGGTTCGTCCGGCACGCCGTAGGCGAGGGACGATCACAACAGTGACGCTTGGAACAGCAACCTTGGGAAGCTATCGGTCCGGAAAATATGAGCCCGGTCGAGCACAGCAGGGAACATGGCCTGCGATTCCCGCGCCGCCCGCGCGGCGCCGGAATCAGAATAATTTTTCCTGCTGGGCGAGCGCTGCGTCGAGCTTCGCCTCGATCGAGGCGATTCTACGCTTGGCCTGCCCGATGTCAAAGCCGCCGCCGAGCCTGGTGCTGAGCAACTCGTGCGCGATGTTGAGCGCCGCCATCACCGCGATGCGGTCGGCGCCGTTCACCTTGCCGGCTTTCTTGATCTCTCCCATCTTGGAGTCCAGGTAGGCGACCGCCTGCAGCAGCGCCTCGCGTTCGCCCTCCTCGCAGGCGACGCGGTAGCTGCGCCCCAGAATGCTGACCTCGATCGTCTTGGCTGGGTCTGCCATCGCGCGCGCGGGACGACTCAATCTGGCAGGCGCTGCAGCAGCTGCTCGAGCTTCGCCTTCGCGCTCTCGATGCGCTCGTTCAGGCGCTTGGCATCGCTGCGGGCGGTAGCGAGCTGCTGCCTCAGGTCGTGGTTCTCGGCCCGCAGCCGCTCGCACAGGCCGACGAACTGCGCGACCTTCCCTTCGAGTGAATTGAACTCCATATCCACGCTTGAACTATGTTGCAAATCTTACGCAGCGTCAAGAAATAACAGCCGCTTCTGCAAGTGTTTCCTGATCATGCCGCAGCGCGCCAAGGCGGCGTCGCGCAAGGAGTTTTCCGGCTCCCGGTGCGCCGCAAGCGAGCCCGCCGGCGGGCGCTATGTTCTATAATCTTTGTCAGTTGCAAGGTGTTCCCGGGAACGATCTTTCCTGGGGATGAAACGGGAAGCAGGTGCGCGACCGCCCACGCGGGCGGCGCAAAGCCTGCACTGCCCCCGCAACGGTAAGCGAGGGGGCGCACACACCGGCCACTGCCAGGCGACAAGCCCGGCGGGAAGGCTGTGCGCCCGGCGGATCGTTCCGCATCTCGCGAGTCCGGAGACCGGCCTTGGCAGCGTGTTTCGCAACTTCTTTTGCGCGTCGGGGAAGACGCCGGAAAGGACTGCAATGCATGCAGCCGCATGGGCAGCGGTCGTCGCTGCGCTGGTATTGCCGCACTCGGCGGGGTTTGCCCAACCGGAGGATGCGGTGCGGGTCAACGCCACGCGCTTTCCCGAAGAGGTACGCAAGCTGCCGGCGAGCGTGAGCGTCATCACCGCCGGGGACATCGCGCAGAGCGCCGCGCGCACTCTGCCCGAGCTGTTGTCCTCGCAGGCCGGCATCACCATGAAGGACTTTTTCGGCAACAACGCCTCCAGTACCGGCATCGACCTGCGCGGCTTCGGCGTCACCGGGCCGCAGAACACGCTCATCCTGGTGGACGGGCGGCGCCTGTCCGACATCGACCTGTCGAGCGCGCAGTGGGCCTCGATTCCGCTCGCTTCGGTCGAGCGCATCGAGATCCTGCGCGGCAGCGGCGCCGTGCTCTACGGCGAGGGCGCCTCCTCCGGCGTGATCAACATCGTGACGCGCTCGCCGCTCGGCCGCGGCCTCGGCCTGGAGGCCTTCGGCCGCGCCGCGAGCTACGACACTGCCGAAGGCCAGCTGCTAGCGAGCTACGCCAATGACGGTTTCGGCGTCAACGCCTCGGCCTACGGCTACGGCTCCGACGGCTATCGCGCCAACAACCGCAACGAGCAGAACAACGCCACCTTCAACCTGCGTTGGGCGCTCGGCGCCACCACCCTGGATGTTCGCGCCGGCAGCGACAATCAGGACCTGCGGCTGCCGGGGGCGCGGCGCGTGCAGCCTTCCATCGGGCTGAACGAGTACGCCACGGACCGGCGCGGCGCGCAGACGCCGCTCGATTATTCGAGCCGCGACGGCAAGCGCGCCGGCCTGACGCTGGCGCGGCGCCTGGGCGAGGCCGAGCTCGCGATCGGCTACGACTGGCGCGACAAGGACCAACGCGCCTACTTCGACCAGAACGGCTTCCCGCGCTACCAGGCCGATACCCTCGAGCTGCGCTCGCTCACGCCGCGGCTGCGCATTCCGTTCGCCACGGGCGGCTGGCGGCACCGCCTGACGCTCGGCGCCGACTGGAACGAATGGAGCTACGACTCGCAGCGCAGCAACCTGCCCGAGAACGCCAGCCAGCCGATCAACCGCGTGCGCGCTTCGCAGGACACGCAGGGCTATTATTTCCAGGACCTGATCGAGGTGACGCCGGCGCTGCAGCTGGTCGCGGGTTGGCGCTCTGAGCGCGTGAAATACACCGCCAGCGACACGCTCGATGCGACAGCGCCGGGATATTTTTTCCAGACCGCGGCGACGCAGGCGCAGGCGACGCAGAAGCAGGATGCCTGGGAGCTCGGGCTGCGCTACGCGCTCGGCCCGGCGGTGTCGCTGTTTGCGCGCGCGGGCAAGAGCTTCCGCTTCGTCAATGTGGACGAGATCTACGAGAACGACGCCTTCTTTGCGGCGCAGTTCCAGATCCTCAATCCGCAGCACGCCATTACCCACGAAGCCGGCGCGGAGCTCCGCGGCCACGCCGGCAGCGTGCGCGCGGCGCTGTTCCGCATCGATGTGCAGGACGAGATCCACCTCGATCCCTTCTCCACCGGCGTCGGCAACACCAACCTGCCGCCGTCGCGCCGGCAAGGCATCGAGCTGGAGGGCAGCTGGCAGGCTGCCAAGGACCTGCGCGTCACTGCGGGTTACGCCTACACCGACGCCAGGTTCCTCGAAGGCGTGCTCCCGGGCGGCCCGTTCGCGATCGGCACCGACATGCCGATCGCCGGCAAGACCGTGCCGCTGGTGCCGCGCCACAAGTTCAATGCGGCATTCGTCTGGGAGCTCGGCGCGGCGACGCGTTTATCGGGCGCGCTCACTTCGCTTTCCAGCCAATTCATGGACAACGACGAACCGAACACCCTGGGGGTGAAGATTCCAGCCTATTCGCTGCTCGACTTGAAGCTGAGCCGCGATTTCGGCTGGGGGCGGCTGGCGCTCACGCTGAACAACCTGCTCGACGCCGATTACTACACCTACGCGGTGCGCAGCGCGTTCATCGCCGACCGCTACGCGGTCTATCCGCTTCCCGGGCGGACTTTCGGCGTCAGCGCGGAGGTGAAATTGCCCTAGGCGCACAGGCGGGCGAGGCCCGCTGCGCTGGTGTATCTTCCGCGCATGCCAGAGGGGCCCAGGGACGCCGTTCCGCTCGGAGAGATCGCGCGCGCGCTGGTCGTGAAACTGCGCCATCACGGCGACGTGCTGCTCGCCTCGCCGGTGCTGGGGGCATTGAAAGCGCACGCGCCCAACACCGAGATCGACGCCCTGGTGTACGCCGATACCGCGCCGATGCTTGCCGGGCATCCGGCGCTCGACCAGCTCTACGTCGTGGGGCGGGCCTGGCGCCGGCTGCCACTCCTCAGGCGCCTGCTCGCCGAATGGCGGCTGTTCTCGGCGCTGCGCGCGCGGCGCTACGACCTGATCGTGCATCTTTCCGAACAGCCTCGCGGCGCCACGCTGGCGCGCCTGCTCGGTGCGCGCTACAGCGTCGCGCCCGCAATGGCCGGACGCGGCCGCTACTGGGCGCGCAGCTTCACGCATCTGTATCCGCTGGTGAGCAACGGGCGCCGGCACCAGGTGGAGTTGAATCTGGACGCGCTGCGCCGCATCGGCTTGCAGCCCTCGCCCGAGGAACGTCGCGTGCAGTTCGTGGCCGGCGCCGCCGCCGAGGCGCGCGTGGCGGCGCTGCTCGCAGAGCACGGCTTGCGCGAGCGCGAATACGTGCACATGCATCCGGCTTCGCGCTGGCGCTTCAAGTGCTGGCCGGCGGAGAAGAACGCAGAGCTGATCGGCCGGCTGACGGACGCCGGGCAGCGGGTGGTGCTCACTGCCGCGCCCGAAGAGCCGGAATGCAGCTTCGTCGGCGAGATCGTGCGCCAGGCGCGCGGCGATCCGGTGAACCTCGCCGGCAAGCTCTCGATCAAGGAGCTGGGCGCGCTGACGGCGCGCGCGCGCCTGTTCGTGGGCGTGGATTCAATGCCCATGCACCTCGCCGCGGCGCTTGGGACGCCTGCGGTGGCGCTGTTCGGCCCCAGCGGCGAGCTCGAGTGGGGGCCATGGCGGGTGGCGCACCGCGTGGTCGCGAGTGGCCACACCTGCCGCCCGTGCGGCAATGACGGCTGCGGCGGCGGCAAGGTGAGCGAGTGCCTGACCACGCTCGCCGTGGACGAGGTGCACGCGGCGGTGCGCCAGCTGCTCGCGCAGAGGTCTTAGGCGGGTGCGCATCGCGCTCGTGCGGCAGCGCTACGACCCGTTCGGCGGCGCGGAGCGCTTCATCGAGCGCGCGCTGCCGGCGCTCGAGCGCGCCGGCGCCGAGGTGACGCTGATCGCGCGACGCTGGGATGGCAACCGCGGCGAAGCCAAGCACGGGCTCAGGATGCTGCGCGTCGATCCGTTCCACGCCGGCAACCTGTGGCGCGACTGCTCGTTCGCGCGCGCCGCGCGCGCCGCCTGGCGCCGCGGCGGCTTCGACCTCGTGCAGTCGCATGAGCGCATCGCCGGCTGCGACATCTACCGCGCCGGCGACGGCGTGCACCGGCGCTGGCTCGAGCTGCGGCGCGCGAGCGCCGGGCCGCTCGAGCGCCTCGGCATGGCGTTGAATCCTTATCACCATTATGTCTGCGCGGCCGAGCGCCGCATGTTCGAGCATCCGCGGCTGCGCGCGGTGATCTGCAACTCGGCGATGGTTCGCGACGAGATCGCGAGCCGGTTTCGCATCGCGCCGGAGAAGCTGCACGTGATCCATAACGGCGTCGACCTGCAGCACTTCCATCCGGAGCGGCGCGCCGCCTTGCGTCGCGCGGCGCGCGCCGAGTGGGGCATCGCCGAGGGCGAGACCGTGTTCCTTTTCGTCGGCTCGGGCTTCGCGCGCAAGGGGCTCGATGCCGCCATCGCCGCGCTGGCGCAATACGCGGGCGCGCAGTTCCATCTCGTGGTGGCGGGGCGCGACCGGAATGCGGCGCGCTACGCCGCGCAGGCTCGAAGCGCCGGAGTCGGCGAGCGCGTGCACTTTGCAGGCGGGCGCGGTGACGTACGGCCGCTCTACGCTGCGGCTGATTGCTTTATCCTTCCGACGCGCTATGACCCGTTCCCGAACAGCGCGCTCGAGGCGCTCGCCATGGGCCTGCCGGTGATCGTTGGCCGGCGCAGCGGCGCCGCGGAACTGGTGCGCGCGGGGGAGAACGGCTGGGTGTGCGATCCGGAGGATGTCGCGGGGCTGGCGCGGCTGATGCAGCAGGCGGCGGCGGCCGGCGGCCGCATGGACGCGGCAGCGCGCTCGACGGCGGAGCGCTATGGGCTGGACGAAATGGCGGGCAAGCTGACCCGTCTCTACAGCGCGCTCGGCGCCACGGTCGCGGCCTGATGCGGGGGCGTGCGATGCGCTGGTGTCTCACCGCCGCATGGTTGCTGTGCGCGGCGGCGTTTGGCGCGAGCGACGCCGAGATCGTCGATCTGGCAAAGCGTGCGGCGAACAACGAGGCAGCCGCCAAGAGCGCGCTGGAGAAGCTCGCCGGCGAGGGCGAAACGCTCGCCGAGCATTTCATGGGCGTGCTCTACATCGGCGGCAAAGGCGTGCCGCAGAGCGACTCGCAAGCGGCCGACTGGTTCTTGCGCGCGGCGCGCAAGGGGCACCTGGAGTCGATGCACAACCTCGGCGTGATCTACGAGCGCACCGAGGGAACGCTGAAGGACACCGACGCCGCGCGCAGCTGGTACCGGCAGGCGGCGGATAAAGGTTTCGCGCGCTCGCAGGCGAACCTCGGCCAGATGCTGCTGCAAGGCAGCGGCGGGCCGCCCGATTCCGACCAGGCGCGGCA
>Ga0214473_10009362_pt1 | contig 11577 bp, 10 predicted proteins | sample RVTome_7_FD_203509 | JGI IMG/M metagenome (GOLD analysis project Ga0214473, IMG submission 203509) | Soil microbial communities from uranium-contaminated site in the Upper Colorado River Basin, Wyoming, United States - RVT98D197 | ecosystem: Environmental > Terrestrial > Soil > Contaminated >...
GATCGGCGTATTGGGGTCGGTCGAGCCCATGAAGGTCAGCTCCGCGCCGCTCGGGTCGAAGACGCGGACGATCAGGAAGAGGTCCGCGTCCATGACGCCGATGCGCGTGCTCACGTACTTCACGACGGCGAGATCGTGGGCGATGAAGAGGTAGCTCACCCCGAGCTGGTCCTGGATCTCGCGCAAGAGGTTCATGACCTGGGCGCGAATGGAGACGTCGAGGGCGGAGACGGCCTCGTCGAGGAGGATGCACTCCGGGTTCGTCGTGAGGGCGCGCGCGAGGGCGACCCGCTGGCGCTGGCCGCCCGAGAGCTCGTGCGGATAGTCGTCGGCGATGCGCGGCCTGAGCCCGACGCGCGCGAGCGACTCCGCGACGCGCTCCCCGACCTCCGCCCTCGCGAGTCCCGGCCGGTTCTGCACGAGCGGCTCGCCGACCGTCGTGCGGATCGTCAGCCGCGGGTTGAGCGAGCTGTACGGATCCTGGAAGACGGCCTGGACGGCGCGGCGGTAGTCGCCGAGCTCGTCGGGCCGGAGCCCGTGGATATCGCGCCCGCGGAAGAAGACACCGCCGGCGGTCGGCCGCTCGAGGCGCAAGACGAGCCGGGCGGTGGTGGTCTTGCCGCAGCCGCTCTCGCCGACCAGGCTCAGCGTCTCCCCGCGCCGGAGCGCGAAGTCGACGCCGTCCACCGCCTTGATCGTGCCGACCGTGCGACCGAGGACCGCGCCCCGGTGCAATGGGAAGTGCTTGGTCAGTCCGCGCGCCTCGATCACGACCTCGCCCGCGGCGGACCCGGGAGCGGGCGCCGCGGGCATCGCCGTCGGCGCGCTCACGCGTGCCGAGGCCAGCGCGACGGTGTCCCCGGCCCGGAGGCAGGCGACGAGATGGTCGGGCCCCACCGCCTCGAGCCGGGGACGGACCCGCTCGCATTCCGGGCCGGCGAGCGGACAGCGCGGCGCGAAGCTGCAGCCGGGCGGCACAGTCGCGAGGTCCGGGGGCTGGCCTTCGATGGCCGTCAGCGGCTGGCGTCCGGGCGTGAGGGTGGGCAGGCAGTTCAGGAGGCCGATGGTGTAGGGATGTCGCGGGCGATCGAAGATGTCCCGCGTGCGGCCCGTCTCGACGATCTGCCCCGCGTACATGACCGCCACCCGATCGCACAGCTTCGCCTCGGACGGAGCTTGAACGTCCACGTCTTCATCTCGTTCGACGGCTTCCACTCCGTCGCGAGCCCCGGGCGATACTCGAAGGTCTTCGCATCCCGCATGATCAGGGGATCGTAGACGCAGTCCCAGAGGGGCTTCTCCGCCTGAACGTGGCGCCAGGCGAACGGCGTCTCCGTCCCCCACTGACCCAGGGCCACCACGAGACGCTCGCCGGCGGCGCCGGCGCGGGAGGGGATCAGAGCCGGCGCCCCCATCGCGAGCGCGGCCGCCCCTCCGGCTCCCTTCAAGAACGTTCTGCGACCGATCGATCCCGCCATGGCATGGTCTCCTCGGTGAGGCGTTAGCGTCCCGACCGTGGTGTTGGGCGCGGGAGCGGAAGAGTCAACCACTCCCTCGTGCCGGTCGGCGCCGGCGGACTCTACAGAGCCGGAGGCCGCCTCGATCCGGCGCGCGTCGTCACTTCCCCTTGAGCTTCACGTCCTCGTAGGGCGCCGAGTAGGCGTGGCCGGGGATCAGGGCGAGACCGGACTCCTGCACCCGTGGGCCGTGGCCGTTGATGAAGGCGAGCTCCCACACCGGGATGAACATCACCTTCTCGTGCATGAGCTGCTGGATCTTGTGCAGGAGCGCCTCGCGCTTCTTCCTATCCAGCTCGGCGGCCTGGTCCTTGAAGAGCCCGTCGATGTCCGGATAGCTGCCGTAGACGTACGCGCCCCCGGCGATCGCGAACGTCTCCAGGCGCGTCGCCGCGTTGCCGAACGCCCCGCTCGCCGTGTACGCGATGTTCCGGTACTTCTTGTCCGAGTAGGTGCTCCAGTGCGCCGCGCGCTCCAGCGGCTTCAACCGGGAGCGGATGCCGACCTGCTGCAGGTAGTTGGCGATCGCCTCCTGCACGTTCGCGTACGAGATGTCCAGGAAGTAGTCGCCCGCGTCGAAGCCGTTCGGGTAGCCCGCCTCGGCGAGGAGCTTCTTCGCCTGCGCCGGGTCGAACGGATAGGCGGGCGGCTGCCAGTAGAAGTCGAAGGTGCTCGGGATGATGCTGTACGTCAGCTTCGAGTGGCCGAGGGTCACCGCCTGGTTGATGGCCTTGCGGTCGATCGCGAGGTTGGCGGCCAGGCGCACCCGCCTGTCGTGCCAGGGCGACTTCGGATCCCACTGATCGAGCATGCTCACCCACTGCGGGGCCTGGATCACCGAGGGCTTCAGCGTGAGCCCGGGCGTCCGCTGGAGCTCTTCCGCGAGCTCGCCCCGGATCGAGTACACGACGTCGATCTCGCCGCGCTTCAGCGCCGCGAGACGGGTCGTCTCGTCCGAGATGACCTTGAAGACGAGCCGCTTCACGCTCGGCGTCTTGCGCCAGTACCCCTCGAATGCCTCCATGACCAGCTCGATGCCGGGCGTGAACGAGACGAACTTGTAGGGCCCGGCGCCGACGGGCGCCTTCTTGTACGCGTCCTCGCCCACCTTCTCGACGTACTTCTTGGGGACGATCCAGCCCGCGCCGCTGGCCGCCGTGTAGAAGGTCATGAAGTCGGGCCAGGGGGTCTTCAGCCGGAAGCGGACCTGCAGCGGACCCGGCGTCTCCACGGCGGCGACGCGGTCCTTGATGGCCTTGGCCGCCGCGCCCCGGTAGCGCTCGAACGAGAATTTGACGTCTTCGGAGGTGAGCGGGTCGCCGTTGTGGAACGTGACGCCTTTGCGAAGCGTGAACTCGTAGACTCGCCCGTCGGGCGAGGCCCGCCACGACTCCGCCAGGCTCGGCGCCGTCGGGTTCCCGGGCATCGCCTTCGCGAGGGCGTCGTGCATCGCGTACATCACCATGAACGGCGTGATGATGCCCTCGGTCTCGGCGGGATCGAACCACTTTGGTGCGAGCGAGATGTGAACGCCCCACGTCATCTGCCCCTCGGGGGCGGCCGCGGCGGGCGCGGCGACGGCGAGCAGGGCGAGCAGGGCGCAAGCGGCGAGCCGGAGATCACGCATCGGTCAGACTCCTCGTCGATGGCGGAGGTTGGTCCAGTAGCCGAAGGGCGCGAAACGCGGCCTATTATGCGTGAACCACGCGACCTGTCAAGGGCGCGGGCCGCGCCGCTCCGGCTTGCGGCCCCAGACGAAGAGATGCAGGCGTCCGGCAAGCACGGGGCCCGCGGCGCGCTCCGTCTCGAGCGCGTCGAGCCAGGCGCGGCGCTCGCCCTCGGTGACGGCGCCCGCCTTGAGGGCCGCGTCGGCGGACCGCTCGGCCAGGGTGCCGTAGAAGCTGTGCGGGTCGGTCTCGATCGGAAAGAAGCCCCGTACGTGGACGTCCTCGAGCCCGGCCCGCGCCAGGAGCAGTGGCAGCCGCCGCACCAGCCACCCGTCCACGGCCAGGGCGTCCGAGGCGGCTGCGACGATGCGGCGGGTGAGCGGCCGGTCGGGGTGGGTGAACGCCGTCATGTCGGCGTCGAAGTCGAAGACCCCCACGCGCCCGCCCGGCCTGACGACCCGTGCCATCTCGGGGATGGCGCCTTCCCCGCCGGGGACGTGCGAGAGCACGGTCACGGCGAGCACAGCGTCGAACGCGCCGTCGGGGAAGGGGAGGTCGAGCGCGCTGCCCTCGCGGAACTCCACGTGGCCACCGAGGCCGGCCTCCTGCGCGAGCTCGCGGGCCACGGTCAGGAGCTCCGGGCTCGCGTCGAGGCCGACCGCTCGGCCCCCGGCGCCCACGCGCCTGGCGATCTCGCGGGTGACCGCGCCGCTGCCGCAGCCGACGTCGAGCACCCGCTCGCCCGCCGACACGCCGAGCAGACCAAGGTAAGCCGTGCGCGCTTCGACCTCGTCTTCCCCCTTGGCGCGGAGCTCGAGCCGGTCGGCGAGATCGCGCGCCTGCGCCGCGCTCGCGCCGCCGGTGTCGCGCCACACGCTCTGCCGTCCGTGGTCGGTCATGCCTCAGCCCCCGGCGAGCTTGACGGTATGTCCGAGAGCGCGGAGTCGCTCGGCGATCTTCTCGCGGTGGTCGCCCTGGATCTCGACGGCGCCGTCCTTGACCGCGCCACCCGCGCCGCAGGCTCGCTTGAATTCCGCCGCGCGCGCTTCGATCTCACGGGCGGGGAGCTCCCGGATCACCGTCACGACCTTGCCGTTCCTCCCGCCGCGCTCGCGGAAGATGCGCACCACGCCGTCGTTCGGCGTCTCCGGGGCAGCGGGGGCCGGCGAGCGGGCCGGAGCCGGCTGGCGAACTCGGCCGCCTTCGGTCGAGTACACGCGGCGCGAAGTTCTCATGGCAGGTAGTCTAACAAGTTCGGAGCGGGACGTGCTTCACGCATCCCCGCGGGTGCGCGCTGACCCGACGTGCGCGCCGCGGTGGTAGCCGCCGCACCCATGCCATGCCAGGGCACACGCTCGTCGCTCCCCCGCAAAATAGCGCGCGCTCCGAGCGCCGGTGAGGCCCCCCGCGGCGGCCAACCGCGCCTCAACTGAAGATTGCGGTCACGCCCACAACGTGCCGGCAGGGGCGATCATCCCGTCCCCGAGGCTCGCGTGGCCAGGGGATGCAGGACGTCGATCGCCCAGACCACATCCAGGCGCTCCCCCAGCCAGCCCGGGCACGCTGTCCGCGCGTGGAGGCGGAGGCCCTGCGCCTCGTGCCGCGCCCGCAGCGCCTGGACCGGATCGGCGGGCACCACGGCCGGCGGCGGGACCTCGGGCAGAGGCCGGCCGTCCGGCCGCCGGAACCGCAGCTCGCCGTCCGGCTGTCGCTCGATCTGGTAACCCTCCTCGTGCACCGCCCGGTGATGTCGGCGACAGAGGAGCGCGAGGTTCGACAGCGTGGTCGGGCCGCCTTGCGCCCAGTGGCGGACGTGATGCCCCTGGCCGAACCGGACTCCGCAGCCCGGGAAGCAGCAGCCGTCGTCTCGGTGATGGAGCGCGCGCCGCAACGCCGGGGGAATGGTCCGGGTCCGGGCGCCGATCTCGACGATGCGCCCGTCCGGGTCGTGCCGCATCACCACCCGGCTCGCGTCGCACGCCAGGCGCCGAGACGTTTCCGGGGAAACGTGCGCGCCGTCCTCGAGGACGGACTGGCCGGGCTGATCCGGGTCCGCCAAGGCCGGGGCGTCGACGTGGACCACCACCTGGTACCGCTCTCCCGGGGCGCCCGGATCGATGCCGTGGTGGAGGGCCGTCTCAGCGAGCAGGGCCAGCGCATCCGCCTGCTGTTGTGCCATGGTCGGCGGGTCCGCGACCGGGTCGGCCGGGCGGATGGCCGCCTCCTCGCTCCGGCCCTGCTGGTACAGCGTCTCGCGGGCCGCTGCCAATGCCTTCAGAAGCAGAGCCCCCACCTCCGGCGTCAGCCTCCCGCGCAGCACGACCATCCCGTCCTCGCCGTGTTGGACGTGAAGCCCCCGGCTCGCGTGCTGCCTCGCTGACTCCCGGGCCTGGGCCTGCCGGCGGGACGACGGCCGAGCCTTACAAGAACCTCACCGTACTCGCTCGCGCTCATCCAGGAGGGCCTCGCACACCTTGCCTCTTGGGTCTCGAGGCCGCGGCAGACTCCAGAACGCCCGGGACAACCGTTGTGACCCGACCCATAGCAAACCATGCCTGGCCATTTCGGTCAGGTGATCCGGCAGGGCGTCTGCCCCCGTCACGGGGACGAGCTTGGCGATCGGGCGGCCCCACTCGCTGACCAGCACTTCTTCGCCCGCCTTCACGCGCCGGAGATACTCGCTCAGGGACGCCTTCAGCTTCGATACCGTCGCCGTCGTCACCGATGGCCTCCTTATGGGCAAGACGTCATGGCGATTGTGGTCTGATTGGTGGCCGGGGTCAATGACGATCCCCTCTTCCTCGGTCGAGGCCATCTGGCCGGAGGTCTCGCTGTTCAGGCTCGGGGACGCACTGTACTATGCCGTCAACCCCGATCGCGCTTCCACTCACGCCCCACCTGCTGGGCCGCCTGGCGTTTGGGCCCGGCTGGCAGGGCGTATGGTGGACTCTCAAGTGCGCCAGGAATTGGGACGGCCGGGGTAGCGGGATTATGGCCACGGCGCCTTGACCGGCGAGATCTGCGTTCTGATACGTCTATACGACTGGCAGAGGGAACCGGGGCGATCCTCGTCATGGCCGGATCGCCAGCGCGCCTCGCCCCGTGGCCCGGAATGTATCGAAGTCAAGACCTGGCCCCCGCGATCCCCGCGACCCCCCCCGCGACGCGGAAACCAAGCCGGCGACGTTACAGTTTCTGAGCGCCGTCGAGTTTGCCGAGCCGCCGGTCGAATGTGCCGAGCGGCAGGTGGCCGGCCTTGCGCGCCACCTCGAGCACGAGGCAGTCTGGGAAGCCCAAGCCCGGTCGCCTTCGGTATTGGTCGAGGGCGGCAGCAACCGCGTCAGCATCCTGGAGGGTCAGGTCCTTGTGGCTGAGGAGAATCTCGACGGCGGTCGCGATCTCGGTCGGACCGAGCGCATACACCGCGCTCAACACCCAAACCGTCTCCATCAAGACGAGGTGTGAGACCCATGCCCCGGGAGCGACAAAGCCTTCCGCGGCGGCGACCTGCTTCGCGTTGTCCCGTGCCGTGAGGCGGACGAGAACATTGGTATCAATGGCGCGCATGGCGCCCTTTGATGTACCGTTCGACTCCCTTCTTCAACTCCTCGATGGTTCTCGGCGTGGGCGCGCCCTTCGGGAACAGCGCCCGATGCAGGTCCTCGGACGTGTATCGACCGGCTCGCCGCACCACGATCTTGCCGTCCTCCTCGTCCCACTCCAGAACGCCTCCCGGACCGACGCCAAGCTTCCTGCGAACTTTGGCCGGCAGGGAGATCTGACCCTGGGCCGTCAGCTTCGAGTGTGCGAGTGCCATGTCGCTTCATTACCACGGTAATGAGATTGTGTCAACGGCGAGGCGACGGGGCAGCCCCCCGGTCGAGGCCGACGGGCCGGACGTCCTGCTGTTCAGGCCCCGGGGACGCGGTGTACTATGCCGTTCAACGCCGCCGGCCTCGCGCGCGCAGAGGATGCTCGAGGAGTGGACATGTCGTCGGCAAGATCGTGTTCGAGAGGATCTTGAGTCGGAGAACAGGCGTGGGACGTCACGCATGAGAGTCGCGAAGGAGCGGCGATGAGCCTCGGGCGGGTCATGACGGTCGCCGCGGAGCGCTACCCGGGCGCGGAGGCGCTCGTGGACGGCGGGCGGCGCGCGAGCTATGCCGCGCTGGAGGCGCGGGCCCGGCGAGTGGCCGCGGCGCTCTGGCGGCTCGGGTTCCGCAAGGGCGACCACGTCGTGTTCCTGCTCAAGAACCGGGAAGAGCACGTGGCCGCCTACTGGGCGTGCCAGAGGATCGGCGCGGTCGCGACTCCGCTCAACTGGCGGTACTCCGAGGGCGAGGCGCGCTTCTGCGTGGAGGACGCCGAGGGCGCGGCGGTGATCTTCGAGGAGGCGAGCCGGGGCGCGGTCCTGGCCGCCCGGTCGGGCCTGCCGGCCGTGCGCGCGTGGATCTACGTCGGTCCGGACGCGCCGCCCGGCGCCATGCCCTTCGAAGCGCTGGCGGACGAGGGGGCGGAGGTGCCCGCGGTGAGCGTGGACGAGTCGGACGTGAGCATCATGCTCTACACGTCGGGCACGACCGGGCGCCCCAAGGGCGTCCCGCGCACGCACCAGGCCGAGGCGAGCGCCGCCCTCGCCCACATCGTCCAGAGCAAGAACGGGTTCCTCGACCGGACGCTGGCCGTCATGCCGCTCTATCACACCATGGGTGTCCGCTCCATGATCGCGATGGGGCTCCTGAACGGCGCGCTCGTCTGCCTCCCCGACTGGGCCCCTGCGGCGGCCGCCCGGCTCATCCAGGAGGAGCGGATCACCGCCTTGTACCTGGTCCCCACCCTCTACCACGATCTCGTGTCGCTGCCCGATCTCGGCGCCTACGACCTCGGCACCGCGAAGAAGCTCGGATACGCCGGGGCGCCGATGTCGAGCACGCTCACGCGGCAGGTCGCCGAGGCATTCCGCCCCGACGTGTTCGTCAACCACCTCGGCAGCACCGAGGTGTACACGTTCGCGGTGTGCGACCGGGTGCTGGACAAGCCCACGTGCGCGGGGCGCCCGGGCCTCTTCGGCCGCCTGCGCATCGTGCGCGCCGATCCGGAGCGGCAGGGGAGCCCGGACGACGTCGTGCCGCGGGGGGAGACGGGCGAGCTGATCGTCGGCCTCGATTCCCCGGAGGCCTTCGCCGGCTACTGGCGGCGGCCGGAGGCCGATGCCCGGGCGCTTCGCGGCGGCTGGTACTTCACCGGCGATCTCGCCTACGAGGACGAGGACGGGGACGTCTACACCGTGGGCCGCGTGGACGACATGATCATCAGCGGCGGGGAGAACATCTACCCGACCGAGGTGGAGGACGTGCTGGCGCGCCACCCGAAGGTGGCGGAGGCCTGCGTCGTCGGCCTGCCCGATCCGCGCTGGGGGCAGGTCGTCGCCGCGTTCGTGGTGGCGCGGCGCGGGCCCGACGGCGCGGCGGCGCCGCTCGACGCCGGCGAGCTGGACGCCTTCTGCAAGGGGGCGAAGGACTTCGCCGGCTTCAAGCGCCCTCGCCGCTACGAGATCGTGGGCGCGCTGCCCAAGAGCCCGACGGGCAAGCTGCTGCGGCGCAAGCTGCTCGAGCCCTGACACACGAATCGAAAGGGGAGGCCTGAATGGGCGAGTTCCTGAGAGTGGAGCGCAAGGGGCCGGTGGCGACCATCTGGATCGACCGCCAGCCGAAGATGAACACCATGACGGTGGCGATGCGGAACGAGTTCCCCGGGATCTTCCGGGAGCTGGAGGCGGACGACGCGGTGCGCGTCGTGGTCGTGCGCGGCGCGGGGGGCAAGGCGTTCAGCGCGGGCGGGGACGTCGCGGAGTTCCTCACGCTGGCGCCGGCCGATCTCGAGCTGTGGGGCGATACGCTGACGGCCGCCGAGCGCTGCCGCAAGCCCGTGGTCGCGGGGATCGACGGCTATGCGATGGGGGCGGGCCTCGAGCTCGCGGTGGCGTGCGACTTCCGCATCGCCACCCAGCGGTCTGAGTTCGCGTTTCCCGAGGTGCGCCTCGGGATGATTCCCGGCAGCGGCGGCACCCAGCGGGCGCTCCGGCTGATCGGCATGACGCGGGGGAAGCTGTTCATGATGACCGGGCAGCGGATCTCCGCCGAGCGCGCCGAGGCGTGGGGGCTGATCACCGAGGCCGTCCCCAACGACCAGCTCGACGCGGCGGTGGACGCGCTCGCCAAGGAGCTCGCCGACAAGGCGCCGCTCGCCCTGCGCACGCTCAAGATGGTGCTCAATCGCGGCGCGGATGCCCCCCTCGAGACGGCGCTGGAGCTCGAGCGAAAGGCGTATGCCTGGCTCCGCTCGACCGCGGACTACGCCGAGGGCGTGACGTCGTTCCTGGAAAAGCGCCCGCCCAGGTACGTCGGGCGCTGACGCCATGGCGTTCATGGATCTCCGGCAGTGGCTGAGCGTGCTGGACAAGGAAGGCGAGCTGCGGCGGATCTCGGCCGAGGTGGACTGGGACCGCGAGATCGGCGCCGTCGCCCGCCGCGTGCTGGAGAAGAAGGGGCCGGCCCTGCTCTTCGAGTCCATCAGGGGCTACCGCTCCGGGCGCTGCACGAAGCTCTTCACGGGCGGCCTCGGCACGCGCGAGCGGCTGGCGCTGGCGCTCGGGTTCCCGAAGGATGCGTCGAACCGGGACCTCGTCCAGTACGTCATGAAGAAGAACCGGGAGAGCGTGCCCCCGCGCATCGTGGCCACCGGGCCGGTGAAGGAGGTCGTGGTCCGCGGCGATCTCGTGGACCAGACGGAGTTCCCCGTCCCGAGATGGCACTACCGCGAGGGCGGACGATACATCCACACGTTCTCGGCCATCGTCACCCGCGACCCCGACACGCGGGTCATGAACGTCGGGACCTACCGCGGGATGATCGGCCGGCGCGACACGGCGCCGTTCCTCCTCATCAAGGGCGGCCAGCACTGGGGCCAGCACTTCCTCAAGTACGGGGCGCGCGGCGAGCCCATGCCCGTGGCGTGCGTGATCGGCTGGGATCCGCTCATGGGGTTCCTCGCGGGCTCCCCGATCCCGGCCGGCGTATGCGAGTGGGACGTGATGGGCGGGTACCACGGAGAACCGGCGGAGCTGGTCCGCTGCGAGACGGTGGATCTCGAGGTCCCGGCGAGCGCCGAGATCGTCGTCGAGGGGCATATCAGCGACGACCCGGCGACCTACGAGATGGAAGGGCCGTTCGGGGAGTTCACCGGGTACGTCTCCGACATCCCGACGCCCCGGCCGACCATGCGCATCACGGCCATCACGCACCGGCGGGATCCGATCTTCCGCGGGACGCTCGAAGGGACGCTCCCGGGCTCGTACAGCGAGAACAGCGTCATGTCCTCCGTGCAGCGGGCGGCGATCGCCTGGAACATCCTGACCGCGGCGGGTATCCCCGGCATCCTCGACGTCTTCGTCCCCCCGATCACGAACGGCGTCAACATCACCGTCCAGATCAAGAAGGCCTACCAGGGCCAGCCCAAGCAGATCGCGGCCGCCCTCTGGGGCAATAGCGCGGCCCAGTACCGGTACAAGCACGTGACGGTGGTCGAGGAGGACATCGACCCCTCGTCGTACGAGCAGGTGGACTGGGCGTTCGCCCACCGCGTGAATGCCGGGGAGGACGGCATCGTGATCTTCCCGGGGATCTTCGGCTCCCCCATCGACCCCAGCACGCCGCTGGCCGACCGCGACGTCAGCCGCCTCGGCACCGGGTTGTGGAACCGGGTGCTGATCGATGCCACGCGCTCGTGGAAGTTCGAACGGCGGCCCGAGTGGGGCGGGGAGCGATTCCCGCCCACCGTGCGTCCCGCGCCCGAGGACGAGGCGCGCGTCCGCGAGCGCTGGAGCGAGTACGGGCTGGGCGATCTGTGACGCACCCGGTCAAGCGCGTCGCCTCTCACGTCAGGAGGGAAATCTGTTCGGCAATATGGGCTGATCGACGCGGCCACGGGATGGGGACCTGAGCGAACAAGCGCAGGTCTTTTCCACGAAACGATACTTCCTTACCCAATCTGGCCGCATGGCTTGACAGCGGCTGGGTCATTGTGGTGACATTTCTCGGCACCGGCACGATGTCCTGGGAAGGAGTTGTGGGATGCGGAAGAAAAGACATGCAGGGTGACTGAGGTCCCCCCCTCTCGGCGCTCGGCGACACGGGTCGGCACCGAAGCGAGGGCGGTGATTATGGCGTGTGGCGTGTGGAGGGCTCGATCGTGAGAGCGGAGACGGCGATGAATGACACGGCCACACATCTCGACCTGCCCGATGGGTTCGCATACCTGCCGTACTATCGCTTGCAGGCCGTGCCGTTCCGGGCCAGCGCGGACCCCGGACTCCTCTGGCTGGGCCGGATGCA
>Ga0214473_10009363_pt1 | contig 11577 bp, 10 predicted proteins | sample RVTome_7_FD_203509 | JGI IMG/M metagenome (GOLD analysis project Ga0214473, IMG submission 203509) | Soil microbial communities from uranium-contaminated site in the Upper Colorado River Basin, Wyoming, United States - RVT98D197 | ecosystem: Environmental > Terrestrial > Soil > Contaminated >...
GGAGGAGGTCGGGATCGGGATGCGGGTGGAGGTGGAGTTCGGGGGGGACTCGGTGCCGATCTTCCGGCCGGCATGAGGGCGCGTTACGCGATCGCCGGGATCGGCGAGTCGGATATCGGCGAGGTCGAGCCCGGAACGCTCCCCGAGGACCTGATGGTGCAGGCCTCGCTCGCGGCGCTCGAGGACGCCGGCCTCGAGCTTGCGGACGTCGACGGGGTGTTCGCCTCCACGACCCAGCTCCTGATGGGCTCGATCAGCCTCGCCGCCCACCTCGGGATCCGCCCCCGGTACTCGGACTCCTCGATGCTCGGCGGAGCGGGGCCGATCGCATACGTGAACCACGCCCGGGCCGCGATCGAGGCGGGCTTGTGCGACGTGGCGCTGATCGCCCACGGGTCCACGCAGCGCAGCGTCGGGCGGGCGAGCGCGTCGGTTCAGGAGATCTCGCCGTACGAGGCGCCGTACGAGCCGCCGCTGCCCGTCGCCGCGTACGCGCTCGCCGCCGCGCGCCACATGCACGAGTACGGCACCACTCCCGAGCAGCTCGCGGCCGTCGCGGTCGCGGCGCGCGAGTGGGCGCAGCGCAACCCGCGGGCGTGGTCGCGGGACCCGCTGACGATCGAGGACGTGCTCGCCGCGCCGCGGGTGTGCGATCCGCTCGGGCTCCGGGACTGCTGCCTCGTCACCGACGGCGGCGCCGCGATGGTGATGGTCAGCGCCGAGCGCGCCCGCGAGCTTCGCCAACCCCCCGCGCTCGTGCTCGGGTGCGGCGAGGCGCACTGGCACCGCCACATCTCCGAGGCGGCAAGCCTGACGACTACCTCCGCGGTGGACTCCGGCGCGCGTGCGTTCGCTGAGGCGGAGGTCGGCGCCGGCGAAATCGAGTCCGCGCAGCTGTACGACGCGTTCACGATCACGCCGATCCTGTTCCTCGAGGACCTCGGGTTCTGCGACAAGGGCGAGGGTGGACCGTTCGTCGACGAGCGGGGCATCGGCCCGGACGGCGAGCTGCCCGTGAACACGAACGGCGGCGGGCTGTCGTACTGCCACCCGGGGATGTACGGGCTGATGGCCGCCGTCGAGGCGGTGCAGGAAGTTCGTCGCGGGCGGGACCTGGTGCTCGCGCACGGCAACGGGGGCGTGCTCTCGGCCCAGGCGACCGTGGTGCTCGGCAGCGAGCAGGCCGCGACCTAGGCTCGACCACAAGACGACCCGCCGCGCCGGCCTCTGGACCGACCGGCGCGGCGTCGCCCTACCGCCCGCTCTCCCCCCGCCCGTCGTCGGGACGGGGTCGCGGCGGGCGGAAGCGTCACATCACTTGAACGTGATCGCGTTCACCGCGGCCTTGATCTTGGTCACGATCACCTCGGCGAGCTCGGTCCCCTGCTTGCCGTTGAAGCCCTTCATCGCGGCCACCATCCCGACCATCAGCAGCGAGACGAGCAGGATCAAGCCGACGTACTCGACCGTCCCCTGACCGCGCTCGCCCTGCAGCCCGGCGACGATCGCGCGGGCGCGGCGCTCGGCCGCCGCGTGCATCCATCCGAAAAGCGCGTAGAGCATCGAAGCCTCCTGAATCGGTTTCGCGCCGATGCTCCTTCGAGTAAGCGCACCGATCCAGGCCCCGGCGCATCAACTCTGAGCCCCAAGGCCCACGAAAGACGAGCCTCGGTGACCCATCTCGGGCGATCGGCCGCGGTGGCTAACGTCTCTCGCCGTGCCCGAGCTGAGGAACATCGCGATCGTCTCCCACGTCGACCACGGCAAGACCACCCTCGTCGACGCGATGCTGCGCCAGTCGGGCACCTTCGAGGCCCACGAGCAGCTCGTCGAGCGGGTGCTCGACTCCGAGGACCAGGAGCGAGAGCGCGGGATCACGATCCTGGCCAAGAACGCCGCCGTGCGCTACCGGCCGACGGCGGGGGGCGAGGTGAAGATCAACATCGTCGACACCCCGGGGCACGCCGACTTCGGCGGCGAGGTGGAGCGCGGACTGACGATGGTCGACGGAGTGCTGCTGCTGGTCGACGCCTCGGAGGGCCCGCTGCCGCAGACCCGGTTCGTGTTGCGAAAGGCGCTCGAGCAACGGCTGCCGGTGATCCTCGTGGTGAACAAGGTCGATCGCGGCGACGCGAGGATCGAGGAGGTCGTCGATGCCGTGTACCAGCTGTTCATCGACCTCGACGCAAACGACCGGCAGATCGACTTCCCGATCCTGTACGCGTCGGCCCGCGGCGGCTGGGCGACCGGTGAGCAGGGCGCCGAGGGCGCCGATCTGGTGCCGCTCTTCGAGGCGATCCTCGAGCACGTCCCGGCGCCGGGCGGCGATCCCGACGCGCCACTCCAGGCGCTCGTAACCAACCTCGACGCCTCTCCCTATCACGGGCGCCTGGCCGTATGCCGGATCGAGCGCGGCGCGCTTGCCCGCGGGCAGCGCGTCGCGCACTGCCACCGCTCGGGCGAGCTCGCCCCGGCGAAGGTCGCCGCCCTGTTCGTGAGCGAGGGGCTCGACCGGATCGAGGCCGAGCGCGCCGAGGCCGGCGAGGTGGTGGTGATCGCGGGGATCGACGACGTCACGATCGGCGAGACGATCGCCGACGCGGATCGTCCCGAGGCGCTGCCGCTGCTCGCCGTCGACGAGCCGGCGCTGTCGATGACGATCGGGGTCAACGCCTCGCCTCTCGCCGGGCTGTCCGGCGACCAGCTGACCGGGCGCCAGATCGAGGAGCGCCTGCAGGCCGAGCTGGTCGGCAACGTCAGCATCCGCGTCGAGCCGACCGATCGACCCGACGCGTGGGAGGTCCAGGGCCGGGGCGAGCTCCAGCTCGCGGTCCTGGTCGAAACGATGCGCCGAGAGGGCTTCGAGCTCACGGTCGGCAAGCCCCGGGTCGTGACGCGCGAGATCGACGGTGTGGTGCACGAACCGGTCGAGCGGCTCTCGGTCGACGCCCCGGAAGAGTACATGGGGGTGCTGACGCAGCTCCTGGCGCTGCGCAAGGGGCGCCTCGAGCACATGGTGAATCACAGCACCGGTTGGATCCGACTCGAGTTCCTGGTCCCGACCCGGGGGCTGATCGGCCTCCGCTCCGAGTTCCTGACCGAGACCCGCGGCACCGGAATCCTTCACTCGATCTTCGAGCGCTGGTCGCCGTGGTTCGGCGAGATCCGAAGCCGCTCGACGGGCTCGCTGGTCGCCGACCGGCGGGGCACGACGGCGGCGTTCGCGCTCATGAACCTCCAGGAGCGCGGCCGCCTGTTCGTCGGCCCCGGCGCGGACGCCTACGAAGGCGCGATCGTGGGCGAGAACGCTCGCAGCGAGGATCTCGACGTGAACCCGACGAAGGAGAAGCAGCTCACCAACGTCCGCGCCGCGGGCGCCGACGAGGCGATCAAGCTCGTCCCCCACCACCAGTTCTCCCTCGACCAGGCGCTCGAGTTCATCTCCGAGGACGAGTGCGTCGAGGTGACGCCCGCCGACGTCCGGCTGCGAAAGGTCGTCCTGGAGGCGAACCAGCGAGCGAAGCTCGCCCGGGCGGCGAAGCCGGCCCGGTCTGCGGGCCGGGACGTCTAGCGTCAGGCTGCGACCATCCCCACCACCAGCGTCGGACCACGCTCGACTTGAACGTTATATTCGCCCTCGGTGGATGCTGCGACGCACCCCGCCCCTCCCCGCGCGATCAGCCCCGAGCTGATGCGCTCGCTTCGCGACGCCTGCGGCGCTGACGGCGTCGTCACCGACTCGGGGTCGCTGCGCACCTACGAGTCCGACGGCCTCACCCAGTACGCCGCGACCCCGGCCGCGGTCGCGATCCCGGACACGGCCGAGGGCGTTCAGGCGGTGGTCCGCGCCTGCCACCAGGAGGGCGTCCCATGGGTGGCGCGCGGCGCCGGAACCGGTCTGTCGGGCGGGGCGCTCCCGGTCGCCGACGGCGTCCTGATCGTGCTCGCGCGCCTGCGGCGGGTGCTCGAGGTCGATCTCGCCAACCGCTGCCTCGTGGTCGAGCCCGGGGTGACGAACGTCGACGTCGGCCGCGCGGCGGGCGACGGCCACCTGTACCCGCCCGACCCGTCGAGCCAGATCGTGTGCTCGATCGGGGGGAACGTGGCCGAGAACTCGGGCGGCCCGCGGTGCTTCAAGTACGGGTTCACGACCAACTACGTGATCGGGCTCGAGGTCGTGCTCCCGGACGGCGAGCTGGTGCGGCTCGGGGGAAAGGAGGTGGACAGCCCCGGATACGACCTGATCGGCGTCATCGTCGGCTCCGAGGGCACGCTCGGCGTCGTGACCAAGGTGTGGCTTCGGATCGTGCCGGCCCCGGAGGAGACCGTGACGATGGTCGGGTTCTTCGGCTCGGTCGCCGAGGCCGGCGACGTCGTGTCGGAGATCGTCGCTTCGGGGACGGTCCCGGCGGCGATCGAGCTGATGGACAAGCTGACGATCGAGGCAACCGAGGAGGTCGCGCACGCCGGGTACCCGCAGGACGCGGGCGCCGCGCTGATCGTCGAGCTCGACGGGCCGCGCGAGGAATGCGACCACAAGGGCGCCGGCGTACACGAGGCGATGAAGCGTGGCGGCGCGGCCGAGGTGTGGCGGGCCGCCGACGCGGCGGAGCGCGACCGGATCTGGAAGGCGCGAAAGGCGGCGTTCGCGGCGATGGGGCGGATATCGCCCTCCTACTACGTCCAGGACGGCGTCGTCCCGCGAACCCGCCTCGCCGAGATCCTCGCCCGGATCGGCTCCCTGGGCGAGGACGCGGGCCTGCGTGTGGCGAACGTGTTCCACGCCGGCGACGGCAATCTCCACCCCCTGATCTGCTTCGACCCCGAGCGGCCCGGGGAGGCCGAGCGGGCGGAGGAGCTCGCGGGCATGATCCTCGAGGTGTGCATCGAGTCGGGCGGCTCGATCACTGGCGAGCACGGGGTCGGCGTCGACAAGAAGGCCCACATGCCGCTGATGTTCGACGAGCCGGACCTGGACGCTTTCCACCGCGTCCGGTGCGCGTTCGACCCCGCGGGGCTCGCGAACCCCGGCAAGGTGATGCCGACGCCGCGGCTTTGCGGAGAGGTGCCCGGCCCCGCGCGCCGGCACCCCCTGGAGCGCGACGGCGTGATCGAGCGAATCTGATGTCGCCGGCCCCGGCGATCCCCGAGCTCGCTCCCGAGAGCTACGACGAGGCGGCCGAGATGCTGCGCGACACGCCCTCGGGAGCGGGAGTGCGGTTTCGGGGCGGGGGCACGAAGCTCGGTTGGGGACAGCCGGTGCGTGACGTCGATCGCGAGCTGTCCACGACCCGGCTCGACACCGTGCTGGAGCACAACGAGGGGGACTTCACGGTCATCGTCCAGGCCGGCGTGCGGCTGGCGGACCTGCAGGCGGCGCTCCGCTCCAAGGGCCAGCGCCTCGCCCTCGACCCACCGATCGGGGAGGGCAGCGAGGCGACGATCGGCGGCATCGCGGCGTGCGCCGACGCCGGCCCGCTGCGGCACCGATACGGGTCGCCGCGAGAGCTGATCCTCGGCAGCGCGGTGGCGCTCTCGAACGGCGCCGTCGCCCGCTCCGGCGGCAAGGTGATCAAGAACGTCGCCGGCTACGACCTCGGGAAGCTGTACGCGGGATCGTTCGGGACCCTGGGCCTGATCCTCGAGCTGGCGCTGCGCCTCCACCCCCTCCCCCCACGCACCGTCACCGTCCTCGGCCGCTCGGCGGACCCCGACCGGATCGCGGCGGCGGCTCGCGCGCTTGCGGACGCCCCGCTGGAGCCGGAGGCGCTCGACGTGCGGTGGATCGGCGGTGAGGGCGCCGTCCTCGTGATGCTCGCCGGCGATGCCGCCGAGGCGCTGGCGACCCGCGCTCGCTCGCTGCTGGACGATGCCGGGCTCGAGGCGGAGACCGCGGACGACGGAGACGCGCCCTGGGCGACGCAGCGGGCCGGGCAGCGCTCCGCCGAGGGCGCGGTGGCCAAGGTGTCGGCGACCGCGACCCGGCTCCCCGACGTGCTCCGCGCCGCCGAGCGCCACGGCGCTGCGGTGGTCGGGCGCGCCGCGCACGGAGTGTCATGGATGAAGCTGGGTCCCCGCTCGGACGCCGAGCTCGTCGAGTCCGTCGCGAGCCTGCGGCGCGAGCTGGCGCCGTCGCCGTGCGCGGTGCTCGACGCCCCGGAGGCGATCCGCGAGCGGATCGACGCCTTCGGGCTGGAGGCGGCGCCGGAGCGGGCGCTGATGAGCTCGGTCAAGAACCGTCTCGACCCTTTGGACGGGTGCAACCCGGGACTGTTCGGGGAGGCGCTTTGATGACGCAGGCGCCGCCGCGGGGGCCGGGCGCGTTCGACCTCCGCAACACGCCGCAGGCGGACCTGCTCGACCAGTGCGTCCACTGCGGGTTCTGCCTCCCGAGCTGCCCCACCTATGACCTGTGGCGGGTGGAGATGGACTCGCCCCGCGGGCGGCTGGTGCTGATGGGGGAGGGCCTGGAGGAGGGCGGCGAGATCACGCCGGAGATGGTCGGGCACCTCGACGCCTGCCTCGGGTGCATGGCGTGCGTCACCTCGTGCCCGTCGGGGGTCCAGTACGACCGCCTAATCGAGGACACCCGGGCGCAGGTGGAGCGCAACTACCGCCGCCCGCTGCGCGATCGGTTGATGCGAAGGCTCGCGTTCGCGTTCCTCACCCGCCCCGGGGTGCTTCGCGCCTCGGTGCCGTTCGCGTGGCTCGCCCGGGTGCTGCGGTTCGACCGGCTCGCGCGGGCCCTTCCGTGCGGCTCGCGCCTGCGCTCGACCCTGGAGCTGGCGCCGCGGGCTCCGCTCGGAGCGACGACGTCGACGCTCCCCACCGAGTGGGCCGCCGAGGGCGAGCGGCGCGGGCGCGTCGGGATGCTCCAGGGCTGCGTGCAGCGGGTGTTCTTCCACCGGGTGAACGTCGCCACCGCGGAGCTGCTCGCGGCGGAGGGGTTCGAGGTGCACGCGCCGCGGCTGCCGCGGTGCTGCGGTGCGCTCCAGCTGCACACGGGAGCCGAGCCCGCAGCGACCGCGCTTGCGAGGGCGACGATCGAGGCGTTCGAGGGGTGCGACTTCGTGGTCGCGAACGCCGCCGGGTGTGGCTCGGCGCTGAAGGACTACGGCCACCTGCTGCGCGAGCACCCGGGCTGGGCCGAGCGCGCCGCCGAGTTCTCGACCCGGGTCAGGGACGTGAACGAGCTGCTCGCCGAGCACGACACCCGCTCGGCCCGCCACCCGCTCCCGATCCTCCTCGCCTACCACGACCCCTGCCACCTCGCCCACGCGCAGGGCGTCCGCGAGCAGCCCCGCCGCCTGCTGGAGGAGATCCCGGAGCTGACCCTGACCGAGCCCGACGACTGGTCGACGTGCTGCGGCTCGGCCGGGATCTACAACCTGCTGTATCCCGACACGGCCGACGAGCTCGGGCGGCGAAAGCTCGCCAACCTGCTCGCGACCGAGGCGCCGTTCGTCGCCGCCGCGAACCCGGGGTGCGCGCTGCAGATCGAGGCCCAGGCACGCAACGCGGGCGAGCCGCTGCGCGTCCTGCACCCGATCGAGATCCTCCACATGTCGATGACCGGCGGCGAGCTCGTCGCCGATCCGAGCCCCCCGGAAGGAGACTGATGGAAACCGGGATCGCGTTCTTCGCCACCCACGACGCCATGGACCCCGGGTCGATCGCCCGCCTGGTCGAGGAGCGCGGTCACTCGGCCCTGTTCTTCGCCGATCACACCCACATCCCCGCGAGCCTGGAGAGCACGCTCCCGGAGGGCGGGGAGCTCCCGCGGCGCTACGCGCACCTGTACGACCTGTTCGTGGCGCTGACGGCGGCGGCGCTCGCGACGCGGAGCCTGAGGATCGGCAGCGGGATCTGCCTCGTCGTCGAGCGCGACCCGATAATCACCGCGAAGCAGGTCGCGAGCATCGACCACCTCTCCGGAGGCCGGTTCGAGTTCGGCATCGGGGCGGGCTGGAACCGGGAGGAGATGGCCAACCACGGAACCGATCCGCGGAAGCGGTTCTCGATCATGCGCGAGCGGGTGGAGGCGATGAAGGAGATCTGGAGCGCCGAGGAGGCCAGCTATCACGGTGAGCACGTCGACTTCGATCGGATCTGGTCGTGGCCGAAGCCGGCGCAGCGACCTCATCCGCCGGTTCTCGTCGGAGGGGACGGACCGACCGTCCTCGACCGGGTGCTGTCGTTCGGCGACGCCTGGTTCCCCGACTGGGCACAAGAGGGCATCCTCGATCGGATCCCGGAGCTGCGGTCGCGCGCGGCCGACGCTGACCGCGAGATCCGGGTGGCGATGATGGGCGTTCCCGCCGATCCGGCGGTTCTGGAGCAATGCGAGCAGGCGGGCGTCAGCCGAGCGCTGCACTGGCTCCCGTCGGCCGGCCGCGGCCCGGTCGAGCGCGCCCTCGACAGCTTCGAGCAGGCGGTGGCTACGAGTCTCGGCGAATGACGCGGCCGCGCTAGGCGGCCGCGGCGTCGAGCGCGTCGCCGAGCACGCTCGCAAGCAGATCGAGGTCCGCCTCGGTGACCACGAACGGCGGCGAGACGTGCAGCGCCCCGCCGGCGATCGTCCGCGTGAGGACGCCGTTCTCGACGCATCGCCGCGCCACGTCCTCGGACACCGCCGGGTCGTGGAGCTCGATCGCGGCGAGGAGGCCGATCCCGACGCGAACCTCCTTCACGAGATCGTGGTCGGCGAACGGTCGCAGCCGCTCCGCCAGCGGCCCCTCGAGGGAGCGGACCCGGTCGGGGAGTCCCTCGCGCTCGAGGATGTCGATGTTCGCGATCGCGGCCGCGCACGCCGACGCGTGGCCGGAGTAGGTGATCCCGTGGTGGAAGATCTCGGTGCTGCCCTGCTCCCAGAACGGCGCCCAGATCGGCTCCGCGATCACGACCGCGCCCAGCGGCATGTATCCGGAGGTGATCCCCTTCGCGAGCAGCATGATGTCCGGCCGGACGCCGAACCGCTCGCTCGCGAACATCGCGCCCGCGCGGCCGAAGCCGGTGATCACCTCGTCGGCGACGAACAGGATCTCGTTCTCGCGGCAGATCCTCTGCACCTCCTCGAGGTATCCCTCCGCCGGGTGGATCACCCCGCCCGTGCCGAGGATCGGCTCGCTGTAGAAGGCGGCGATCGAGTCGGCTCCGCGCTCGGCGACCAGGCGCTCCAGCGCCGCGGCATCGTTGGTGGGGACCAGCGCCGTCTCCCGGATCAGCTCGCCCTGACCGGTGAGGTTGAAGTCGAGGCCCGCAATGCTGGTCCCGAAGCCGTGCAGCCCGTGGTAGGAGAGCTCGCGGGTGACGATCATCCTCTTCGTATCCCGGCCGCGGACGTGCCAGTAGCGCCGCGCGAGCTTCGCCGCCGTGTCCACCGAGTCGCTGCCGCCGCTGGTGAGGAAGACGCGCGGGTCGTCGACCGGGGCGATCGCCGCCACGCGCTCGGCGATCTCGATCGCCGGACGCGTCGCGTACTGCTGGAACGTGTGGTACGCCTCCAGCGTCCGCATCTGGGCGTCGACGGCGTCGGCGATCTCCGCCCGCCCGTGTCCGACGTTGCAGTACCACAGGCTCGCGGTCGCGTCGAGGAGCCTGTTGCCGTCCTCGTCCCACACGTAGGCGCCCTCGCCGCGGACGATCACCCGCTCGGAGTGTCGGACCTCGGCCATTCGCGCCTGGGAGTGCCACAGGCGAGTGTCCCGTGCCCGGGTTGGGGTCCCATTCCCCTGCGCGCTGGTCTCCGCCATTCGTGCCATTCGTCAGATTGTTGAGCAATCATATACCCGCGTGCCGGCTCCGATATCTTCGCCTCGGATGGTGCCTCGATGACAGCCCACCGGATCGCGCTGCTGCCCGGAGACGGGGTCGGGCCGGAGGTCGTCGAGCAGGCCCGGCTCGCCGTCGAGGCCACCGGCGTGGAGGTGGCGTGGGAGACGCTGGACTGGGGAAGCGACCACTACCGCCGCCACGGCCGGATGATGCCCGAGGACGGGCCCGAGCGACTGAAGGGGTTCGACGCCGTGCTCCTCGGCGCCGTCGGCGAGCCGTCGATCCCCGACCACGTCACGCTGTGGGGGCTGCTGCTCCCGATCCGCCAGCGGCTCGACCTGTGGGCGAACCTGCGGCCCGCGCGCCTGCTCCCCGGGGTGCCGACGCCGCTCGCCGATCGCGGCCCCGAGGACATCGACATCCTCGTCCTGCGCGAGAACACCGAGGGCGAGTACTCGGGGGTCGGCGGGCGGGCCCACCAGGGACTCGAGCACGAGGTGGGGCTGGAGACGAGCGTGTTCGCACGATCGGTGCTCGAGCGGCTGATCCGGTACGCGTTCGAGCTCGCCGCCGAGCGACGCGGCGTCCTCACGAGCGCGACGAAGTCGAACGCGTCGCGGTTCGGATACGTGCTGTGGGACGAGGTCGCGGCCGGGGTCGCCGCGGAGCACTCCGCCGTGCGCTACGAGCGCGTGCTGGTCGACGCGCTGGCGGCGCGGATGGTGCAGGACCCGGGCTCGCTCGACGTCGTCGTCGCCTCGAACCTGTTCGGCGACATCCTCACCGACCTCGCCGCGGCGATCCAGGGCGGGATGGGGATGGCCGCGAGCGCGAACGTCGGCCCCGGCGGCGGCGCCCCCGGGGTGTTCGAGCCGGTGCACGGATCGGCGCCGGACATCGCCGGCCAGGGGATCGCGAACCCGTGCGGAGCGATCTGGAGCGCGAGCATGATGCTGTCGACGGTCGGCGAGGACGCGGCCGCCGCCCGGATCATGGACGCGCTGGAGCGGGTGTGCCGCGACGGTCTCCGGACCCGCGACCTCGGCGGCGACGCGTCCACGGCCGAGGTCGGATCCGCGGTCGCCAGGCACGCTTCCGAGCGCTCACTTGCGGAAGATGAGAGGGATATGTAACGTTCAAGTAGTGTTTAGTCCTGGCGCTGGAAGGGAGGGCGCACAGCTCACCGTCGCGGCGATCGCCGACGCGCTCGACCGCCTCGGCCACCGCGCCCAGGTGATGGTCTCGGGGATGCGGCCGGTCGCCGCGCCGACCCCGATCCTCGGACCGGCGTTCACGATCCAGGCGGTGCCGCAGCCGCGCCAGTCCGAGCGCCCCTATGAAAAGGAGCTCGCCGCCGTGGACGCGATCCCGCGCGGCGCGGTGATCGCCTTCAACGCCGGAGGAGACACGGAGGCCGGGATCTGGGGGGAGCTGCTGAGCACGCGCGCGATCGCCCGCGGCGGCATCGGCGCGGTGATCGACGGCGGCGTGCGCGACGTAGCCGGGATCGGAGCGCTCGAGTTCCCCGTGTTCGCGACAGCGGTCCACGCGGCGGACTCCTACGGACGGGTCGAGGTGAGCGCGTTCGAGGAGCCGATCGTGTGCGGCGGGGTCCCGGTGCGGCCCGGCGATCTGATTGCCGCGGATCTCGACGGCGTCGTCGTCGTCCCCGCCGAGGTCGCGGAGGAGTGCCTGCGCGACGCCGGGGCGAAGCTCGACAAGGAGGGGGCAGCGCGAGCGATGCTGCGCGACGAGGGCGCCACGGTGCGCGACACGTACGCGCGGCACGGGGTGCTGTGAACG
>Ga0214473_10009364_pt1 | contig 11576 bp, 9 predicted proteins | sample RVTome_7_FD_203509 | JGI IMG/M metagenome (GOLD analysis project Ga0214473, IMG submission 203509) | Soil microbial communities from uranium-contaminated site in the Upper Colorado River Basin, Wyoming, United States - RVT98D197 | ecosystem: Environmental > Terrestrial > Soil > Contaminated >...
CGAAGCGCGGGCCGACTCTGACAATGCTGTCCCGTGCGAAGCGCGGGCCGACTCTGACAATGCTGTCCCGTGCGAAGCGCGGGCCGAGAAAGATCTGAAAGCGCGCGGCCCTCCTCGGCGGAATCGAACGCTAACGACGAGAGGATGATTTGGAACCTGAAGGACGGTACGCGAACTTCGTGATCCGGATGCCGGACGGCACGGTGAAGATGATCAACCCGCTCACCGGCCGCGAGGCGTGGTGCGTTCCCGGGCGGTCGAGCCGGCCCATCTCGAACGAGCTGCCGGCGGGGGCCAGGGCGCTCGCGGCGCACGTCCCGGAGGATTTCTGCAACTTCTGCGAGACCAAGTACGAGAACACGCCTCCCGAGAAGGACCGCCTCGTCGCCCGCGACGACACGCTCGTCTCGATGCCGGACGTTCCGGCTTCCAAGCTCCACGAGTCGGTCGCCGAGTTCCGACGGATCCCGAATCTCTTCGAGATCATCACCTACGAGTACTGGGCCGACAACTACGGCTACAAGCTCTCTCCCAAGAACGCGCGCCGGATGGAGAGGTACCTCTCGGAAGAGGCGGGGCGGCGGCACGCGATCGGCACGATCGATCTCAAGCTCCGGCTCTCGGGCCGCAGGCCCGAGGACATCGAGCAGGTCTCCGAATCGGAGAAGCTCCGCATGGCGGAGGCGTTCTTCGGCGGGAGCCACGAGCTGATCGTCGCGCGACGCCACTACAAGCCTGGCGCCGCCTACGACGTCGAGCTGGCCTCCTCCGGCGAGATGACGCCCGAGGAGCACTTCCACTACACGCGCGCGACGATCAACGCCATCCAGGACATCTATCTACAGAACCGCTACGTGCGCTACGTCGTGACGTTCCAGAACTGGCTGCGCCCGGCGGGGGCCTCCTTCGATCACCTGCACAAGCAGCTCGTAGGGCTGGACGCCTGGGGGACATTCATCGAGCGCGAAGCCCAGGTGGTCCGTGAAAACAACAACGTCTACAACGAGAACGTGGTGAACTTCGCCGCCTACCAGAACCGGATCATCGCCGAAAACGATCAGGCCGTCCTCTTCGCCGACATCGGGCACCGCTACCCGACGCTCACGATCTACTCGAAGAGCCGGAACCTGCGCCCCTGGCAGCACACGCCCGAGGAGGTGCGCGGCGTGTCCGATCTCGTCCACGCGGCACACGCGGCTCAGGGGAGCCAGATCTCCTGCAACGAGGAGTGGTACTACGCCCCGCGGGATTCGCTCGACCGGATCCCCTGGCACGTCCTGATCAAATGGCGCGTGAACAATCCGGCGGGCTTCGAGGGAGGAACCGCGATCTACGTGAACCCGATCGGTCCCTTCGACCTGCGCGACGCGGTCGTCCCGCGGCTCTATGAGCTTCGCGACCGGGGGCGACTCGGCGGCTTCCGGATCGCCGAGGAGTGCTCCTGCGAGCCGAACTCGCTCCGCTATCTCGATCGTCCCTGAAGGGCGACGCTTCCCCCGACCGGCGAGAGATCCCGTGACCAATCCGCTGCGTGTCCTGATGCTCGCGTCCGAGATGATTCCCTACGCCAAGACCGGCGGCCTGGCCGACGTGATCGGCGCGCTTCCCGCCGCGCTGCGCGCGCTCGGCCACGAGGTGATCGTGGTGATCCCCCGTTATCGCGGGATCGAACCGGGGCGATACAAGATGAAGCGGATCGGCGAGGTCCAGGTCCCGCTCGGCGACCGCGTGATGGGGGCGGGCGTGGATCAGGTGCCCGGCGACGGGGACCCCACCGTCCTGTTCATCGATCGGAAGAATTACTTCGATCGGGAGGCGCTCTACGGGACGCCGCAGGGGGACTTCCCCGATAACGCCGAGCGCTTCGCCTTCTTCGGGCGGGCGGCGCTGGCGGCCTGCACCTTGCTCTCCTGGACGCCCGACGTGGTGCACGCGCACGACTGGCAGGCGGGGCTCGCTCCGGCGCTGCTGGCCTACAACCTCTGCCCCCCGGGGCGCTTCGCGAAAGCGGGGCGCGTCTTCACGATCCACAACCTCGCCTACCAAGGGAGCTTCGAGCCGGCGGCCCTCGATCTCACCGGCCTCCCCCCGTCGTCCTTCACTCCCGAGGGGATCGAGTTTTTCGGGAAGATCAGCTTCCTGAAGGCGGGGATCGTCTACAGCGATGCCATCACCACGGTGAGCCGGAAGTACGCCGAGGAGATCCAGACCCCCGAGTTCGGATGCGGCATGGAGGGAATTCTCACGCGGCGGAAGGCCGACCTCGCCGGGATCCTGAACGGCGTAGACTACGCCGAGTGGGACCCGCGACACGACCCGGACCTCCCGGCGCACTACGGACCGGAGGATCTGTCGGGGAAGCGCAAGTGCAAAGAAGCGCTCCTGGCGAGACTCGGGCTCCCGGCCGCCCTGCTGAAGAAGCCGCTGATCGGGATGATCGGACGTCTGGCGGACCAGAAGGGGATGGACCTCGTCGCGGCGTCGATCCGGAAGATCCTCGCGCTTGACACGGGGATGGTGATCCTCGGGAGCGGCGACGCGCGTTACCATCGTCTCCTCGCCGAGGTGGCCAAGCGTGAGTCGGGCCGGGCGGCGATCGTCCTGGCCTTTGACAACGCCCTGGCGCACCAGATAGAAGCAGGGAGCGACATCTTCCTGATGCCGTCGCGGTACGAGCCCTGCGGGCTGAACCAGATTTACAGCCTGCGCTACGGCACGGTTCCCGTCGTGCGCGCCACCGGGGGCCTGGACGACACGATCGAGCCCTTCGACCCGCGCACGGGCTCGGGAACGGGCTTCAAGTTCCATGACTACACGTCGGAGGCGATGATCGAGGCTCTCACGGCGGCCGTAACGCTCTGGCGGAGCGACCGGGAACGCTGGGAAGGGCTCCTGCGGGAAGGGATGCGGCGCGACTTCTCATGGCATGCGTCCGCCCGCCGCTACGTCGAGGTGTACCGGCAGGCGATCCGGCGTCGCCGGTCCGGCCGGCCGGACCTGGAGGGTTGGACCGCATGACGAGCAACGTGCTCGCGATGATCCTCGCGGGCGGGGAAGGACGGCGCCTGTACCCGCTCTCGCGGGACCGCGCCAAGCCCGCCGTCCCCTTCGGCGGGCGATACCGTATCATCGACTTCGTCCTGTCCAACTTCATCAACTCCGGCCTCTACCGCATCAAGGTCCTGACGCAATTTCGCTCCGAGTCGCTCGATCGCCACCTGAGCCGCGGCTGGCGCCTCTCGCCCGCGCTGGGCCACTTCGTCGATGCGGTTCCCGCGCAGATGCGCGGGCGCCGCGACTGGTACCTGGGCACCGCCGATGCGATCTACCAGAACCTGAACCTGATCAACGACGAGCGCCCCGGCCTGGTCTGCGTGTTCGGCGGCGATCACATTTTTAAAATGGACGTCCGCCAGATGCTCGCTTACCACGGGCGCAAGCGGGCCGAGCTCACGGTATCGGCAATCCCGGTGCGGGTGGAGGAGGCGACCGGCCGGCTCGGCGTGTTCGAGGTGGACGGCGACTACCGCGTGGTGGGCTTTCAGGAGAAGCCGGAGAAGCCCCGCGAGATCCCGGGGAAGGCCGGGTGGGCGCTCGCCTCGATGGGGAACTACGTTTTCTCGGTCGAGCCGATGGTCCGGGAGGTCCTCGCGGACGCCGAGCGCGAGACGACGCACGACTTCGGACGTGACGTGATCCCCGCCATGGTCGGCGGCGGCCGCGTGTTCGCCTACGACTTCCAGCACAATCACGTGCCGGGCGCGACGAAGGAGGAGCAGGGCTACTGGCGCGACGTGGGGAGCCTGGACGCCTACTACGAGGCGAACATGGATCTGGTAAGCGTGACGCCGAGCCTGAACCTTTACAACGATCAGTGGCCGATCCACACGCTGCACGAGAAGCTCCCGCCCGCGAAGTTCGTCTTCTCCGATCAGGTGCGCGGGCGCGTCGGCCGGGCCACCGACTCGCTCGTGAGCGAAGGGTGCATCGTGAGCGGCGGCAAGGTGCACCGGTCGATCCTGAGCCCCCGCGTGCGCGTGAACAGTTTCGCCGAGGTGAGCGATTCGATCCTGATGGAGGGGGTGAACATCGGCCGTCACGCGCGGGTCCGGCGGGCGATCGTCGACAAGAACGTGGAGGTGCCGGAGGGGACCGAGATCGGCTACGACCTGGCCCGGGACCGGAAGCACTTCACCGTCTCGGAGGGGGGTGTCGTGGTCGTACCGAAGGGGATGAAACTCACCTGAGCCGGAACGGAATGAGCTTGGGCCGCCGGGGCATCTGGGGTAGACTGTCCCCGAGGGGGTTGCGCGAAGCGGGAAGGAAAGCCGGGCCATGACGAGACGCGAACTGCGCTGGTGGATCGCGGCGGTCGCTGCGATCTTCGCCGCCGCCGCGGCGGCGATCGTGCTGAAACAGGACGGGGGCTATCGGCACTTCCTCTACATCCTCGACTGGGCGGAGATCGGCGGGACGGTGTTCCTGGCCGCCCTCGGGACCTTCCTCACGATCTGGCACTCGAGCATCTTCTTCGGTCTGCTCTTCGTGATCGCGACGCTCCTCGTGCTGACCCGGACGGGGCGGCTTCGCTCCCACGCCGGGACGATGCTCTTCTTCGCCCTCTGGATCGGGATCCCCTGCGTCTTCGTCTGGCACGTGACGCGCCAGCACCTCTCGGTCCCGGCGGGTCTCGCGGTGGGCCTGTTCTGGCTCGTCGGTCCGCCCCTTCTGTACTTGTGCATCCGTCACGCCGTGATCCGCCGGGGTACGGCCTGGGGCGTGGGCGATCGCCGGATAGCCTACTCGGCCGCGGCGCTCACGTTCGTGCTCTCGAGCCTGTGGGCCGGCACCGTGAAAAGCGATCGGGAGGTCGAGCGATCGATCTTCATGGGAAGCGAGATCGTCTACGCGATCAAGGACTACCACATGCGCCACCGGCGCCTTCCGACCCGCCTGCAGGATCTCGTTCCCGCCTACTTCTCCAGGGTCCCCGAGACGGAAGTGCCGGAAGGGTGGAGCGGCTACGAGGACTACGTCTACCGGGCGAGGGGGCCGCACCGCTTCACGGTGATCTTCGAGTCGGCGAGCTACGCGACCTGCTTGTACGACCGGTCGGAGGACCGGTGGGATTGCAGGTAGGCTCGGCCGCCCGCGCCGGGTCGCAGGCGACCGGCGAAGGGAGAGATGAAGAAAAGCCCCCCTGGGAAACCACGGGGGCTTTCGCTTGGCTCGGCAGGAGCCTCGCCCTCCCAAGTGGAAGGGCGCTTCGCGCCACACCATGGGAACGCCGCCCTCCGGGCGGCTCGCATCCACCCCCTCCCGCGCCCATCGGGCAGGAGTGCACGTCGTGCGATCGGTCGGGCGCGGGGGGACCCACGCTCGCCTGCGCGCACACGGGCCGCCTTTGCTTTGCTTGGCTCAATCTCGGGGCGGTGGGGGCGGAAGCGATCGCGCCGATGCGAGAGCCCGTTCCATTCAGGAACGGGCTCTCCCTCGTCCAGGCGCGCGCCCGCGTCGTGGGCGCCGCGCGGGTCTAGCGCTTCCGGCGCTGGTGGCGCATCTTCCGGCGGAGCTTCTTCTGCTTGTGCTTCCGGATCTTCTTCCGCCGTTTCTTGACGACACTGCCCAAGGGGCACCTCGGTTCGGGGCTCCGGCGAGAACGAATCGGGACGTCCGCCGCGGCAATCGCTTCCCGTCGCTCGGGGACATCGTGCCCGGCGGGCGACGCCGCGGAACGGAGCGGCGGGATTATAGGAATCGCCCACGACCTTGTCAACGCGCGGCGCGGAGGTTTCCTTCGCGCAGCCTCGGAAACGCGTCCCGAAATGCCGGTTGACGGCTCGGCGGGGCTGTGTTAGATGGTTGCCGCTCTCGCGGGACCCCCGCGAAGCCGTACACGATCGGGGGATAGAAAGGAGCGGCAGGCACGCCGGCGGCTCGCACCGCGGAGCGCGTGAGCATGCGCCACGGGCTCGGGCCCCAGAAAGGACCCGCCGAATTGAAGCTCGAAGTCGAAGACGCAGTCACGCTCGGCCCGCAGCCGGCGGGGAATGAAACCTTCGAACGTTACGGGAAGATGCTCATCTTCCTGTGCCTCTGCTCCATCGTCATCACAGCCATCCTTTCCGGGTCCTTCCAGCGCGCCAGCCACTGGTACAACATGACGCCGCTGTCCCGCGCGGCGGCGATCCCGCTGATCCTTTATTCCTTCCTCACCGCGATCAACCTGACGTACCGCTCGATCCTCTGCTTCCTCTACCGGCCGTTCCCCGTGGGGAAGTTCACGCCGACCCTCACCGTCGTGATCCCCGCCTACAACGAGGGGCCGATGGTGGAGAAGTCGATCGTGTCGAGCGTGCAGGCGGATTACCCGGAGGGGAAGAAGGAGGTGATCGTCGTGGACGACGGGTCCGAAGACGACACCTGGTCGTACATCCAGCGCGCGAAGGCCCTCTACCCGGAAGTGGCGGCGATCCGGCTCGAGCGCAACATGGGGAAGCGGCACGCGCTGGCGGTGGGGTTCGAGAAGGCGCGAGGTGACATCATCGTCACGATGGACTCCGACTCGGTCATCGAGCGCGATGGGCTGCGCGCGCTCATGGCCCCCTTCGCGAACCCGAAGGTGGGCGCCGTGACGGCGCGGGTCCGGGTGTACAACCGCTCCGAGAACCTGATCACGCGGATGCTCTCGGTGCGCTACGCGATGGCCTTCCAGTTCTTCCGCTCGTCCCAGTCGGTGTTCGGCACCGTGATGTGCTGCTCGGGCGTACTCTCGGCCTACCGGCGCAGCGTTCTCGACCGGATCATGCATCCATGGCTGAACCAGATGTTCCTCGGTGAGCGCTGTACCTACGGCGACGACCGATCGCTCACGAACTTCATCCTCCGCTCGGGCTACGAGACCCTCTACCAGTCCACGGCGGTCGTGAGCACGATCGCGCCCCCGACGATGAAGAAGCTCGCCCGGATGCTGATCCGCTGGCACAAGAGTTTCATCCGCGAGAACATCATCTTCTCGACCTTCATGCTGTCGCGCTACCGCGACGGGAACCGCGCGCTGCCGGTCGTGGACTTCAGCCTCGTGAGCATCATGTTCCCGTTCCAGTTCTACACGTTCGGCTACTCGATGTTCTACATCTTCCAGGATCCGGTCCTGGTCTTCCGCCTCCTGGCCCTGATCACGCTGATGGGGCTGTTCTATATGCTGTTCTACATCAGGTTCGAGCGGAACTCGGACTTCGTCTACGGCGTGCTCTACTCTTTCCTGCACGTGTTCGTGCTCATGTGGACGATCCCGTACGCGGCGCTCACGATGAAGGACGGGAGGTGGCTCACCCGCTAGTGCCTCCCCGCGGGATCGATCGGGCGGAGCCGGAGCGGCTCCGCCTTTTCTTCATCCGGACAATCTCACCCGGGAGCCCGGCATGACGGTATCCAGACGGCCCCGGCGCGGCGCCCTGATCGCCGTCGAGGGAATCGACGGGATGGGGAAGTCCACCCAGGTCGAGCGCCTCGCGGCACGGCTGAACGATCAGGGCCGGACCGCCGTCGCCACCCGGGAGCCGACGCAGGGGCCCTGGGGGAGGAAGATCCGGGCGCTCGCGCGCGAGGGCCGGCGCGACGTGAGCCCGGAGGACGAGCTCGACTGGTTCCTGCGTGATCGGATGGAGCACGTCGAATCGGTGATCCGCCCGGGGCTTCGCGCAGGTCGAATCGTCGTCACCGATCGCTACTACTTCTCCACGATGGCCTACCAGGGGGCGCGCGGGATCGACCCGCAGCGCATTCGCGAGATGAACGAGGCGCTCTTTCCTCGCCCGGACCTCGTGATTCTCCTCCGGGGTGAACCCAGGCTCGGGCTCGCGCGCATCGCGCGGGACCGGGAAGGGGGCGCGGACGCGGGCTACGAGCAGGCTCGCTATCTCGAACGGGTGGCCGGGCTGTTCGCGCAGTTCCGCGACCCGGCGATCCGCGTCATCGACGCGCGGGGCACTCCCGATGAAGTCGCCGCACGGATCTGGGAGGCGGTGGAGCCGTTGCTAGAGACGCTCGCGCGGGCCGAGGACTGACGGTGCCGCAGGGGCGTTGTCCCTCCGGGCGTTTCGTGATAAGCGCCGGGGTATGAACGAAGAATCCTACAAACCCTCTCCCGGCCCGGATCCGCCTCCCGCGAGGCGTCGGGAGCGGTGGTGCCTCGCCGCGATCCTCCTGGCCGGGGGGGGCCTTCGCGCCGTGTACCTCCACGCGGTGCTGGACTGGGCGTATCACCGGGAAGTGCTCCTCGTCGGAGACGGGGCCATCTACCATGACGCAGCCCGGCGGATCCTCTCAGGAAGCCCCTGGGGCGTCCCGGTGTCCTGGCAGGACCCCCTCTATCCCACCTTCCTCGCCCTCGTCATGAAGATCACGGGGAGCGACCTGGCCGGGCCGCTCCTCGCGCAGCACGCCCTGGGCCTGGGATCGGCCTGGCTCGCCTGGGCCATCGCTCGGCGCATGGCGGGGCCCCTCGCGGGCCTCATCGCGGCGGCGCTCGCCGCGCTCTCGCCGGTGCCGATCTACTACGAAGGGCTCATCGAGAAATCGGCGCCGGGAATCTTCCTCTTCGGGCTCGCGGCCTGGCTCCTCGCCTCCGGCCTCGCACGCGGGCGCGCGGGGCAGGTGGCCGGCTCGGGGATCGCGATGGCGCTCACAGCGCTCCTGCGCGGCAACGCGCTCCTCGTGCTTCCTGTGGCGGCGTCAGCCATCGTCCTCGCGCGCCCCCGGCCCATCGGCGCCGCGAGGGCGCTCCTCGCCTTCGCGATCGGAATCGCCCTCGTCTTCGGCCCCGCCGTGGCGCGCAACCGCGTGATCGCCGGGTCCTTCGCCCTCACGGCGGGGCAGGGCGGGGCGAACTTCTGGGTCGGCAACAACGCCGGCAATCTCTCCGGGACGTTCTGGCCGCCGCCGTTCCTGCGCGATGATCCGCGACACGAGGAGTTCGACTGGAAGGCGGAGGCCGAGCGACGGGCGGGGCGCATGCTCGAGAAGGGCGAGGTCTCGCGCTTCTGGTTTCGCGAAGGGCTGCGCACGTGGGTGGACGCGCCGGGGTTCGCGGCGCGCAACACGCTGCGCAAGGCGCTGCTCTTCGTCTCCGCGATCGAGCTGCCCGACACGCAGACCCTCTTATTTTTCAGAGACCGATTTGCGATCCTGCGTCTGCCACTCCCGGGGATGGGGCCCATCAGCGCCCTCGCGCTCGTGGGCGTGCTGCTCTCGCTGGCGGCCTGGCGATCGCGCGCGGCGGAGCTTGCACTGCTGGCGGGTTACGCCGGATCCGTCGTCCTCTTCTTCGTGCTCGGCCGATACCGGATCGTCGCGCTCCCACTCCTGGCCGCCTTCGCGGGGGTGGCCGTGGGAGGACTCGTCGATCTCGCGCGGCGGCGGTACGCCTTGGGCCTCGCTGTGACCGCCGCGGCCGTGGCGTTCTCGGCGGGCGTCGCCTACAGGGCTCGCGCGCCCGAGCACTACGCGTTCGCCTACTTCAATCTCGCATTCTCGCTGGCGCAGGAGGGGCGCTACGAGGAGGCGGCGGGACCGCTCCAGGAAGGACTCGCGCTCGATCCGCACAGCATCGCCGGCGGGGAGATCGAGGCCCGGCTCGCGATGGCGCAGGATGATCTGCCGCGGGCCGATGCGGCACTCGATCGCGCCCTCCGGCGCGCGCCGGGGCGTCGGAGCCTCCGGATCGCGCTCGGGAGACTTCGCGAACGGCAGGGGAGGCAGGCGGAGGCGATCGCGATTTTCCAGAAGCTCGGCGAGGAGGATCCGATGGACGATCTGGTGCGCCGGGAGATGCAGGCGCTGCGCGCGGCCGGGCCGGGCGGGAGCGCGAGATGAAACCCGGCAGGCGCGGGACGGCCTTTGCGGGTGACGTCCGGATCGTCCACGAGCGTTGGGGCGAGGGGACGCCGCTGGTGCTGTGCCATGCCTTCGGCGTCGACCGCACGATGTGGGACGGCCAGGTGGAGGCCTTCGCCGCCACGCACGAGGTGATCACGTTCGATCAGCGCGGGTGCGGCGAGTCGGATCATCCCTCGCCGCGGGAGGGGGCGCCGGATCCCTATACGCTTGACGCGTTCTCGGAGGATCTAGCGGCCGTCCTCGATGATCGGGGCATCGCCCGGGCGCGCATCCTGGGCGAATCGATGGGAGGGGGCACGGCGCTTCGCTTCGCGACGCGCTGGCCCGATCGGGTGGAGGCGTTGATCCTCGCCTCCACGGCGGTGTCCCGGCTTCCCGAGAAGATCGTCGCGCGCGCGCTGGAGGTCGAGCGTATCGCGCAGGAGCACGGCCTCGCGGAGGCGGTGCGTTTCTACTTCCGGGGCCGCTGCTCGCGGGGGTACCGCGCGGCCCCGCCTGGGAAGCGCTCGTCGAGAAATGGACCGCGGCGGCCACGCCACACGGGTTCCTCGGCGCCTACCGTGCCACCGTGGACCGCCCGTCTCTCGTGCACCTGCTCGGCCGGATCCAGGCGCCCAGCCTCGTCATGGTCGGCGAGCGAGACGCCCTCTACCTGGAGGACGCCGAGATCCTCCGTTGCGGGATTCCAAGTGCCAGGAAGGTGGTGATGTCGGGCGTGGGGCACGCGATCAACGTGGAGGATCCGGCCGGCTTCCTGCACGAGGTGCTCGCCTTCCTGCGGGGGCTAGGGATACTTCCAGAAGGGCTTTCCCGCCGAGAGCGGCTCCGAGCGCCGGGACCGCGGCACGCCGAAGTCGAACTTCTGCAGTTTCCCCGTCTTCGTGTCCCGCGTGACGATCGAGACGCTCAGGTCTTCCGGTCTGACGTTCTTGAGGTATCCTCTTTCCACCTGGAAGAAAAGGAGCCCCCGCGCCTCTCCCTTCGAGGGGATGGGCCGATCGACGGGGAAGGTCTTGGCCTCGTAGTCCCGCCGGATCTCCTGGTTCACGCCCCGTATCTGAAGGGCGGACGCCGCGATGGCGAGGGGGAGGGCGGGCCCCGTGAGGACCGAGGCCCACCCCGCGGCCCCGATGAGGCTCTTGTTGGCCGCCTTCCGTGCCTTGTCCTGCGCCGTGAGGTCCATCAAGCCGCGTCCCGCGATGACGAGTCGCGTCTGGTTCTTGTCCAGCACGATCGGACGCCTGCGCTCGTTTCGAATCCAGAGGTCCACTGGTACGATGCCCTTTCCCTTCAGGTCGTCCCCCAGGTAGGCCGACGCCTCCCGGTAATGGGCAAGCACGGCGGCCGATGCCCGGACGCGCTCGACCCGGACCGGCGGGTTGTCGGGCAAGGGGCGGAGCGGGCGGGCCTGGTAGCGAGCGCAGCTCGAGAGAAGAGCCGCGCCGGCCAGAAGCGTGATCAGCGGGAGGCGGTCGCAGGTCATGGATATCCGGCGCGCCTCGGGGGATTCTGGTCGGCGCCTCCCCATCCTAAGCCGTCGGCGCCAGGGGGAACAAGGGGGCCGTGGACCCCGCGTGGCCCTCCGCACGCATTTCGGCGGTCAGGACCTCCTCCGTATGCAGATACTTCCACGCACCCTCCTGGCTATCGCCCTCTTCGCGGCGGCGGCCCTCGTC
>Ga0214473_10009365_pt1 | contig 11575 bp, 9 predicted proteins | sample RVTome_7_FD_203509 | JGI IMG/M metagenome (GOLD analysis project Ga0214473, IMG submission 203509) | Soil microbial communities from uranium-contaminated site in the Upper Colorado River Basin, Wyoming, United States - RVT98D197 | ecosystem: Environmental > Terrestrial > Soil > Contaminated >...
TCGGCCCTCGGCCGGCTGCTGGGCGACAAGGATCGCGCCAAGGCCGGCAGGGCCATGCAGGCCATGCTTCAGATGAAGAAGATCGACATCGCGAAGCTGCAGCAGGCGTTCGACGGGAAATAGCTAGGGCTGTCCCGGCCGGCGTTGTCGCTGAGGCGGTTCGCGCATCCGTTCGGGGAGCTTGGCCCACTGCTCGGCGGTGAGCATCCCGTGAATCGCCTCCCGGACCCCGTCAGCGTCGCGGCGCCCGGCCTCGACCAGCGGTCGCAGGACGGCGAGGAGACGGGCGGGATCGGGGGTGGCGCCTTCCCGCTCCACCACCGCCCTCAGTGAATCCGCCCGGGTCTGGTTCCGAAGGGCGAACGAGTCCCGGACCGCCTCGAGCCGCGACACTTGCTCGGGGGTGAGGGCCAGCGCGGCGCGACGCTCGAGCACCTGCGCCGCCGGATTGGGCAGCACGGTTTCGAGCCGCGAGAGAAACTCCCCCGGATTCCCGGGACCGGCCTGACCGCCGCGACCGCCCTGGCCGCCCGGACCGCCGCCACCCCGTGCGCGCATCGCATCGAGGGCTTGCCGCCGCCGATCGGGGCCAAGGGTGAATCGGGCCTGCACCCCGATCTGGAACGGCGGGCGGAAGGCGTTGGCCGACCCAGCCGTCGCGCCGAACCGCCCGTTCACCGCGTACTGGAACCGGCGCGCCAGCGTGTCGTACCCGGTGACGTAGAGCAGCGTCGGGTCCGGCCGCGGGGCGGTGCCCCAGCCCTTGGCGCCGTCCGCGCCGTGGACCAACTCGTCGATCCCCCGGAGCAGATTCACCGTCACCACCGACACCATCAGCCGGCGGTTGAGCCCCAGGAACGACGGCCGCCAGTTGAGCTGGAGGTCCAGCGTCGGCTGCCACGGGCCGGTACAGGTGTTTCGCCCCGCCACCCGTTCGGCTTGCCGGTCGAGGCAGTCGCGCACCCGGCCTGACGCGCCGTTCAGGAGCTGGGCCATGCCGTCGCCTTCGGGCCCACCGGCGTCGGGCGCGAAAACGAATGCCCGGTCGTTACGCGAGCCGTCGCCGTTGATGTCGTTCCCCACGGTCGGCGTGTAGGGCGCGCCCGACGTGAACCGGGCGATCGAGGTCAGCTCGAGCGCGGTCCCGAAGGGATAGGTAACGGTGGCCAGGAACTGGTGCCGGCGCTCGAAGCCGCTCCGGGCCCACTCGGCCAGGTTGGGGTCGCCGGCGGTGGAGCCGCGGAGCCCGGTGGCCTGGTCGCGCGCGTGCTGATGGGTGTACGAGGTCTGGAGCAGGATGCCGCGACCCAGGATGCCGCCCACACCCACGGTGAGCTGCCATGATTCCGACGCCAGGTCCGACCGGGCCTCCACCACCTGACCGAACCGCGGATCGGCGCGGGAGCCGGTGAACCGCAGGGCGCCGGTCGCGGGAGCGATGTCGCTTTCCGGCACGTACACCGGCCGGTTGGCTTCAGCCGCCAGGGTGAAGGCCGGTGCTGTCACCAGGTTCAGGTCGCGGTATCCCACCTGGGCAACGCCGCGGGAGAAGCTCCCCTCCACCGTCAGCCGGAACAGGGCCGACAGCCGCTTCTCCGCGGCGAGCGAGGCGCGCCAGGCGCGCGACGCGTCGAACCCCTCGTCGAACAGGGTGACCGTGCGGGCCGCCCGCGCGGCCGTGGGGCCCGGCGCCGCGCACGCATCCGGAATGCTCGAGGGGTCCGCGGCCCAGGCGGTCCAGTCGGAGGCGGGGACTCCGGGGCCGATGCACACGATTTCGGCGCCGGCGCTGTCGAGGCCGGTTCCGGCATACACCTGCGACACGAGCCCCGCCGGCATCCGGTTCCGGAACTCGCCGATACCGCCCCGCAGTACCAGCGTGGGCGGCTCGGCGAACCGCCCGCGCTCGGTGCGCGACCCGAACGACAGGGTGAAGCCGGCGCGCGGGCTCAGGTGCCACTCGGAGGGGAGCCCGTCGGTCCGGCGGCCGAAGGCCGAGTCCACCGCCGCGTTGTAGGCCGGCGCGGCGCCGAACCACGAGGCTTCCGCGCGGACGCCGTAGGTGAGCTGCACCACGGCGCTGGGCGCCCACACGTCGCCCGCGTACAGGCCGCCCGACAAGGCGTGCGACGTCCGGGCGACCGGCGCGAGCGTGCGGCGGAACGACGCGGGCCGGTCGGCCTCGAGGTCGGCCAGCGAGTTGTAGCTGAAGGTGCCCAGTCGATTGGTGCCGGCTTCGCCCGTCGTGCGGTCGGAGGCGAACAGGCCGCCCAGCTTCAGCCGATGCCCCGACCCCACCAGCCACGACAGCTCGTTGGCCAGCTCCACGTTCCGGGTCCGGGAGCGGGTAGGCAGGCCGGGGTTCCCGCCGAACACGAGCGTCGCGACCCCGGTCGTGGTGTCGTCCAGCTCGGAGGCCACCTGCACCCGCCCCTGCGGGAGCAGGACGAAGGGGTCGCCGTCCTGGCGCGAGGTCTGGACGTAGCCGCGGAGCTCGTTGATGAGGCGGGTGCCGAAGCGGGAGGTGAGGGCCGCCATGCCGCCCCCGCCCGACGTCTCGACGATGCCGCCGGTAGCCGGCAGGGCCAGCGGCCCCAGTCGCGCGGGTTCCTGGTCGGTGCCGCGCCAGTCGCCCCGCAGCGTGAGCGTGTGACTGTTCGACAGCAACAGGTCCAGGCGCAGGAGCCCCGACAGGTTGTCGTTGCTCCGGCTGCTGGACGCGGTCCCCGCGGGAATGCCGGCCGCGTCCGCCAACGCCAGAAACCGCGCGATCGAGTCGGGATGCACGCCCAGCCGGGAAAAGTCCCGGGACTCGGCCGTGAGCAGCGACTGGAGCGGATCCGACCGCAGGCGCGCCTGTCCGGAGCCGAACAGGAACAGCCGGTCGCGGACGATGGGTCCGCCCAGGCCCAGGCTCAGACTGTGCTGGGTGAATCCCTGAGTGAAGGGCGACTCGTCGTCGGTCTGGACGGCGAGGTCGTCGTCCCGGAGCGCGTAGTTGGACGTGCCCTGGAGCACGTTGGTGCCGCTCCGGGTGGTCGCCGCCACCAGGCCGCCCGAGAATTGGCCGCGGGCCACGTCGTACGTGCTGGTGATCACCCGCGTGGTCCGGATGGCGTCCTGCGGCACCCCCGCGGATCCGGCGGTGAGGCCGTCGAGCATGACGGCGTTGGCCTCCGGCCCCAGGCCGGCCACGGAGAAGGCGGCGCCGGTCGAGTCGCTGGCATCGAGCCCGATCACCCCGGGCACCAGCGTCGCCAGCAGGTTCAGGTCGTCGGCGTCGATCGGGAGCCGCGCCACCAGCTCCGGATTGAGGGCCCGCTCGGTGGAGCCGGGCGTAGGGGCGTTGGGCAGGCGCACGGGAGTGGGGGCGACCTGACCCTCCACGGTGATCGCGTCGAGCATGACCGCGCCGGGCGTCAGGGTGACGTTCCACACCAACCGGTCTTCGTCGCCGTGGCGGGTCACGACCTCCTGCACCGGCGTGAAACCGATGGCGCGCGCCGTCATGCGATACTGGCCGCCGCCGTCCGGAAACAGGATCGTGAACCGGCCGTTCCGGTCGGTCGTGGCCCGGCGGGTCACCTGCGTTTCCAGCGAAAACGCTTCGACCTGAACGCCCGCCAGCGGGGTGCGGTCCGGGCGGGTCGCCGCGCCGGTCAGGAGGTCGGTGCCCAGGCCGATCTGCGCCCGGACCTCCGGGGCGCGCGCCGCGAGTGCCAGGCATCCCGCGAGGATGGCGAAAGTCGGGTGGAACCGAGTGGGCATCGGGAAACGTCCCTAGAAGGGTACGGCGGAGAGATGGACGCCGTTGGGCAGGGATCGTTAATTCGTGGACCCTTTGCAGGAGGCCGTTCATGGCCGACCAGCCCGCCCGGGCCGACTCGAACGTCAAGGCGTCGCTGGGATGCGGCACCCTGATCCTGATCGCGATCATCGTGCTCCTGTTCTCGGGACGGAGCGACATCGACGAGCTGCAGACGGAGATCCGGGACCTCCGGACCCAGGTCGAACGCCTCGAGGCGAAGATCGACTCGCTGAACGCGCGACTCGTCCCGGGGGCGGTGCCCTGACGGAGCGCGCATGAGGACGGGTGTGCTGGTGGCACTCGTGCTGGCGCCTTCCGCCGCCACGGCGCAGCGCGATACGCCGCCATTCCCCCGGGCAGCCGGGACCTCGTTCCGGGTGCTCTCCTGGAACGTCTCCCGGTCCGGATTCGTCGAGCACCGGGAGGACTTTCGCGGGCTGGTGCGACTGGCCGACCCCGATGTCCTGATCCTGGACGAAGTGGACGGCACCCACACGCCGGACGACCTGCGCCGGGCACTCCGCGGGATCCGGAACCCGGGTGACACGGTCTGGTACGCGACGATCGGGACCGGAGGCGGATACCAGCGGGGCGCGGTGGCGAGTCGCGAGCCGGCAGACGCCCTGACGGAGTTCGCGCTGGTGGCGTATCCGGACTCGTCCGCGGAGGAGGTACTGGCACTCGCCCCCGACTCGCTGCGCGCGCGCCTGCGCCGGACCTTCGCGCGGGGCGTCGCGGTTCACGGCGCGGTGGTCCGGCTGGGCGGCCGCCGCCTGGTCGCGGTCAGCATCGATCTCCAATGCTGCGGGCTGCCGGGAACGTGGGAGGAGCGCCGGCGCATGGTGGAAGCGCAGGCCATCCGGGCCGCCCTGCGCCGGGCGCTCGGCGCGGTCGCTCCCGACGGCGCCATCGCGGCCGGAGATCTCAACCTGGTCGCCACGTCGTTCCCGCTGGCGATTCTGCTGGGCCCGTACGATCCGCCCACCCACGGCCTCCTGCCGGCGGAGCCATATCACCGGGACCGGCGCGAAGTCTGGACCTGGGACGGACGGGGCACCGAGTTCCCCTCCAAACCCATTGATTTCCAGCTCTACGGCCCGGGGTCACTTGAGGCGCTGGCCGCCTGGGTGCTCGATACCGAAGACCTCACCGCGGCTGAGTTGGCGACGTTCGGACTCGAGGCCCAGGCCTCGCGGCGCGTCTCCGATCACCGGCCCCTGATCGTGGATTACCGCTGGCACTGAGCAGGTCTGGCGAGGCTCCGGACGGGGGCGCATTTTCCTGCCCCGACCGTCCCCGGAGGATGTGATGCAGCGACGAGACGCGCTCCGGACGTTGGCGGTGCTCGCGGGAGTCCCCGCGCTCGCCGGCCGATCCGCCGCCGACCTGTCGGCCGGCGGGGCGCGCGGGCCGGGCCAACTCTCCGCCCTGACTCCGGCCCAGAACGTCACGGTTGTCGCTCTGGCCGAGCGCATCATCCCCGCGACCGACACGCCGGGCGCCACGGCGGCCCGGGTGAACGAGTTCATGGACGTGCTGCTGGCCGACTGGTTCACGGACGAGGAACGCGGCGAGTTCCTGGCGGGCCTGGCGGACGTGGAGGCCCGCGCGCGGAGCGCGTTCGGCAAGGGCTTCGCCAACGGCACGCCGGCGGAGCGGGACGGGCTGGTCGCGGCCCTGGACGACGAGGCGTACGCCGTGGGCGCCGCCGAGCGCTCGGCCGCCGGTCGCTTCTTCGCCCGGTTCAAGGCCCTGACCCTCTACGGGTACTACAACTCCGAAGTGGGGATGACGCAGGAGCTGCGCTACGAGATCATCCCCAACCACTACGCCCCCTGCGCCCCGCTGGGACCCGCCTGATGCAGGAGCGATACGACGCCATCGTCGTCGGCTCCGGGATCTCGGGGGGCTGGGCCGCGAAGGAGCTGTGCGAGCGCGGGCTTCGAACCCTGGTGCTCGAGGCCGGCCGGCCGATCGACCCACGGCAGGACTACGTCGAGCACGTCCCGCCGTGGGAGATGACGTTCCGGGGCTACGGCGACCGCCGCGCCCTCGCGGAACACCAGGCCGTCCAGCGCCGGTGTTATGCCTGCGACGAATGGGGCAGCAAGTTCTTCGTGAACGACCGCGACAACCCGTACACCGTGCCCGAGGACAAGCCGTTCCTCTGGATCCGGGGGCGGCAGGTGGGCGGCCGCTCCATCATGTGGGGCCGGCAGGTGTACCGCTGGAGCGATCTCGATTTCGAGGCCAACGCCCGCGACGGATACGGTGTGGATTGGCCCATCCGGTACGCCGACTTGGCACCGTGGTACGACCACGTCGAGGAGTTCATCGGGATCAGCGGTGAGGCGTTGGGACTCTCCCAGCTGCCCGACGGCCGGTTCCTGCCGCCCATGCCGCTCAACTGCGCGGAGCAGGTGGTGCGCGAGGCGATGGCCCGCACGTTCGGCGGGGAGCGTGTGCTCACCATCGGCCGGAGCGCCGTACTCACCCGGGAGCACCGGGGCCGCGCGGCCTGCCACTACTGCGGGCCCTGCGAGCGGGGCTGCATCACCCATTCGTACTTCACCAGCATCGGGGCCACCCTGCCGGCGGCGCGCGCCACCGGCCGGCTCACCCTCCGGCCGCACAGCGTGGCGCACAGCGTGCGCTACGACGAGCGAGCCGACCGCGCCACCGGCGTTCGGGTGATCGACGCCGAGACCCGTGAGGACATCGAGTTCCAGGCGCGCCTGATCTTCCTCTGCGCCTCGGCCCTGGAATCCACCCGGATCCTGCTCAACTCCGCGACGCCCCGCTTCCCTACCGGGCTGGGCAATTCGAGCGGCGAGCTGGGCCGGAACCTGATGGATCACGTCATGGGCGGCGGCGCGTCAGGGACCATACCGGGCATGGAGGACCGGGCGATCGTGGGACGCCGGCCCAACGGCATCTACGTCCCCCGGTTCCGGAACGTGAAGGACCGGCAGCCGGGCTTCCTGCGGGGCTACGGGTTCCAGGGCGGCGGCAGCCGGGCCGGCTGGGGGCGGGGGTCGTCCATGGCGGGCTTCGGCGCGAGTCTCAAGCAGGCGCTCCGGACGCCGGGGCCGTGGGGATTCCGGTTCTACGGCTTCGGCGAGTGCCTGCCCAGCGCGGCCAACGGCGTCGAGCTGGACCCGGAGCGGAAAGACGCCTGGGGCGTTCCCGCGCTCCGGATCCACTGTGCCTGGGGCCAGAACGAGCGGGCCTTGCTGAAGGACATGTCCGAGACGGCGGCCGAGATGCTCGACGCGGCCGGGGCCACCGACATCCAGCCGTTCGTGGAGGACAATCCTCCTGGCCTCACCATTCACGAGATGGGCACGGCGCGAATGGGGCGCGACCGCCGGACGTCGGTGCTCAACGCCCACAACCAGTGCTGGGACGCCCCCAACGTGTTCGTAACCGATGGCGCTTGCATGACGTCGTCGGCCTGCCAGAATCCCTCGATCACCTACATGGCGCTCACCGCCCGGGCGGCCGCCTACGCCGTCGAGCGGTTGAACCGCCGGGAGCTTTGAGCGATGGATCGGCGAGAATTCCTCACCGCGGTCACGGCCGGGACGGCGGGGGCGGCGGGCGCGTTGGGCACCGTGAGCGGGCTCGCCGCCTGCGTGCGTGGGCCCACCCAGGGCGCCCGACGGCTCGACAAGATCGGGGTCCAGCTCTACACGGTGCGGAGCGAAATGGCCAAGGGGGTCGAGGCCACGCTCGATCGGGTGGCGGCCATTGGCTATCAAGAAGTCGAGTTCGCCGGCTACTTCGACCGCACGCCGGAGCAGATCCGCGCCGCCCTGGCCGCGACGGGCCTGTCGGCGCCCGCGGCGCACGTCCCATTCGAGCGGATCGAGAGCGGGTGGAGCGCGACCCTGGACGAGGCCACCCGCGCGGGGCACGACACGGTGATCGTGGCCTGGATTCCCGAGGAGCGTCGGCGCACGCTGGACGAGGTCCGCGCCTGTGCGGCGCTGTTCAACCAGGCGGGCGAGGCGGCCAAGGGCGCCGGCCTCCGGTATGCCTATCACAACCACGACTTCGAGTTCCCGCGGATCGAGGGCCAGGTCCCCTACGACGTCCTGCTGGCCGAGACCGACCCCGCGCTGGTGGCCTTCGAGCTGGACCTGTTCTGGGTTACCAACGGGGGTGGCGATCCGCTGGCGTACTTCGCGAGTCACCCCGGCCGCTTCCCGCTGGTGCACGTGAAGGACCGGGACGCCCAGGGCCGCATGGTGGACGTGGGCGCGGGCCGGACCGATTTCGCCGGCATCTTCGCCCGCGCCGAGCAGGCGGGCATCCGGCACTACTTCGTGGAGCACGACGAGCCGGCCGAGCCGTTCGCCTCGATCGAGGCGAGCTACCAGTACCTGCGGCGGCTCGAGTTCTGATGGGCAAGAACGCGCCGCGGCTCACGCGCCGTGAGCTGGTGACCACGTCGCTGGGGATGATGGGGACCGCGGCCCTGCCGGGCACCGTCCGCGGAGCAGCACGGGTGCCCGACCTCCCCGGCCGCCTGAAACAGGCGGTGTGTCGCTGGCCGTTCGCCGACCTCCCGCTCGACACGCTCTGCCGGCTCGCCACCGACCTGGGGATGGTGGCGATAGACCTTCTGCCGCCCGATGACTGGCCGCGGGTGCGCGACCTCGGGCTCGTCTGCTCGATGGGAACGCCCACCACCCGCCGCGACTTCATCGCCCGGGGATTCAACGACCCGGCCAATCACCCGCTGCTGCTGGGCGAGCTGGAGACCGCCATCCCGCTGGCGGCGAGCCACGGGATGCCCAACGTCATCGCGATGGTGGGCAACCGGACCACCCGGAGCGACGAGGAGGCCATCGCGCAGTGCGTGGCCGGTCTGTCGGTCATCGCGCCCCTGGCGGAGGAGCACCGCGTCACCATCTGCCTCGAGATGCTGAACAGCAAGGTGGATCACAAGGGCTTCCAGGGTGACCGCACCGCGTTCGGGCTCGGGATCGTCCAGGGGGTGGGCTCGCCCCGGGTGAAGCTCCTCTACGACATCTACCACATGCAGATCATGGAAGGCGACGTGATCCGCACGATTCGCGATCATCGGGAGCACATCGCCCACTTTCACACGGCGGGCGTGCCGGGCCGGCACGAGCTCGACCCGAGCCAGGAGCTGAACTATCCCGGGATCGCCGCCGCGATCGCGGATCTGGGATTCACCGGCTACCTGGCCCACGAGTTCCTCCCCACTCGGCCACCGGCCGACGGGCTCCGGGAGGCGGTGGCCGCATGCACGGTGTGACGCAGCAGACGTACGACGTCTGCGTCGTGGGCTCGGGGGCGGGCGGCGGCATGGCGGCCAAGGTGCTGGCCGACGCCGGCGCCGACGTCATCATGCTCGAAGCCGGCGTGATGTGGGACAACGCGGTGGATTCGGCGATGTTCGCCTGGCCCTACGAGGCGCCCCACCGCGGTGCGTCCACTCCCGAGCGCAACTTCGGCGAGCTTGACGCCGGCCTGGGCGGCTGGTCGCTGCCGGGCGAGCCCTACACCCGGGCGCCGGGCACCGAGTTCAGCTGGTTCCGCACCCGGATGCTGGGGGGGCGCACCAACCACTGGGGCCGGATCTCGCTCCGGTTCGGGCCCGATGATTTCCGCCGCAAGTCTATTGATGGCCTGGGCGACGACTGGCCCATTTCCTACGACGACCTGGCGCCCTACTACGACCGGGTGGACCGCCTCATCGGCATCTTCGGCAGCCGCGAAGGACTCCCGAATCATCCAGACGGGGTATTCCAGCCGCCGCCTCGCCCTCGCTGCTGGGAGCTGCTGGTCAAGCGGGCCGCCGACCGCTTGAAGATCACCTGCATTCCCAACCGGCTCTCGATCATCACCCGCCCGCTCGAGGGCCGGCCGGCCTGCCACTACTGCGGCCAGTGCTACCGGGGGTGCAGCACCAACTCGAACTTCTCGTCCACCAACGTCCTGGTGTTGCCCACCGTGCGGGCCGGCCGGCTCACGCTCCGCACCGGCGCCATGGTGCGCGAGGTGTCGGTGGGCGGCACCGGCCTGGCCGACGGTGTCGTGTACATCGACAAGGCGACCGGGCGGGAGGAGCGGGTGGACGCGCGGGTCGTGGTCCTCGCCGCCAGCGCCTGCGAATCGGCCCGGATCCTCCTCAATTCCCACTCGGCCCGGTTCCCCCAGGGACTGGCCAACTCCAGCGGCACGGTGGGCAAGTACCTGACCGACACCACCGGGACCGACGTCTCCGGGTTCGTTCCCGCGCTGATGGACGGTCTCCCGCACAACGAGGACGGCACCGGCGGCGCGCATCTCTACATGCCTTGGTGGCTGGACCACCGGGCGCTCGATTTCCCCCGCGGCTATCACATCGAGATCAACGGCGGCCGCGACGTCCCGGGCTACGGGTTCATGGGCGGCATGGAGCGGTACCCGCCGGGCGGGGGGTACGGGCAGGCGCTCAAGGACGACTACCGCCGCTACTACGGCTCCCAGATCGGATTCTCCGGGCGCGGCGAGATGGTGCCCAACGACGACTCCTACTGCGAGCTGGATCCGGGCGTGGTGGACCAGTGGGGCATCCCGGTGCTGCGGTTCCACTGGAAGTGGACCGACCACGAGCACCGCCAGGTGAAGCACATGCAGGAGACCTTCCGGGCGCTCATCGCCGAGATGGGCGGCACGCCGTTCCGCCCCATGCCCGGGCCGGAGCGCGGCTACGGGATCGCCGAGGGCGGGCGCATCATTCACGAGCTGGGCGTGACCCGCATGGGCGCCGATCCGGCGCGGTCGGTGGTGAACCGCTGGTGCCAGGCCCACGACGTCAAAAACCTGTTCGTGGCCGACGGCGGGCCCTTCGTGTCGCAGGCGGACAAGAACCCCACGTGGACCATTCTGGCGCTGGCGTGGCGAACGGCGGATCGCATCGTCGAGCTGCGGAGAGGCGGGGAGATATGAGCAGGATGGCTGCATGACCGACCTGACCCGTCGAGAGGCGTTGCAGACGGTCGCCGCTTCGGTGGGAGCGCTGACCTGGACGTCGGGCGACGTGCGGCGTGCGATGGACGCGCTGCGCGCGGCGCCGGCGGCCCGGGCGTTCGAGCCGAAGTTCTTCACCCCGAGCGAGTGGACCACCGTCCGGGTCCTGGTGGACCTCATCATCCCGCGGGACGTGCGGTCGGGCTCGGCCACCGAAGCGGGCGTGCCCGAGTTCATGGATTTCATGCTAACCGAGAACGCCGGCCTGCAGACCCCGATGCGGGGTGGGCTCGCCTGGCTCGATACCGAGTGCCGGGAGCGCTTCGGCCAGGCGTTCACCGACTGCGCCGACGCCGAGCGCCGCGCGGTGCTGGACGACATCGCCTGGCCGGCGCGGGCCCGGCCCGAGCTGTCCCCCGGCGTCGCGTTCTTCTCGCGGTTCCGGGACCTCACGGCCAGCGGGTTCTGGTCCAGCGAGATGGGGATTCGCGACCTGCGCTACCTGGGGAACACCGCGGTGGCCCAGTGGACCGGCTGCCCGCCCGACCAGCTCCAGCGGCTGGGCGTCACGTACGACGACTGACGGAGCCCGCGCCATGGCAGACCGGCTGGGGATCGGCATCATCGGCAGCGGCTTCAACGCCCGGTTCCACCTGCAGGCGTTCGTCGCGGTCCGCGAGGCCGACGTACGCGGCGTCTGGAGCCCGAACGCGCCGCATGCGGCCGCGACCGCGGCCCTCGCCCGGAAGCTCGACGTCGGGGACGCCAGGCCGTACACGT
>Ga0214473_10009366_pt1 | contig 11574 bp, 12 predicted proteins | sample RVTome_7_FD_203509 | JGI IMG/M metagenome (GOLD analysis project Ga0214473, IMG submission 203509) | Soil microbial communities from uranium-contaminated site in the Upper Colorado River Basin, Wyoming, United States - RVT98D197 | ecosystem: Environmental > Terrestrial > Soil > Contaminated >...
GTCACTTTGTGCCCGCTCGCACGTTCGAACCGGGCGCCGAGCTCGCTTACCGCGGCCCTTGCCCCGTTGCCGCTCAGGACCTTGATGTCCGCGGCCTGCGCCGCGCCGCCGACCGCAAGCAGAATCATTAACCCGATTCGTGAATGAATCTTCATCCGATTCTCGCTTCGGGCGAGCAACTTCGGCGCGCAACGTCTGAGTTCAGCCGCAGCTGCCAGCTTGCCGGCGGCTGTCGACTGCAGCGAAGGGCTATGCCTTGCGGGCCGCGACACGAAACCCGCCGAGTTTCCTCTTCACGAACAGTCCGACGAAATGGCTGTATGCACGATCGTATTCGAGGTAGCGCGCCTCGCCGAACTTGGCGATGGTCGTGTCGCGCAGTGACCGGTACATCTGCAATCGCGCCATGAGAATGGCAATCCACTTATCCGACAGGTCGATACTTTGTTCAATGGCGCATGACGCCTCGCCAAGCAATTGGGTGTACTCCCTGACCAAAGGGGGTCTGGGAATGAGCATTTCGGCGAGCAGCCGGCGCTCCTCTTCCGGGTCCATTCGGGCCAGTGAAACGATGTCGGTGAACGCGATCACGCATCGGGGTCTTACTACCCGGACACACTCGGCGATTAGCGAACGCTTGTCGGGGATGTGGCACCAGGCCTCCTGGCTGACTACGGCGTCGAACGCCGCATCGGCAAACGGCATCGCGGTTGCATCGCCTTGCTTGAATTCGACCCGGCTATCGAGCCCAACCCGGCGTGTGAGACGTGTCGCGCCCTCAACCCTGCTGGTCGTGAGATCGATTCCGGTGACGCGGCATCCATACCGATGCGCGAGCCACCGGGCAGGCCCGCCCATCCCGCTGCATACGTCCAGGACGTGATGGTCGGCACGCACTCCGGCAGCGTCTGCGAGGGCATTGACGGCATCTGTGCCGCCATAGTGATCCTGGTCGAAGTCCTTGAGATCAGCTTCCGTGAGTGCATCCAGATTTGCGCCGCGGGCCGCAAGCTTCGTGAGGATTTCTTCCTCGTTGATCGGATGCGTATCGTAGAAGCCGATGACGCCGGACTGGTGTAAGTCGTTCAAAGATTCGGCTTCCACAAGGCAAACGTCCGGCTTAGGCGGCACGTAATGCTCGAAGAATGAGATGAATTCCACGACCCACTAACGCACCAACGGCAGCGTACATGAGGGTGCCGCCCACGCTGAACACCCAAATGTAGAGCGACGGAAATGAGCCATAGAGCACCTTTCGGCCAGCTGGCAAAAGCCCAAGCAGCCAGAAAATAGGCAGATCAAAGATTGCCACGGCGAACGCCTGCGTTTCCCCCGACCCGCCCGACGTCAACACGGGCACGGCCACGACGATGATGTGGAACAGTGCGAACATCGCCGCCACGGCAAGAATGGTTGGTGCTGCCGAGCGCATGGTGAGGTGACGCTGCCGCCTAAGGTGAATTCGACTTCCTAATTGCCGCCTATTCTGGCACTGCCAACGTCTGGGTGCCATAAGGCCGGCCGGATTCAGTGACTTGGCTCGCCGCCGCCGGATCTGGCGGCACGAAGTGTAAAGCATGACTTTACAGTTGCCGCCTTGGGACCCGGGTCCCCGCCCTGCGAGCGGCCGTTCGATCGTGCCGCGAGATGAAGCGCGCGCCGCGTCGCTTCCATCTCGCGGAGGCAATCCGGCGCCGCGCGCGGGCAAGGCCCGCGCGCAAGGCGTCCGGCATTGCCGCCTAGTAGGTCATGCAGGCCGCGTTGAGGATCCCCGCCGACACCGAAATCGTGCCGAGGACGATGCCGGCGGCCACCTGGCCGTCGGGGATGCGCCGGGTCACGTTGAGCAGCGTGAAGCGCACCGCGACGAAGACAAGCAGTTGCACTGCCGCCGCGATTACACCCCAGAGCATCATGTCCCAGGGATGCACGCTGTGGATGATGGCGGCGCCAAGCGGCAGGGTGAAGCCGAGCACCGATCCCGAAAGGCTCAGCGCCGCGGCGACGTTGCCGTCCTTGATCAGCTTGAGCTCGTTGTAGGGCGTGATCCACTGGTAGACGATCATGTAGCCGTAGAGGAAGGCGATCGAGAGGCCGGCGTAGACCAGGAACTCGTCGAAGCCCGAGAGCGAGAATTTCACGAAGTCCATCGTTGCCTCCTCATCTGAAGTAGTGCGGCACGAAACGGCTGGAGTTCCTGGTGATCGGCGAGTCGTCCTCGCGGATGCCGATGCCGGCGGCTTCCTCGCCCACGATCCAGGAGCCGATCACCGGATAGCGGCCGCCGAACTCGGGCAGGGGCGCGATGCCCTGGTAGACGAAGCCTTCCTTGCCGTAGTCGCCAGGCTGGATGCGCACCACGCCGCGCGTGCGGATGGTGACGTTCGAGCCCTCGCGCGACAGCAGCGGTTTCTTGACGTACTCGGAGCCGAACTTGTCCGGCGTGTAGTAGGTGGGCAGCAGGTTGGGGTGGCCGTAGCTCATCTCCCACAGCAGCACCAGCAGCGCCTTGTTGGAGAGCAGCATCTTCCACGCCGGCTCGATCAGCTGCGCAGGGCGCTTGAGCAGGTGGGCGCCGAATTCCTCGCGCACCAGCCACTCCCACGGATAGAGCTTGAACAGCGTCCTCACTGGGGCCTCGTCGAGGTCGACGAAGCGCTCGCCGTTCCAGCCCAGATCCTCGATGTAGATGTGGCGCGCATCCCACCCCGCCTGCAGCGCGCAATCGCGCTGGTACTCGACGTTGCCGAGATCCTCGTCGTTGTCCTTGAGGCACGCCAGGTGCAGCACGCCGCCGCCCAGTTGCGCGTGCAGCTCGCGCCAGCGCGCGATCAGCTTCTCGTGCAGCGAATTGAACTGGTCGGCGTCTGGGTGCTTGTCCTCGAGCCAGTGCCACTGCACCACGCTCGCCTCGGGCAGAGCGGTGGGCGTATCGGCGTTGTATTCGAGGAGCTTGGGCTCGCCACTGCCGTCCCAGCTGAAGTCGAAGCGGCCGTAGAGCGTCTGCTCGCCGCGCGTCCACGATTGCGCCACCAGCTCGTGAAACCGCTCGGGGATCGCGAACTCGGCAAGCCGCCGCGAATTGATCGCCTCCTTCACGACCTGCAGGCACAGGTGGTGCAGCTCAGCGGTCACTTCTTCCAGCCGGTCGATCTGCTCGGCGCTGAAGGCGTAGCAGGCGGACTCGTCCCAGTAGGTGCCGCCCATCGAATGAAAGTGAAATCCGGCTTCCTCGCAGCGCTCGCGCCAGTTGGCGCGCGGGGCTTGCGTCTCGCGACGCATCTAGCCGCTGGAGGACGAGGAAGAGCTGGCGCGACCGGTGGAGCCGAAGCCGCTGCGCGAGACGTTGCTCGAGCCGGCGCCGGTGCGCATGGCGAGCCGCCCGGTCGGTGAGCTGGCGACGGTGCCGGTCGTCAGCCGGTTCGCCGCCATCGCATTCGCGCTGGGCGTGATCGCGGGGCTGCGGGTGCGGCCGAAAAGGCTGTAGGTCGTGCCGTTGCCGAAGTACGGCGGGCCGTAGAAGTAGCTCGAGGAGTAGCGCCCGTCCTTGACCGGCTCGCACAGCGAGGAGTTGTTCCAGTCCTTGACGCAGGATTGCAGGTCGGAATAGGCGTCGCGCTGCTCGATCGGCGAGCCGCAGCCGGCGAGCGCCGCCGAGCCGGCGAGGACGAGAGTGATGGCGGCGCTGCGCTTTCTTGCCCGCTTGGGTACTGGTTGGCGCATAACCCTCCCTTCTCGCAGGGAGTTTATGCCCGCCCCGGCGGCCGTGCTAGTGGGCCGATTGGCCCCTGCAGGCCCATTTCGTAAAACGTTGTTCGATTACAGCTTGGGCGCGCGGCTGTGGAAGTCGGTTGCGCTTTGGAAGGCGTGTCCCAGCGCGAACAGCGTCGCCTCGTCGAACGGCTTGCCGAGGAACTGCATTCCGACCGGCATGCCGGCGCGGGTGAAGCCCGCCTGCACCGAGAGCGTCGGCACGCCGAGATAATTCGCGGGGCGTGTCAGGCGTATCACCTGCGCGAGCAGCTGCGACATTTTCGGCCCGCCGGCGACATCAGTCTCGGCGATGGTCGGCGTCTGAAACGAGACCACCGGCGCGTGCAGCACGTCCACCTTGGAGAACACCGCGCGCGTGAAGGCCTGCAGCGCGACACCGCGCAGCCGCAGGCTGTCGATGTAGGAGGCGGCGGGAATCGCGAGGCCCGATTCGAGCCGCGCGCGCACCTGCGGCGAGTAGTCCTGCGGCCGGGTGCGCAGCCAGTTGCCGTGCAGCGCCGCCGCTTCCGCCGAGATGATCATCGAGCCGGCAGCGTTCCAGGGATCGATCTCGGGCAGGTCCACGTCCACCACCCGCGCCCCGAGCTTGCGGAACGCCTCGAGCGACGCCTCCATCAGCGCCGCGATCTCGGCATCGCAATCATCGTAGAAATACTGCCTCGGCCGGCCGATGGTGAGTGCCGCGACCGGACGCGCCAGCGCCGCCATGTAATCCGGCACCGGGCGCGGATCGGTGGTGGGGTCGCGTGCGTCCTGCCCGGCGAGCACGCCGAGGATCAGGGCGCAGTCCTCGACCGTGCGCGCGAGCGGCCCCACGGTGTCCATCGAGAAGGAAAGCGGCATGGCGCCTGCGCGCGACACGCGCCCGTAGGTGGGCTTCACGCCCGCAGTACCGCAAAAAGTCGCGGGCAGGCGGATCGAGCCGCCCGTGTCGGAGCCGAGCGCCGCGAAGTTGGCGCGCGCAGCGACCGACGTACCGGAACCCGAAGACGAGCCGCCGGTGATGCGCTCCGGGTCCCACGCATTGCGGCAGTGGCCATAGTGATAGTTGTGGCCGGTGGGGCCGAAAGCGCACTCGGCCATGTTGAGCACGCCGAACTGGATCGCGCCGGCGCTGTCCAGCCGCTCGAGCGCCGTGGCGGTGGCGGGTGCAGGGCGCGACGGGCCGATCCTGCCGCCCCAGCTCGAAGCGACGCCGGCGCGGTGATACATGTCCTTGTGTGCCATCGGCACGCCGTGCAGCGGACCGCGCGCGTGGCCGCGCGCGATCTCGCGGTCGGCGAGGCGCGCCGCCTCCAGCGCGAGCTCGCTGTCGAGGCGCAGGAAGCAGTTGAGCCTGGGCTGCACGCTCGCAGCGCGCGACAGCGTTACTTCCAGCGCCTTCACCGCGCTCACCCGGCGCGCCGCGATCGCGCGGGCGAGGCCAGAGCAGGACAGGTTCAGGATCTCGTTGTCGGTCACGGCGCGGCCCTCCTCTGCGCAGCGGTGAAACCGGAGGGTTCATCCTCGAACGCGAGGCGCGCAAACGCTGCGCTGGCGCGCTCCAGCACCGAGGCGGCGAACTTGGCGTCCTCGGCGGCACTCTCCGGGGTGCACGAAATCCCCTGCGCATTGACCAGTGCCACCGCAAGCTCAGCGCTGAAATCGGTTTTCACGTTGCGTTCCTCCCCTGACAAGGCGCCAGTCTGCAGTTCAACCGGTGCCGCTACAAGACGGTTCGGTGTACAGTTCCGCAAAGGGCGCAGTGTGCCGCCCCGGACTGTGCAATGCAGCAGACGATCCCCGCAAAACAGATCGACGGCGAACGGCTCTGGCGCGCGCTCATGGAGCTTGCCAGGATCGGCGCCACCCCCAAGGGCGGCGTGCGCCGGCTGACGCTTACCGACGTGGACCGCCAGGGGCGCGACCTGTTCGTGCGCTGGTGCCGCGAGGCGGGCATGGAGGTCCGGGTGGACGGCATCGGCAACATTTTCGCGCGCCGCGCTGGCGCCGATGCGCAGGCCCCGCCGGTGATGATGGGCAGCCACCTCGATTCGCAGCCTTCGGGCGGCAAATTCGACGGCGCCTACGGCGTGATGGCCGGGCTGGAAGTGATCCGCACGCTCAACGACGCGGGCGTCACGACGCGGGCGCCGCTCGAAGTCACGGCTTGGACCAACGAAGAGGGCTCGCGCTTTGTTCCGACCCTGATGGGATCGGGGGTGTTCGCCGGCGTCCATACGCTCGAATCGGTGCTCGTGCAGAGGGACGCTGAGGGTATCAGCGTGAAGGACGCATTGAATGCCATCGGTTACGCCGGCGAGGCGCAGCCGCACCGGGTCGGCGCCTATTTCGAGGCGCACATCGAACAGGGGCCGGTGCTCGAGAGCAGCAAGACCACCATCGGCGTGGTGCAGGGCGCGCTCGGGCAGCGCTGGTTCGACGTCGCGATCGCCGGACAGGACTCGCATGCCGGCCCGACGCCGATGGAGACGCGCCAGGACGCGCTCGTCGCCGCGAGCCGGCTGGTGCTCGAGGTGAACCGCATCGCGACGACGTTCCCCGATTACGCGCGCGGCACGGTGGGCTTCATGCAGGTGAAGCCCAATTCGAGGAACGTGGTGCCGGGAGAAGTCCGCATGACGGTGGATTTGCGCAATGCGAAGGATGCGACGCTCTCGGCGATGGCCGAGGAACTGAAGCGGCGCTTGCGCGCGATCGAGACCGAATGCCGGGTGGCGATGGAGCTGCGCGAGGTGGTGTATTTCCCGCCTTCGGAGTTCGCACCCGAGCTGGTCGCGGCCGTGCGCCAGGCGGCGCAGGCGCTCGGCCTTTCGCACTGCGACATCGTGAGCGGCGCGGCGCACGATGCGGTGTATCTTTCCCGGGTCGCGCCCACCGCCATGGTGTTCGTGCCCTGCGAGGGCGGCATCAGCCACAACGAAATCGAAAGCGCCACGCCCGCGGACATCGCCGCGGGATGCAACGTGTTGCTGCACGCGGTACTGGCCAAGGCCGGCATCGCGCAATCGAGCAGAAAAGCAGCTTAGGAGACAACCATGAACGAGAGAGCCCGCCCCGAAGCCGTCGGCACGTCGCTGGAGAACTCGGCGTTTTTCATGCCGTTCTCGATGAACCGGCAGTTCAAGAAGGCGCCGCGGCTGCTGGCGCGCGCCGAGGGCATGTACTACTACACGCCCGAGGGCCGGAAGATCCTCGACGGCACTTCCGGCTTGTGGTGCGTGAACGCCGGCCACTGCCGCAAGCAGATCGTAGAGGCGGTGCAGAAGGGCGTCGCCACACTCGATTTCGCGCCGCCCTTCCAGATGGGCCACCCGCTCGCATTCGAGTTCGCAGACAAGATCCGGGCGCTGCTGCCGCCGGGCCTGACGCGCGTGTTCTTTACCAACTCGGGCTCCGAGTCGGTGGACACCGCACTCAAGCTCGCGCTCGCCTACCACCGCGCGCGCGGCGAAGGGCATCGCATGCGCCTGATCGGCCGCGAGAAGGGCTACCACGGCGTCAACTTCGGCGGCACCGCGGTGGGCGGCATCGCAGGCAACCGCAAGATCTTCGGCGCCTTGGTCGCCGGCGTGGACCACATGCGCCACACGCACGACCCGGCGAAGAACGCCTTCTCGCGCGGCCAGCCCAAGCACGGCGTGGAGCTCGCCGAGGACCTGGAGCGCCTGTGCCAGCTGCACGATCCCTCGACCATCGCCGCGGTGATCGTAGAGCCGGTTGCCTGCTCGGCGGGCGTGTTCGTGCCGCCGGTGGGGTATCTCGAAAAACTGCGCCAGATCTGCGACCGGCACGGCATCCTGCTGATCTTCGACGAGGTGATCACCGCCTGGGGGCGCCTCGGCAAGCCGTTCGCGTCGCTGCACTTCGGCGTCACGCCCGATCTCATCACCACCGCCAAGGGCATCACCAACGGCACGGTGCCGATGGGCGCAGTGATGATCAAGGAGGAGATCTACCAGGCGTTCATGGGCGGGCCGGAGAACGCGATCGAGATGCCGCACGGCTACACCTACTCGGGGCACCCCGTGGCCTGCGCCGCGGGCCTGGGCACGCTCCAGGTCTACGAGGAAGAAGGCCTGCTGACGCGCGTCGGCGAGATCGCGCAATACTGGGAAGACGCGGCGCATGCGCTGCGCGACTGCCCGAACGTGGTGGACATCCGCAACATCGGCCTCATTGCCGCCATCGAACTCGCGCCGCGCCCGGGCGCTGCCGCCGGCGCGCGCACCTTCGAGGCGCACCTCAAGGCCTTCGAGCGCGGCGCCTACATCCGCGTCTCGGGCGACGTGATCGCGCTGGCGCCGCCGCTCATCATCCAGAAATCCGAAATCGACCAGTTGTTCTCGCTGGTGCGCGACGTGCTCAAGACGGTCGCCTGAGCCAGGGGGGTACGCGGGGCCGAGCGGCGCCGAGACCCCCGTTTCTACTTAGCGGCGGCCCTCACCACCCCCAGCCGCCGGCCGCGGGTCTGCTGCTTCAGGCGCGGCGGGTTGACCAGGTCGCGGATGAAGTTGGGCAGGGCGAACACCCCCTCGTGGGTCTCGCCGTTGTAGAACCTGAGGTCGGTGAGCCGGCGCGCATCGATGCGGCGGTCGATCTCGTCCGCAGTCAGGCTCTTGGGGTCGAGCTTGTCGGAGCACACCGCCATGGCCCACTGCGCGCCGTAGAGCGGGATGTACATGGTGTAGGGCCGCACGATGCGGAACACGCCGTTCAGGCGCTGGGCAAGCTCCGCCACGCGCTCCGGGCGCGCCACCGGCGCACCGATGTGCAGCACCAGCGCCCCGCCCACGGCGAGCGCATGCCGGCACTGCTGAAAGAACTCGGTCGAGTAGAGCGCCTCGGCCGGCCCCATCGGGTCGTTCAGGTCGAGCGCGATCAGGTCGAAGCGCTCGTGCGTCTCGCGGATGAACTTCATGCCGTCGCCCACCAGCACCCGCAGGCGCGGGTTGTCGAAGGCGCCGCGGTGCACGGCGACGAAATGCTCTTTCGCCACCTTAATCACGTCCTCGTCGATCTCGCACAGGGTGACCTGCTCGACCGAGGGGTGCTTGAGCGCCTCCTCCGAGGCGCCGCCGTCGCCGCCGCCGATGATCAGCACCTTCCTGGGCGCGGCGTGCGCCGCGAGCGCAGGATGGATCAGGTTCTCGTGGTACACGAACTCCTCGCGCTCCGAGGTCATGTTGTAGCCGTCCAGCCGGAAGATGCGGCCGTAGTGCGCCGTGTCGTAGATCTCCATCTTCTGGTACTTGGTCTGCCACTCGCCGATCTTCTTGCGCGCGCGGATGTAGAAGCCGGTCGAGTCGTTGAGCGGCTCCATGATCAGGTGCTCGCCGCGGTCGACCGCGGTCAGCGCCGATTCGGCGGGATCGAACCAGGCCACCACGGCGGCGAACAGCTTGCGCGCCTTGTCGCTGTTGTCGGCGGAATAGTTGCAGACGTAGACGTCGAGCGTCAGCCCGGAGCGCTCCGGCCAGGTGTGGATCGCGAGGTGCGACTCGGCGAGCACCACCGTGCCGGTGAAGCCCGAGCCCTCGAACTGGTGGAAGCGCACGTCCATGATGGTGAGCCCCGAGGCCTGCACCAGCTCGATGCACTTCTGCTCGAAGCTCGCGCCGTCGATCAGGCGCTGCGGATCGCAGCGGCAGCCGTTCAGGTCACCGATCAGGTGCAGGCCGTTCATGCCCATGCCTCCCCGGAAAAACGAGAAGGCGCAACCCTGCGCCAAATGTTCCGGGCTGCGCCTTCAGTCCCGCCTCGCGGCGTGCAACTGTGTTCGTCGGTCGCGTTCAATTCGTTCAAAGCCCCCGTTTCACGCGAGTCATGCTCGCCTCGTTGCTCACTTTGCGCCGCGCATTTCCTGCGCTACTGCGTCGATCAGCCGGCGCGCGATCGAGATTCTGCTGGGAAGTTTCGGCAAATGCAATACGTCGAACCATGCCGCGGCCTCGATTTCTTCCGGCTGCGGGCAAATTTCACCGCTCGCCCAGTCGCACACGAACGCGATCATGAGCGAGTGCGGGAACGGCCACGGCTGGCTCGCGAAGTAGCGGATTCGCGACACCGAGATGCCGACTTCCTCGCCGACTTCGCGCTCGACGCACTGCTCGAGCGTCTCGCCGGGGCCGACGAAGCCGGCGAGCGCGCTGTACATGCCGGGCGGGAAGTGGTGGCTGCGCCCCAGCAGCAGCTCGCTGCCGCGGCGGATCAGCGCCATCACCGCAGGCGCTATACGAGGGTAGACGGCGAGCTTGCACGCCGGGCAGACGCGCACCCGCTCGTCGGCTTTGCGCTCGGTGGGCGCGCCGCAGCGCCCGCAGTAGCGGTGGCTGCGGTCCCAGTCGACGAGCTGCAGCGCCCGGCCGGCGAGCGAGAAGTGGGCGTCGTCCAGCACCGAGAACAGCGTGCGCAAGCCTTCCCAGCTCAGGCCGGCCGGCACCGCAAGCTCTGTCGTGGCTTCGACCGCCCAGCAAGGCACCGGCCCGAGACGCCCTAGATATAGTGGTAAAGAAAGTTCGGACCCCAACAGATTGTTGTATTTTTGCAACGCTTCAGGGCTAGGCAAGCGCGCCCAGGCGGCCCGGATCGGTACCCGCAGGTCGTCGCTCGGCGCGCCGCTCGGCGGCCCGAGCTCAATCAGCAGACGGTCGCCAAGGAATACGAACCAGTGCGCCAGGGCTTGCTCGCCCTCGGGCGCCCGCACGCTCGCCTCGAAGGCGAACGGGCTCATGAACGGCATTTCGATCATCGGCCGATTATAGGTGGCGCATCAGGGCTTCCTCTGTCAGCCGAGCGCGCGCTCGATCAGTGCGGCGCCCTGCTCGAGCAGGAATGCCTTGAACGCCTGCGCGGCGGGCGACAGGCGTTTGCCGCGCCGGTGGATCACGTACCACTCGCGCATCACCGGCAGCCCGCTGACGGCGAGCATCGCCAGCCGCCCGGCGCGCACCTCCAGGCCAATGGTGTGGGCGGAAAGGAAAGCGATGCCCATGCCGGCCATCACGGCTTGCTTGATGGTCTCGTTGCTGCTCATCTCGAGCGTCTCGCGCGCGCGGAAGCCGCGCTCGGCGAACACGTGCTCCATGGCGTTGCGGGTGCCCGAGCCGCGCTCGCGGATGATGAAGGTCTCGCCGCCAAGGCGCTCGAGCGCCAGGCGCTTGCGGCCGACGAGCGGGTGGTCGGGAGCCGCGATGATGGCAATCGGATGCTGGGCGAACGCCGCCGCTTCGGTGTCCAGGCCGCGCGGCGGCCGGCCCATGATCACGAGATCCACGCTGTTGTCGGCCAGCTGGCGGATCACCGCCTCGCGGTTGCTCACCGCCAGCCGCAGGCGCACCTCGGGGTGGCGCCGGCGAAACTCGGCCAGCAGGCGCGGCGCGAAGTACTTGGCGGTCGAGGTGACGGCGATCGAGAGCTCGCCGCCCCCGATCCCGCTGCGCGCTTTCATCGCGTCCTCGGCCTCCCGCAGCAGCTCCGAGATGGCGGCTGCGTAGCGCAGCAACTCACGGCCGGCGTCGGTGAGGTGCAGGCGCTTGCCGAGCAGCTCGACCAGCGGCAGCCCGGCGTGCGCCTCCAGCTGGCGTACCTGCATCGAAACCGCGGGCTGGGTCAGGTGCAGCGCCCTGGCGGCTGCGGTGAAGCTCAAGCGGCGCGCCACCTCGGTGAAGGTGCGCAGCTGCCGCAGCGTAGCGTGTCTCATTTCGCGCCCCCGGATGCCCCAATAGAAACTTATGATAAACCCAATAATAAATGAATATCGCTTATGTTATGGGCGCGCTAGGCTGTGACCTCCAACTG
>Ga0214473_10009367_pt1 | contig 11574 bp, 8 predicted proteins | sample RVTome_7_FD_203509 | JGI IMG/M metagenome (GOLD analysis project Ga0214473, IMG submission 203509) | Soil microbial communities from uranium-contaminated site in the Upper Colorado River Basin, Wyoming, United States - RVT98D197 | ecosystem: Environmental > Terrestrial > Soil > Contaminated >...
ATCACCTTCCTCCCCGAGAAGGCGCTCGACGTGGCGCGGGCCCTCGATCGGGAAAGAGCGCGGGGAGAGGAGAAGGGACCGCTTCACGGAATCCCCATCAGCTTGAAGGACGTCTTCGACACCGCGGGTATCCCCTCGACGGCGGGAGCGCGCTTCCTCGCGGGGCGGAGCCCGAACGCGGACGCCGAGGTCACCCGTCGGCTCGCGCTCGCGGGATCGGTTCTCATGGGAAAGTCCAACCTGAACAAGTTCGCAGGCGGCGAGTCGGGGGAAAACCCCGATTACGGCGATATCAGAAATCCCTGGAACCTCGAGTTCTCACCGAGCGGATCGAGCGGCGGTTCGGCGGCGCAAGTGGCGACGGGGATGGCGGCGCTCTCCATGGGCTCGGACAACGGCGGGTCCGTCCGCAATCCCGCGTCGGTCTGCGGCGTCGTCGGGCTCAAGCCGACGCACGGCCTCATCTCGACCGAAGGGATGTTCCCCCGCGCCTACAGCGTCGACCACGCCGGGACTCTTACCCGAACGGTCGCGGACGCGGCGATCGCTCTCGAGGTTCTCACGGACGGCGACTACGTGTCCGGGCTCGCTCGTCCGGTCGAAGGCGTCAGAGTCGGCCTCGATCGCAATCTGGTGCAGGTGGGAGAGCCTGCGGTGCTTCGGATCTTCGACGACGTCGTGAAGAAGCTCACCGAGATCGGCTTCGAGATCGTCGACGTGGAGCTTCCGAGCCCCGAAGACATGATGCCCGCCATGTACACCATCTTCTTTTGCGAGTGGGGGGTCGCCCACGAGCCGTGGATGCGCTCGCATCCGGAAGAGTACGACGGCGGCGCCCGCGCCGCCCTCCTCATCCCCGCGGCGGACTACTTGAAGGCGCAGCAGCAGCGCCGACTCTTCCAGATGCGGTACGCGCGCGCCCTTTCGAACGTCGATCTCCTCGTCTCACCCACCTATCCCATCGTGAGGCGGGAGCACCGCCGGCTCCCCGTGGTCGGCGGTCGGAGGTTCACCCTGGACGACGCGCTCCGCTACACCATGCCTTACGATCTCATGGGCCTCCCCGCGGTCTCGCTCACCGGCGGATTCGCTCATCCGGATGCTCCCGTAGGATTTCAGCTCGCGGGGGCCGCGTTCCAGGAGGCAAAGGTCCTCCAGGCGGCGCACGCCTACGAGCGCGCGACCGACTGGCACCAGAGGCATCCCGCGATCTGATGGACCTCGAAACCGCCCACGCATTCGCGGACGCGTTCTGGGAAGAGAAGATCCTTCCCGCTCTCTCCGAGTACATCCGCGTTCCCGTCCTCTCTCGCGCGTTCGACCCCGACTGGGAGACGAACGGCCATACCGACCAGGCGCTCGCGCTCGTTCGGGATTGGCTCGAGGAGAACCGGCCGAGGGGAGCGAAGGTGCACGCAGGCAAGATCCCCGGGCGCACTCCCGTGCTCCTCGTCGAGATCCCGGGAGACTCGGACGAGACGGTCCTGATGTACGGCCACCTCGACAAGCAGCCGGAGATGTCGGGCTGGCGTCCCGGGCTTTCCGCCTGGTCGCCGGTGCGCGAGGGAGATCGGCTCTACGGACGCGGCGGCGCCGACGACGGGTACGCTGCCTTCGCCTCGGTCGCCGCCATTCGGGCTCTCGAGGAACAGAGCGTCTCCCACGCGCGGGTCGTGGTCCTCATCGAGTTCTCGGAAGAGAGCGGCTCCCCCGACCTCCCCGCCTACATGGAGGATTTCTCGAGCGTCATCGGGACTCCCGGTCTCGTCATCGCGCTCGATTCCGGCGTTTCGAACTACGAACAGATCTGGTCCACGACTTCTTTGAGGGGTGTCGTGGGTTGCGCACTCACGGTCGAGGTTCTGCGCGAGGGCGTTCATTCGGGAGACGGAAGCGGGATCGTGCCGTCGTCCTTTCGGATCGCGCGTCAGCTCCTCTCCCGTCTCGAGGACGAGACGACCGGCGTCGTTCGCCCGGAGGGTCTCCGGGTCGCGATCCCGGAGGGGCGCATCGGAGAAGCGAGCGCGGCGGCCGCGGCTCTGGGTGACGAGATCCGTTCCGCATTCCCCTGGGTCGCCGGCATGAGACCGGTGAGCGACGACCCGGTCGAGCTTCTCCTCAACCGAACGTGGAGACCCGAGCTCGAGGTGACGGGACAGGAAGGCATCCCTAGGCTCGGCGACGCCGGTAACGTGCTGCGTCCTTTTACCACGCTGAAGCTCTCGCTCCGCACTCCCCCGACGCTCCCGCCGTCGCGAGCCGAGGAGATCGTTCGAGAGGTGCTGACCAAGGAACCGCCCTACGGAGCCCGCGTCTCGTGCGACTTCGACGAGCCCGCGGGAGGCTGGGATGCGCATCCGCTCGCGCCGTGGCTTGGTTCCGCACTCGACGAGAGCTCGGAGTCGCTCTTCGGAAAAAAGGCGATGCACCTCGGCGACGGCGGCTCCATTCCGTTCATTGGAACCCTGGGCCGGAAGTTTCCCGAAGCCCAGTTCTTCATCACCGGAGTCCTCGGTCCCGAGAGCAACGCTCACGGGCCCAACGAGTTTCTGGAGATCTCCTATGCAAAGAAGCTGACGGCCGCCGTCTCTTCGGTCCTGGCCGCATACCAGGCGGATGGAGGTCGGCTTCGTGGATAAAGAGCTGACGTTCAAAGCCGTTTTCCTGGGCGTGTTGATGGCCGTCGTCCTCGGCGCCGCGAACGCGTACCTGGGCATGAAGGCGGGCCTCACGGTCTCGGCGACCTTCCCCGCCGCGGTCGTCGCCATGGCCGCACTTCGGCCCTTTCGCGGAACGATTCTCGAAGAGAACATCGCGCGCACCGCTGCGTCGGTGGGAGAGGCGCTGGTCGCGGGTGCGATCTTCACCATCCCCGCGTTCGTGATCGCCGGGGCCTGGGAAGACCTTCACTACTGGGAGAGCACGCTCATCATGCTCATCGGGGGCGTCCTCGGCGTGCTCTTCATCATCGTCTTGAGGCGCACGCTCGTCGTCGAGTCCGGTCTTCCCTTTCCCGAGAGCGTCGCCGCGGCGGAGATCCACAAGGCGGGTCAGGGAGGCCAGACGGGCGCCCGTTTCGTGTTCGGCGCCATGGGGCTCGGCGCTCTCTGGGAGCTCTTCAAGAACGCGAACGGCATCCACATCATCGCCGACACCACGAGCCGGTTCCTCCATTTCGGCCGCTCGACCATTCGCATCGGGGAAGAGGAGATCACCTATCGCGGAGGGCTCCACCTTGCGGCCCCGGCGGTGTCCCCCGCCCTCATGGGCGTCGGCTTCATCGTGGGCGCGCGAATCTCCGCCGTGCTCTTCGCCGGAGCGGTCATCGGCTGGCTGGTTCTCGTGCCGCTCGCACTCTTCCTCAACCCGTCATCAAACTTTGGGGGTCTCGAGATGGGAAGCGACCTCGCCTCCGAGGTCTGGCTGCGGCAGGTCCGGCCCCTCGCGGTAGGCACGATGATCGTCGCCGCTTTCTACACGCTCTATAACCTCAGGAGCTCGCTCGCCGCAGGAGTTGGAGAGGCGTTCCGAAAGGTCGGCTCGCAAGCCGGGGCTCTCGCCGATCGGACCGAAGTGGACATCTCGTTCAAGAGGACCGCGGGCGGAGTCGGCGTCGCCGCCCTCGCCACGTTCGTCCTCTACTACTACTTCGCGGGATCGTTCGGAGGCGCTCTCCTCCTGACGGTGGTGATGGTGATTCTCGGCTTTCTCTTTTCCGCGGTCGCCGGCTATCTCGCCGGCCTCATCGGGGGCTCCAACAGCCCGATCTCGGGTCTCACACTCTCTGCGCTCCTCATCGCCGCGGTTTTGATGGTGGCGGTCGGCCTCACCGACATCAAGGGCGTCGCCGCCGTGCTCGGAGTCGCGGGGGTCATCTGCTGCGCCGCGGGGATCGCGGGCGACATGATGCAGGACCTGAAAGTCGGTCACATTCTCGGAGGCACCCCGTGGCGCATGGAAGTGGCGGAGATCCTCGGGGTCATCGGCGCGTCTTTCGTTCTCACGTTTCCGCTGATGGCGCTACACCAGGTGTATGGAATCGGCTCGGCAGCGCTTCCCGCGCCACAGGCGGGGCTCATGGCGCTCATGGCCAATGGGATCGTGAGCGGCCAGATGGCCTGGCCACTGGTCGTCACGGGGATGTTCCTGGCCGTCGCCCTCATACTCGTCAAAGCGCCCTCCCCGATGATCATCGCCGTCGGGATGTACCTGCCGTTCGAGTCCACGGCGGCGATGTTCGTGGGTGGTCTCTTTCGCTTCGCGCTCGACGCGATGCTCGACCGGCGAAAGGCCTCCGCCGAAGAGCGCGTGCGCGCGGAGAACGTGGGGACGCTGCTCTCCTCCGGCCTCATCGCCGGGGAGTCCCTGATGGCGGTCGCGCTCGCGTTCGTCGTTCTCGGAGGGGACTTCGTCCCGGCGGTCGCCGCGATCCGCGAGCGCCTCGCCGGCATCACGCCGAGCTACGGTCTCGGGCTCGCGGTCTATCCCGTTCTCGGCTACCTCTTCGTGTGGCTTCCGCTCCAGAAGAGCAGAGAGGCGGGAGTCTCGAGCGTGAGAACGGGATAGCGACGGCGGAGCCCCGCCGTCGCTTCCCGATCCCAACGAGTGTGTCGGTCTCTAGTTGGTGAAACTACCCGTCACGGTGCCGCACCATCCGGGGGAGACGACGTCGCCCACGACGTAGTTGGGCGGACAGTGTCCCGCCGGATGATTGTCCCAATGCCAGTGGTAGGACCCGGCGCCACCCCCTAGGCTGCACTCTCCGTACTGCATGTCCTGGTAACCGCCGGTGATGACGCAGCAGTTGCCGGCCCCGAAATGCGATTCACAGGCCAGAAGCGCTCGCTGCTGAACGGTATCCGACGCGGCGTAGCAGTACCTTGTGCCGGTTCCGGCACCGTTGTCGTGCCCCAGAAGTCCGCCGCCGCAGCTGGAGCCGGAGGCCGCGGTCGGGGGATTCACGGTGACGTCTCGCACGCGAGCGCAGTTTCCGGTCTTATCGGTCAGGATCAGCTCGACGCGCACGCGCCGCACGGTGTCCGGTTTCACGTCGTCGTAGGTGTGCTCTATGACCTTTTCGATGTTCAGCAGGTCGCCGGTGCCGTTGAAGACGTCCCCGTCGGCGAACGGCACATCCTCGAATAGGCCGGGGTTCCCTTCGTAGTCCCACCAGACTCGAAGAGTCATGGGTTCGTCGGGAACTCCGATGAAGCCCACGAAGAATCCCACTACGTTGTCCTGAACGAATCCCGGGTGGGAGAAGCGCGCGTGCGCCTCAGTGATGTTGGTGCAGTTGAACTCCTCGTCTTCGGCGGGCATCGTCGCCTGACTTCCGGCGCTCTGAGGGGAAGGGGTCCCGGCCCCGGTCGCGGTGGGGCCGGTCTTCTCGCCGACGGGCGAGCTGCCGGTCGAAGTGCTTCGGTCCTGCGAGCAGCTCGCGATGAGCCAGACTCCGGCGCAAACGGGGGCTGTCCATAAGAAAAAGCGGCGCATTCTGATCTTCTCCTGGAAGTGGTGATGGTGTGGTTCGGATCGAAAGGTTGCCAGGGCTGAACGCGTTGCTCGGAACGCGCGCAGCGTGGAGCGACCTGTGCAATCGGCATGCCGTACCGGATTCAAGGACTCACGGGCAGTTAGGGGTCCGGCAGGGACCAACCGTGGGGGAATGCCCCACGGTGCCAGTTGAAATCGAAACGTCGGCGGCGGGTATATACTCCCGGCGCTTTGATGTCCAAGAGCCGCTACGACGCCATCGTAGTCGGGGCGGGTCACAACGGATTGACCGCCGCCTTCTACCTCGCGAGGGGAGGTCTCTCGACGCTGGTCCTCGAGCGTCGCGACATCGTCGGCGGCTGCGCGGTCACGGAGGAGATCGCCCCCGGTTGCCGAGCCTCGACGACTTCGTATATCGCGAGCATGCTCCGGCCCGAAGTGATTCGCGATCTCGATCTACCCTCGCACGGGCTTCGCATGGTGCCCTGCGAGCCCGGGATGCAGGTGGCGTTTCCCGATGGGAACGTGGTCCCCTGGTGGCCCGAGCCGGAGCGCACCGCTTCCGAATGGAGCCGGTACTCGAAGACCGATGCCGCCCGGTTCCTCGCCGTCGATTCCGAGCTCAAGCGGCTCGCGCGCTACCTGCAACCGTTTTTTCTCGAACCGCCTCCCGACGTCGATCTCCGGGGCCTTTCCGGTCTCATGGAGCTCTCCCGCGTTGGACGTCGGTTTCGCGGCATCAAGGGCGACGAGATCGCTCGCATGGTCTCGTTCCTCACCGGGAGCCTCGGCGACTTCCTCGATCGGAACTTCACCTCCGACGTGGTGAAGACGATGTACGTCGCCAACAACGTCTACGGGAAGCACGGCGGGCCCTATCAGGCCGGGACCGCTATCGGTCTCTTGTTCCACTTGTTGAGCGGAGGAGACCACGACCTCCAGGGTTTTTACGGCCACGTGATGGGAGGAATGGGAGCGATCACCCAGGCGATGGCGTCGGCCTGCCGTAAGGCCGGGGTCGAGATCCGGACGAGCGCTCCCGTCGCGCGCATCGCGGTCGTCGACGGCGTCTCCAAAGGTGTCGTGCTCGAGGACGGAACCGAGCTCTCCTCGCGCCTCGTGCTCTCGAACGCCGACCCGAAGAGGACGTTCCTCAAGCTCGTCGAGCCCAAGGCGCTGCCCGAGGATTTTCGAAGTGCTGTCGCCGGCATCAAGATGGATGGGCCGAGCGCGAAAGTGAACCTGGTGCTGGCGGAGGAGCCGAAGGTTACGGGAATGCCCGCAGACGCGGATCCGAACCGCCGCTCGCTCTTCACTCTCATTCCCTCCGTCGAGTACGCCGAGAGGTGCTACGACAAGGCCAAGCTCGGAGAGATCCCCGAGGACCTTTGGGTGGACTGCGTCGTGGCATCGAATGTCGACCCCTCGCTGGCGCCCCCGGGAAAGCACGTGATGACCTGCTTCGTGCAGTACGTTCCCTATCGTCTGAAGACGGGAAGCTGGGACGAGAAGCGCGACTGGCTCGGAGACCGCGTCGTCGAGATCATCGGGCGCTACGCGAAGAACGTCCCGGGAAGCGTTCTCGCGCGCCAGGTCCTGACGCCCCTGGATCTCGAGCGGACCTACGGCCTCACCGAGGGGAACATATTCCACGGCGACTTGAGCCTGGAGCAGCTCTTCTTCATGCGTCCCGTTCCCGGTTGGGCGCAGTATCGCACGCCGGTCGAGGGGCTCTACCTCGCCGGCGCCGGCGCCCATCCCGGTGGCGGCGTCACTGGCGCTCCCGGGTACAATGCCGCGCATCGAGCGTTGAAAGACTTTCGTAGGAGGCCATCGCGATGAAGAAGAACATTCTCGAACAACTCGCCGAAGGACCGGTCCTCGGCGATGGAGGCTACCTCCTCGAGCTCGAGAAGCGGGGCTGGGTGCGCGCCGGCCCGTTCACGCCCGAAGTCGTGCTCCAGCGTCCCTCGGCTCTCCACGAGCTCCATGTGGAGTTTCGCGAGGCGGGGGCCGAAGTGCTCCAGGCGCTCACGTTCTACGCGAGCCGCGACAAGCTCGCGACCGTCGGTCTCGAGGACAAGGTCGAGGAGCTGAACCGCGCCGCGGTTCGAATCGCCCGCGACGCGGCGGGAGAACGTTGCCTGGTGGCGGGGAACCTGTCTCTCACCTGGATGTACGAGGAAGGGAGCCAGAAGGCCCGAGACCGGGTGGCCGCGACCTTCGACGAGCAATTGAAACAGCAATTCGAGGCGGGCGTCGATTTCATCATCGGTGAGACCTTCTCCTGGCTGGGAGAGGCGCTGATCGCGGCCGAGCGGGCGAAGAAGACCGGCCTTCCGGTGATGGTCACCATGAGCTTCGAGGACAAGGACGTGACCGCCGACGGCAAAACGCCTTCGGACTGCGCCCGCGCCCTTCGAGACGCGGGATGCGACATCGTCGGGATCAACTGTCTCCGCAATCCGGACACGACGCTTCCGCTGGCGGAGCAAATGGTCGAGGCGGTTGAAATCTACGTCGCGACCCAGCCCGCCGGCTACCGCACACCGCCGGGGAAGCCGGACTTCACCAGCCTTCCCGAATTTCCCACCGGGCTCGACCCCCTGCAGTGGTCCCGACATCAGATGGCCGACTACGCCCGAAGGGCGAACGAGGCCGGGATTCGCTACATTGGAGCTTGCTGCGGCGTAGTGGCGACCCACATCCGGGAGATGGCGATCGCTCTGGGAAAGATGGATCGCGATAAAAAGCTCTGGAAGACGGGGGGCGAGAGGCCGATGTCCGCGTTCGAGTACTACGGCCACGACAAGAAAGGCTGATGAGAAAGCGTTTCTGCGGCAAAGGCGCCGACTCGCAACGACGCTGAGACGCAAGAGGGTGCCATGAATTCGAGGCCGAGCGTAATTTCCTCTCGCAGAGCTTCGTCGCTTCTTCTGTGTCTGGCGGCGATCGGCGCCTGCGACGGCGCTCCTAGACGCGGGGAGCGTGCCAACGTGATTCTCATCGTCATCGACGGCCTGAGGGCCGATCATTTGACTCCCTTCGGCTATTCACGGGATACCTCGCCATTTCTCGACGAGATGGCCGCGAGTGGTGTCCTTTTCGAGAACACCATCAGTCAATCGAGCGGGACCAAGACCTCCGTCGCCTCTCTTCTGACCTCTCTCTATCCGGAGGCTCATGGCGTGCGCGGGGTGAAAGACGTCCTGCCGGATTCCATCCGACTTTTGCCGGAGGTGCTGAGAGACCACGGCTACCGGACGTTCGCCATTCACGGAAACCCCTGGCTGGAAGAGCGATTCGGCTTCAATCAGGGATTCGACGAGTTCCGCTTCACCCACTGGTACAAGGACACGTTCGATGCGCAAATGGTCAACGAGCAGGCGCTTCAGTGGGTCGACGAGAAGCAGACGCCTCCCTTTTTCCTTTACCTTCATTACATGGACGTCCACTCCCCTTGGAAGCCGCCCGGGGATTTCGATCGTTTCGGTCCCGAAGCCGTGGATCAGTACGACGGGAGTTCAAATACATCCTGGACTTCGAAAGCGGAACCGAAGAGCTATACGATTTGACGGCCGACCTCGGGGAAACCCGCAACGTGGCCGGGGTGAACCTTGCCCTGACGAGGGAGTTCAAGGAGAAAGCTCTGCGGTTCAGGAGAATCGAGACCGCCAAGCGAATTGACGTCGCCCCAGGCGCGGAAATCGACGAGGAGCTGAGAAAGCAGCTGCGGGCGCTCGGATACCTCAACTAGCGCTTCTAATCGGGGAATGCTCCGGGTCAACTCCGCATCGTCTCCCCCCTCGGCTCGAGATACTCGTCGGCGAGACGCCGGTAGCGGGCGAGATAGGCGGCGAGACGGCCGCGGCCCTCGTGGGTCATCTCGACGAAGGCGAGGCCGGCGCCGCGGCGTCCACTCTTTCCATCCGCGCGCACCCAGGCCACACGGGCGCGGCAGGCGACCTGTCCGAGCTCCCCGGGGAGCTCGAAGCGAACCGCGCAGAGGCTATCGCTCGGCGGAAGCGCCTCGCCATGAAAGAGAGCCCCCCCCTCGCTCAGGTTCGTGAGGTGGCCTTCGACGATCGAGCTACCGAGCGCGAGGCTCACGGGAATCAGCGTCGGAGAGTATCGCGGATGGGAGCGCTCCCTCGCCGGGGCGGGCTCCGACACCTTCTCCGTAGGCGCGGCGGGCTTGTCCACGGCGGTCGCGAGAACGAGAAGGAGCTCCCCGGTATCGAACGTTCCTTCGTCGTAGAACGGGCCGAGGCCCACTCCCACGAGCTCCGCGAGGCGGCCTTTCGTTCGCTGGAACCGGAACGAGCCCGAGCGCAGACCGAGAAGCTCCGTCAGGACCGCGAGCGTTCCCACCCGACGGAGCGCGAGACGGAAACGCGGCTCTTTCTCCGCCGCTGCTCGTGCGAGAAGCGGTCTCGTGGAGGTCGACTCGCCGCAGATGACGGCGCCGCGCTCGAAGACCAGAGCGCCTTGTATCTCGGGGCCCCCAACCGTGAGGAGTCCCGTCTGCTTCGAGTACGACACCACCTGGAGGACGTCCAGGAGCGGCACGTTCTCGATTTCGCCTAAGACCAGCATTCTTAATTAAGTGCTCCGCTCGGGGGAGTCTCGCTTTTCGGCCGGGTTTTCTCCCATTGTCGCACACCACGGGGCGGCCTGTCTCGGGCGCCGGGGTCAGCGACGCTGGGGCGCGGAGCGGGAGACGCGCTCGTCGTAGGCGAGGCGGATCTTGGCTTCCACGTGCGGGTGCCGGGCGCAGATCTCGGAGAGGTGCTCGCGGCTGAGCTCGAGGAGCTCCGTCGATTTCACCGCGGTGACGGTGGCGGTCCGAGGCTCGCCCGAGAGGACGGCCATTTCTCCGAAGAAGTCTCCGTCGCGCATCGTGGCCACGGGCACCTGCTGGCCGTCCTTTAGGATCGTCGCTCGCACCTCGCCGGTCGACACGATGAACATCGACGCTCCCGGATCGCCCTCCCGCACGATCACCTCTCCGGTCTTCGCGACGCGGCGAACGAGGAGGAGGGCGACGGCGATGAACTCCGACGTCGTGAGGTCGGAGAAGAGTGGAATGTGGGTCGGGGGCGGCTCACGCGAAGGCGCGGCTCCCCGGGCGGAGCTTCCGATATCGTCGATGATGGAATCGATGAGCGAGTCGATATCCTCCCCCAGCGCGCCGATGAGCGACTCCGCCCCGTCCGCGGCGAGGGCGGGCTCGCTCTCGACGTCGAGCTCGATGACTTCGACTTCCTCGTCGGGCTCCTGCGAGCCTTCCATGGCGGAGGGCGCCTCCTCGGCGTCGAGCACGATCTCCGCCTGGCCGAACTCGCTCACCGGTTCTTCCACTCCGTCGAACGAAAGCTCGACGGCGCTCTCGGATTCATCGGCATCGACGGTGACGACCTCGATTTCCTCCTCCTCGGTTTCCGATCCGGAGAAGAGGACGGGCTCCTCCGCGAACGTCGGGGCCTCATCGGTGAACGCCCTCGCGCGCGGGGCTACGGGGGTCGATTCGTCCACGAGCTCGAAACCGCCCGAGAACTCCGCGGGAGCAGGCGCCGCCGGCTCGGGGGCGGCAATCTCCTCGATCTCCTCCACGATCTGGATCTCCTCGACCTCTTCAGCCGGAGATTCCGAGGCGCCGGGAAGCTCGTGGCTGTCCCCGAACTCCATCGCCATGCTCTCCTCGAGGCTGAGCTCGGGGAGGGGCGCGGGAGGCTGTGCTTGCGGGGGCGGCGCCTTCGAGGCACTCCGTAGCGGATCCCCGGGACGATGGAGCATCTCCGACAGCGCCGCCCGGGACGCGGTGTCGGTCGAGCGCTCCTCTTTCATCGCCGCCAGTTTCTGGTGCACGTCGGTCTGACTGGGATCGAGCTGGAGGATCTTCTTGTTGATCGCGATGGCGCGGATCATGAAGCCCTTCTCCGCGAGCTCGTCGGCGACCACGCGAAACTGCTTCACCGCCTCGCGCTTGCTCCCGGCGAGCACCAGGGTATCGGCGAAACGGAGACGGATCTGCGTGTTCTTGGGATCCTTCTGGAGAAGGGTGTTGAACCAGTCGAGGGC
>Ga0214473_10009368_pt1 | contig 11574 bp, 11 predicted proteins | sample RVTome_7_FD_203509 | JGI IMG/M metagenome (GOLD analysis project Ga0214473, IMG submission 203509) | Soil microbial communities from uranium-contaminated site in the Upper Colorado River Basin, Wyoming, United States - RVT98D197 | ecosystem: Environmental > Terrestrial > Soil > Contaminated >...
ACGGCATGCCGCTGCGCTCGAAAACGTCCCGGAAGACACCGGCATCCTTGCGGCGCTCGACGCGCGCAGGGACGAGGTGTACTGCCAGCTTTTCACCGGCCGGGCGGGCCGCATCACCTCGGCGTGGGAAGCGGCGTCGATGACGGTCGGGGAGCTCCGGGGGCTGATCGCGGGCCGGGAAGTGATCGTGGCCGGCAATGCGGCGCGCAAGGTGATCGGCGCGGAACCGGCGCTCCTTCCGCACGTGCGCGCGGCGTCCGCTCCCGCCTCGCAATGCAGCGCGGCGGCCGTGGCCCGGCTCGGGAGTGCGATGATCGGCTCGGTGGGTGCGGACAATGCGGCAACGCTCGAACCGCGGTACATCAAGGAATTCTTTCTGAAGACCCGCTAAGAACAGACAGGACGGTACGCCCATGGCGTGGTTCAAACGCTCCAAGGAGAACATCGCGTCCGAGACGCAAAAAAAGGAGATCCCGGACGGATTGTGGACCAAGTGCGAGCAATGCGGAGAAATCATCCATCGCACGGAGCTGGAGAAAAACTTCTACACCTGCGTCAAGTGCAACGCCCATTTTCGCATCGGGAGCAGGGAATACATCCAGATCCTTCTTGATGATGGATCGTTCAAGGAATTCGACCGCCGCATGCGTTCGGGGGATCCGCTCAAGTTCGTCGATACGAAACGTTACCGGGACAGGATTCCGGAGGCCATCAGGAAGACGAAACTGTTCGACGCCGTCCGGTGGGGCACCGCGGCCGTGCAGAAACATGCGGTCGTCTTTGCGGCCATGGATTTCTCGTTTATCGGCGGGAGCATGGGATCGGTGGTCGGCGAAAAGATCGGCCGCGCCATCGACCGGGCTCACAAGTCGAAGACCCCGCTCGTGATCGTCTCCTCCAGCGGCGGCGCACGCATGATGGAGGGAGCGCTTTCGCTGATGCAGATGGCGAAAACCAGCGCGAAGCTCGCGCGCCTTGCCGACGCGGGGATCGGGTACGTCTCGGTGCTCACCGATCCCACCACCGGCGGCGTGACGGCCAGCTACGCGATGCTCGGCGACGTGATCATCGCGGAGCCGGGCGCGCTCATCGGTTTCGCCGGCCCGCGCGTCATCAAACAGACGATCGGCAAGGACCTTCCCCCCGGATTCCAGCGGGCGGAGTTCCTCCTGGACCACGGGTTTGTGGACATGGTGGTCCACCGGAAGGACCTCCGCGGCACCCTCGCCCAGCTCCTCGGGTACCTGAAGTCCTGATCCCCCGCCGGCCCGCATGACAACGATCACCGATCCACGGGAGATGCAGCGCGAAGCGGACGCGCTCCGCCGCGCCGGCCGGCGCATTGCCGTCGTGCCGACCATGGGCGCCCTGCACGACGGCCACCGTGCCCTGATCCGCGAGGCAGGCAGAAGGGCTGACACGGTCGTCGTGACGCTCTTCGTCAACCCGGCCCAGTTCGGGAAAGGGGAGGACTTCGAACGCTACCCCCGCAACCGCGACCGCGACGCGGCGCTTGCCGGTGAGTCGGGAGCGGACATACTGTTCGCGCCCGATGCCGCTGCGATGTACGGACCGGGATTTCAAACCTACGTCTCGGTGGAGCAGATTGCGCTCCCTCTCGAGGGCGCCGCCCGGCCCGGGCACTTCCGCGGCGTCGCGACGATCGTCGCGAAGCTGTTCATCATCACCTCCCCCCACATCGCGGTCTTCGGACAGAAGGACGCGCAGCAGGTCGTGCTTGTGCGGCGGCTGATCCGTGACCTCGACTTCGGCATCGAGCTCGTCGTCGTCCCGACCGTCCGGGAATCCGACGGCCTGGCCCTCAGTTCCCGCAATGCCTACCTGACTCCCGAACAGAGGCGGGAAGCCCCGGTGCTGTATGCGTCGCTCAGAAGGGCGGAGGAGCTGATCGCCGCCGGGGAACGATCGGGGGACGCCGTCGTGCAGGCGATGCGGGCGATGATCGAAACCCGGACGCGCGGCGTGATCGACTATTGCTCTGTCGCGGACAGCGAATCACTCCAGGATCTGCGGCGGATACCCGGGGGCGGGACCATCCTGCTGTCGCTCGCGGTCCGGTTCGGCGCGACGCGCCTGATCGACAACATTCATGTACGGACGTAAGGGACGCATGGACAGGAATCTCGCGGTGGTCGTCATGGCCGCCGGCAAGGGGACGCGCATGAACAACCCCACGATGGCAAAGGTCATGTACGATGTCAACGGGCGCCCCATGGTGGAATGGGTGGTGGACCTCGCAGGCAGCTGCAACGCTTCGCGGATCGTCGTGATCGTTGGATGGCAGAAAGAGAGCGTGATCGAACGCCTGCGGACGTCCGCTCCCGCCGTGGTGTGCGTCGAACAGAATCCCCAGCTCGGCACCGGACACGCCGTGATGCAGACGGAAGGACCGCTCAAGGGCTTTGCCGGCGATGTGCTGGTCCTTTCGGGTGACGTGCCGATGCTCAGTCTGGCGACCACCCGCGGATTGATCGATGCACACCGTGCGTCGGGCGCCGCCGCCACCGTCCTCACGGCCGTTCTGGACGACGCCGCCGGCTACGGCCGGATCCTGCGTGACGGGACCGGCCGCGTGACCGCGATTGTGGAACACAAGGACGCGACGGACGAACAGCGGGGAATCCGCGAGATCAATTCGGGAATCTACGTCTTCCACGCGGACAAGCTGTTTGACGGCCTCCGCCATATCTCCCCCGATAATCGACAGAAGGAGTATTACCTGACCGATGTCTTCCGGTACTTCTGGCAGAACAACTTCCCCGTGGCGGCTGTCGTTGCCGATGATTCCGTGGAAATCGGCGGGATCAACACTCCGGAGCAGCTCGAGGAGGCCCGGCGGGTCCTTGCGGGGCGCGGCAGTTGACAAAACCCCCTCATTTCTGTATCATAGGGCAGGCTATGAGGAGCGAGATATGAAGACACTGACACTGCTGGTGCTTGCAGGGATGCTGCTCTGTGCGGCGTCCGGCGTCCAGGCGCAGTTCAAGGGGCAGATCGAGCGGGAAGCGCGGTCGAATGGCGGCCTCATCACGGAACCGTCCTCGAACTTGTTTTTCGGATGGTTCGACCCGAACCGGTTTTCCATGCACCACACCTTCGATCTCTCCTACCAGTCGCTCGGGGGGCAGGGGATGAGCCTGGGGACCTACACCAACACGATGATGTACCGGTTTGCCGATAACCTCGATGCGCGGGCGGATGTCAGCATGAGTTATTCCCCGTTCAACTCGATCTCATCGTTCGGGACGAAGGCATCGAAGGACTTCAGCGGCATCTATCTGAGCCGTGCACAGGTCAATTACCGTCCGTGGGAAAACGTGTCCGTCCATTTCCAGTACCGCCAGATTCCCTACGGGTATTTCTATTCGCCATTCTATCAATCGCGGTACGGGGAGAACGGATTCTGAACAAAGGAACCGCACCCGTTTTGTTCGCAGTACACTCTCAGGCATGAGAACACCCGGCAGCACATCGCCGGCCGACACGACCCGCCGCTCCACACTTGCCCGGAAGAACCCCCGCATACTCGTCCTGAACGCCCTCATCGGCGCTCTGGCCCTGCTCGTTGTCTTCCTCGGTTATGCATTCATCAGCCGCACGTTCGTCCATCCGCCGGTGGATCCCGCGCGTGATGGCGGACCGCCGGGGTCGATCATACAGATCGACGTGCTGAACGGATGCGGCGCCACGGGGGCCGCGACGACGTTCACCGCGTACCTGCGCGCGAGGGGCTTCGATTGTGTCGAGATCAGCAACTACAAGAGCTTCGATATGAAGGAAACGCTGGTCATCGACCGGACCGGCGACGGCGCTGCGGCGGAGAAGGTGGCCTATGCGCTGGGCGTCGCAAAGCAGAACGTCATCCATCAGATCAACCGGGATTATTTCGTGGACGTCTCGGTCGTCATCGGCCGCGACTTCGCCTCACTGAAACCATCACAGTAAGGACGCGCGCATTGAACTCAACAACCCTGGCAAAGGCGATCGCCCGCCGGACCCTGACAAAAAAGGCCGGAGATGTGGTCATCATGGATCTCCGCGGACTCACGAGCATGGCCGACTACTTCATCGTCTGCTCGGCGGATTCCGACGTGCAGATCAAAGCCATCGCCGATGCGGTGGAGGAGGGGATGGAGGCGAAGGGTGTCGGGGCCTGGCACAAGGAGTTAGGGAGCCCGAACTGGGTGTTGCTTGACTATGTGGACGTCGTACTCCACATCTTTCACAGGAACACGCGTCCCTACTACAATCTCGAAAAACTCTGGGGGGATGCCCGGATGTCCCGCCTGAAAGACCAGCCCCCTGCTCCCGGTACGCGGTCGACCGTCCGCCAGCCCCGCACGCCAGCCCCGAAGAAGAAGGCCACCAGGGCATCATGAGGTCATACCTCCGCGACCGCATCACCGCGGCCCTCCGGCAGCTCGGCATCACCCCTCCCGCGCCGGTGTCGTTCGAAGTCCCCCGGCAAGCCGGCCATGGCGACCTGACCACCAACATCGCACTGCTGACCGCAAAAGCGGCCGGACGGAAACCCCGCGACCTTGCCGCCGAAATTCTCACCCGCGCAGCCCTCGATCAGTCGCTCGTTGCAAAGAGCGAAGTCGCCGGCGCCGGGTTCATCAATTTTACGTTTGCAGATGCCTACTACCTCCGGCAGCTCGAAGAACTCCTTCGCGCCGGGGACCAGTACGGCCGCTCAAGCACAGGGGCGGGCAGGAAAGCGCAGGTGGAATTTGTGAGCGCCAATCCCACCGGGCCCCTCACGGTCGGGCACGGCCGCGGGGCGGTCTTCGGCGATACGATCGCCACACTCCTCGAGTGGACCGGGCACGCCGTCGAACGGGAGTATTATTTCAACAACGCCGGGCGCCAGATGCGCGTGCTCGGCGACTCGGTGCGGCTCCGTTACCTCGAACTCCTCGGCGTGCAGCACCCGTTCCCCGACGACTATTACCAGGGGGAATATATCCGGGACATCGCCCGCCACCTGCTCGAAGAATCGGGCGACCGCCTCCGGAACGAACCTGCGGAGGGAAAATTCAAGGAACAGGCCGAGAACGAGATTTTCGCCGACATCAAAAAGACCCTGAAAGCGCTCGGGATCGAGTTTCAGTCCTTCTATAACGAGAACTGGCTCTACGAACGGGGGAATGTGGCTGAGGTGATCGACGCCCTGCGGCGCAAAGGGCTTGCCTACGAGCAGGATGGCGCGCTCTGGTTCAAAGCGTCCTCCCTCGGCGGGGAAAAAGACAAGGTCATCGTCAAGAGTTCCGGAGAGCCGACCTACCGGCTCCCCGACATCGCCTACCACCGCGAGAAGTTCAAGCGCGGGTTCGACCTGATGATCGACGTCTTCGGATCGGACCACGTGGCCACCTACCCGGATGTCCTGGCCGCGCTGAAAGCCCTCGACTACGAAACGCAAAAGGTCAAGGTCCTCATTCACCAGTTTGTCACGATCATGCAGGAGGGAGCAGTGGTGAAGATGTCGACCCGCAAGGCGAACTTCATCACCCTGGACGAGCTGATCGCGGAGGTCGGCGCCGACGTGGTCCGGTATTTCTTCCTCATGCGGACGATCACCAGCCACCTGAATTTCGACCTGCGGCTCGCCAAGCAGGCGTCCGACGAGAACCCGGTTTACTACCTGCAGTATGCCCACGCGCGCATCTGCAGCATCGTCCGGTATGCCGGCGGTGGAGCCGGACCGGCGGCCCCGTTCGATCCGGCACTCCTGACCATGGATGCGGAAACCGACCTGATCAAGGACCTCCTGCAATTCCCCGACATGGTCGAATCGTGCGCGGCAACGTTCGAACCGCACCGGCTTGCGGAGTATCTCCAGGGCGTCGCGACCGCATTCCACCGGTTCTACCACGAATGCCGCGTCGTGACCGACGACGCGGCCCTCACCGGCGCCCGGCTGGCCCTGAGCCAGGCGACGCGCATCGTGCTCAGGAACGGATTTGCCGTCCTCGGCCTCTCCGCCCCCGAGAAAATGTAGGGCTCCGGGAATTCCGCCGTGCTCTGCAGCACACCCCGCCCGGGATTGTTTCATACATTGGTACAGTCTTCCGGTTTCCCTCCGGCCTGAAATGCGCCGGAAATCTGCGCAGACGGGCGTTCCTGATCGCTTCCGCTGCCGGAAACGCGCGTCTGGCCGCAACCCGCCTTGACGCAGGTCACTTGCACACAAAGGTGCCATGACGTACATTTCAAGGCACCACGATAACCATTCAACCTTCCCGCAGACATCATGAAGTTTCACAAGGACGTACTGCGCCTCGACCTGGAGGCGGAAATCCGCTCCATCGGCGAAGCGATCCGCGAGGCCGTCTTCAAAACCCTGCACAGAAAAGGGGCCGTTGTGTCAGTCTCGGGAGGGATCGACAGCGCGGTCTGTGCCGCCCTCTCCGCGCGGGCGGTCGGAAAAGAGAACGTGCTCGCGCTCTTTCTCCCCGAACGGGATTCTTCTCCGGAGTCCCTGCGATTCGGAAAACTCCTTACCGCCGCCCTCGGAATCCCGTCCGTGACGGTGGAGATCGCGCCGATTCTCGAGGCCGCGGGGTGCTATCGCTCCCAGCGGCAGGCCGTACGCATGGTGTTCCCGGACTTCAACGACGGGTGGAAATTCAAGATTACCCTCCCGTCGATACTCGCCGGCAACCGGCTCAATGTCTCCCGCCTCACGGTCGAAACCCCTTCGGGGGAGACCAGGAGCGAACGCATGCCGGCGGCGGCGTACCTCCAGCTCGTCGCCGCGACTAATTTCAAACAGCGGACGCGGAAGATGCTCGACTACTACCATGCCGACCGGCTCAACTATGCGGTGTGCGGGACCCCGAACCGGCTGGAGTATGACCAGGGATTCTTCGTAAAGGGAGGAGACGGGCTGGCGGATTTCAAGCCGATCGCCCACCTCTACAAGACGCAGGTCTATGCGATGGCCCGCGCGCTCGGAGTGCCGGATGAAATCTGCGGCCGGACGCCGACCACCGACACGTTTTCCCTCCCCCAGACGCAGGAGGAGTTCTATTTCGCCCTCCCGTATGACAAGATGGACCTCTGCCTCTACGCGCATAACAACGGCGTCCCGGCAGCAGAAGTGGCGGCCGTGGTCGGCCTCACCGCCGAACAGGTGGAGTGGGTGTACCGGGATATCGAGACCAAACGGCGCACCACGCGGCCGCTCCATCTCCCGGCCCTCCTCATGAAGGACGTCCCGCAGATTGCAGAACTGAAGAAGGAAGTGCTCGAACAGAAGGGGGATCGCTGACCTGGCATGTGCGGCATCGCTGGCATAGTGAACGTTGCCGACCGGCACGAACCACCCTCCCGGGAGCTGCTCACCTCGATGATCAGCGCCATCAGGTACCGGGGGCCGGATGAGTACGGGCTCTACCGCGACAGGCGCGCAGGACTCGTGCACGCACGGCTGTCGCTCATCGACCTGACGGCCGGACAGCAGCCGCTGGCCAACGAGGACAAGTCGCTCTGGATAATCTATAACGGTGAAATCTTCAACTACGTGGAGCTCCGCAGCGAGCTCCTCGCGCTCGGGCACCGCTTCAGAACTCACTCGGACACCGAAGTCATCGTCCACGCTTATGAGGCGTGGGGCGTGCGCTGCTTCGCGCGGTTGAACGGACAGTGGGCGCTTGCGTTGTGGGACAGCAAGGCCGGCCGCCTCATTCTCTCGCGCGACCGGATCGGCGTGCGCCCGCTCTATGTGCGCGAGGAGCGCGGCCGTGTCTGGTTTGCGAGCGAAGTCAAGGCGATCTTCGCCGATCCCTCCGTCCCGCGCGCGCTGGACCCGCGGGGACTGGATCAGACATTCACCTACTGGGCGTCCCTGCCGCCCGTCTCGCTCTTCACGGGGATCGAAGAGCTTGCCCCGGGGTCGGTGCGCGAGTACGAGAGCGACGGGACAAAGCACGATACGCTGTTCTGGCGGCCTTCGTACCCTGTCGCACCCCCCGACGAATACCCGTTGTCGCTCGACGAGGCGACGGAGGCGCTGGCCGAAAAGCTGGAAACCGCTACCCGCCTTCGCGTGCTCCGCGCCGATGTTCCCGTCGGGAGTTACCTCTCGGGCGGGCTCGACAGCTCCGTCACGGCATGGATGGGGCGCAAAGCGAAAGAGGGCGTGTTCCGGACCTATTCCATCCGTTTTGAGGATGCCGAGTACGATGAAACGGCGTACCAGCGCGCGATGGCAGCGACCATCGACAGCGACCACCAGGAGCTGGTGGTGCGCCGGAGCGATATCGCACGGGTCTTCCCGGATGTCGTCAGGCATACCGAACGCCCGGTCCTGCGGACTGCCCCCGCCCCGCTCTTTCTGCTTTCCCGGCTCGTCCGCGACTCGGGGATTAAGGCGGTCCTGACGGGCGAGGGAGCCGACGAGATGCTCGCGGGGTACGACATCTTCCGCGAAGCAGCCATCAGGCTCTTCTGGTCCCGTCAGCCGCACTCAACTGCACGGCCGAAACTGTTCGACCGCCTCTATCCGTATCTTGCCCGCTCCCCCCAGCAGGCGAAGGGGATGGCCCTCCAATTCTGGAAGCGCGGCCTCGAGCGGGCAGGTGAACCCGGGTTCTCCCACGACCCGCGCTGGTGGACGACATCCCAGCTGAAACGGTTTTTCTCGCCGGGACTCCGGGAGGCGATCGAACGCCGCCCGCCCGGGGGACCGCTGGACGACCTGCCGGAGGAATTCAGCAGGTGGGACCCGCTCGCGCAGGCGCAGTACGTGGAGGTTGTGACACTCCTCTCCGGCTACCTGATCTCGTCGCAGGGCGACCGGATGCTCATGGCCCACTCCGTCGAAGGGCGGTTCCCCTTCCTCGATGCCGACGTGATGGAATTCTGCAACGGGCTTCCTGCCCGGTACAAGCTGGCCGGCCTCAACGAAAAGTTCATCCTGAAGCGCGTCGCCCGTGGAATCGTGCCGGAATCGATCATCAACCGGCCCAAACAGCCGTACAGGGCTCCCGACGCAGTGAGCTTCGTGGAACCGGGCGCCCCCGGGTATGTCGCCGAGCTCCTCTCGGAGGAATCGCTGCGGGATGCCGGGATGTTCGACGTCCCCGCCGCCCGGGGGCTCTATGCCAAGTGTCTCGCGCGCGCAAAGGACCCGGCGGGGGAAGGCGTGTTCAGCAATGCCGACAACATGGGCCTGGTGGGGCTCCTTTCGGCGCAACTGGTCCACCACCAGCTCGTCCGCGCCCGGGGACTCGTGGACGACGCACGCATCGAGTATAAGACTCTGATTGACCGCGCACCGATCCAACAACTTTCGGGAACAGCATGACGCAAGAGGAGATACGAACCAGGGTCCACCAGTTCATCCGGAAGAATTTCCTGTTCGATGAGAAAGCAACGCTGACCGACGACCAGTCGCTCCTCGGGTCCGGGGTGGTCGACTCCACCGGCATTCTCGAGCTGATAAGCTTTCTGGAAGATACCTGCAAGATCAAGTTCGAGGACAGCGAGCTGGTCGCGGACAATTTCGACACGGTCAACAGAATATCTTCCTTCGTCGCACACAAACTCGCGTAAACGGAAGTCCTTCACCATGTTGCTGCATGAATATCTCGCCCGGTCCGCCTGCAACACGCCCGAAAAGGTGGCGCTGGTAAGCGGGTCCGCACGGATCACGTACCGTGCATTGAACGAAGCCGCCTCGTCGTTCGCAGCGTACCTGTGCAGGAACGGATTGCGGAGGGGAGACCGCGTCGGCGTGTACATCGACAGCAGCCCTGAAACGGTGATCGCCATCTTCGGGGTCTTGCAGGCGGGAGGGTGCATCGTCGTGGTCAACCCGGCGACGCCGGCTGAACGGCTCGGCTACATTCTGAACAACAGCACTGCGTCGTTCCTTGTCGCGGCTCCTCAGAAGGCTCCGACGGTCACGCAGGCGCTTGCCGTCTGTGACGCAAAGCCGAAGATGATCTGGGCCGGCGACGGCGGGGGGGAAGACGGCGGGACGAGGCTCGAACGCATCGTGGCGGAAAAGGCGCCGCCCCCCCGTACGCGGCTCATCGACGCAGACCTCGCCGCCATCATCTACACGTCGGGTTCGACCGGCAAGCCGAAAGGCGTGACGCATCTGCACCGAACGATCAACACGGCGGTCGATGCGATTGCAGAGTATCTTGACAATAACGGGGACGACGTCATCCTCAACGTGCTCCCGCTCTCGTCAAGCTACGGCCTCCTGCAGGTCCTGGTCACGTTCCGGACCGGCGGCAGGGTGGTGCTGGAGAAGGGGCTCGGCTACCCGTACGAAATCATCAAAAGAATGAAGGAGGAGCGGGTGACCGGCATGGCCGGCGCGCCCACGATGTGGGCAATCCTCCTGAAACTCGATGGCCTCGAGAAAGAGGACTTTTCGTCGCTCCGCTACGTCACCAACGCCGCGGCGGCGCTGCCGGTCAGTTTTGTTCCCCGCCTGCGCAAAGTGTTTCCGACGACGAAGATCTTTCTCATGCACGGCCTGACGGAATGCCTCCGGACCACGTACCTCCCGCCCGAGGAGGTGGAAACGCGGACGTCATCGGTGGGCACCGGCATGCGCGACGTGGAGCTCTGGGTCGAAGACGCCGACGGGCAACGGCTGCCTCCGGGGCATGTCGGGGAGATGATTGTGCGCGGCTCGACGCTGATGCAGGGGTACTGGAACGACCCGGAAGGGACCGCGAAAGCACTCATTCCGGGTCCCTACCCGTGGGAGAAGGTGCTGCGTACCCGCGACCTGTTCACGACTGACAAGGAGGGGTATTTCCATTTTGTCGCGCGTTCGGACGAGCTCATCAAGAGCCGCGGCGAAAAGGTGAGCCCGATCGAGGTGGAAGACGTGATCTACACGCTCGAACCGGTGCAGGAGGTGCGGGTGATCGGCGTCCCGGACCCGGTCCTCGGGCAGGCTATCAAGGCGGAAATCGTCCTGAAGGAAGGAAAAACGCTCGAACTGCAGGAGGTGAAAGCCCACTGCAGGCGGTTTCTTGAGGATTTCAAAGTTCCGCAGGCGGTCGTATTCGTGGCGTCGCTCCCTAAAACGCAGGGGGGGAAGATCAAGCGGACCCAGTAGCCCTTCGTCAGGCCCCGGGCCCGGGCGCAGCGTCCTTCCGGCTGTACAGGGAGGGGAAGACGACCACCTGCATGTGCGGCACCTGGACAAGGGCGTTGTCCGGCACGTCTTTGCTGACAACAGCATTGGCGCCGATCCTGGCGTTGTTGCCGACCCTGATCTTCCCCGAGACGTTTGCCCCCGGGGCGATGTACACGTTGTTCCCAATCACCGGTGCCCCCCGCCTGCGCCCTTCCCCGGCCAGGCCGATGGTGACGTTGTGGGACACGCTGACATTGTCGCCGAGGACGGCTTCCGAGCCGACAAAGATCCCCCCGTAGTGGAAGATGAGGAATCCCTCGCCAATCTTTGTATCAACGTCAATCTGTATTCCCCACTTCGCCATCATGCGGTGGTTGAGGTAGACATACAGGGGCTTGAGGAGGATCTTCAGCAGGATCGACTGGTTGAGCAGCCAGTGC
>Ga0214473_10009369_pt1 | contig 11574 bp, 10 predicted proteins | sample RVTome_7_FD_203509 | JGI IMG/M metagenome (GOLD analysis project Ga0214473, IMG submission 203509) | Soil microbial communities from uranium-contaminated site in the Upper Colorado River Basin, Wyoming, United States - RVT98D197 | ecosystem: Environmental > Terrestrial > Soil > Contaminated >...
CGGTGAATGTCGTTGCAAAAGCTGTTGAAGAAAAGAAAAAACAAGGTTTTAATATTGAGCATGTCAGACGAAACAACAGGCAGGGATTTAAAGCAGGTGCGTTAAAGGAAGGATTGAAAACTGCCAGCGGTGATTTCGTTGCAATATTTGATGCTGATTTTATTCCTCACTCGGATTTCTTGCACAAAACACTAAAATTTTTCTCCGATGAAAAAATCGGAATGGTTCAAACTCGCTGGGAACATTTGAATGGCGATCATTCACTTTTGACTAGAGCTCAGGCACTTGCACTCGATGGTCATTTTGTTATTGAGCAGTCTGTCCGGAATAAAGCAGGCTTCTTCATAAACTTTAACGGCACAGGAGGTATCTGGAGAAAATCCTGTATTGAAGATGCCGGTAACTGGCATGCAGATACACTTACAGAAGATCTGGATCTTAGCTACAGAGCTCAGTTGAATGGCTGGAAGTTTATTTTCCTTAAAGACTTTACATCACCGGCAGAGCTTCCTTCTGAAATTAATGCTTTAAAATCTCAACAGTTCAGATGGACAAAAGGTGCAATTGAAACTGCAAAAAAAATTCTCCCGTTGGTTTGGAAATCCGATGTTCCGTTACGGATAAAACTCTACAGCTCATTTCACTTAACAAATAATATTGTATTTCCGTTTATACTTCTTGCAGCAATATTGAACGTTCCGCTCATCTTCATAAAAAACAGTGGTGGATACGAATTATATTTTGCTTTCATGTCAATATTTGTTCTGGCATTTATAAGTTCGTTTCTATTCTATCTGTACTCGCAAAAAGATATCCATCCCGATTGGCGAAAGAGGATTGTACTTTTTCCCGTGTTTATGGCAGGAAGCATGGGTTTTGCACTCAATAATTCACGTGCAGTTTTTGAAGGATTACTCAACCGTAAAAGTGAATTTGTGCGGACGCCAAAATTCAAGCTCGTTTCAGAAAGTGATACCTGGGTTGGTAAAAAATATTTGAATCGTAAAATTGGTTTTGCAGTGATCGTTGAGTTGGTGCTGGCATTCTATTGTTTAGTAGGAGTTGCTTCGAGTCTTTATTTTATGGAGATAGCATCACTTCCATTTCAATTATTGTTTTTTATAGGATTCTCTTTCGTTTCAATTACATCCATCAGGCATGCTTTTGCAAAAAGTAGTCATAAATAGTTTTCTCTGAACAGTGGATGAGAAATTAACTGCCAGAGCAAAATTATTATATGAGATCAACAACAATTCACCGTTGTTTTTGAGAACAGCTCATCACTATCTTCAAACAGGAAATACAAAAACCACACTTTCGATACTTGAAAACGGAATAAAAAATTTTCCTGAACATCCGCTTGCATTTATTCTTCTTGGAAAAATTCACTATCAGCTTGGCAATATTGATCTTGTTCCCGCTTTCTTAAACAGAGCAAGCGATTTGCTCAATTCAATTGATACCTATGATTATTATAAAGATGAACTTAAGCTGTCTGATAAGCCGGTATCTTCATTTGATGCTTCCCATGGAAACATTTTTCTTAATCAAGCTGATGAAGTCAAGTTACAGGTTGTTGGTAATAAAGATAATATAACTATTGAAGACAGGCTGGAAGAGATAGCAAAAGCCATGATGAATTCTAAATTTGAGAGAAAAGATGATATTTCCGCCATTAGCGGATCCGCCTCCGGCGGAAAAATCTCTGATGCAGAAAGAGAAAATGACCTTGATAAAAGCAAGCTTGCATCGGAAACTCTTGCAAAAATTTATTTGTCTCAGGGTCAAAAAAAGGAAGCGATAGAAATTTATAATTTGTTAATTCAACGTAATCCCGATAAGCAGCAATATTATCTTCGAAGAATAGAAGAAATTCAGATTCAAAATTAATTCAGTTCATTTGTTACTTATCATTAAAGTTCATACCTGATGTCCGAAAAGTTTAACCGGAAAAAATTAAATAAAACTTTTTATTCGCAAGAAGTTGTTACAGTAGCAAAAAAACTATTAGGTAAAATTCTTGTGAAGAAAACCGGCAAAAATTATCTCGCCGGGAAAATTGTTGAAGTTGAAGCTTACCACGGTGATTTTGATCAAGCTGCACATTCATACGGTGGAATGACTAAAAGAAATGAAATAATGTTCAGAGAAGGCGGATATTTGTATGTTTACTTTACTTATGGTGTACATCATTGCTGCAACGTTGTTACAGGAGAAAAAGGACAAGGTACTGCTGTTCTGATTCGTGTAGTTGAACCCGTTGAAGGGTTAAAGCTAATGATAAAAAATCGTTTTGGCAGAAAGCTGAAGGATGAAAAGGAAATTTTTAACTTAACAAGCGGACCGGGAAAAGTTTGCCAGGCTTTTGATTTAGATAAATCTCACTCGGGTACCGATCTTACCGGTGATGAAATATTCATTACAGATGGTATTAGAGTACAAAAAAATCAGGTTGGAGTTTCTAAAAGAATTGGAATAACAAAATCAGTTAATTTGCCATGGCGATTTTATATAAAAAATAATCCTTACTTATCCCGAAAATGATTTCACCGAAAAAAATACTTATCGTACGAACTGATCGTATTGGTGACGTTGTTCTATCCCTGCCGATGGCTGAAATTATAAAGAATAAGTTTCCTGTTTGTCACATTAGTTATCTGGTTAAAGAGTACACAAGCTCTTTGCTTGATGATAATCAATTTATTGATGAAGTAATTAATGTTATCGAAAAAAATAATGAAATTAATTTTGTTAAAAATCTGAAGCAGATAAAATCAAAAAGATTTGATACCTGCATCGTTGTTAATCCAACTTTCAGAATTTCCCTGATGATGTTTTTAGCAGGAATTAAGAAGAGGATTGGAACTGGTTACAGATTGTATTCATTTCTTTTTAACGAAAAAGTTTTTGAGCATCGCAAGTATGGAGAAAAGCATGAGCTTGAATATAATCTCAATCTGTTAAGTAAAATTGGGATTGATCCGGTTGAAGCAAAAAGAAATATTCGTTTCAATTTATTGGTCAGCAAATCAGGTGAAGAAAAAATAGCTTCTATTTTAAAAGAGAATGGTGTTTATCCAAATAATAAGCTTGTAATCATTCATCCCGGAAGCGGCGGGAGTTCAGTTGATTTTCCTAAAGAAAAAATGATTGAACTCACTAAAAGATTAAGTTCTTTAGACAATGTCAGTATAGTTCTTACCGGCAGCAAAAATGAAATCGAACTTTGTAAAAAGTTTGAAGTGAATAATCCAATTATAAATTTTGTAGGGATTCTTGATCTTTCATTATTAAAATCATTAATAAAAAAAGCGGATTTGTTTATTTCAAATTCAACGGGACCGATGCACATTGCAGCAGCACTTGGTGTTTATGTGATAACTTTTTTTCCAAAGATTTTATCGTGCTCACAAAACAGGTGGGGACCGTATACTGATAAGAAGACAATTTTCATCCCAACAATTGATTGTAACAACTGTAATCGTCAGCAGTGTGAAAAATTAGACTGTATGAATAGTATTGATATTGGCAAAGTATTTGACGAATGTAAAAGTGTACTGAAAATTTTATAATAATCCGGAGTAATAAATGTTCCTTCAAAGAGGATTGTGGGAAACCATCCCTTTTGGATATGTTTTCCTGTTCATCATCTCGAACAGCTTTTTAATTGCTCCTCAGTCTGATTTATCCGGAGGGGAATTCAGGAAATTAGAAAATAAAGCTTTTAAAGAAGGTGAAAAACTTACATTTGATGTAAACTATGGTTTTGTAACAGCAGGAATTGCCGTGATGGAAATTCCGAGGATCAAAAAAATTTCCGATCGTAATTCTTATCATATTACTTTCGAAGTTAATTCTGTTCCGAGTTTCGATATGTTTTATAAAGTAAGAGATCGTTATGAAACTTATCTGGATGTTGAAGGAATGTTTCCCTGGAGATTTGAACAGCATATCAGAGAAGGAGGATACACAAGAGATTTTTCAGCCTTCTTTGACCAGCGAAAAGGTAAAGCAAAAACCAGTGAAGGTGAATATGAAATCCCGATCTATGTGAATGATATTGTTTCAGCTTTTTATTATGCAAGAACTCTTGATTATTCCGGAATGAAAGTGAACGACCTGATTCCCCTTAAAAATTTTTATAAAGATAAAGTGTACGATCTGAATGTAAAATATCTTGGAAAAGAAATTGTTGAAGTCCCTGCAGGAAAATTTGAATGTATTATTGTTGAGCCATTGGTTAAAGAAGGCGGACTTTTCAAGCACGAAGGTAATATAATCATCTGGCTGACAAATGACGAAATTAAAATGCCGGTGAAAGTTAGAACCAAAGTTGTTATCGGTCATGTCGAAGCTAAACTAAATAAGTACGAAGGGCTTGCAGGGGAATTGAAAGCAAAACGTTAATCGAACTTAATTAATCTTTAATGAAGGGAGCTTTGTCTCCCTTTTTTATTTACCGGTGTTGCTAAATATGTGTTGGAATTATAAATGAGTTTTAATCTATTGTTGATGAACTATTAAAAACAGTTGACAAACTTTTAACAAAGTTGCGTTAATAAATTTTATTTACTACATTTTAGATGTGCTGTGCCGGTCTTTTCTTAAAAGGGCGGAGGGATTGAATCTATATTGTAATCAGTTTAAAGGAGAGAAGAGATGGTTAATAATCCATTTTCACATAGCACGTCATTTAGTTCATTACTTATCGTAGGGCATGTACGTACATATCTTAAAATCTATTTCGCTGCTACTTACTTATACATTTTAAGAATCCCTTTCAGAACTTACTTTTCTTCTTTAAATAATTCTTTACGGGTTTACTTAAAAACAAATTTGGTTGAATTATGATAGGCGTAATTATCAAACTTTTTGTAGCCATAATTTTTTTAATAATAATCTCATTTGCCGAAATTTTTTCACAGAGTAGCGAAGTCGACTATGATAAACTAAGCCAGCGTTACAATATAACACACGAAGAAGATGTAATACTGAAATTACAAGATAAAATAACCGGCAAAACAATTATTAAAACAAAAAACATTAAAAGCATTCCCGCTGATTACGATTTTGATTTAATTATTGATCTAAGAACAATAGACACAACACAATATTTTAAATTGTTTACTTTGTGGAGCGAAATTCCTCTTTATTACCACTGGCGCCTTCCTTTAATAATTGCAGATGCTAATAATGATGGTAGGAAAGATGTTTACGGTACATATAAAAGTTATGACTCAGATTATTATCGAGCAATTTATGAAATCAATTCAAACGGTTCTTATGATTCCATTTACAAGTATCCAGACACTCTAGGACGTCCTTGGGATATTGGAGATTTAGAAAATGATGGATATTTAGAAACTATAAATGGCTATACTTACTATTATTCTTCAGGCTACAACCATTATATTAAAGCTCTTACAATTGATTCAATAACGGGATATCCCACACAGTTGAAAGTAATTTACGATCCAACAACTGGAAATGGACAGCCGGTAGATATGACATTATACGATATGGATGGAGATGGTTACCCAGAAATGATTTATCGTCTTGATGGCTCAGGAGATTCATTAGTTTTGAGCAACAGCTTTCAGATTGCTAAGTACGACAGATTTAATAATGAGTTTAATTTAGTATATCAGAACCGTCCTTCAATCTATTCCATCTATACAAGGGGCTTTGCATTCGGTGATTTTGATTCGGATGGAAAAAAGAACTTTGCTGTAAGCAATCAATATGGTGAAGTTTTTATTTATGAATATGCTGACGGAAACAATTACAACGTAATAAGAATTGATTCACTCCCTATCAGAAATGTCTATCTACAACTTTTCACAAATGACCTTGACCATAACAGTAAGCCTGAGTTATGGATTTGCGGGGATGGATATATTAATGGAGTGGGCAGTCAGATTTTATACATATATGAAGCCGATGGAAATGACCAATACAGTATAGTATATTCAATTGCAGTAATAGGTGGCTCAACTTGGTTTGCCATGAATATGTTAGCAGCAGATATAGACAATGACAGAACGGAGGAAGTACTTCTCTGTGTAGATCAGCACCTACTGGTTCTTAAAAATAAAAGTAGTGATTATGAATTATACTATATAAAAAGAAATGAGTTGCTAAATCAAAATAGCACATATACGTCTGCTACTGTTGCGGATTTTGACGGTGATATTTATCCGGAAATTGTTATCAGTATGGACTTGGTTGAAAACAATGCTTTAAGAGGATTCAGCAGGATATATAAAAAGACCAGTACGCTTGATATTTTAGATAATAATCCAATACTAAATAATTATTATTTGAGCGAAGCATATCCAAATCCATTTAATACAACAACTACTATAAGTTATACTTTACCTTATCAGTCATCAGTTGAGCTAACGATTTATGATATTATGGGAAGAGAAGTAAAAGCATTTAACATTACTTCTCAGCCATCAGGATATCAAAATATTGTTTGGGATGGAACAAATGATGACGGTGTTTCAGTTTCCTCGGGTGTCTATTTATACAGGATTAATATAAAGTCACTAGAGAACCAGAAGGTATTTGTAAAAACTTCAAAATTAATGTTGTTGAAGTAAACATCAATTTCAATTTCAGAAAGCCCCGCTAGATCGGGGCTTTTTTATACCCTTCAATATATATCAGATAAAGAAAATTTTATTTCTTATCTTTGTTGCAGCTAATCATAATGTTAATCCTTATCTAAAATGGAAGAATCTAACCAGTCAAATAATCAAATAGAACCTAAAAAAACGGAGGAAGTAAGCAACGTACTTCAATCTTATTCTCCCTATCCAATTATTTCACCTGTTGCCGCAGCTTTTATTGGACTGATCGGCGGATTTGTTCTCTACCAGTTTCTTGGCGGCTTATTAACGCTTTTAATATTCGGTTTTGATCTTGAAGCTGCTCCTGTTAACGGTTTAAGATTGATCACAATAGCCGGGCAAATTCTTTTTATTCTTCTGCCTGCACTTCTTTTTAGTAAATGGATTTATGGAGATGTCTCAAAAATTATTTTGGTAAAACTTCCACGCTTGAAAGAAATGCTTCTGTTTGTTATTGGAATTATAATCCTTACTCCAATGCTTCAGAGTTTTCTCTATATTCAAAATTATTTTATTGAACGATGGGCTGAGTCATCTCAGTTCATTTATTCGGTAAAAACTCTGCTTGATTCTTTAAATGAGCTGATTGAAAAAACTTTCGGCAACCTGATGCGTGCCGATAACATCCCGGAAATGATACTTGTTGTTCTGACAATATCAATTGTCCCTGCATTTTGTGAAGAAGTTTTATTCAGAGGATACATCCAGCGGAGTTTTGAGCTGAAGTTCAAACCGTACTTTGCGGCTATCATCACAGCAATATTTTTCTCAGCATATCATTTCAATCCTTATGGAATTATTCCATTGGCAATTTTGGGTTTTTATTTTGGCTTTGCAGCTTATTCAAGCCAATCACTTATTATCCCTATCATACTTCATTTTCTGAATAATTTTTTTGCAGTAATGCTTTACTTTGTCATTGGTGATGATGAATTGATTACTGCTGATGTTGTAGATCCGGCATCTTTAAATACGAATTATCTTTACTTCTTCTCGATGCTTGTCCTTTTTGTCGTATTAATAATTTTAATTAAACAATATTATAAGAAAATCAAAACTGCATAGGAGTTCGGATGCCTGTTTGCCCAAATTGTAAATATGAATATGTTGATGGAATAACAATCTGTCCCGATTGCAATACACCATTAATTGATGATGAAGATTTAATCAACTACCAGGAATTAACGGAAGAAGATTGGGTGCTAGTTTATACATCTTCAAATGAATTTGAAATAGATGTAATAAAAGGATTTCTGGAAAGTGATGACATTGAAGTTTCGATACTTTCACAAAAAGATTCAAGCTTTCCGGCTCCGGGAAATCTTTCAGTTATAAAGCTGATGGTAAGAAAAGAGGATGTTCAGTCTGCACTCGAATTTATTGAAGAGTTCAAGAAAAATGAATCAATCACAGGAGAGGATGAAGCTTAAAGAGAATTCCCAAAGGGTGATCGTATCTGTTTTTGCAATTCCAATTATACTTGCTGCAAGCTATCTGGGCGGATATTTCTTTTTTGCATTTGTAGTTATTATTAGTCTTCTTTCCTTCTATGAATTCTGCTTACTTGCTAAAAATAAAAATGCAAATGCAAATCTTTTCCTTGGCGGTTTTATTGTACTAATCCTTTTGATAAATCAATACAAACATTTTATAGATCTTGGTGTAATAGTCCTTATCTCCTCATTACTTCTTTTAGTTTCTGAACTATTCAGGAACAAAGGATCTGCAGTTTTAAATCTTGGCACTACTTTTCTCGGAATATTTTATATCGGAATTTTTTCTGCAACTTTTATCGCTTTACGTGAATTCTATCCTCCTATAAACGGATTGTATCATAGGGGTGGATTTCTTGTAATATCAATTCTTGCTTCAATCTGGATTGGCGATTCTGCTGCATATTATGGAGGAACAGCACTCGGAAAGCATAAATTATTTCCAAGAGTAAGTCCTAAGAAAAGCTGGGAAGGAGCAATTTTTGGTTTTATTTTTTCAATTGCTGCTTTAATCTTAGCCAAAATTATTGTGCTTGATTTTTTAAACTGGAAAGATGTTGTTGTGATTGGAATTATTATCGGAACTATTGGACAGATAGGTGATCTTGTTGAATCACTTATTAAAAGAGATTCGGCAGTAAAAGATTCATCCAATTTTATTCCCGGTCACGGTGGGTTTTTAGACAGGTTCGATTCATTATTATTTAGTTCGCCGGTAATCTGGTTGTATCTCAGGTATTTAAGTTAAAGTATTAATATTTAAATGAAGACAAGAGAAAAAGTAAGTGTTATAACTTTAGGTTGTGCAAAGAATACAGTTGACTCGGAAAGACTGCTTAGACAATTACAGCTTAATAATATAGATCTTCGTACAAATCCTTCTGAAGCTGATACAATTATTATTAACACTTGCGGATTTATTGATGCAGCAAAACAGGAATCGGTAAATACAATTCTCGATGCAGTTGCAAATAAAAATTCCGGATTGATAAAAAGAGTTTTCGTTGCCGGTTGTCTTTCACAGAGATACAAACAGGATCTTCAAAAAGAAATTCCTGAAGTTGATTTGTTCTTCGGAACTGAAGATTATGAAAAAATTGTTAATGAGCTTGGCGGGGAATTAAAGAAAAATCTTCTTGGTGAAAGAATATTATCAACTCCATCACATACTGCATATTTAAAGATTTCGGAAGGATGCGATCACCCTTGTTCATTTTGTGCAATTCCAATTATGAGAGGAATGCATAAATCGAGAACCATAGAAGATCTTGTTGCAGAAACAAAATTCCTTGCGTCTAATAATACAAAGGAATTAGTGCTCATAGCACAGGATACAACCGACTATGGAAAAGATCTTTACTATAAAAAAAATATTACTGAACTTATCAGCAGGTTAAGCGAGATAAATGGTATTGAATGGATAAGATTGATGTATGCTTATCCATCCCATTTCCCTGATGAGCTTATAAATGAAATTAATAGCAATGAAAAAGTCTGCAAATATCTCGACATTCCACTTCAACATATTTCTGATAAAATTCTTAAATCAATGCGAAGAGGAATTACAAGCAGACAGACAAAAGAATTGTTATACAAGCTGAGAGAAAAAATTCCCGAAATAGTCCTTAGAACAACATTCATTGTTGGCTATCCGGAAGAAACGGAAAAGGAATTCCAGGAATTATGTGAATTTGTTGAAGACGTTAAGTTTGAAAGGATGGGAACGTTTACTTACTCGCGGGAAGAAAACACAGTAAGTTATGAACTCGGTGATCCTGTCCCGGATGAAGTTAAAAAAGAAAGACAGAGCATCTTAATGGAAATTCAAAAAGAAATATCGACAGAACAAAACAAAAACCTGATCGGTAAAAAACTCAAAGTATTGGTTGATGGTAAAGAAGGAGATTTTTATATTGGACGCACATACAGAGATGCACCTGAAATAGACGGCGAAGTTTTAATATCGAATTCTGAAAATGAAATTATACCTGGCAATTTTTATAACGCAGAGATATACGATAGCAATGAATATGATCTTTTTGCTAAGGTAAAAAAAATTTAGGAGGAATGGAGATGAAAAAAATTATTTTATTAGCAGTAATATTAATTCAGGGAATAAGTCTTTCTCAGGCAGATGACTTTTCTAAAATAACGGTAACCAAGATTAAATATTACCAGGATTTTTTAGGATTCAAGGGAGAAAATAATAAGACAAGGTTGGATGTTTATATCCAGGTGCCGTATGATGCTGTTCAATTTATTAAAACCGGACAGGGGTTTGAAGCAGCTTACACAATTACTGTTTCAGTTTTTGATGAAAGCAAAAAAAATCTTATAACAGAAAAAATCTGGAATGAAAAAATAATAGCATATAGCTTTGAACAAACCACTTCTCAGGATAATTTTAATCTTGGTCAAAGGTCTTTTGAAATTGCTCCGGGGGTTTATTTTATTAAAACTTCCTTGCTAGATAAAGATTCAAAAAACGAATACAGTTCTGAAAATACTATATCAGTTAAAAATTTTGATTCAACTCCTTCCATAAGCGACCTGATGCTAATCTCGAAGAAAACAGTTGTAGAAGGAAATACTAAGATTATTCCAAACGTTTCAAGAATTATTGTTACAGATCAAGATGGATTATCAGAATTCTTTGAAGTGTATTCAGATTCATCTGCGGCAGTTATTGTCGAATATGAAATACTTGATGAAAAAGAAAATGTTGTACATAAATCAACTCAAGAAGTTGATGTGAAGCCGGGAAGCAACCAGGTTTTTAATCAGCTTGATTCCTTAAAGCTAAACATCGGTAATTATTCATTGAAAGTTTCGCTTATAAATCCGGACGGAAAAGTAATTGACTCCTCAAAAAAATCTTTTATATCAAGATGGTTTGGAGTTCCTAAAACTGTTATTGATTTAGACAAATCTGTTGATCAGCTTATTTATATCGCGAGCCCGGAAGACCTCGAACACATCAAAGAAGCTCCAGACCGATTGGAGAAAGCAAAAAGGTTCGTTGCGTTCTGGAAAAAATTTGATTCAAACCCTGCCGATGAATACAATCCTGTGTTCAATGAATATTACAGCAGAGTAGCTTATGCTAATGATAATTTTACAACCTACTCTCTTGAAGGCTGGAGATCAGATAGGGGAATGGTTTTAATAATTCTTGGAATTCCTGATAACATTGACAGACATCCGTTTGAGTATTATGCCAAGCCATACGAAATCTGGCAATATTATAGTTTAAACAGAAGTTTTTTGTTTGTAGATAATACAGGATTTGGTGATTACAGGTTATCTCCCGATACACCACTTTACGGTGATCTTTACCGGTTCAGGTATTAAACATTTTATCTGCTTAAATTAAGGTGAGCAAAAATAGTTCACCTTTTTTATTACTTCATCTGCCGAAAACAAATGATACTTACCGTAACAGTAAA
>Ga0214473_10009371_pt1 | contig 11572 bp, 14 predicted proteins | sample RVTome_7_FD_203509 | JGI IMG/M metagenome (GOLD analysis project Ga0214473, IMG submission 203509) | Soil microbial communities from uranium-contaminated site in the Upper Colorado River Basin, Wyoming, United States - RVT98D197 | ecosystem: Environmental > Terrestrial > Soil > Contaminated >...
CCGGTTCCGGAGTCGGATTTCAAGTAAATAGTTGAAAATTCGGCTAAGACATCTCAAGTCGGCCTATGGATGATTCTTTTGCACGTCCAGTAGGTAACGCCGATTCCTAAAAGATCAGATTGACACGCAGTGCCTTTTGGGCATATATAAAAAAACTGACTAAATGATTTATTGAACGGAGAAAACCATGTCTGTTGAGCTATCTGATATCCTTAAAATTATCGAAAAGCAAAATCAGTGGCGGGGCAGGGAAACGCTGAACCTGATAGCCAGCGAAAACACCCAATCCCCTGCGGTCCGCCAAATCGAGTGCAATGATTTTATGGGACGCTATGCCGAAGGGCATCCTAACACTGAAACCTCCACCAACCGTTATTATGAAGGAACGGCTTATATTGATCAGCTTGAAAGTATGGCCACCAAAGAGATGATGGAACTGGCCAAATGCACCCATGCCGACGTGCGTCCCATCAGCGGGAATCAGGCCAATACGGCTGTCGCTCTGGCCATTCTCCGGGGCGGAGATACGGTCATTGTCAATTCGATCGATACCGGCGGTCACATCAGCCATAACCCTATCGGTATTTTCGGCCGTCGAATTCAATTACGCGGTCAGGCCCTGACCGTGGGCGGGGAGGATTCCATATCCCTTCATTATTGGCCGACCACCCCGGACGGCTATCATATGGATGTCGCCAAGGGGATAGCCCTGATCGAGAAAACATCCCCCAAACTGGTGGTACTGGGGAAAAGCCTTTTTTTATTTCCCGAACCGGTAAAGGATATTGCCGAAGTTTGCCGCGCTAAAAATATACCTATCCTCTATGATGCCGCCCATGTATTGGGACTGATTCTTGAAGGTCAGTTCCAGGATCCGTTCCGTGAAGGGGTCCATTTTATCGCTGCCAGCGTGCATAAAACCTTCCCCGGACCTCAGCGGGGTGTCATCCTGGGAAATTGCCAATCGGAAATCGAGTTGAATTGGTGGTCGAGCATTGACCGGGGGATCATGCCCGGGTCTTCCAGCAACCATCATCTGCATACCATTCCCGGGTTGTTGGTTGCCATACGCGAGATGAAAGCATTCGGTCGGGCTTATGCCCAACAGATTGTTTCCAACGCCAAGGCCCTGGGCCGGGCTTTTTCAGAAAATCACATTCATGTTGAAGGCGAGGAGTTCGGATTTACTGAAAGCCATCAGATCGCTTTAAAGGTTTCCAGATACGGATCGGCAAAAGAAATCGCCCGTCTATTGTCTGGGAATAACATTATTGTCAATTATAATCTCTTGCCGGGCGATCAGGACCCTAAAAATCCTACCGGTCTTCGAATAGGGGTCCAGGAACTTACCCGGTTCGGCATGAAAGAAGGAGAGATGGGGGAGGTGGCGTCCTTAATCAGTGCCGTCCTTGGAGGGAAAAAGGTTAAGGATGAAGTCATTCAATTAAAGAGCCGCTTTCAGGAGATACAATATGCCTGACGGACTCTTGATCCAATTTTTTTGACATAAAGAGGACTTCAAAGGGCAGGTGAGGAAAACGAGACTTTCGCTGTTCTACAAACCCGATTTTTTTGTACCAGTCTTTCAATTCAGCCTGATCGGCGATGATGCCGATATCGACTTGAGACGCCCCTGATACACCGGCCTCGCCAAGGGTCTTATCGACCAGAGCCCGCCCGAGACCTTGCCGTCGCCGGTCCGGAAGGACGGCCAGCCTTTCGAGATAGCAGATTTCAGGGTTGGCCTGTTCCAGGGCCACACAACCGCAGGAATGCCCTTCCGAATCGAGAATAAAATATCGGACCCCCTTATCCAGGGCCTCCTCGATCCATTCAACCTTGCAGTTGGAAGGATGCTTGGGACAATTATCCTCATTCAATTCGAATCGAACAGCGACATCAAAAAAAGCCTTCCGGATTATTTCAACCAGAATCGGAATGTCGGCTTTTGTTGCCGGTCGGATGAAAAAAGGCATGTTCTGCAAGGCATCCTCTTAATATTAGGTGATAATCTTTTACAGCGTTAAGCCGATTCTTGTAGGTCGGGAAGGGCAACTCAAATTTTATTTTGCTTCTAAATCTATCTTATGGTAACATTCTGATAATCCTATAATTACCTTATTCGTCGTCGGATATAAAGACGGAATCAGCCGCTGGTATGAACCGTGAGGAATACGTTACAACGTATCGACGGGACTGACCACGCCCTTGGGGCCTTTGTTCAAGACATGGGTGTAGATCATGGTGGTCTTGACGTCGGAGTGGCCGAGAAGTTCCTGAACTGATTGTTGCGCCGTTTCTGCCAGAAATACCTCGATTTCAGCCCGGCCCAAGTCCCGGCGCCTGCGGCCCGGATGCTTTGCAAAGAACCGGCGGACCCAGGCCACACAGTGCGGGATGGTTTTTTTTCTGTGTTTCGGCTTCCCGCAGCACGGTGAGGTATCCCTCGGGCCAGCGCGGTTGTTGGTTCGAAGGCGCCACACCCCGGCAATTCGTTTGAGGCATATTATCTCTCCGCGGTTGGGATCATATGCGTCATGTTCGTATAGAGATTATGGGCTGTCAAGCCGTTTTTTGAGGCATAGCATCTCAGAAAAGGTTTTTTATGGATGCTATTTTTGATGTATAATATTATTTTGGGCGATATAAATGAAGGAAGAGCATGTCCTATGAATTGACAATTAAGAAGAGAGAAGATGTTCTGTGGGTGAAAGCGACAGGCACACGTTCTCTTCAGACTGTGCTTGCTATGTCGGAAGACATCTTTACTGCCTGTATCGAGCAAAACACCACAAAGGTCTTGGTGGATGTGCGTGCTTTGGAGGGCCGTCTCGAGACCATGGAAGCCTATCAGATTCCTGACAAGCACTTCCCCAAGATGCGTGACCGCAGTGTGATTACTCGCGCTGCAATAGTCGATTTGGAGGAGTTTAGAAATATCTACAAGTTTTTTGAAAACGTTGCGGTGAATCGTGGATTTGCACTGCGTGTGTTCTCTGATTTGGATGAAGCCTTAGAGTGGTTGAACGAATAACCTCCAATGGTTTACAGGGCAGTTGTTGCATGAGGATTGATGCGCCCAACCAGTCGCTGCAGGCCCGACGGCCCTGACGGGCTGAGGCCTGAGCTCAAACGTTGGGCCGTTCGATGCGAATGGAGAATAAATGAGAACAGATAATCCGAATTCACCTAGTAGTAAAAAAACAAACCTGCTTGCACTTGAAATGAGTACGCTCAAACGTCGCGAGATTCAATCACCGATAATAGCTTGTTTGATTCGCGAATTTATCAGTGAAATTGGCCAGGATCAAGCCATGGAAATAGCCTCGGCGGCGATCCAAAGGGATGCAATTAAAGTCGGTAAAATAATGGCTGAGAAATATGGCGGGAATAGCATGAAAGAACTTGTTCGTTTTATAAGGGAAGGGTGGGCCGAAGAAAATGCCTTGGAGTTCACCGTCTTGGAAGAAACGAACCAAAAACTAAGTTTCGATGTTACTCGCTGTCGTTATGCCGAATTGTATGACAGGCTGGGTATAAAGGAATTCGGCTATTGCCTATCCTGTAATCGAGATGCTCCTCTTATAAATAGCTTCAATCCTCGAATGAAGCTTTCAAGAACACAGACGATTATGCAAGGTGCTACCAAATGCGATTTTCGGATCATCATTGAGTAGAAAACGGCCCAACACCGGCTCCACTGGACGCTCCGCCTGCGGCTCCGCGCCGGTAAGCCAAGCCGTTAGCCATCATGGAGGTGCGCATGACTGACTATAACAAGTTTTTCAAGCCCGACACGGGACTAGAGAGTTCAGAAGAACTTATTGCCGGCGCTACAGGTTGCATGGAAGCGTTTACTGAGCGTTTTAACGACCAAGATATCACTGGAATGGATTCGCTACTTCACTTCCCTCATGTCATGTTTTCAGGCGAAAAGCTGCTTGTTTGGGAGCACCCCGCCCAGCTACCGAGTGACTTCTTCTCGCAGCTCGTATCAACTGGCTGGGTTAAGACAGTCTATGAGTCAAAGACCCCTGTCCTGGTAAGTCCGAATAAAGTCCATTTCCGCGTACGCTACACGCGAAGACGAGCGGATGAGAGTGTGATAACCAGTCATGAAAACTTGTGGATCGTCGTCAAAGCCAATGGCAAATGGTTAATTGCTCTGCGCTCATATTGACGGCAAATGCTAATCCTACATTTGATCAGGGCGTTTTGCGTTTCGGCGTTATGTCAATGTACGCGTTATGAATTTAGTGATTGAAATGAGGTACTATAGATGGAAAGCCCGAAAAATCTAAAAAGACTAAGCGATGATGTGACTAAGATACACGAGAACTTTGTAGTAAGTGAGATAAATGATAGCTGTTTAAGGCTTGCTGTGAATGAAGGTGAATTTCCTTGGCACTATCACTCAAACTCAGATGAATTATTTATTGTGCTTGAAGGAGAACTGACGATTGAGTTTCATGACAAGCGATTAGTCACCTTAAAGCAACAGGATACATTTCTTGTTCATAGAGGAGTGACTCATCGGACAAAGGCAAACGGGAGAACCGTGAATTTATGCATCGAAAAAACTGAATCTGATACTATTTTTGTCTCATAATTATCGGCATCGTTCTTTATATTCTCTGACTGGAGCGGGACGCGCGGATTGTAATAGAAAAGAGATTTTTCCAGCGGCATGGTTAAGAATTCAGTATATTTATGGGCTAACAATGGTATTCAGCGGAGCGCAAAAAGCAAGCGACCGGTGATACGAAACGTTATGCAAAAACAAAGTGATATTAAAAAAATTTTAATATGCAGAATCAAATAAGTTGTCTTACTAATCCATAAAAGGAGGTATTCGTGACAACGGAACTGGATCGATACAGAAAGTACGGTGAGCGGATAGAAGCACTGATCCGCCCTGCGACCTTTCCTCTGGCAGTAAAACTGATCAAATCGGATGCTGAAATTCAGCCCGAGTATAAAAGACCTTCCCGAGACATGGCATTACAGAATTTTGTCTGCCAGAATTTTAAAATGGCCCGCTCTTACGGCTGGACCATTGCTATCACTGAGGCGGATATTAACTGTAAACCCGCACGCGCAGTTTATGGATGGGACATATCTACGGCGGAAGAAAAAAAATGGGCTGAAACATTCAGCGTTGGGCTATATTCAAGAGACAGTATTACCGCGGCCAGGTTTGAGCAACATCTTTATTCACTGGATAATGAATTCACGGGATTGATTATTTGTCCCTTAACACGGACTAAAATCGTACCAGACAGTGTATTGGTATACTGTCTACCGGCTCAGGCAATGCGGTTTGTTCAAGGTTATCTGTTTATGGAAGGGGGCGTATTGGAATTCAGCGCAGCGGGAAGAGTGGGTTCCTGTCATGAGGGTGTGATTAAAACAATAAAAACCAACAAGCCGCAGTATGTCACTTTAGGCAATGGAGACCGAATCTGGGGGGGAGCCCAGGATTACGAAGTCATGTTTTCCTGCCCGGGCGAAAAACTTGATATCCTGATGGAAGGGCTTGAGAAGACTCATGCTGCAGGTTTGCGATATCCGATACCGCAGTATATGAATTATTCTCCGGGTTTTCAGGCATCATTTGAAAGCGCGGCCATTGATCGGGCAGGGGGTACTATTATGAAGAAGTAACAAATAACATAAGCTCCAAATCTTTGTTATTCACAATATTACTATCATTTTCAATAATGAAGATCTGACACCGCAGGGCCTATTAGCAAAGAAAGCCCTGCATTGCTTCTCAAAAATGATTTTTGAAACCTGAAATAGAAGAAGTAGGGGGCATAACCTGGCGCTCAACTTAAAAGGCGGATAAACGTGCGCCTGCAAGTTAACTTACCGTTCGACAGGAGAGGAGACATAAAATGATGTGGGCATATTCAACAGCAGTATGCATCCTGTTGCTGACAATGGCGGGTTGTACAACCGTTCAGTGGAGTAAAGCTCAGAGTATCGACCCATCCATTCGCGGCAACATGATGAAGCAGGTGATGGCTATTCAAACCGACCTCCTTCGTCCATCCACTTCTCGGGAATTGAAGGAACGATATGTGTCTTTGTCCGAAGAGATCCCCTTTGCCGTTGTCCTTACGGATGCCGAGGGAAACGTTCTTGAAGCGAACTCCAGATATCAGCAGGTGACGGGCTATTCTCTGGACGAATTGAGAAAGTTGACCTACCAACAGCTTACGCCGAAGAAATGGCATCAGGCGGAAGCTGCGTTTGTTGCGGTTGCCGAGACGGTCCCTTATGTAACTTTTGAGAAAGAGTACCTGAAAAAGGATGGGCATGTAGTCCCCATTTCTTTGATGGGGTGGTTGATAAAAGACGCGAACGGAAAGGTCGTCGGCACAGGGAGTTTCGTTTCAGATATCACCGATCGGATCAAGAATGAAGGGTTTTAACAGAGCGATCTCGGCATTAATAAGACGTCGAATAATTATTCGAAAGAGGAAAATGATTACTTTGACAAGCTATGCTTTCCTGGCAATTACCATATTGTCATTTGCCTGTAATGCTTCTTCTATACAAGCGGGGGTTGGGAAAAAGAACGACCTTCCCGAAAAGGAGGAGACCTTAAAAATGCCTGAAAAAGCTTTACGTGGCACACTTGAGAACCACCGACTTATCGTGGCTCTGACGTTCGATTTTGATGCAGAATCCTACTGGGTGGGTCCTGCTAAAATGACTTCCCCTTCCGCCATTTCCCGAGGCAGTTATGGGGCGAGGGAAGGCATCCCAAGGATACTTAGATTGCTCGAAAAATATGATCTGCCTGCCACCTTTTTCATCCCAGGATATACTGCGGAGCAGCACCCGGAGGCAGTGAGGGCGATTGGGCAAGCTGGCCATGAAATTGGACATCATGGTTACTTACATGAGCCCCCGAATTTACTAAACAAAGAACAAGAGGAGGAAATGCTGCGAAAAGGGACCGAAGCGCTCGAGAAGGTCACAGGGAAGCGCCCTTTGGGTTTCCGTTCGCCCTCCGCAGAACTGTCGCCGAATACTTTGGGTTTGTTGATAGATAAGGAGTTTATCTATGATTCGAGCCTGATGGGATCTGATCGACCCTATTTGGTCCAAGACCCGAAAAGGGACCGGAAGATTGTGGAGATTCCTATTTCGATAGAATTGACAGACACTCCTCATTTCATGTTTCTCTATCATCCAATTGTATTGCCAGGCTTGAGCTCGCCCTCCAAAGTTAAAGAGATCTGGGGCGGAGACTTTGATGGCCTCTACGCCGAAGGTGGTGATGCCGTTTTCAACCTCACCTGTCACCCGCAGATCATCGGACGTCCTCACCGGATACAGATGCTTGAGCAATTCATCAGGTACATGCTCGAACATGAAGGTGTATGGTTCGCTCGCATGCGGGAGATAGCCGACTACGCCAAGATGAGGGCAAATAAGGAGATCGAACAAGTCGCTCCAGCGAACCCGGAAAAACCGCACCGCTGAGCTTTAAGTTCGGCCGCGCTTAGGCCCGACAAGGAGAAGCGTATGTCGACCAAACGAACCGTGCAACATATCTTGGGCTATGTTGTCGGTGGTTTATTGTTCCTCGTACTGATACCCCGGGGGCTTTGTCGAGCATCTCGGGCCTTTGATCATCTGACAGGCATACAATTGATTTCCATCACTGGCTTGCGGTTGACGATAGCTGTCGGCCTGTCCCTATTCGGCCTTCTGTTTGCGTTGTGGTCGATTGTTTTTCAGAATAGAATCGGCGGAGGTGGTCCCCTGGAAGTGGCTGGTATGGAAGTGAGTCCGAAAACACAGAATTTGGTCGTAACAGGACCATACAAGTATACAAGAAACCCTATGCTGTTCGGCGCTTGTGTCTATTACTACGCAGTAGCCGTGTATCTCAACTCTGTGGTCGCAGTTGCAATCGTAGCTCTGTTCATGACCTTCATGCTGATCTTCGTAAAACTGACCGAAGAGCGCAGACTGCTGAAAGAATTTGGGAACGACTACGAAGAATATCGTCAGCGAGTATCTATGTTTGTTCCGTGGACGCAACATCGACATAGGTCTGTGAGTGCATGAGACAGGCGCTAACGAGGCACTGAACCCGATCGTGTCCCTGGCGGGCCACTCCGGGTTAGCTCTGTGTTAAACTGCTCAAAGCTGCCAACAAAACGGTGCAGTTAATCGCTCGAACAACGTGTTTTGGCTGCCCTCGATAAGAGATGACCATTCAAACTCCACAACACATCGCCTTTATTACGGCGTAGAAATGATCTCCATTGTAATCAAAATTACCGTCGCATTATCGGTTCGGCTTTCAGGCGTTTATAGAAACAGGGATAAACCGATACCTAAACACCATCCAAGGATTCTACACAGCCACTTATAAAGGATTTGATCATGTTTTCTGAAGAGAATTGCTGTTGGGTTCTCTGGGCGATTTCATTTTCTTTCCCAAAGATCTGTTCTCTTATAGCAATGGTATCCAGGCCTTTTTGATACAGGGTTTCAATCCTTCTTCCCAAATCTTCCAGATGGGCGATGACCTTATCCAGCTTTCCCCCCGGCTCCATAAGGACATGACCCGGGGCCGGAAAGAGGATGCGGGGTTTTAACTCCCGTATGGTCTTGAGGTCCGCAATGATCTGCCTCTGATCATCCATGGGCCGGCAAACAACGGGTCGTGTGCCGATGAAAAGGTCTCCGGAAAACAACCAACCCTGTCGGCGTTCAAACAGACAGACATGATCACGATCATGACCCGGCGTCGGGATGACTTCAAAGGAGAACTTCTCCGTGCTGATGCTTTTACCCAGCGGCTGAACCTGGCTGGGGACGGGGTATCCCCAGACCTCTTCCTGATAAGGATAAAGAGTCGCTGGTTTATTTATTTTGTTCACGGCCAGGGGATGGGCGAAGATCTCGACCCGGAAATGTTCCTGAAGGAATTGGTTGGCCGAAATATGATCCTCATGATAATGGGTGTTGACTACGGTGGAAACCGTTTTATCCTTGAGAAAATCGGTTAGTTCTTCGGCTGTATGGGCCGGGCCGCTGTCGATCAGCAAGCCGTCCACCAGATAGGCGGATACGGTGGACCCGGGAATAAACTCGGGATATCGACAGAGTTTTATTTGAAGGACTTCTTCAAATTGCAGGGTGGCGATCATTGTTATATTGGTTCTATTTCAAGCCCTCATGCGCAGGAGGGTACTGCGAAGCATGAAAAATATTCTTAGAATTCAAGGATTCAGGGGGTCAAGGACCGCAGGGCGGAGTGAGGGGCAATGAAGTTAAAATCCTTGAACCCTTAAATCCCTCAATCCTTTTTTCGTAAAAACCCTTATGTCCTTTATGAGGCGCCAAGATGCATGAAAATAGGTTTTTAATTCCTCAATCAGCAATCCGAGATCCGAAATTTGACCTCATTCACCCTCCTTCCATGATGGGCAGTAACAGGACCTGATCGCCTTCTTTTAAAATGGTATAAGGAAAGACATTCCTATGATTAACCATAATGGCGACCTGTTCGTTTTTTACGGAGGGGGTGTTGAGTTTCACACTAAGTGAATTCAACATATCTTCGACTGTGGCATCGTCAGTTAAATCAACGGACACTTGATCTGTGCCTGTGATTTGGCGTAAATAGGAGAAAAATTTAACGTTTATTTTCATTGTTTATAACTGTTTTCCCGGGAACAGAAAAAAAGGATTTGCCGCAAATAAGAGACAATACCCCGATCGCCGGGGAAGTGTTGTTGATCTATAAACACACTTCCCGGTGATTTTATCGTGGAGGAGCACTTTTCTTCTGGAAAATGGCCAACTCCTATCTCCGCCGATCAGGAGGAGGTGGTGGTGGACCCGGAGGAGGAGGGGCATATCTTGGTCTAACCCTTTTCGGTCTGGCCCAATGGCCGGGCACCCACTTATAATGGCCGGGTACCCAAATCCATCCCGGATGCGGGGGTGATCCGGGTGGTGGTGAGACAACAGCCGGTGGCCCCGGCAGAAGTGGGGCAATAAGAGGCGAAGGAGGAGGTAGTGGGCGTGGTGGACGGGTGACTACTTTGTGTGGCAAAGGTTGCTGATGTTGTGGAGGGGGGACTACTTTCTGTGAGGTCGAATGGGTTGGCCCCTGTGGATTGGGAGGAGGCGGTACGGGCGTAGCCGCCTGCCCCAAACCTATAAAAAGAAGAAAAAAGGCTCCTATTGACATGATTATCCCCATAACCCTGAACCCTTTTGTAAAGAAACTTTTCTTGGTCTGTCGGTTATTAAATATTGTTTTCATAACGCTTCCTCATAGATCATTGTTTAAAGTGTTCTTTTTATGATATTTTAACTGCCTGTTTTATATAAGGTTAAAACTATTTTTGCTTCGGGAAAAAATATTTAACTTCTCGGCTTTCATTCTCTGAGAAAGTCATGAATCACAATATCCGGCTGGTCATAGATCGGCGGATCTTATAGGATTCGATAAGAATTACCTCGTTAATAGGTGGAAGTTCGAGAGTTGCCAAGGCTCCCAATGTATAAATCTTTGGAAGCCTTGGACCCGTTTCAATTACCCGTGGAGATCCTTAACCACATCCTCCATCCCGCCCAGGGCTTCCAGGGATTGTCGGCTCGGTTTTCCGGTCTCTGCGTCCCAATCGATGGCGGAAAAAAAGTTTTGAGCCAGGGCTTTATGATTGATGGTCACACCGGTCAGAGGGCCTTCCTGTTGTGGGGGTTCTCCAACCGATCGCTTCGGCAGTGCGACGTCGGAAGGCTTTATCCCTTCCCGGAGATTAAAAACATGCCGCATATTAAAAACGCGGACTCCGGTTTCTTTCTGCATGGTCTCATCAAAATCCCAACCGGTGACCGCCGACAACATTTTGGGGGCCAGACCGCGGGTCACAAAAAGACTGAACATACACAGCCCTGATATATTGAGAATCTCCATCTGTATTGCCTGGTTTAAATCGACCGGACCGGTGTTGCTGGTGTCATATTTATTGGGTCTTCCAGCCTGCCCCAGCCACATCCCACCCTTGACATGACGGCCCGGGGTCGGATCAATCTGATAGGTGCGGGCGTAACCCGGAGCGAGTCTGGGGTCATGCATGGGCAGCTCAATCCCTTTGACGGTTTGAAGGTACTCAGAACCTTTGCCTAATTTCTGGGCAGCGCCTGCGGAGCCTAAAGCCAGTATCTTGCCAAATCCGGTCTGATCGGCAATGGCTTGGGTCATGTCTACAATGGCCTGGGCATTTCCCCAGGTCAGTTCGATACCTCCGGTTTCTTGTTTGGTAAAAATTCCGTTTTCATAGCATTCGATGGCCCAGGCAATGGTGCCCCCCACGGCGATGGTGTCCAGACCGTATCGGTTGCAGATATCGTTACATTTGATGATCGATTCCACATTGTCGTTAAGACACAAGGTGCCGAAGGCCCCGGAGGTTTCGTACTCGGGCCGGTAGGTTTCCTTCAGCGGCCAGGGGCCGTCTTTGACTTCATAATCGGCTCCGCATCCCAGAGGGCAATTAGCGCAGGCATACTTTTTGGTCCTGAATTT
>Ga0214473_10009372_pt1 | contig 11572 bp, 8 predicted proteins | sample RVTome_7_FD_203509 | JGI IMG/M metagenome (GOLD analysis project Ga0214473, IMG submission 203509) | Soil microbial communities from uranium-contaminated site in the Upper Colorado River Basin, Wyoming, United States - RVT98D197 | ecosystem: Environmental > Terrestrial > Soil > Contaminated >...
GGATAAATTGCGTGAAGCAGCTGTGCGATGCCGCCAATACAACGCGACGGCCGCAAAGACGGCCACCACCGCCATAACCGTCTGGTTGATGTTAATGCCGCTGACCAGCGAAGCATCGAGCCGCAAAAAGTCAAGAAGGAAGCGCCCGACAGGGTAAACGATCAGATAAGCGAGGAAGATGTCACCAGCCTTTAGACGATGCGCGAATCGACGAGATAGCCAAAGGAGCAGGAACATGTTGGCAAGGTTCCAAATGGACTCGTACAAAAACAGAGGGTGATAATACTCTGTGTCCAAATAGCCAGCCAGGCGGTGATCAGGATCAATAAATATCCTCCACGGCAGGTTCGTCGGCGCGCCATACAACTCCTGATTGAAGAAATTACCCCAGCGACCAATTGCCTGCCCCAGCGCAAGACTTGGAGCGGCAATATCCGTCCACTCGAGAAAATCGAGGTTGTTTCTGCGGGCATAAAAATACAGAACGGTCACCCCACCGATCACCGCGCCCGGGATTCCAAGGCCGCCCTTCCATATCGCGAGCGCATCAAGGGGATGTGTCAAATACCATCCCGCAGTGACCCCGGACGAGGGAGGCGGAGTGAGGATATGCCAGAGCCTCGCACCGATGATTCCGCCGATCAATAAATAGGTCAGCAAGTCCCAAACGATTTCGGGGTTGTGACCGCGCCGTTTGGCCTCACGCGTTGCCAGCCAGGCACCCGCCAGCGCGCCCAGCATGAGAATAATTCCATAGAATCGAACATATAATGGGCCAAGAGGAAATCCGTCAGGCATACGTTCTCCTATTCTTTCATCTTTTCATGCACGTGGCTGCGGACGTACCAGATGCGTTGCAGGGCAGTGATGTTTGCGAACAGTGCAATGATCGCCAGACCAATGATTAATTGATTAAAGACCAGGGCCGGCGCAAGGACAAGGTAACGCTCGACACGTGTGAGTAAACCGACCTTCGCTTCATACCCCAATCCTTCCGCCCGTGCTTTCACATAAGAAACCAGCACCGATCCCGCCGCCGCGCCGAAGACGAGCATTCCACCCAACGGTTCGCCCATGCTCAGGAAATGGTATAAGAGACCGCCGTAGATGATCAATTCGGCATACCGGTCGCTCACTGAATCAACGAACGCGCCGAAGTCACTTGATTCGCCGCGCAGACGCGCCATGGTTCCATCCAGGGCGTCAATTGGTGTCATAAGCAGGACAAGGACACCGCCAGTCAACATTTCCCCCCGTGCCAGAAAATATGCGCCCACCGAATTCCCTATCAGCCCCAATAGGGTCATCATGTTGGGAGTTAATCCAAGCCGGTTAAAGAACCTGCCCAGTGGGTCCAATACCCATTTAAACCACAGGCGCAGATAGTCACTGAACGTCTTTTTGGATGAAATGCTGTTGGCGCTCTTCTCCATGAAGGATCTCTTGGTTACTCACTTTCAGCAATTAACGATTTTGAAGTGTAGGAATCTTACTTACAGCTGTTGATAGGCAGCCTCAGGTACAGCATCAAACCCGTGGTTTGATGAATTTGGCAATGATAACAGCAAAACGACTGATGTCTTAGGTTCTTAATACAGCTGGCTTCTATTTATCACCGTTCGATTCTTCATCATCCATCGGACCCAACATTACATCGCGTTCCTTTCCTCCACCCAGCGAGGGTCCGACGACTCCCATCTCTTCGAGTTGATCGAGCAGGCGGGCGGCGCGCGGGTAACCAATGCGCAAACGCCTCTGCAATAGCGAGGCGGAGGCGCGCTGACTCTGGCGCACGATGGAAACCGCCTGTTCGATAAGTCCCTGATCCTCATTTTCATCCGGCTCGGTCAGCAGCTTTTCCCAGGGCGACGCTTCGCTGGTGACACCCACAGATTTTTGCCAGTGCGATACCAGCCGTTCGATCTCCATGTCGGTGATCATTACACCCTGGGCGCGGATTGGGTTCCCCACCTCCGGGTTCAGAAATAACAAGTCACCACGTCCCAGCAGGTTCTCCGCCCCAGTGATATCCAGGATCACGCGGCTGTCCACTCCGGAAGCAACGGCGAAAGCCAAACGCGCAGGGAAATTCGCCTTGATCAAACCCGTCACCACATCCGTTGAGGGGCGCTGCGTTGCAACGATCAAATGGATTCCGGTCGCGCGCGCCATCTGCGCCAGGCGTACAAGGTTGTGTTCCGTCTGGTCCGGCGCGGACATCATGAGGTCGGCCAATTCATCAATCAAGACAACGATACGCGGTAGCGGAGTACTTTCCTTCTTGCGGGCGAGCTTGCGATTATATACTTCGAGATCGCGCGCATGTGCGGCTTCAAGCAGGCGATAGCGATGCTCCATCTCCACGACCACCCAGCGCAACACGCCCAGAATGCGCTCGACATTCGTCTCCACCTTGCCATAAAGGTGTGGCAAACCGTTAAAGCGCAATAACTCGACCATCTTCGAGTCGATCAGCACCATGCGCAAATCTTCCGGAGAGTTGTTCATGGCAAAACACGCTGCAAGCGCCGTAATGCAAACGGATTTGCCCGAACCCGTGGCACCTGCGATCAACAGGTGAGGCATGCGCGCAAGATCGGCAACCACAGGCTGGCCGGAGACATCCCGTCCCAGTGCCATTGCCAGCGGCGCGCCGATTCTGTGGAATGAATCGGTCTCTAAAATCGAGCGCATGCGCACGACTGAGGAGTGTGTGTTCGGCACTTCGATCCCAACATACGGTTTTCCGGGTACAGGCGCTTCGATCCGCAATCGCTCCGCCGAAAGCGCGAGCGCCAGGTCTTTCTGCAAAGAAGCGATCTGTGCCACGCGCACTTTCATCTGTTGTGCTTCCTCTTCGGTGGCACCGGGTCTTTTCATGAATCCGGGCTGCACAGCAAATTGGGTCACAGTGGGTCCCACACGAAAACCAATCACTGTTGCGGCAATGCCAAATTCAGCCAGCGTTTTCTCAATCATGCCCGCCGTTTGGTTGATGGTTCGCTCATCGGGGCGGGTATTTTGATCTGCCAGCAAAATACTAAGTGTGGGCAATCGCCCATCGCGCTCACGCGGAGTCGATGGTTTTTTGTCCTGATGATCCGAAACACGCAGGGATTTGCGGAATTCAGGTGGCAACGCTGTGGATTTCCTGCGCGGTTGTTTAGCCGGTTTTTCGGCAGACGTTTCCTTCTCCATCTCAGCCTGGATTGTCACTTCAGCAGCCGCATTCTCGCCCGCGAGTTTCAACAACCATCGTTCAAGCAGGGACCATACATTGAACCCGCTCATCAATGCCAGGAGCCACGCGACAAATAACAGCAGAGTTCCCCATGTGCTGCCCGCCCTCCAAAAAAGCGTAACAAGTCCCCATCCAATGCGCCCGCCGTCCGCACCGGTCTCCGCTCGCAGGAGGGAGTTGCCTCCCAAAGCGGCAAGCAGACCAAGGGTCAGGAAGGCAGCGAGCTCAAGGGCAAAGACTCGGCCCCAGCCCGGGAACATCTTATCCTGGAGCAAAAAGGAAAGTCCAGCATAGCTGATCGCGATAACAATAAGATATGAGCCCCACCCAAACCACAGCGAAAGCAGGCTGGCCCACGGAGTCAGGAGCGCGCCCTGGGTATACCCGCGAAGCGCAAGGAAAGACATCAGGGCGGTGGCGATCAACAGCACGCCCAGCCCGTCGCGGACGAAACGGCCGAAGTGTTGATTGAAGCGCGCCAGACGATCGAGCCAATCTTCGCGCAATTCTGGTTCATAGGCGTGCGGTGGATTGGAATGTTTTGGCATTATGGATTTGTCTGCAGGCTCAATCCCATTCGTTGATGCGCCGGGTCGACATGCAGGACACGCACTTGAACTTGCTGTCCTTCCACAAGAATATCACGCGGAGTTTGCCCGGGTTCGAGCAACATTTCAGTTGCATGGATCAGGCCTTCAACGCCAGCTTCCAGGCGGGCGAACGCGCCATAGGATAGAACGCTTGTGATTTCCGCAGGCAAAATCCGGCCCTCTGGAAATTCGGTCGAAGCACGTTCCCATGGATTCTGAACGATGCGCTTCAGACTCAGAGCAACGCGGCACCGTTCAGCAGAGAGATCCAACACCAGTACATCGATCTCCTGACCCAGGCTGACGATTTGATTTGGATGCGACACACGCCCCCACGAAAGTTCGGAGATATGGATCAATCCCTCCACCCCGCCAAGGTCAACGAACACACCGAAGTCCGTGATATTGGTAACAGTGCCTGTGGTCCGTGCACCCGCCTGGAGACTCTGGAAAAGTTCTGAGCGCTTCCCGGCTTCAGAGAGGGCGGCCCGTTCGGAAAAGACAACCCGTCCCTCTTCCGGGGCACATTCTATGATCTTGACATTTAGTGCTTTGCCCTCATAGCCTTCCAGGCTTATATCGCGGTCCGCGATGTCGCTCTTGCCTGCAAGCTCCACAAGATGAGAGAATGGGATAAATCCTGATAAACCCTCGTCCCCTTCAACCAGCAGGCCGCCGCGATTATGTCCGATGACTTTCACGGAAAGGATATGGTCCTCGCGATACAGGTTCTTGACAAGTTCCCAATCTGCATTCATTGGAACTGCAGGCTGAGTCACTTCCTGTTTTTTGGAGATTGCTGGAGACGGCTTTGCTGGCACATGCTGTGACCGGGAGGCGGACGAGGAATACCGTTTTTCCTCCGCCAGGACAGATTCCCACCAGCCCTCATCGGTGACAGGTATTGCATTTTCATATTTCCGCTTTGTATTACCGTTGATATCCATACAGTTCTCCTTACCGATCGATTCCTTCGTTCTGTTCCATATCAAGAATGGCACGGGCTACCGACTCAACAGCAACGCGCTGTTTGCGATATAAATCCGCCTCCGACATGGCCAGTCTTCCTGCCACTTCGCGTACCTTGCGTCCCTCGATAAACTTCATTTCCAAAATATTATAAAGAATCCATTCGCTTGTGAAGCGCCGTTCCCCTTGCGGCTTTACCTGGTCTACCGCCTTGCGGAGCAGCGCGCGCAGCGCGTTCGACGCGTTACCATCATATTCTTCCGCGAGCAGCTGCACAACCCGCAATTTCATGAGAGGGTTGTTCGTCAGCTTCGGCCCACCCCAGTAATGAGTGAGTGCATCTTTCACCCAATCCGCCAGATCCGTCTCGCGCGGGATTGGCTCGGTCAAAAGAGTGGCACGCGTATCATACCTCCCAACCGCACGCATGAGCTGGAGCATGTCAATTTGTGGCTGAATATCCTCCAGCGAACGGAACACCCGCTGCTGTAACTGGCGGTCTTCCAGCGCAAGGGCCGCGCGGTCCGCCAGCAGCCAGAGGGCATCGCGTTGATCCTTATCCAAAGGCTGATTTGCCTTGCGAGCAATTCCGAGCAGGCCCAGCAATGGAGGGATTTCATCACGGTCGCCATTCGTTTTTCGCTGATGAAGCGGCAGTATCCAGAAATCACCCCATGTGAACTCGTGCCTTCCACTCTCACCGTTATGATTGACCATGCGCAAGGCTTCGTCCAGATCCTTATTTTCAAGCAACGCACGATTGCCCGCAACCACGCTTAGTGATAACTCTACATCATCCAGCGCAGCCACGAACGCACAGGGGGATTGCAGATGATCGCGTACCGCGGCCAGCACCGTCTCCAGGAATTGCCGCAAGTCACCGCGCGTCAACAATCTTTCTTCCATGTTCTGCAATAACTGAAGTTCACCCCGATCCCGGCCGAAAAAGAGTGCTCTTTCCCAGAGCGGCGCAAACAAGGTAACCGCATGTTCGAAGAGTAGGACGGTTACCACCATGACAAGAGGAACAAAACCTGAGTACGGTTCTCCCCCGAGTACCTCTCCAGCGCGCCGCACAATCGTCATCACAGCCAACGCAAGAGACGCAGTCACGGGCCCGCGCAAGAGCCATTTAAACAGGCGACTCTTCACCACGCGGTCGGGCCACGAGACGCCAAAGAATGCCACAGCGTATGCCATCGTAACGACCAGGCCGGCAACAAGCAAGTTGATGACCAATGCCGCGCTCCAAAACAACAGCGGGTAATGCGCCGCGATTTCGGAACCGAACAACAGGTACGGATACGAACCGAGCGCCGGGGCGGTGGCCCCCGCCATCAGATAGAGCATCCTCCTCTGGCCCGAGCGCGTGAGCATACGTGAGAAGGCGCGAACCAAATTGTATCCGGCGCAGATCATGATCCCAACATAATAAATCGTGAAAAATTCAGTCCATAGTGTGCGTTGCAGGTGTGGCGCAGGTCTGCCGTTGGGCACAAGCCCACCAACGAGCAATCCCAGTCCGAGCAGTAACAAAAAGAAGCCCGAGGCAACGTACACCAGGCGCACAGCCAGTCGCCTGCGGCCCCTCGAAGGGCGCCCAGCAGTCACAAGCAATGCATCAGAAAGATGTAAATAAGATGGAGGTAAGAAGATGATTCCCACCCATTGGATTCGCAAAAGCAACTCGATTCCCCAACCAGGCACAGACTTGTTTTGCAGGGCTTCCGTGGTAAAGATCACCACAACACACAACAGAATAATCGCGAACGAGCGCGCTACACGGTCACGCAGGTTAAATGACAAGGCATACAGGAACAACGAAAAAGCGGTGATCGCGATGCCCGCTGTTAAAATATCGTTGATCGTTTTCAGCCCCGCCAGCAAACCTTCCATCCAACCGTTAAACATGCAATCCTTCCAAAGCTAGTTTAGCACTCTCCCAAAGAACAAAGCCACATCCTGAGTAGGATAATACTGGTCATTATACCCGCAGAATTCGTATCCAAATTTTTGTGCAAGGTGAATGCAAGCCTGATTCTTTGACTGCATTTCCAGGATTAGACGACGGACGCCTCTTTCCGAAGCCCAGGCTTGTGCGGCCGTCAAAAGTGCGGATGCGGCGCCTTTGCGTCGGTGGTCAGGCGCAACGACAATATCTGTCACCCATGCAACCGCGCAGGTCCGTTCCTCTGTTACACAAATGTAAGCGATCGGAGACTTCTCATGCACGGCAACCTTGACCGCACCACGACGCGTCCATTCATCGGCAAGTGAGGACGGGTTGCGTGGATAGGTCACGCTGATCGAGCGCGGCAAACGGACCTCACGAAAATTCGCGGTCACCTGGCCCACTTCGCGGCGCAATTCCAATTGCCAGACGTAATCACTCATACAGGAATGTTCCATGCCCGTTAAATGTGGGATGTCAGATGCAATAGCAGGACGAACATCAAATAAAGCCACATATCCTCCAGACGATCGCTACGGATTAAGAATCCGTATGGCGATCACACAGGGCTCAAGGGACGTTCCGATGTTATCCGTCAACACGAGCCGTAAAAAATAATCGCCATTGGCCAGTGTGGTCGTATCCCAATCGCCTAACTTTGCATTTCGCACAGGCTCACGTCCGGCTGAAACGGTCGCCCAGTTCTCAGTGCCAAGGAGCGTCACTTCATACTTGAAAAAACCAAAGTTCGGAATGTAGGCAGTTCCCATCAACTCAACGGTTCCCTTCACCTCATCGCCGGGCTCGGGAGCAGTAATGATGAGCTGGTCCGGGATGCAGCCACTGGATCCGCTTGGGACAGGTGACAGAACCGGTGAGAGCGCGTTTTGTGTCGCGAGTTCGGGTGAGATCGTGCCGGCAGGCGAGGCAAGCAAATCGAGGGTGGGAGTAGCCAGTATATCGGAGGCAGGCAGCCCTGGTGCGACGAACGTGGCAATAAAAAACTCGGCAAACACAAGGCCGAGAACCAGCAATGCGATTGCGGTTGCACGAACCAATCTCGTCAAAGCAAACTCGCGTTCAAGGCTGTAGACCGAATCCTGCCATTCCCGCCAGGATCGGTACATGCTCCTGAAGACAAACAAGCTCCAGATGACCAACGCGATGTAGATCAGCGGCTCATAGGCAGCGAGAGAACGATAGATTGGACCCATACCGCCGACACTTCACAATGAACGTAACACGCCGCGTAGGATCTTTTCAACTTTGGGAGCAATGACCTTGCCTGCTTCGATAACTTCCTCATGGGTTGTTACGGTTGAACCATCCAGATTGGCTTTATTACTGATACCTGAAAACCCGAGTACGCGTAGACCGCCATGCCTCGCCACGATCACTTCCGGCACGGTGGACATGCCTACAGCATCCGCGCCTGCGAGACGCAGGAATCGAAGGTCAGCCGGGCCTTCAAAAGAGGGTCCGCTCAACGCACAATAAACGCCTTCAAGCAACGCAATATTGTTTTGAGAGGCCGCTTTTCGCGCAATCTCCATCAGTTCACGATCATATGCCTGGCTCATGTCAGGAAAACGTGGACCGAGTTCATCGATGTTGGGGCCCATTAATGGATTCATCCCCATCATGCCGATGAGATTCAAATTGTCTGTGATAAGCATCACGTCCCCAGGCGTAAAATTGGGGTTTACTCCTCCAGCCGCGTTGGTCACGATCATGATCTCGATACCAAGCCGTTGCATTACACGGACAGGCAGCGTGATCTGCGACATGCTATAGCCTTCATAAAAATGGATTCGCCCCTGCATGATGAAAACCGTCTGCCCCTCCAGCTCGCCCATCACAAGGCGTCCTGCATGCCCATAAACTGTCGAGATGGGCCAGTTGGGCAGGTCGCCATACGGAATAACATCGGCTTTTTGAACGGAATCAGCAAGGTCATTGAGGCCGGAACCGAGAATGATCCCGACGCGTGGCTGATGCGCGCTGCGCCTGCGAACTGCATCCGCAGCCTGATCAATTTGTTCGAGCGTAATAAATAGGGTCATAACGGGTGTCTTCTTCAAACAAAATAGGCTGCACAGCCCCTCGATGATTTCCCTTGTGCAGCGAAAATTATATCAGATTAATACTTTCAAGGTTGTAATGTAACACGGCCGAGATTGCAGTGTCATGTATTACAATTATGCAAAACAGGCCTTTTGCCTCAGACTGATGAATAGTATGCCTTCGTCATTATCCAATAAGATCCATCTCATCATCGCCGGAATCACATCGCTGCTGGCACAAGGGATATTGCTAATTCCATCGAAATTGGAATTTATCCTGCAATATCTACCTTCGTGGGGAAGCGTCGCTATCGGAGCGGCGCTTTTCGCTATTTCCATGCTTTCATTTTTCAATCTGGTCCGTACCATCACCACGAAGGATATGTTTGGATGGCGTGCGAACGCAACATTGCTCGCCATCCAGGCACTTGCAGCGATTGGGTTGATCCTCCTTCTGGAAAGTTCCGCCCCGGTCCTGCGGGAGGCCGGATTCCTTTTGAGCGGCGGCATCACTGCCCTGACGACCTATGGAATCTTCCATAACGCCTCATCTGTGAAGAGCCGGCCAAGCCAGCTCGTTGAGAAAGTGCGGCCCCGTTCAGTTTTTATGCCTGATCCTTCCACAGATATAAATGCTTTGAACGAGCAAATTAAGTCCCTTACACATCAGTTGACCTCCGAAAAACATCGTACGACACAATTGACACTCCTCAACGAACTGAGTCAGCAGCTCGAGGCCGAGCTTGATCCCCCGGTTTCGGCGCAACTTGCGGTGAACACACTCGAACGAGCCATGGATTGTTCGATTGTTGTGCTAATGATGTACGAGCCCGAAAACCGTGGATATGTGGTCCTGGCTGCGGCAGGAAATATGACGAGCATCATCCCACCTGGATATCGACAGGAGGCAGGGAAAGGTGTGATCGGTCGAACTGCTCGATTGAAGAAGACCCAAATTGTGAATGATGTGCGTATCGATCCTGATTTCATCCCGATCCAGAATGAACCTGCACTTTCGCTGATCAGCGTCCCAGTCATCCAGCATGGACATGTCAAGGGAGTTCTGGTTTTATGCTCCGAAAAACCGTACGTGTTCACGGGATCAGACGCTGCAATTGCGGAGGGCGTGGCATCCGAATTAATGCGGGCGTGGGACCGTTCAAGTTATCACCAGCGATTGACGGAACTCATTCAGGCAGGCATTTCATTAACTACATTGCTGGATCCGCAGGCCGCCGTGCTGGAGATAGCAGTCATTGCGCGCAAAACTCTGGAAGCGCATTTTGTATTCGTCACCCTGCTCGACCAGCAGGGAAACTTCTCACGCACCGCATTTGCCGGGGATGCCCCCCAATTGCTTGCTTCCCTCAATGCAAAACCATCAGAAGAACCTTTGATGCAGGCGGCCTTAAATGCCACGAAGCCGTTTCGCGTACGCGACCTGCGCAAGTACACCAATTCCAGGAAACTGGAGATCGATCATCCCGGTCTGCGAAGCGTACTCGCGATCCCCATCCGTCTGCACCGTTTGAGCATTGGTACAATCCTCGCTTTTGGCAAACAGGAGGAGATTTTTTTCTCGGAGAACGATGAATCTCTTGCAGATTTGCTTGCCTCCCAGGCAGCAGCCTCGATTGAAAGTTCATGGCTTTATCAGGAGCTGCGCAGTAATCTCAATATCACATCTGTGATACTTAGATTGAGCCTGGATATTATACAGACAGAGGAATTAAGCAAGGCGGCTGAAATGATCGCCCAGGCGGCTCATAAGATGAGCAACGCGCAGGAGACGGGTATAGTCGTGACGCGCGAGGGCCGAACACAAGCCGAAGTGGAAATTGATTCCGGAGGTCTGCACACACGCCGCGAACATCCTGCGCAAAGCATTGACCAGGCAATTCAGACCGGACAAAGTATTATTGTTTCGGCGGAGAACGGATCGCTCGCCTGCTATCCGCTCGTCACGCGCGGCCGCACGTATGGCGCTTTGTGGATGAGAATGATCGAGAGCCGGGGGCAAAATTACGCGTATTTGCAGACGCTGGCGAACCAGGCGGCGGTCTTCCTCGATAACTTGATCCTTCTACTGGAAACCCGTCAACAGGCGGGCCAAATCAAAGCCGCTTATGCCGAATTGGAAGTCACATACGACCGAACGCTGACCGCACTTATGTCGGCGCTCGATGCCCGGGACCGGGAAACAGAAGGTCATAGCAAAAGGGTCAGCGAACTTGCCTTTTTGCTGGGGAAAGAATTCAGATTAACCCGCGACCAACTCGAGGCTTTGAAAAGAGGTGCACTGATCCACGATATCGGAAAGATCGGCATCAGCGACGAGATCCTCCACAAACGAGGTCGTTTGACCGCCGACGAGTGGAAGATCATGCGAGCTCATCCCGATATCGGCGCGCGTATCGTAGAGGGGATTCCGTTCCTTCAAGAGACGCTTCCCGTGATCCACTATCATCATGAACGCTGGGATGGAAGCGGGTACCCTCACGGGCTTAAGGAAAGGAATATCCCGGTCGAGGCTCGTATTTTCGCCGTTGTTGACGTATTCGATGCGCTGACCAGCCGTCGTAGTTACCGCAAAAAATCATCAGCTGAGGAAGCGCTTCAATATTTGCAGGAACAGGCCAGCATTCTATTTGACCCGGAAATTGTTGAGGCCCTGACAAAGCTCCCTTATAAGGAATTCATACAAGGGGAAAAGACCAGCGTATGAGATCAAAGAAACCCATCTCATCATTTGCGCCAC
>Ga0214473_10009373_pt1 | contig 11572 bp, 9 predicted proteins | sample RVTome_7_FD_203509 | JGI IMG/M metagenome (GOLD analysis project Ga0214473, IMG submission 203509) | Soil microbial communities from uranium-contaminated site in the Upper Colorado River Basin, Wyoming, United States - RVT98D197 | ecosystem: Environmental > Terrestrial > Soil > Contaminated >...
TCGTCGGGCGGCTGATGGAAGGGCTGTTCATCTGGCAGTTCGGCATCGAGCTGCATGCCTGGCGCCCGATCGATTCGCGGTTCCGGCTGTTCACCGCGCGACGCAATCCGAACCTCGCCCTGCTCACGATCGCGACGCTGGTCGGGCGGCCGGATGCGGGGCTCGCGGCCGTCGCGATCTGGACGATCCTCTCGACCGCGTTCCACGCCGTCCGGATCGCCCGGGGCTTCCGCGATCGCGCGGCCGGCCGGCCGCCGCGGTCCTGGCTCGCCGAACCCGAACTTCCGGCATGAGCCGCATCGGCGTCATCAGCAATGTCCGGAGCCAGCGCAATCGGCGCGACATGCCGGCCATGCGCGCCATGCTCGGTCGCCATCCCGGCGTGCTGCATCGCGAGATGGAGGACATAGCGGAGCTGCCGGGCATCCTCGCGGGGTTTGCCGATCGCGAGCTGGATCTGCTGGTGATCAATGGCGGCGATGGCACCGTCCAGGCGGTCATGACCGCGCTCCTCAACCACGGGCTCTTTCGCCGGCAACCGCGCCTCGCGCTCCTGCATGCGGGCATGACCAATCTCGCGGCGCATCGCCTCGGCTGGGCCGGCCGGCCGGCCGAGGCGCTCGAACGCCTGGTGCGGCGCGCGGCCGCCGGCGCGCGGCTGCCGGTGCGCCGGCAAGCCCTGCTCTCGCTGCGCCGGACGCCGGACGAGGCGCCGCTGCACGGCCTCTTCCTCGGCGCCGCCGCCTTCTATCGCGGCACCATGATGGGCCGCGCGCGCGTGCACCGTTTGGGGGTCGAGCGCTCGGTGCAGGCCGGGCTTTCGGTCGCCCTCTATGTGCTGCGCGCGCTCTTCCACCGCGGGCCCGAGGATCCCTGGGTGCAGGGCGATCCGATCGGCCTGGAATGGGACGACGGGAGCGAGCCTGCCCGGTCGCGCTTTCTCCTCATCGCGACGACGCTCGATCGCCTGATGCTCGGGCTCCGGCCGTTCTGGGGCGACGGCGAAGCGGCGATCCGCTGGACGGTGGTGGATCATCCGCCGGTCCGGCTCGCGCTCGCCCTGCTGCCGCTGCTCCGCGGACGGCCGCGGCGCTGGATGGCCGAAGCCGGCTATCGCAGCCGGCGCTCCGGTCGGGTGACACTCGCGCTCGATTGCCCCATCATGTTCGACGGCGAGATCCTCACGCCGGAGCCGGGATGTCCCATCGCGCTATGGCATGAGCACGAGCTCGAGTTCGTCGGCGGCTGAGGCGCGCGCGGCGCTCGCGGCGCAAATCGCCGAGGAGATCGCGCGGCCGGTGTCGCCGCCGATCGCCGCCATGGCCGAAGCCATCCGCGCGCGCCACGCCGATGCCGCCGAGGCGGTGTTGTTCTACGGTTCGAGCCTGCGCGAGCAGGCGGCGCCCGCGCTCTTCGACGGCGTGCTGGATTTCTATCTCTTGGTCAGCGGCTACCGGCGCGCCTACGGTTCGCCCGGGCTCGCGCTCGCCAACCGGCTGTTGCCGCCGAACGTGTTCTATCTGGAGCTGCCCTGGCAGGGGCGGCGCATCCGCGCGAAATACGCCATCATCGCCACCGACCAGTTTCGCCGCCGCCTGGCGCCGGGCCACGCCGAGACTGCGTTCTGGGCGCGGTTCTGCCAGCCGGTGCGGCTCGTGGTCGCGCGGGGCGAGGCCGCGCGCCGGGCCCTCGCCGACGCGCTGGCCGATGCCGTGCTCGCGTTCGTCGCGGCGGCGCTGCCCCTGGTCGGCGACCGGTTCGCGCCGCGCGAGCTGTGGCTCGCGGGATTTGCCGCGACCTATCGCGCCGAGTTCCGCGCCGAGGGGACCGGACGACCCGAGACGCTCTACGGCTTCGATGCCGTGCGCTACGACCGGCTCGCCGATCGCGCCTTGCGCGCGCTCGCCGCGGTCGAGGCGGGGCCGGACGCGGGCGGGCGTTATCTCCGCAGGGCGGCGTTCGCAGCCGGCGCCTGGCGCTGGTCGGGTCGCCGCTGGCTCGGCCGCACGCTGCATCTGCTGCGTCTGGTGAAAGGCACCTTCACCTTCGACGGCGGGGTCGATTACATCCTGTGGAAGATCGAGCGCCATACCGGCCGGCGGCCGAGCATGAGCGACTGGGAGCGCCGCCATCCGGTGCTGGCGGCGCCGGTTCTGCTGGTCCGCTTCTACCGGTCTGGCGCGTTCCGCTGAGGCGGCGGCTCAACCCGCCGCGGCGTGGCGCTGCGGCGTGTCGTCGAAGGCGCCCACTTCCGCGGCGACCCGCCGCGCGATCTCGAGCACCCGCTGGAGCTGTTCCGGCTGGTGCGCGGCGCAGATGCTGAGGCGGCAGATCGAGAGCCCGTTCGGCGTCGCCGGCGGGAGCACGAGCGCGCAATAGACGCCGTTCGCGAGCAGCCCGTTCCAGAACCGGGTCGCGGTGTCGGGATCGGGCAGCAGGATCGCGATCACCGGCGCCTTCTCGGGGCCGAGCGTGAAGCCCGCGCGGCGGAGCCCGTCATAGACCTGGTCGACGTTGGCCCAGAGCCGCTGGCGCAGCTCCGGGCGCTGGCGCACCTGGTTGATGGCTTCGGTGACGGAAGCGATGACGGCGGGCGGCAGCGAAGCGGTGAACATGTAGGGCCGCGCCGCGATGCGGAGCAGGTCGAAACCCTCGAGATCGGACACGCAGAAGCCGCCGACCGCGCCGAAGCTCTTGCTGAAGGTGCCGACGACGAAATCCACTTCGGCCTCGAGCCCGGCCGCCTCGGCGAGGCCCCGGCCATGCGCGCCCATGGTGCCGACCGAATGCGCTTCGTCGAGCACGAGATAGGCGCCGTGCTTTTTCTTGACGGCGACGATCTCCTTGAGCGGCGCCGTGTCGCCCAGCATGGAATAGAGCCCTTCGGCGACGATCACCCGATTGCCCGGCTGGCCGGCGAGCTTCTGCAGGCGGCGGTCGAGGTCGTCGGGGTCGTTGTGCCGGAACCGGACGACGGTCGCGCTGCCGAGCTTGCAGCCGTCATAGATGCTGGCGTGGCTGTCGGCGTCGATGAGCAGGTGGTCCTGCGGCCCGGCCACCGTCGAGATGATGCCGAGGTTGGCCTGATAGCCGGTGCTGAACACCATGCAATGCTTGCGGCCGAAGAAATCGGCAAGTGCCCGTTCGAGGTCCTGGTGGAGCGAATAGGTGCCGTTGGCGATGCGGGAACCGGTGGTGCCGGTGCCGAACTTCTCGGCCGCCTCCTGCGACGCCTTGATGCAGGCCGGATCGAAGGTGAGGCCGAGATAGTTGTGCGTGCCGATCAGGATCGTCGGCCGATTGCCGATGATCGCCTCGGTCGGCGACAGCACGCGATCCATGCGGACGGCAAAGGGATCCTGCCCGCCGGCCTTCGCCGCCGCGTGAACCTTGGCGAGGCCGTCGAAACGGTCGAAAAGACCCATTATTCCAACCCCCGAAGGGTCAGTGACGGCGAACCGCCGCGGCGAGGTCGCCTACGGTCCTGATTTCCGCCACCAGATTGAGCGGAATGGAGACGTCGAATTTGTCTTCGAGCTCCATCATGAGATCCATCACGGCAAGGGAGTCGAGGCGGAGATCCTCCGCGATGTCGGTATCCCGGGTGATCGCGGCCGCTGCGCGCTTGAATTGCGCCAAGAGCCCGACCACGGCCTCGAACACCGTCGCATCTTCCCGATGAACCAAACCCATCGATCTTCACCCACTTGCTTCGACCGCTGCCCGCCGCGGACCCATTGCCACAAAATCGCCGACGCGACGGCTAAATCGCCCCAGCACGGTAACCATGTCTCGCGAATTTCGCGCCCGGGGTGAAATGACAAATTGTTGCAATTTGTTACAGCCAGCCGTTTCCGCGGTACCAGACGGCGGTTTCGGCGAACCCGCGTCGCAGGTCCCACCGCGGTTGCCAATTGGTTCCGGCTGCCGGCAGGCGATCGTGGACGACCCAATCGGCATGGAGCAGCTCCCGGACCTTCTCTCGCGTGAGCATCCGTGCCCGCCCGCTGCGGGCGGCGGCGGCGTCGTTCCATGCCCCGATGAGGGCAAGCAGGCCACGCGGCAGGGTTATCGGGATCGGGCTACGCCCCAGCGCCGCAGCGGCGGCAGCGGCGAGATCCGGCCAGCTATGGCCGGCGACGGCACCGTCATCCACTTCCCAGATTTGACCAAGCTTTGCGGATTCTTGGATTGTCACTGTAATGAGATCCGCCAAGTCATTGACGAATAACATGGACATGCGGCCAGCCAGCGGCGGGCGAGGCGCGATGCCGCGCGCGATGGCACGGAACAGGGGCAGCATCTCGCGATCCCGCGGGCCGTAGACCACGGGGGGACGAACGATGCTCCAGGCCATGCCGCCGGCCTCGCGCTGCAACGCTTCCTCGGCCGCGCGCTTGCTCGCGCAATAGCTCGACAGCGCCGGCTCGCGGGCGGCGATCGAGGAAACCAGGAGGAACCGCGGCGGTTGCGATCGCGCGGCGGCGACCCGTGCGAGCCGCGCCGCGCCGTCGGTGTTCGCGCGGAAGAATTCGGCGCGCGAGCGCGCCTTGACGAGGCCGGCCAGATGAACGACCACGTCGCAATCCGCGACCAGCGCTGCGAGCGCGTCCTCGTCGGCGAGCTCGCCGATGACGAGCTCCGGCACCTGCCCGCATTTCAGCAAGGGAGGCTCGCGGCGCGCGAGCAGGCGCAGGCGCCAACCGGCGGCGTCGAGCGCCGTCACCGCATGGCTGCCGATGAAACCGGTCGCGCCGGTGAGCGCCACCCGCCCCGGACTGGGCACGGCGGCCGGCATCGGCTAGGCGCGCGTCGCGGTGGCGGCGCGGCCGACCGGCCCGGCGCCTTCCGGCCCGGCCACCAGCGCATAGACCCCGGCCAGCAGGTTCGCCTTCGCCTTGGCGCGGCTGATCTTGCCGGAGGAGGTCTGCGGAATGCCGTGCGGCGGGATCAGCACGACACGGCATTCGACGCCGTGCGCCCGTTGCAGCAGGCTGGTCGCTTCGCGCGCGAGCGCTTCCCGCTCGGCCGGCTGGGTGACGCGGCATTGGATCAGCAGCGCCACCGCCTCGCCGTCGTCGGTTTCGATCGAGAAGGCCGCGGTGTCGCCGCGCCGAAGCTCGAGCGTCTCCTCGACCGTCCATTCGAGGTCCTGCGGCCAGATATTGCGGCCGGCGATGATGATGAGGTCCTTGCTGCGGCCGGTGATGACGATCTCGCCCGCGAGCAGGTAGCCGAGGTCGCCGGTCTCGAGCCAGCCGTCGGCATCGAGCACCCGCGCGGTTTCGTCTGGCAGCCGGTAGTAGCCCGTCATCAGGCTCGGTCCGCGGAAGAAGATCCGCCCGATCGCGCGATCCGGCAGCGGTCGCCCCTCCGGATCGCGGACCTGCAGCTCGTGACCGACGAGCGGCCGACCGCAGCGCACGAAGCGCCGCGTGTCGGCGGGGTCGGCCGCGACGGCGGCCGGAACGGCGCGGCCCTCGCTCGCCATGGCGTGCCGGCTGACGGCGTCCGTCAGCATGCCTTTGTTCAACGGCGAGAAGCTCATGGCGAGCGTCGCTTCGGCCATGCCGTAGCTCGGCACGAAGGCGCGGCGGTCGAAGCCGACCGGCGCGAAAGCCGCGGCGAAACGGTCGAGCACATGCGGCTGGATCATGTCGCCGCCGATGCCGGCGGCGCGCCAGCTCTTCAGGTCGATCGACGGAAGCGTGAGCTTCCCCTCGCTCACGCGCCGGCTGCAGAGGTCGTAGCCGAAGGTGGGGCTGTAGGAGAAGGTCGCCTGGTTCATCGCGATGAGCGTCGGCCACATCATCGGACGGCGCGCGAAGTCGCGGGTCGTCAGGTAGTCGCAGGAGAACTGGTTGGTCAGCGGCACCAACATGAAGCCGACCAGTCCCATGTCGTGATAGAGCGGCAGCCAGGACGCGGCCCGATCGCCGGGCCGGAAATCGAGCCCGTCCACGGCGATGGCGTGGCAGTTCGCCATCAGCGCGCGCTGCGGAATGTCGATGCCCTTGGGGAAGCGCGTGCTGCCGGAGGAAAACTGGAGATAGCAGGGCTCGCCGGGCCCCCAGGTCCTGAGCTCGGCGGCGCCCTCGGGCAGCGCGAAGACTTCTTCCGGCGTCGCGATGAGCGAGAGGGATTCGCCGAGCGCCGCCTCCTGCATGTAGGTCATGAGCTCCTCAGGCGCGACCGCGGCCGCGGCGGCCGAGCCCTCGATCTGGCGTTTCAGCGTCGCGACATAGGCATCGCGCCCGCCGAGGCTGGTCGGCACGGCGACCGGCACCGGGAGCAGGCCGGCATACTGGCAGGCCGCGAACAGCTGGACGAACGCCGGCGTGGTGTCGGCGACCATCACGACGCGGGTGCCGCGCGGCAGACCGGTGCAGATCAGCCCGCGCGCCGCGGCCTGCGCGCGTTCGCGCAGCTCGCGATAGGGCAGCACCGCGCCGAGCTCGCCGCGCGCCGAGTAGAAATTCAACCCGGCCTCGCCCCGCGCCGCATAGTCGATCGCCTCCGCGAGGCTCGCAAAATCGGCGCGCCGGTGCGGCAGTTTGCTGCTGGTTGTCGGCGTCGGTTTCATCGGAACGGCGGCACCGGACGGTCGGGCTCGGGCACAAGGGATCCGAAGCGGCGCGATCGGCGGCAGCCCCGGCGCGCAGCCTCTTAGCAAATGCGCCGCCCGGGAACAAGGCAGCAGGCCGCCGCGGTGCCGGATCGCCTCAAGACGCGCGAATCGCGGCAGGCCGGAGTTCCGGTTCGACAACCCGTCGATCCGCCAGCCGGTAGACTTCGTCGGCCGCCGCGACCCAAGCGGGCTGGTGGGAGATCGCCAGGATGGTGAGCCCGGTCTCGCGCGACAATTGGCGCAGGTTGTCGCAGATCGCGGCCTCGGTCGCCGGATCGAGCGCGCTGGTCGCCTCGTCCAATATCAGAAGCTTCGGCCGGTGAACGAGCGCGCGGGCGACGGCGATACGCTGGCGCTGGCCGCCCGACAAGAGCGTGCCGCGCTCGCCGACGATGCTCGAGATGCCGTCCGGAATCTGGCGTACGAAGTCCCATGCGCCCGCCGCCTTGAGCGCCGTTTCGACCGCGTCCGGCCCGAAGCCGGGATCGCCCAGGGTCACGTTCTTGGCGACGCTGTCGTGCAGCAGGATCACATCCTGCGGCACATACCCGACCATGCCGCGCCAGCGCTCGAGATCGACCAAGTCGAGGGAAAGCTCGTCGATCGAGATGGCGCCGGCCGTCGGCCGATAGAGCCCGAGCAGCAGGTCGGCAATGGTCGTCTTGCCGGCGCCCGAAAGCCCGGTGATCGTCGTCACACGGCCCGCCGGGATGAAGAGGGAGATGTTCTCGAGCACGGGCCGGTCGCCATACGCGAACGACACGCCCTCGAACCGACAGCCCCGCGCGAGCGTCGGGACCTTGTCCGCCCCGCGCGGCTCGCGCGCCGCGATCGCCTCGGCGATGATCTCCTCCATCGCCCAATAGGCGCTCTCGCGCTGTTGGGCCTCCTGGTACTGCTGCTGCAGCTTGCCGAACTGGCCCGAGGTCTTCTGCAGGATGACGGCGAGCACGATGATTTCGGTGATCGGCAGGTGCCAGATCGTCACCGCGACCACGAACGCGGCCACCATGAACGTCGCTTGAATCACATCCTGTAGATTGCGGAGCAATGCCTTGCTCAGCACCTGACGCCGCAGCGCGCGATTGAGCTTGCTCACGTCCAGATCGAACAAGCGGCCGATCTGCACGTGGCGCGCCATCGCTTTCATCGGCTTCAGACCAGTCAGCGTGTCGCTGAGGCGCGTGATGAGGGCGCGCGTCTGGCGGGTCTGTTTGCGGCCGGCCCGGCGGGTAATGCGCACCAGTCGGGTGGAACACACCGACATGACGATGCCGAGCACCAGCGCGGTGAGGCAGACCTCCCACGAGACGAAAAGCGCGAGAATGAGGTAGACGACGAGCTGGATCGCGACAGCGAGCATGGTCGCGACGAAATTGTAGGCCTCGGCGCCGCGCGCCGCGTCGTTGGCGATGGCGTTCGTGAATCGGCCGACCGGTTGACGCGTGAAATAGCCCCAGCGCGCGGCCAGCAGCGCATCGATCAGGCGGGTGCGGAAGCTGGTTGCGACCTCCGCGACGACGTAGCCGACATAGCTCATGGCGATGAGGTTGAGCACCGCCTTCAAGACGAATCCCGTCAACACCATTCCGGCCAGCAGGTAAATGCTCGCCGGCAGGTTGACGAAGGCCAGGGCGGACAGCACCGCCCTGGTCACCGCCGAAGTCGGCGTCCCGGCGGCGGCTTGCTGGTCGGTGGCGAGGGCGAGCAACGGCAGCGCGCTCGCCAGGCCGAGGCCCTCGGCAAGGCTGCTGGCGACCAGGCAGACGAGCACGCTGATCGACCGTGCAAGCGAGGCTCGGCCGAAGATCGGCAGGATGCCGCGTCCGCCGCCGAGGGGCTTGGATTTCATGCCTCCTCATAGCGGCGGCGGATTGGCCTGTCCATCCCCGGATCCGCCGGAAAGGCGGCGGAAACATGGCGGCCGACACCGCCTCGGCTTGACGCGGCACGGCGGCTTACGCACCAATGGCGCCGCCCGCCCCGTTCACAACATTCGACGGCAGACCCGCGTATCATGATTTCAGTCGGACTGATCGGTTGCGGCAGCTGGGGGCCGCACCTGTTGCGCAATCTCGCGCAGTCGCAGGTGTTCGCCCTGGAGGGTGTCGCCGATCATCATGCCGAGCGGCTGCGCGCCGCCTCGCGCGCCTTTCCGAATCTGGCGACCTACGACGACGCGGCTTCGCTCATCGCCCGAGCCGGCATCGACGCCGTCGTGATCGCGACCCCGGCATCGACCCACTACGAGTTGACGCGCGCCGCGCTGCAGGCCGGCAAGCATGTGCTCGTCGAGAAGCCGCTTGCCACGAAGGCGGACGAGGCGGAGACGCTGGTGGAGCTTGCCCGACGCATGGGCCGGGTGCTGATGGTGGACCATACGACGCTGTTCACCGGGTCGGGACGCGAGATTCTCGACATGCAATCGGGCGGCGGACTCGGCCAGGTCACGCACTACGACGCGGTGCGCGCCAATCTCGGCCGGTTCCTGCCGGACGTGAACGTGCTCTGGGATCTCGGGCCGCATGATTTTTCCCTGATCGACGCGCTGTTCGCCGATGAGCCGGATTCGGTGGAGGCGATCGGCACCGCGCACCTCGAGCCCCAACGCCACGATCTCGTCCATGTCACCTTGCGCTATCCGGCCGGCCGCATCGCGCATGTGCATCTGAGCTGGGTATCGCCCGCCAAGCTCCGGCGCACGGTGATCGGAACCAGCGACAAGGTCCTGTTCTGGGACGATCTCGCCGAGAACGGGAAGCTCAAGGTCTATCCCTATGGGATAGCGCCCATGGCCGCGATCGACGGGCTGCCGGCGCTGCCGGCCTTGCGTGTCGGCGAGTGCCGGGAGCCGGCGCTCGCGAAAACCGAACCTCTGGCGCGCGTCATCCAGCATTTCGCCAATGTGATTTCGGGCACCGAGGCGCCCCTCGCAGACGGTCTCCGGGGCCTTCGCGTGGTGCGATTGCTGGAGCGGGCGCAAGCCGCCCTCGATCGTGTTTCGCATCCCACAAGCTGACGCGCGACGCCGCGCCGCGACGGTCGATGGCGCCGCAGGATCGGGCTTGTCGAGCACGGCTCGATGCCGGTTCGTCGCCAGGCGATTCGGCGTCGCTTCCCGGTGCATCGCATGACCGATGCGCCGCGCCAGCCGAACGTCTGGGTGCTGCTCGGCCGAAAGATCGGCGACAACGAGCAGTGCCTCGCGCTTGCCGAGGCGCTCGGCTGGCCGTTCGCCGTCAAGCGGCTCGTCTTCAATCCGCTCTATCGCATCTGGAACCTGCTGCTCGGCCGCAGCCGCGCGAGCCTCGATCGGCGCGCCTCCGATCCGCTCGAAGCGCCCTGGCCGGACCTGGTGATCGGCGTCGGCCGGCGGAGCGTGCCGGTCGCCCGATGGATCCAAGGGCAAAGCCACGGCGCAACCCGGCTCGTCCAGATCGGACGACCGCGCGCGCCGCTCGACTGGTTCGACCTCGTGCTGGCCGCGCCGCAGTATGGCTTGCCGCGCCGCGACAATGTGCTGCAGCTCACGCTGCCGGTCGTCCGCAGCAAAGCGGAAGACGCCGCCGAGATCGCCCGCTGGGCTGCCTCGACCGCGGGGCTGCCGCGGCCTTATGTCGCGCTCCTCGTCGGCGGCACCGGCGATCCCTATACGCTCGACGCAGGGGCGGCGGCACGGCTCGGCGCGGCGGCGAGCCGGTTGGCCCGCGCGCTCGGCGGGTCCTTGCTGGTGAGCACCAGCCGACGCACCGCGCCGGCGGCGGCGGTCGCGCTCGAGCGCGCGCTCGACGCGCCGAACCGCTTCCATCGCTGGGCCGAGGGCGTGGCCGACAACCCCTATCGTGCCTTCCTCGCGCTCGCCGACGCGGTCGTCGTCACCGCCGACAGCGCCTCGATGATCGCCGATGCGGCGGCGACCGGCCGACCCGTCCGGCTGTTTCGCCTGCCGCGGCAGCCGAGCCTGCAATATCGGACCAATCGTTGGTTGGCCGCCCGCCTGGGCCCGCTGCACCGGCTGCTGGTGTCGAACGGGCTGCTGTCCGGCATGCGCGATCTCGACTTGCTGCATGCGCGGCTGCTGCAGGATGGCATCGCGCGCTGGCTCGCCGAAGCGCCCGAGTCGGCGGCCGCGCTCGGGATGGGCGGGGCACGCACCGGCGAGATCGACCGCGTCGTCGCGCGCGTCCGGGCGATCCTGCGCGGCTGACCCGTGGCGCCCCCTTCGGACACCCGGCGCAATGCGGCTTTCGGGGCGAGCGGCGCCCAGGGGCTCGATCTTGCGGGAGCGGCGCTTCGCCGCCCCGGACCCGGCTCGCCTTGCCCGCTGCGCGGCCGGCGTGGCAAAATCCGAGGGTCGGGGCGCCCCAGGCCCCGGTTTCCGCCGCTCGCAGCATGGTGCCCGTGAAGCCGACCGTCTTCATCCAGACCAACGACAAGCAACTGATCGGCGCGCTGGTCTCGGAATACTCGTTGAAACGCAATTCGGCCAAGGCCGAGGCGTTCGACATTCGCATACTGCATTATGAGGATTATCCGTTCTTCCGGGCGCGGGAGGGCCAGCTCTTCCAGCGCGGCGGCGGCTGGCGGGCCTGGGAGAGCGACGATCTGCAGTCCTTCACGCCGCTCCGCTTCATGCCGCCGGAGCTGATGGGCTACCAGGGCCGCGCGCTGGTCATCGATCCCGACGTGTTCGCCGTCGGCGAGGTCTGGGATCTGCTGGCGCGCGACATGGCGGGCAAGGCGGTCCTGTGCGTGCCGCGCCCCGGGCACAACGACCGCGCCGACTACCTCGCCACCAGCGTGATGCTGCTCGACTGCGCGAAGCTCGCGCACTGGCGCGTGGAACGCGATTTCAACGAGATGTTCGAGGGCAAGCGGGACTACGTCGAATGGATCGATCTCGGGCTGGAACCGCGCGCGACGATCGGGTTGCTCGAGCCCGAA
>Ga0214473_10009374_pt1 | contig 11572 bp, 9 predicted proteins | sample RVTome_7_FD_203509 | JGI IMG/M metagenome (GOLD analysis project Ga0214473, IMG submission 203509) | Soil microbial communities from uranium-contaminated site in the Upper Colorado River Basin, Wyoming, United States - RVT98D197 | ecosystem: Environmental > Terrestrial > Soil > Contaminated >...
TGGTGCCAAGAACTTTTTCAAGGCAGACATCTATCTGAAATAGCGGAACTATTTTTTGGCAACTGTAGAAGATGAGTGAAACCCACATTTGACATAAGCCATAGGAAAGTGTAGTTTTCATTCCATAATCCGCAAAAATATGGTCACCCATGATGTTAGCTGTATGAGCATGTAAAAATAGAGGGAACCACATGGATCAGCACATAGAAAAATTCCAACGGCTTCTGCGCGAGCTTTTTCAGTTCAATTGTGCTGACCTGGATTTCGGCATCTACCGCATCATGAACTACAAGCGCGACGTGATCGAGCGGTTCATCACCAAGGACCTGCCGGAAGCAATCGCCGAAGAGCTGGATCGCGACGCGCTGGCCGACCAGTCCCAGGCCGCCAAGGAGTTGAGGGATGTCGCCGAGCAGATTCGCAAAGACCTAAACGAAGACGCCCTCGACGCCGATGGCAATCTGGCCCAGACGTACCATAAAACGCGGCTCGGTAAAAAGTACTTAGACCTGAAGGCGAAGGCCGCCGGCGGTCGCGGCCGCGAGGCCCTCGAAGCCGGCATCTTCAACCATCTCTACGCCTTCTTCAGCCGGTATTACCAGGACGGCGATTTCATCTCGAAGCGCCGGTACTCCAAGCGCCAGAGGTACGCAATCCCTTACAACGGCGAGGAAGTCTACCTGTACTGGGCCAACAATGACCAGTATTACGTCAAGACCGCCGAGCACTTCAACGACTATGCCTTTACCTCGCACGGCGTCACGGTGCACTTCAAGCTCCAGGCCGCGAGTGTCGAGCAGAACAACGCCAAGGGCGATAAGCGGTTCTTCCTGCCCCTCGTCAAGGAAATGGAATGGAAGGAAGAGACCTGCGAACTGGTCATCCCTTTCGAGTACCGGCCGCTGACCGAGCAGGAAGAGATCGCCTACGGCAAGAAGAACCAGCAGGACGCGATCATCGCCAAGGCCCTGGAGCAAATTCCCGAGCGACTGAAGAAGGCGGACAGGGCCCTGCTGGCTCTCACGGCTGAACGCCACAAAAGCAGCGAGAGCCAGCCCGTCACCTTCCTCGAACATCACCTTCGGCAGTACACGCGGCGGAACACGTCCGACTTCTTCATCCACAAGGACCTGAAGGGCTTCCTCTCCCGCGAGCTCGACTTCTATCTGAAGAACGAGGTGATGAATCTCGACGAGATGGAGAGCGCCGGCGAGGACCTCGCCGAGGGCTGGTTCCAGATGACGAGGACGATCAAGGCCGTCGGCGGCCGGATCATCGACTTCCTGGACCAGATCGAATCCTTCCAGAAGATGCTTTGGGAGAAGCGGAAATTCGTCACCGAGACGCAGTACTGCATCACGGTCGGCAATATCGATGAGAGCTTCTATCCCGACATCGCCGTGTGCGAGCCGCAATGGGCCGAGTGGAAGGCGCTGTTCCACATAGACGAGGAAGAAACCAACCTTTTCAACGCGGGCAAGAACAAGAAAGACAAGCGCATCGCCTTTCTGAAGGCCCACCCGACACTGGTGCTCGATACGAAGCACTACGAACAGGTCTTCGTTAATCGGCTGCTGGGGAGTTTCGAGGATCTCGATGGCATGAATGACGGCTTGCTCATCCACAGCGAGAATTTCCAAGCAATTAATCTATTAGTGGAGAAATATCGTGATAAAGTTCAATGTGTCTATATCGATCCTCCATATAACACGGGGAATAACGAGTTCATTTACAAAGACGGCTATCTTCATTCATCATGGTATTCCATGATAGATCAGTCGCTCTCTGTGACTGCGCGCATAATGCACAAGTCAGCAATATTCTCTGCCACAATTGATGACAATGAAGTGAGTGGACTTCTTGGTCTTCTCAAGAAACAATTTGGCGAAGATCGCCTTGCTGCTTGTGCTCCATGGAGATCAGAGCCGAGCGGCGGTAAAGAGAAAACCGGGCTGAGAACAGGTCATGAGTATTTAGCCATCTTCCATAATGGCGATGCCACTGCGATTTCTACAGATGAACGTTCTACTGGCTAACTCAACCTGACCGACAAGTGGGGGCCCTATCGCAAGGGGCGGGAATTAAGAAAATGGGGAGGCACGTCGCTTCGTCAAGATCGACTTGGGCAGTTTTATGCTCTGCCCACTCCAAAGGGTGAGGAAGCATGGCCAATACGAAATGATGCAAGAGAGGGCCACTGGAGATGGGGTAAGAGCAATCCCAATATCCAGAAAGCAATGAAAGACCCGGAGGTTTTTCACTGGGAGGTAACATCGTTCAACCCAGGTGCCACATACGATGGCAAAACTGAAAGATGGACACCTTATGAGAAGATCAGGGATGAGAAGAAATCCGTCGGATGGAGTACGTGGCTTGATTCATTTGGAATCAACGCTGACGCCACGCGCACACTAAAGGCAATATTCGGTTACAAAGCATTCGATACGCCTAAGCCGCTTCAGCTTATAGAATGGTTCCTGAAGTTGCATAGCGATGATGATGCCATATGCTTGGATACATTCGCCGGGTCGGGAGTTACTGGGCATGCTGTAATTAGCGCGAATCGTGAAAGTTGCTGCAATCGTAGATTTATCCTTGTTGAGATGGGATCATATTTTGATACGGTGATTTTACCTTACATCAAGAAGGTCACATTTGCTCCAGTATGGAAAGACGGCAAACCAGCGCGAATGGCCACGCCGGAAGAGGCTGAGCGAAGCCCGCGTATTGTTAAGTACCTGCGCATGGAGAGCTATGAAGATGCACTGAACAACATCGAATTCGACGACGCATCCGGCCAGCAGGCTCTGAAGTTCGACGACTACCTGCTCAAGTACATGCTCAAGTGGGAGACGAAGCGGAGCGAGACGCTTCTGAACGTGGAGAAACTGGCCCGCCCGTTCAGCTACAAGTTGCACATCCACGCCGACGGCCAGACGCGCAAGAAGATCGCAGACGTTCCTGAGACGTTCAATTACCTGCTGGGACTGCACGTCAAGACGCGTAAGGTGTGCGATGACGACGGACGGCGATACCTGGTCTATCGCGGCATGGTGGATCATCGAAACGCGACCGTTATCTGGCGCGAGACCGAGGGCTGGCAGAAGGTGGACCTGGAGCGGGACAAGAAGTTCGTGGCCGCGCAGAAGTTGACCGAGGGCGCGGACGAGGTTTTCGTCAACGGTGATTCGTTCATTCCGGGTGCCAGGGCGCTGGAGCCGGTGTTCAAAGCCCGGATGTTCGCGGGGGTGCAGGCATGATCGTAAAGTTGCAGATACCGCAGGAGACGGTGGTGGAGTTCTGCCGGAGATGGCAGGTCAAGGAACTGGCCATCTTCGGCTCGGCGCTCGGGGATGACTTCCGGCCCGACAGCGACGTGGATGTGCTGGTGGTATTTCAAAATGATGCGGAGTGGAATCTCTTCGACCACATGAAGGCCGAGGAGGAGCTGAAACAGATCTTCGGGCGGGACGTGGACCTGGTGGAGAAGGGAGCAATAAGGAATCCTTTCCGTCGGCACCACATCTTGAGCAACTGCGAGGTGATCTATGCGGCCTGAGGAGCGCGATCCGGCCCACCTGTGGGATATGCTCGAGGCGGCGCGGGCCGTCGTGGATTTCACGGAGAACCTCACGCTGGAAGAATTCCTGGCGGCCGGCAGGGACAGGCAGATCACGCGGCTGGCGGTGGAGCGAGAGTTGGAGATTCTGGGGGAGGCGGCGCGCAGAATCAGCTCGTGCTTCCGCGACGAGCATGCCGAGATTCCCTGGAAGGAAACGGTTGGCTTGCGTAACGTTATCAGCCATGAGTACGACAAGGTCAACTACCCGGAGATTTACAGAATCGTGCGGGAACGGGTCCCGGAATTGATCACGCTCCTGGAGCCCTTGGTACCGCCCCCTCCCCAACTGGAGGAGTGATGTGATTCAAAACGGCAAATCGGAATACGTAAAGCTCGAGCAACGGCTGGTCCTGCTGGCCTGGCTGAACGGGCATTTCGGCTACGAGAACAACCGCGATCTGCTGGCAGACATCAAGGCGGCGGGCGAGGGGTTCGACGCCTCGGGGCGCAGCTACGTCTTCCACCATCTGGAGGGGCGCGGGGACAAGGTAAAGGTTCCCCCTGCCGAGTTGGCCCGTTACGACGACAACATCCGCGAACAGTTGCACGCCATGAACGCCCGGAGGCCCCAGCCGATCAAGCTTCGATACTTCCAGCACCTGGCGGTTCTCTACACGGAAATCTTCCTGGACTGGTTCTTCCACCGCCGGGGAGAGATGCTCCGCTCGCTGAACCATTTCGTCGAGGAGCGCAACGCCGCAAAGACCGCCGGTGAGACGAAGGACGCGAAGTTCTTGGAGTCGGACCTGAAGAAGCTGGCCTTCTGGATGGCAACCGGCAGCGGCAAAACGCTCATCATGCACATCAATTACCGGCAGTTCCTGCATTACAACGACCTCCCTCTGGACAACATCCTGCTGATCACGCCGAACGAGGGGCTGAGCGAGCAGCACATGGCCGAAATGGCCGCCTCGGACATTCCCGCCCGGCGATTCGACCTGAACGAGAATGGTCTGATGACGACCGGGAGGCCCGGTTCCTGCACCACATCCTGGAGAACAAAGGCGGGTGGGTGATCAAGACGATCAAGAAGCTTATCGACGGCAAGACCGATCTGGTTACGCCGGATGGACAGGACGTATTCGAGGGCAAGTTCAACCGCCTTCGAAAGACCGATCTGGCCCCCGAGGAGCTGTATCGGGACATCCTTGCCAAGGTGCTCCACGCGCCGACGGGCGGCGGCTTACATCTATGCGACATCCGGGGCAGCGCCGGCGAACTCGGCTTGAAGGCGAGCGGCGCGGAAGACTACTTCGGCCTGATCTACATTGGCGACACCAGCACCTTCAAGAAGCTCGTAGAGGAAGACGACTCGGGGATGACATTGGAGGAGGACGCCGTCACCGGCTCCCTGTTCGACGGCATCAATGAACCGGACACGAGCATCCACATTTTGATCGGCGCGAAGAAGTTCATGGAGGGCTGGAACTCATGGCGTGTCTCGAACATGGGCCTGATGAACATCGGCCGTCAGGAGGGATCGGAGATCATCCAGCTCTTCGGGCGCGGCGTGCGCCTCCGTGGCAGGGACTTCACCCTCAAGAGGAGCTCGGCTCTGGACGGCAAACACCCGGATCACTTGAACCTGCTGGAAACGCTGAACATCTTTGCGGTGCGCGCCAATTACATGTCCCAATTCCGGGAGTACCTGGAGAAGGAGGGTGTGGAGACCGAGGGGGAAGTGGAGTTGCCCCTTTTCATCCGTCCCAATCAGTCATTCCTGGGCAAAGGACTGGTGGTGCCTCGCGTGCCGGAGCACTGCCATTTCGCGACGGAGGAAGACATTCTACTGGAGCCCCATCCGGCTGCGCGAGTACGGGTTGACATGTCTCTGAAGGTCCAGGCGCTGGAAAGCGGCCTTGGCGGCATTACTGCCGTTGACGCGCATGCAGGCGGTGAATGGGCAATTCCGGTCGAATGCCTTGAACTTGTGGACTGGGAACGGGTCTATCTGGATCTGATAGAGTACAAGGAGCGGAAAGGCTTGACGAACCTGGCCATCCGGCCTGACGCGCCGAGGAGAATCATCGCGACCACCATGCCGGAGAGACTGTATAGCCTTGTCGCCGGCGAGTCGGTTATCAGGCCGGGATCGTTCGCCGGAACGGCCCTGCTGCAGGAGGCGGTAGTCAACATTCTGCGGAAATACGCGGAAAATTTCTATCGAGTACACCGTGAGCGATGGGACGGGGACCACATGGTCTATAGAACTCTCGACGAGGCGGACCCGAATCTCAGTTTCAACCAAGCTCTTGTAAGGGAACACAAGTCAGGCAGATATGTAGTCAAGGTTCAGCGGTCTGAGAAGGATCTGGTATCCGCTGTTGAGAAACTCATCGGTGAGGTTGGCCGCATCTACAAGGAAGAGACGGGAAAACTGCCTTGCATTCATTTTGATCGGCACCTTTATCAGCCCTTGCTCGTCGAGCAGGAAGACAAGGTGACGATGACTCCCCCGGGACTCAACAAGAGCGAAGCGCAGTTTGTTCGGAACCTGAAGGATTACTGGGCAAGCGAGAAGGACAAATCACTGGCAGGGGTGGAAGTGTTCCTCTTGAGGAACCTGACTCGGGGGACGGGAATCGGATTTTTTGAGGAAAGGGGCTTCTATCCGGACTTCATCCTGTGGATCATGGACAGAAAAAAGCAGCACATCGTTTTTGTGGAGCCCCACGGAATGCGTCACGCAGACGCATACATACACGACGATAAGGCGCGCCTGCACGAAGAGCTGCCCAAGCTGGCGAAGGCTATTGGCGTCAGAAGCAAGCGGAAGGATATAACGCTTGATTCGTATATCATCTCAGCGACGCCATATGAGGATCTACACAAGAAATATGACAACGGAACTTGGAACAGGGCAAAGTTTGCCGATGCGCATATCCTCTTCCTGGAACACAGCGAAGAGTACGACTATCTGAAAAGGATATTCACGGAACAGCTGACAAGGTGATCCACCTGAGCGCTAATCCGCTGGCGCGCCATAGCCGCCGGGGAGCTTTGTCATTGCTCAACTTCAATTTGAAGTCAACGTAGCATCATAACTCCCGTTTTTGTGCTTCGTAGGTGGCTTCCCGGCACATTTCATCTTTTCTTTCATCGCGATAATTTCCAGGAGAAAGATGCTACATAAACGCATTGGCTGTAAATCTCGACTAAATAATCGCTAAAATCCCAACATCATTTAGGTTAAAGTGTGTTAGAGATCCCTGCCGGATTGGGTTCGGAATACCCGGTTTTGAATCACTATTGAATTATCCAAAGGAGTGGCTGAAGTTACCTATATTTGCGGTTGTGAAAAGCCGGTGAGTCTGTTATTTTCTGCCGCATGAAGCATATCGTGATGGGGACGGCAGGTCATGTGGACCACGGCAAGACGGCGCTGATCAAACGCCTCACCGGCATGGACACCGACCGGCTCAAGGAGGAGAAAGAGCGGGGGATCACCATCGAGCTCGGTTTTGCCTCCCTGACCCTTCCCGGCGGCCGGAGTCTCGGGGTCGTCGATGTTCCCGGCCATGAGCGGTTTGTCAGGCACATGGTGGCCGGCGCCGCCGGCATTGATCTCGTGGTGCTGGTCATTGCCGCCGACGAGGGGGTCATGCCGCAGACGCGGGAGCACCTCCAGATCTGCACCCTCCTTGGGATCCGGAAGGGGTTCGTTGCCCTCACCAAGATTGACATGGTGGATGCTGAGTGGTTGACGCTGATCCGTGAGGATGTCAGCGAGTTTCTCCGCGGGACATTCCTGGAGGGGGCGCCGGTCGTTCCTGTTTCTTCGCTGACCGGAGACGGTTTCCCGGATTTGCTGCAAACGATTGAGCAGGCGGCCGGCGAGGTGGAAGAGGCGGCCGATGTCGGTCTTTTCCGTCTGCCGGTCGACCGGGTCTTTACGATGAAGGGATTCGGCACCGTCGTCACGGGGACGCTGATCTCCGGAAAGGTGACTACCGGCCAGGAAGTGGAGGTCTCTCCGGTCGGGCTCCGGGCCAGGGTGCGGGGGATTCAGATCCACAACCGGTCAGTCGAGACCGCCGAGGCCGGGCAGAGAACGGCCATCAATCTACAGGGGATGGAAAGGGCGGCGATCGAGCGAGGGTATGCCCTCGCCGGGCCCGACACCCTGGTACCATCGCAACGTCTCGACGTCGTATACCGCCATCTCGCCGGCGCCGCCAGGAAGATGAAGAACCGGACCCTCGTCCGGCTCCATACGGGGACCAGCGAAATCATGGCGCGTCTGATCCTCCTCGACCGGGACGACCTGGAACCGGGAGGGGAGGGCTATGCTCAACTCGTTCTGGAGAGCCCCCTGGCCGCCGTGGCCGGGGACCGGTTCGTCGTCCGGAGCTATTCCCCCATGACGACGATCGGGGGGGGTGTCATCGTCGATCCCTTGCCCGCGAAGCATAAAAGGTCGGCGGAACGAGTCCTGCAGGAATTCCGGCGGCTTTCCGGCGGCCCGGAAGCGGAGAGGGTGGGCACCGTCCTTGCGAGGGCCGGGATGGGAGGGATCACCGAGTCCCGCCTCATTGTCAGAACCGGCATCCGTGGGAAGGATTTGCGGCGAATACTGGAGGGAATGTTCAGCGCGAAAGAGGCTCTCCTCGTCGACCGGGACGAGATGAGGGTCCTTTCCCATCCGGTTTATGGAGACCTCCAGGCAAACATCCTTCAGGAGCTTCAGACTTACCATGAGCGGTTTCCGCTGAAGGAGGGGCTCTCCCGGGAGGAATTGCGGACGATGCTCGGGCTGGGCGAGGGGGTGGGGCAGAAGATCTTCGGGATGGCGCTCAGGGACCTGGAAAAGCGGGGCGAGCTTGTCGCCGAGAAGGAAAATATCCGCCTGAAGGGGCACCATGTCCAACTGAAGGAGGAGATGGGAAATCTTCGCGAAGCACTCTCCGCCGTCTACCGCGAAGGGGGGCTGGCGCCGCCCACGGCGCGGGAGGTGCTGGAGCGGTTTCCCGACCGGAAAAAAGAGATCGCGAGTCTCATCCAGGTGATGACCCGCGAGGGAGACCTGGTCCGGATCAGCGAAGATCTCCACTTCCACCGGGATGCCCTGATGCGGCTCCGCGAGGATTACCGGCAGCTTCTCCTCCGGGAAGTGCAGGCGACGCCGGCCAGCTTCAGGGATCTCACCGGGCTTTCCCGGAAGTTCATCATTCCGCTGATGGAGTATTTTGACATGACCAGGCTGACCATGCGGGCGGGCGATCACCGGATCCTCCGGGAGAGGCAGGAAAAATGAAGATCAATTCTGATGAAGGGCGGTAATCATTTGAAGTCAAAATCGGTTTACGTGAAAGATCTCAAGACCGGCGACCGGGTGAACGAGGCCTTTCTCGCTGCGGAGAAGAATCTGGCCTACTCCCAGAAGGGATCTCCCTATCTGAACCTCCGTCTGAGGGATCGGACAGGGGATGTGGACGGAAAGATCTGGGAAAATGCCCTGGCCTGGGACAAGGCGTTCAAGAAGGGCGATCTGATCCGCGTCCAGGCCAGGGCGCTCAGTTTTAAAAATGCCATCCAGCTCTCGATAAGCGAACTGAGGAAGGTCGAGGATGGGGAGGTTGAACTGTCCGACTATTTCCCGGTGGCGAGGGGGGATCTCGCTCAGATGTTCGCCGGGATTCTTGACTATGTCGAGCAGGTCAAAACCCCTTGCCTCACTGCACTTCTGCATGCATTCTTCGGGGACGGGAAGATTGCCGCGCTCTTCAGGAGGGCGCCGGCGGCCAAGGGGTTTCACCATGTCTACATCGGCGGTCTTCTGGAGCATACCCTTTCGGTGGTCCGGCTGCTCGACCTGGCGGCCGGCCATTATGCGGGAATCAATCGGGATCTCCTGATCACCGGCGGCATCCTCCATGATATCGGGAAGATCTATGAATTTTCCTATGAGCGGATCGTGGAATACAGCGATCCGGGACGGCTGGTCGGTCACATCGTCATCGCTGTGGAGATGGTCGATGCGAAGATCGCGGCCATTCCCGATTTTCCGGAACAGATCGCCATGGAACTCCGGCATCTGATCCTCAGCCATCACGGCGTTCTCGAATACGGCTCGCCCAAGAGGCCCAAGACACTGGAGGCCTTGATCGTCCACTACATGGACGACCTCGACGCCAAGGTGAATGCCTTCCAGGAGTACATCCGGGACGCCCGTGATGAGGAGTCGGACTGGACCCCCTATCACCGGCTTTTCGAGCGGTTTATCTACAAGGGCCGCATCCGTCCCGGCATGGGTGACGGTAAACCGGCCGCGCCCCCGGCGCCGGACTCCCCGGCGAAGGGCGATTAAGCCTGTCGAGACCTGGTTCGTACAACGGGAAAATCAGATCCCGAAAGCGCGAAGAAATATGCGGCGCAGGGGCCGCTTGCTCATGACCCTCACCGGATGGCATTATTCGCCTGCCGGATATCGCTTCTCTTTTCTTCGCTCAACAGACAGCCGATCCGGCAGCTCTCGTCGCACCGCCCGTCGCAGGGCTCGGTGTGAATGGTGACGCTGGCCTTGGGGAAGCGCCGTTCGATGCTGTCGGACAGCTCGTCTGTAATGCGGTGGGATGCCTCCACGGACATCTCCGCGTCCACCTTGATGTGAAATTCGATAAAACGGAAATTTCCGGCCTTACGTGTCCGAAGTTTGTGAAAGCCGTGGATGACGGGCCGGTGGGCCTTGATCAGTTCGCGGATCCAGATCTCCTCCTCCGGGGGAAGCTGTGCGTCCATCAGGTCGCGGGCCGACTGGATCGTGAGCCGGTAAGCGGCGTGCATGATGAGGACGGCCACGCCCAGTGCCGCCACCGGATCGAGCCAGTGCACATTCGGGTCCGGGAAGAACCGGTGACCGATCCAGATCAAGGAGAGACTGACCATGACGCCGACGGACGTATAGACATCCGTCCGGAGATGCCAGCCATCCGCCTGGAGGGCAATGGAATCCGTTTCTATTCCTACCTTGAAGAGCTTCTCGGAGACCACGAGATTGACCGCGGCCGAGATCAGCATGACGACGACGCCCCATCCGACATATTCGATCGGCCGGGGATGGAGAAGCTTCCGGATCGCCTCGAAGATGATCCAGCCGGAGGCGACAAAGATCAGGAGCGCCTCGATGGTGCCGGAGATGTTTTCTACCTTGCCGTGGCCGAAGGGGTGCTTCGTGTCGGCGGGCAGACTGGAGGTCCTGACGGAAAACAGGGCGATGACGGCAGCCAGGAGATCCACTCCGGAGTGGATCGCCTCGGACATGATGGAGACGGAGCCGATCAGCAGACCCACGACCAGTTTCAACACCACCAGGATGGTGTTGGAAATAACGGACAGTCCTGCCACCCGCATTTTGCGGCTCTGCACATCCATATTTTTTCAGTAGCGGAACACGGCGACAAGGTCATGCTCATCCGGCATTTCTTCAATGGGCAGCATGAATACCAATCCCCCGTTCATGAACGTCTGGATGGCGGCAATCTCGAGCAGATCCTCGCTGGCCGGCTCCATCTTCCGGTGCAGTTCGACGGCGCCGCTCTCCCCGTGATAGGATCCCCACTGTTGTCGGCCCGAGGCGACGAAGAGCTGACCGACCCTTCCGTGGTAGGCGGCCGGGATGATCTCTCCGATATCGGCTGAAGTCAGGCCGGTTCCCGAAGATTGCCGGTACTGGGCGAGGGCCTCGCGCTCGGCCTTCTGAAAGAAAGGCCTGACGATCTCCAGTGCAGTCTTGTGGAGCGTCTCCGCGCTGATGCCCTTGGGGTTTCCTCCAATTCCTTCCTCTATGAGGTGGGGATAGGTGTTGGCCTCTCGGTAGATGGGGAAGAGGTACTCAACCCCGGCGAGGACGAGGGGCGCCCGTTCGTCCCGGAGGAGGTCGTGCAAACCGCGGTCGATCAGGCGGAAGTATTTGAGGAGGTTATCTTTTGTGTCGTCGATATCCGCGCCATG
>Ga0214473_10009375_pt1 | contig 11572 bp, 9 predicted proteins | sample RVTome_7_FD_203509 | JGI IMG/M metagenome (GOLD analysis project Ga0214473, IMG submission 203509) | Soil microbial communities from uranium-contaminated site in the Upper Colorado River Basin, Wyoming, United States - RVT98D197 | ecosystem: Environmental > Terrestrial > Soil > Contaminated >...
TGGACATCTTATAGAAAGCCAGCATGGAGAGGAAAGGGATATGCTCTCGAAGAAAGAGAATCGGGGACCAGTGTTCTGTTCGATGCTTCCAATTAATCCTTTCCACCATTTCGTCAATCTCGTCATTGATTTGTTTATAGCTTGGAATATGCCCCCGACTGGGGGCGCCCAACTGGATATATACGAATCGTTTTTTATATTCAGGGTTTTGATCCAGAAAAAGATCAATGGCTCTAAATTTCTCTGGAATGCCTTTAGTATAATCGAGCCGATCCACACCCAATCCTATGATATTCCCCAAAAGGCGATACTTGATTTTAATCCTTTTCACCTCCTCTTCTACTTCTTTTTTCACCGCGGCCTCCGCGATGGCATCGAAATCGATGCTGATCGGGAAATGGCGAATATAGGTAATTTTATCTTTGTAAACAATGGCAGACCTTTCCCGGTCAGGTCTTGCTTCGAGTTCCCGATCCACCGTATCAATAAAGTTATTACAATGATAACGTATATGAAAGCCTAACAAGTTATTGCCCAAGAGGCCTTCGAGGAGTTCCTTTTTCCATGGGCAGATTCGGAATGCTTCCGGGTTTGGCCAAGGGATATGCCAAAACTGAACTGTTAAGGCATCGGGTCTTTTCTCCTTGATGATCCGAGGAAATAAGGCAAGATGGTAATCTTGAATAAAGACAAGAGGTCTTTCACTGCCAGTTTCCTCCAATACCTTCTCTGCAAAGAGGTGATTCACCTTTTTGTAGTATTCCCAATCGGATGCCCTGAAAACAGGGCGAGTGTAAGCAATGTGACAGAGGGGCCAGAGGGCTTCATTCGCAAAGCCGTAATAATATCCTTCCTCCTCCTCTTTTGAAAGCCAAACCCTTTTTAATTCATATTGCGGATCTTCAGGCGGAACTCTCACCTTCTGGTTATTGTCCACTGTCTCGCGATCCGCTGTGCCACTTCCATGTGCGATCCAAACTCCTCCGCAAGCTCGCATCATAGGATCCAATGCAATGGTGAGCCCACTGGCTGGCCGAATGCATTCAATCTGATCTTCCCTCCAGTTATGAATATAGGGCTCTCTATTGGAGACGATGAAGAGTTGATAATCCTTCAGCTTCTCCTTGATGACTCGCTGAAAATGTTTTTTTTCATCGATGGATCCTTACTTAGCCCTCCACGGAAGCCCTTTAAAAATTAAAGGAGGCCCTAGATCAGAGAGAGGGTTCCAACAAAATCACATCCGATTTCAATTAAAGGAAGTGAAATGAATCTGACCGGGCCTCCTTTAATCCCCTAAACTCAGGAAATCCATAGCAACTATTAGAGGTTATTAAAAGAAAAGCAAAAAGAATACCAAAGGTGTAAATGTAAATTCCTTTTATATTTCGCTAAATTTGGTCCTTTATAAAAAATGATAGGTTTAAATAAAGGGGAAAAAAGAGACAGTGTGTGGCAAAATGGGCCAATTAAAACCAACTTCATAAAAGAGCGGGGTAGACCATCTATTTTTTGAAGGACGTCTTTATGGTTCTTCATGGTTCTGAACAATTCCTTAGGATTTCATTCGGTCAATTATTTTTAAAGTTGGAAATCCATTCCATAGGATCTTGTGGTTTTCCTCGAAGTCTTATTTCAAAGTAAAGGCTCGGCTCTTTTGTGGTGTTTTCACTTCCCACATAAGCAATGGATTCCCCTCGGGAGACACTATCTCCTACCTTCTTCAACAATTTGGAGCAGTAGGCAGAAACAGTAAAAAAATGACCTCCGTGATCTATGATCACAACATTTCGATACCCTTTGAACCAATCCGCATAGATGATTTTGCCAGGAAGGACCGCTCGAATCTCACTACCCGTCGGGGCTTTAATCTCAATGCCATTCTGTCCCTTTTCTTTAAACAAACTGATCACCTTTCCATGAACGGGTGGGAGAAGGTTCCTTTTAAAGGCTTTGTGATCTGACTTTTTATACGCAAGAAGGTGTTTTTTCCGTCCTAATCTATCGATGAGGTCTTGAAGCCCTTTTGCCCTTTCTTCAAGTTTCCCAATGTCCTTCTGGTAGACCTTTCTTTGATTCTGGACGGATTGAAGAAGTTCACGGTTTGCCCTTCTGACCTTTTTGATCTCCCTTTTCTTTTTTTCTACCTTCGCAATGGAACGATCCCATTGAGACTCATCTTGAATTAAGTTCTCCTTATATCTTTCCTTCAATTCTACTTGATGCCGATAGGTATTCATCAAACGTGCATCGGAATCGATGATGACCCTCAAATATTTATCCATTTTTAAGAAATCCGAGTAGGATTCTGAGGTGGGCATAAATATTTCCGAAGGGATCCTGTTCAATTTATAAAGTGCATTTAATCTGGAAATGAGTTTTCCTCTCGTCTCTTCCATCCTCTCTTTAAGCAAAACGATCTTGTTTCTTGTCTGTTCTAAACTTCTCTTAATCCGGCTTGTCTCTGCCTTCACCTTTTTCAGTTCTTTCTCCTTCTGATGAAGCTCCGCGGTCACTTGTTGGAAGCGTTTGAGAATGGAAGATTCTTTCTTTCGAATCTCCTTTTCTTTCACCTTCTTCTGATAAAGTTCCTTGTTAATTTTCCTAAGTTCTTTCTTTTTCCGAGAGAGATCCATCTCAATCTGATCAGTTTGGGCTGCCCATAGATCAATGGCTCCAAAGTTAAAGATCAATCTCAGGAGGGTCCACCCAATCAACATCCATCCCCACCTTCTTTTTGAAAAATCGTTCATTTTACTTACATCCCTTCGGAAATGGAAACAAAACCAAAGGTCTTTCAAAGAGACCCTTCATCAACTTACATCATCAAAATTTCTTTCGGTGGTATCGACGCAATCTCAAAAAGGCAATCAGGCCCGTAAGAATGAGGCCGAGCATTCCCCCACCGATGAGCAACCAAAAGAGAGGGACCCCCTTGGGGACGTCGGACGATGAAAGAAGATCAATCTCTTTAAGCACCTTCCCTTCACTTTGAATCACCAGTTTTCCAACCACCTGACCTTTTTTAATTGGAGCGATAAGATATTTTGGTAAAATTTTTGTAGTGGAAATAGTATTCTCCTTTCCCTTACTCACCGTCCCCCATACATCTTCAGCTGTAACAAGTTGGATTTGGCCCACTTTACCTCGGATCACCTTCTGAGGGCCAACGAGGGCATTTTCCTTAACCACCTCCACCGTTGAAAAATTCTTAAATCCATATTCAAGAAGGGCCTGTCCCTCTTGATATCTTCTCTGTAATTTATCACAACCCATGACGATGGCGATCATCCTTTGACCTTCCCGCTTCGCCGTGGCCAACAGGTGGTAGCCCGATTTCTCAACATAACCCGTCATCAAACCATCCACTCCGATTCCCCTCCGGAGAAGAAGATTTCGATTAGACTGGCGAATTCCATTGTATTCAAATTCAGGTGTTGAGTGAAAGGGTAGGGCCTCCGGATGATCTTTGATATAATATTTCGCTAAAATGGCCATGTCCAAAGCTGTGACATATTGATCCTCGGCGGGCATCCCATGAGCGTTTTTAAATTGAGAGTCCTTCAAGCCAAGGCGTTTGGCCTTCTCATTCATTTTCGCCACGAAGCTATCTTCCGACCCTGCTATATGTTCGGCCAATGCCACACAGGCATCGTTTCCTGACACAATGGCAATCCCCTTTAGCAGGTCCTCCACTTTCACCTTCTCTCCGATTTGGATGAACATCTTCGACCCCCCGATTCTCCACGCTTTTTTGCTTATGACGACTCGATCGTCCATCTTCAGATGCCCATCCCGAAGATTATCAAAAGCCAGATAAAGGGTAAGAATTTTAGAAAAACTTGCGGGTGCAATTTTCAATTGGGGGTTCTGCTCATAGAGAACCTGGTCTGAAAGGGCATCCATCAGTAATGCGGATTGAGCACGGATACGAAGATTTGGATTTGTTGTCTGTGAAAAAGCTGGATGGGAAAAAATGAAAAGAAGGACCATCAGAGAAAAGACTGTTCTTCTTCCTTTTATTAAAAAACGTATCATTCTTTCATCCTTTCTGATTTTTTATCTTATCCCGCTAAAATCGTCAGGCCTTCCTTTTTTGATTCTTTCGATCTGATCATGATAAGTTCGGATGATGTCTTTTCGGCTTAACATGGAAATAACTTTTCGTGAATCCTCACAACTCACCACAGGCAGTTCCCGAATCTCAGCCGCTGTCATTTTTTTTAATGCAGTATTGAGACCATCCTCCAGCGTCACAGTCAGGACTTCTTCTACGGCAATATCTTTGGCGATGACCAGTTTATGAAGTTCTTTTTCGAGCATCACCCTTCGAATATCGGTCAATGAAAGAATTCCCCTCAAATGACCATCGTTATCCACTACAGGAAAATTGTTTTGATTCGAATGAACGATCAATTGGAGGATCTCCTCAAATTGCATGCCCTCTGGAATATTCTCCACTCTCCTATTTGGAGGAAGAGCTTCTTTTAAAGAAAGATGATCTAAAATATCAACAGCGAAGTCACCGACATGTGCCGGGGAATCTATCCGGGTGGAAACCTGTTTCTCATAGAGTGAAGTCTCCCCCAATAGAAGATATGAAATGATGGAAACGATCATCATCGGGACGATCAGGCTATACCCACCCGTCATCTCAGCGACCATAATTAATGAGGCAATAGGAACTTTAGCAACCCCGGCGAAGAAACCTCCCATGCCAACCAAAACAAAACCACTTGGATTCAATAACAAATCAGGGAATAAGGTAGAACAAAGTCGTCCATAGAAACCACCCAACATGGACCAATAAAAAGAGAAGGAGCAAACACGCCCCCGCTTCCTCCAGAACTGATGGTAAAAGAAGTGGCAAAGATTTTGGCGAAAACAAGGACCAACATCATCCATAGGGTTAGATTTCCATCAATGGCTGATTGGATCCAATCGTACCCACCTCCCAATACCTGCGGCAAGAAGAAAGCCAGTCCTCCCAGCATGAGCCCCCCTAATGCAGGCTTGAATAACTTTGAAAAAGGGAGTCTGTTAAAGAAACGATCCCTTATGCCGTAAAAGAAATGGATGTATAAGAATCCGATGGCCGCACAGAAAATTCCAAAAACGCCATAGATGAGGAGTTCACTGGGAGCAATGACAGGAGATAATCTTGGAATATGGAAGATGGTCCCCCATCCATAATAAAGGGTAAAAACGGTATAGGCCACGATCGAAGAGAGGATGGACGGAATAATTCCTTCAAACTCGAATTCCGGTCTTCGGTAGAGTACTTCTGTAGCAAAAAGGGCAGCCCCCAGCGGGGCTTTAAAGATGGCGCCAATCCCCCCCGCTGCGCCTGCCAGTAATAGAATCCGGCGTTCCCGGTCATCCATCTTCAAAAGAGAACCAATGAAGGAGGCAAACCCAGAGCCAATCTGTGCGATGGGGCCCTCTTTTCCTGCAGAGCCTCCTGACCCTATGGTGATGGCTGAAGCAATTGTTTTAATAATGGGGACTCTTTTTCGAACCATCCCTTTTTTCCGGTGAAAACTTTCAATCATTGCATCCGTTCCATGCCCCTCTGCTTCAGGTGCAAAATGGAATACGAGGACTCCTGAGAGGAGCCCTCCTAATGCAGGGATCCATAGGATCATCCATCGACTGAGAGGAATCCCCAAGAGGGAAAGTTCCTGGAGTTCTCTTGCAAGGATGAGTGCCACCAGGTCCTTCATAAAGAATTGGGTTCCGATTTGAAGGAGAAAGTTAAAAAGAATGGCTCCAAAACCTGAGACCACCCCAACGAGAGATCCCAGGAAGATCCAACGCCAAATCCATTTCATTCGAATCGGCGAAAAGGATTGAAGAAATTTTTTTACCATAGATGACATCCCATTATTACTCTATTGACAATTGTAAAAAACCAGTTATTAATTCATTCACATATGAAGAAGTCCCCAATTTTCTTATTACGCCTCATTATCAATTTGTTTCTTATCGGTCTATTCCATTCTCCTTCGTGGGCTGGAGAGGGTGCCTACGTTTATCGTCTCCCAGTTCGATTTTATGGGGTAGATATTCAGGCGATGACCCTCATCGGTTCCCCTCACACCTATATCGTTCAAAAAGAGGATACCTTACTTGATATTGCTCGAAATTTCGATCTCGGTTTTTCCGAAATTCAACTCCTTTACAAAGACCTTGATCCCTGGGTTCCTCCTGAGGGAATGGAATTAACCATCCCGACTTTCTGGATTTTGCCTGAAGGGAAATGGAATGGAATACTAATCAACATCCCCGAGATGAGGCTATATTTATTTCTTAAAAAGATCTCTATGGTGAAAACATTTCCAATTGGAATAGGAATCACCGAAAATTTTACCCCTGTTGGACGGTTCTATATCAAAGAGAAAAGAGTCTCTCCTACCTGGTATATCCCCCTCTCTCTTCGCGATAAATACGAAGGCGTAAAATCCATCCCTCCAGGGCCAGACAATCCCCTTGGTTCCCATTGGTTAGGCTTACCCATACGCGGTTATGGAATTCATGGCACCAATTTTCCATGGGCCGTTGGACGTCTGGTCACCCATGGTTGTATCAGACTTTACCCGGAAGATATTCTTCATCTTTACCCCATCATTCCTATTGGAACTCCTGTGAATATTATCTATGAACCTATTAAAATAGGATTTAAAAAGGGGCGCATCTTCATTGAAGTCCATGAGGACATTTATCATCGAATCCCTGATTTTTTCCAATTTACCTTTAATAAATTGGCGCAAAAAGGGATTGTCAATCTTGTCGAATTAGATAAAGTGAAGGAGGCTTTGGATCAGAGAAGTGGATTTCCTATGGATATCACATCCAATTTCGACCATGGAAAGTAAGGGCCATTTGATCAAGTCTCCTTCAATCCCTTTATTTTTTTAACTTTTTTTCGAACGCACCAACTGCCTTCTCACTAGCCGCCTCTGCTTTTTTAGAAAAATTTTCTGCAGATACGGCCGCTCTCTCTGCCCTTTGAGCTGCTGCCTCTGCCTTCTCGGCATACTCTTTTATTTTCTCCAAAACCATTTTTGCTTCTTTGTTCGCCTTTTCTGCTGCCGCTCTGCCCTCACGGATCTCCTTAACGGGATTGCAGCCCAAAAGAAAAAGTAGGAGAACGATAGCCAATACCCATCGACTCTTTTTTTTCATCTGAATCCTCCTCTTAAAAAACTTGTTCTTGGTTAAAAAAGAAAGTGACTTTCCACATTCGGGAACTCCATAATTTCAATTATTTTGGACTCCTTCATCGATGAGATTTCGTTTTCTGTTCCTTCGTTTTCTTCAACCGGATATCATCTTCCTCTGAGCAGGGTTTGGGGCCCACTTCATCAGTCCCTTCCCTGCAGGATTTAAAGAGTAGCTTATTTTCAGAAAACATTTGGATTCCTTAGAATCTTTTTCTCTTATTTGGACACAACGATGAAATGAGCTCTTCGGTTTTTACCCCATGCCTCTTCATGATGCCCTGGATCTAAAGGCCTCTCCTCTCCATAGCTGATGGTGGAGATGCGATCTGCAACGACACCGAGAGAGATGAGATATTGTTTTGTACTGTTTGCCCGTCTCTCCCCAAGAGCGAGATTGTACTCTATGGTTCCTCGCTCGTCACAGTGTCCCTCGATTTGGACCTTTATCTTTGGGTATTTCATCAACAAAGCTGCGGTTCCCTTGAGAACCTCTGCGTCCTCTGGGCGGATATTGTACTTATCAAAATCAAAGTGAATGTCTTTAAGCAGGGAGCTTTCAAAGACAACCCCTTCGATGCCAGGTTCTTTTTTTGCTACAAGACTCTTTTCCAATTCTTTTTTGGCTATTTCCTCTCTTGTTTTCACTTCCCTTTCCCTTGCCGCTCGCTCTGCTTCCACCTTTACGGCTTCTTCCTTCTTGACAGAGGGCTCTTCTTTGACGACCGTCTTTTTAGGACAACCCATGATGATGAGTCCGAGACAGCAGATAAGAATGATGATAAAAAAGCTTTTTTTACACATGGTAAACCTCCTTTTTAATGGATTCTCCTTATTTTTTGTTCAAATCGACTCGCGCAAGAGGACCTCAACTCATATTCTTGAAATAGATTTAATCATTATTATTTATCCTTGATCAAAAAAGAAAGTGGCCTTCACATTTTGGGCCTCCATAATTTTAACTAGCCTTTGGACCGAATCATAGATACGGTTGAGTTCCTCTTTTTTCAACTTCCTTAATCCGTAGATCATTCTCCCCTGCACTGGGTTTGGGGCCTTCTTAACCACCCTCTTTCCTTTGGGTGTCAAAACAACTTTTATCACCCTTCTGTCTTCAAGATTTCTATCCCTTAAAACATACCCTTTCTTCTCCAATCGATCGATCACCCCTGAGATCGTGCTGGGATGTAAATACATCTTTTGACTCAAGTTACCTAATGACAGGCTTCCATTTTGATGGATGGTTTTGAGAGTCCAAAGTTGGGGGCCGGTAATCCCAAATTCACCGGAGACCTCATGAGAGTAATCCTGAATGGTTTTAAAGATCCTACGAAGAGACTGCATGGTCTCTGTGATCGAGACATTTCGGGTGACCTGCTTAGACATTTCTCGTCCTTTTTGTAAACAATTTTGTGTACAAAATATTTATGTGTAAAATATATGAAACGCCCTCATATTTGTCAACCATAAAATTGAAACATTCCCTTCTAAGTAATTTTTCATCACGGAGACGTCATTCGCAAACCGTGAAAACCAAACCCCGGCCCGTTCGGTGACCGAGCCCTACGTGTTTAATACATTACCTGTAGGGTCCGCTTCCCAAGCGGACCGGTTGGGGTTTATTTTCTATGTAATTTAAAGGGGGCGTTGAAATAGAAAAGGCTAAAACCAGGGTGGAACTGAAAGTCTCCAGGCAAAATAAATAATGATGGACAGGCACCGAAGGCAAATATCAGGATTCTTGGAGTTTCCGGTAGAGGGTTTTCCGGTCAAGGCCCAGTATTTCGGCGGCTTTAGATTTATTTCCTCCCACTTTGAGTAAAACTCTTTTGACATACTCTTTCTCTAATTGATCGACAGTATATTTCTCCCTAAGTCCCTTTTCAATTAGACTCTCATCTTGCTCTTCAATCATTGTTATTGGTAAATCCTCTGGGAGTATTGTTTCATGCCGAGTTAAAGTGATTGCTCTTTGAATCACATTTTCCAGCTCCCTTACATTTCCTGGCCATGAGTAGTTCAAAAATATCTTTAGAGCCTCCTCTGAAACGCCCGAAATATTCTTATTCATCTCTCCATTAAATTTTTTGATGAAATGTTGAACCAGGAGTGGGATATCCTCCCTTCTATCACGAAGGGGAGGTAGTTCAATATCGATAACCTTCAATCGATAGTAAAGGTCCTCACGAAACCGACCTTGCTTGATCGAAGACTCGATATCACGGTTTGAAGTAGAGATGATTCTCACATCAATGGCATAGGAATTCGTAGTTCCAAGAGGCCGAACTTCTCTATCCTCGATCACTCGGAGCAATTTTGCCTGAAGAGTAAAGGGCATTTCTGTGATTTCGTCCAAAAAGAGCGTCCCTTCATTGGCTTCAAAAATTAGTCCCTTTTTATCTGATTTAGCATCAGTGAACGCGCCCTTTTTATAACCAAACAACTCACTTTCCAGAAGGGTCTCTGGAATGGCTGCGCAATTGACCGCGATGAATCGCCCTCCCTTTCTGATTCCATTATAATGAATGGCTTTTGCAACCAACTCTTTACCTGTCCCGCTTTCTCCTGTAATCAAAACATTGCTGGAGGTATCACTAATCCTTTCAATAAGATCGTAAATCTTCTGCATCGAGGGACTTTTACCAATAAGAGAGTGGAAGTAATATCGGGACTCAACCTCCTTTTTCAACCGTATAACCTCTTTCTTTAAGAGGCGATTTTCGAGCGCCTTTTTAACATTAATAATGAGCTCATCCATTTGAAAAGGTTTTGTGATGTAGTCATAAGCCCCCATCTTCATCGCCTTGATGGCCGATTCAATCGTCCCAAAGGCTGTGATGATGATGACCGGTGTCAGAGGGGCGACCTGTTTTGCTTCTTCAAGGAGATCAAGACCTTTCAGCCCTTTCATTTTTAAATCGGTAATGACGATATCGAACTCCTCTTTCTTGAGGATCTTTGAGGCCTCAAAACTGTCATGGATGGCCGTTACAGAGAAATCCTCTCCTTTGAGAACGTCGGAGAGCAATCCGCACATTTCCAGATCATCATCCACAACCAGAATTTTATGACCTCTATCCTCCATTCTTTACCTCTGGTTGAAATGTAGGAAGATAAATCTTAAACATGGAGCCTTTCCCTATTTCGCTTTCCACCTCAATCCATCCTTCATGGTCTTGAACGATACCCTGGCTGACCATTAAACCCAATCCTGTTCCTGTATCTTTAGTTGTGAAAAATGGATTGAAAATATTCTCCACTACTTCTTTCTCCATCCCTATTCCCGTATCTACCACACTCAACACCACATATTCTCGTTGACCATCTTCAATGCCTTCCTTTGAAATCCACCTTGAAGAAACAGATAGATGAAGAACCCCTCCCTCTGGCATCGACTGAATTGCATTGAGAATGAGGTTTAAAAAAACTTGTTGAAGTTGGTCTGGATCACCCATCACAGGAGGAAGATTGTCGCTTATTTCTCTCACCACCCTCACATCCTGTTTTTGAATCTGGTGGTCGAGAAAATCGAGAGTGGTCTGCAAAAGAGTCTTGATATTCAAACTCTTCTGTTCCGGTCTCTTCTTTCTAACAAATCCGAGAAGTTGTTGAATGATCTTTGTGATTCTTTCGGCCTGTTGGATGATGATATCTAAATCTTTTTGTTCTCCCTCTCTATCCTTTATCTTTCTTTTTATCAACTCAGCCCTTCCCCCAATGATGTTGAGAGGGGTGCCAATTTCATGGGCCAGCCCAGAGGCCAATTGACCAATTGTGGCCAATTTTTCGGATTGCCGGAGAGTCCTCTCCAGCTCTATTGTAGTTTCCGCTTCCTTAATAATCTGTTCTTGGGCTTTCCTCAAATCCACGGCCATTTGATTGAATGCCTGCGCTAACTCGGAGAGTTCATCCTTTCTACTTAAAACGAACTGAGTATCGAAATTTCCCTTGGCCAAGTTCTTGACTCCGCCCATCAGTTGAGAAATAGGTTCTGAAATCCATTTCCTGGTGCCAAAAAGAACGAATGCCACAGCCCCGCCAATGAGGATAAGGATGGTGATTAAAATGCTCCATTCTGCCCCACTAATGTCCTTTTCCATGAAAGAGGTATACTGGAGGACAGCGACTCCGCCAATGTTCTTCCCATTTCTATCTTTGAGAGGGAAGACATATGCAAACACAGGATCTTTTTTATATACCCTGAATTCTTCCTGTGGAAGGTCCTCTTTGATGGATTTCTTGATCAGCACTAAATATGGTTCAATTTCCTCTCCTAAAGAACGTGAACGGAAGGTGAGATTCTTTCCTTGGTGGTAGACAAAGACACCCAATGTCTTTTCATATTCCTCGAC
>Ga0214473_10009376_pt1 | contig 11571 bp, 18 predicted proteins | sample RVTome_7_FD_203509 | JGI IMG/M metagenome (GOLD analysis project Ga0214473, IMG submission 203509) | Soil microbial communities from uranium-contaminated site in the Upper Colorado River Basin, Wyoming, United States - RVT98D197 | ecosystem: Environmental > Terrestrial > Soil > Contaminated >...
TTATTTTATCAAGATCGGCTTCACTGATAGAAACAGTCTGCTTGTTTTTATCTGTGAACGTTCCCGTTCTTAATATCGGCATCCAGTTAAAATCTTTAGTCACGCATTTTTTCCTTTGTCATGCTGAACTCGTTTCAGCATCTCAGCTTTTTTATTTGCAATAAAAGTTTTAATCACGGGAAAATATTTGTTTGTAATTGGAACGCCTCTTAAACATTTTCCTACCCAGCTTTCCGATATTCCCAAACTTCTTGATATATCTTTATTCCTTAATCCAAGCAGCTGCATATCTGCTTTGATTGCATCGAATTGAAGGCGTGAGTTATCAATTACAACAGGGAAAAACCCGAGACTCAATAACAATATGACTAAGCTTTTAAGCATTTTAATTTATTTGTTGGTGTGAATATAGTTTTTAACACAAATGCGTTTCCATTGACAATGTCAAAAAGTTTCAAACCGCCAAAATTCTTTTTGACAATGTCAATTGAGATGAATTGGCATTGTCGGTTATCTTCAAGCACTTTAGAAAAAATTATTCGGAGAGTAAAATGCTGTTGGTGCTGACTGTTCTTTTACAACAAGTAACTGATCCTGCTATGAACCAGGATGGCTGGTTTCAGTACGGTCTTGCCGGTGTGCTTGCTTCCCTTATTTATCTTCTACTCAAATACATTAAGCAGAGAGATAAGCATGATTCGGATAGTGCTAAACAAAGATCAGAGATGTACCGTGAAGACAACCGTGCAAGAGACGATCGGTTTGCAGATGCATTAAAGAGTATTGATGTAAGTGGTCAGAGATTCATCAATGCAACTAATTCCAACATCGAAAAATTTGTTCAGCTTGTTAATAAAGTAATGGAACAGGGAAATTATCAGACACAGATATTAATTGAATTGAAAACTATCGTTTCAAAACTTCCGGGTGAATTCAGATCACTTAAAGAAGATATTAATGAGCACCTCGAAAAACTTTCAATGAATTACGATCTAACCAAAAAGGATGACCAATGACAGACAAAGAAAAAGCACAAAGCAAGTTTACTTACCTGAAGCGTCAGCTGTATAATCTCGGCGCTGAAGCTCAGGCTCTTGTTAATTCTATCCACGAAGAGACTGAAACTTTTTTATCTGATAAAGATTTTTCTACAATGGATTTTAAGAAAGTTGAAACGCTTGCAAAAGAACTTCAGCAGCTCCAGGTGAATTATAAAAATAAAGTTGATCAGTTCAACAAGCTCAAAGAAACTTTTAATCTCGAGTAAAGCCATGCAATCATACAATCATCCAATCATACAAACGTATGGAGGTTTCCATGGCTCATGATGCAGCACTTCGTGAAAAAGCTAAAGAGATGTTCGTCACCAACGGATTCAGTATGGATACAATCCAGACTATGATGCCGGAAGTTTCACGAAAAACTATTTACAACTGGCGCAAAGAAGATAACTGGGAAGAGCTGAGACGTGGAAGAGTTGACCGGACAAAAACCAGGCGTGAAAGAATTGAAGCTCTCATAGATCGTCTGCTCGATGAAGCTGATGTTGTTGTTGATGCAAAATTAATTTTTTCAATCGGCAAACTTGTAACCGCACTCAAGTCCACTACTACGTTTGAATTCTCTGAAGATAAGAAAGCCGACGAAGTTAAAAAGGAACAGGGAATATCAGACGATACCTGGGCTAAAATTGAAGAACGTTTAGGGCTATAACCCCGTGAAATAAATTTTATGAATAGGATGAAAAAAGAAAATACTTTTTTATTTAAAAAACCTGTGATGTCGGCAGGTTATTTCACAGGGTTAAAATGGGATTAAAACTAACGGATTTATATAATATTGAATCGGATGAATTTTTGGCAGTTGAACTACCCCTCAGGAAGGCATCTCAGACGCACAGAAACCGTGTAGAAAAAAAGTCTACATCGAAACTTGACCATAAGTTAGTCTCTGACAGGTTGAACACCTTAAAACTAAACCAGAACAGACTCGCAAAACTTGTCAATATTCCTCGTTGGGTAGTCAATCATTTTCTAAGAGGAAGGAAGCATAAAAAATCTAACCCAACAAAGCAATTGATTACCTGGTTAAATGAGAATGGTTTTGATGATTGTTCCTCCCAAAACAAAAATCATTACTGCACTTGCGTTCACTGTGGAAGCAGGCACAGAAGCAAACCATTATTGGCAGGTGAGTGATGCCGGCTAAATTAAAATTCCTTCCGTTCCAAAAAGAATTTATTAACGATCAGAACCAGTTTATCGTCTACGAGAAAAGCAGACGTATTGGTATTACTTACGCTTCCGCTTTCAAAGCTACACGCGACATTGCTAAACGAAATGTTAAAGGAAATAAAGTTTGGTTCAGCTCTGCTGACCTGACTGTATCTGAAGAGTTTATTGATTACATCCAGTTCTTTGCAAGATACGTTGGCGCAGCAGCAGAATATGTCGGCGAAATACTAGTCGATAAAGAAAGCGACATGACAGCTCGCTGCGTCAAGTTTAAAAAATACGGCGGTGAAATAAATGCAATTTCATCTAACCCCACAAATATTCGTGGAAAGACCGGAGATTTTTATGGTGATGAATTTGCTCATCATAAAGACCAGGAGAAAATGTTCACCGCTGCTAAGCCTCTTGCACTTCGTGGTGCACGAACAATTTTAATTTCAACTCACAACGGTGAAGAGTCATACTTCAACCAGCTCATCACTGAAATTAAAAAAGGTAACGAAGGCACGATGAAACGCTGGCACTCTTATAAAGTTACTATTGATGATGCCATTAAAGAAGGATTGGTTGATCAGATATTCGGACACAAAGCTACAAATGAAGAAATAAAAATCTGGCTGGAAGATGCTTTCTCCGGAATGACTCAGGAAGCTATCAATGAAGAATATTTTTGTATTCCACGTTCAGGTGGTGGAAATCATCTGCTGCCTTACGAGCTGATCAATGCAATTGAAAGAGATAATATTCTTAATGAATCTCTTGAAGATGTTAAAGGAGATCTCTTTGTTGGAATGGATATTGGAAGAAAAAATAATCCTTCCGTCATCTGGGTTGATGAAAAGCTTGGTGAGATGCTTTACTCCAGAAAAATTATTCCACTCAAAAATATTCCTTACAGGGACCAGAGAGCAATCCTTTATGAAATATTATCTCATAAAAATTTCAGACGATGCTGCATAGATGCAACCGGCATCGGTAACCAGTTTGCAGAAGAAGCTGTAAAAGATTTTGGTGCGCTCAGAGTTGAAGCAATTATGTTCACTTCAAAATCAAAAGAAGAGCTTGCTTCAAATATGTATGTGATGGTTGACAGCAAACGGACTCTTATTCCACGTGATAAAAAAATAAGAGAAGATTTTTATTCAGTAAGAGCTGTGGTTACAAAAGCAGGCAACGTTCGTTATGAAGCTGATGAGGAAAAAGATGGTGGTCACGCAGATTATTTCTGGGCTAAAGCTCTCTGCTTGTATGCAGCTAAAACAAACAGCGGTCCAGTGATTGTTACTTCGGCAGGTAAAAGAGAAATAAATAAAATTTTAGAAGGGTATGAATGATGGCTAAAGGAAAAATAAAACCAAAAAATTTTAATCAGAAAATCGTTAGTGATACTTTAACATCTGAAATTGCAACAAGAGAATTTGCTCTTGGTGCTTACCCGGGCTTCTTTAACTTCTTACCGGATCCTGACCCGATACTCAGGAGACTTGGTAAAGACCAGATTGTTTACAAAGATCTGCTTGCTGATGACCAGGTTGGTCCGTTAGCAATGCGTAGAAAAAATTTAACCAAGTCTCTTGAATGGAATGTCGAGCAGAATGATGCCGGTGATCCTGAAGTTGAATTGTGTGAGCTCGCACTTGAAACTCTCGAAGCAAACGGCTGTAAGATTAAAGATATTATATCTCAATCTCTGAATGCAGTTCTTTTCGGTTATACAGTTATAGAAATTAATTTCAAATTCATCGAAGGTAAATGGCTGCCGGTTGGTGCATGGGAAAAACCTCGTGAGTGGTTTCACTTTGATTCTGAGAACAGACTTCGTTTCAGAACTGTGCACGATTACGAAGGTGAAATTATTATCGGCAAAGATGCTGATCCAACAAAATCAATAAAATTTATTCTCATCCAGAATGAACCGACGTATGAAAATCCTTACGGAGATAAAGCACTAAGCAGATGCTTCTGGCCCGTTACATTCAAACGTGGTGGAATGAAATTCTTTGCAACGTTTGTTGAGAAGTACGGAATGCCTCACATCTTCGGAAAGCTTCCACGAGGTGCAAAGCAGGAAGAGCACGAAGATCTGCTTGATAAACTTTCCAAGATGATTCAGGATGCAGTTGGTACCGGCCCGGATGATTCCTCTTTAGAAGTTCACCAGGTGGGAGATAAGTCATCTGCAGATATTTATGATATGTTTCTTGACCGCTGCGACAATGCAATCACTAAAGCAATCCTCTACAATGCACTTTCAACTGAAACCCAGGGAACAGGAACTTACGCATCATCAAAAACCGGTGCGGATGTTATTGAAAAAGATATTAGCGAATCCGATCGGGATTTTCCAACTGCATTCTTTAATGAATTATTTAAAAGAATAATTGATATAAATCTCGGCTCAGGTTTATATCCCACTTTCGGATTCGTACAGATTGAAGAAAGCAAAAAAGATTTTGCTGATCGTGACAAAACATTATCTGAAGCCTTCTCAGTATCCGGTCAAAAGATAAAACGCACAAAAGAATTTCTCATCAATCGCTACAACTATGAAGAAGATGAATTTGAATTAGTCGACACACCAGTTTCTGATCCCCTCCCCTTAATAAGGGGAGGGGCAGGGGTGGGGTTAAATGAACCTCCGCCTCAGCCTGATAACGAATTCTCCAGCTGGAGAAAGTTCTGGAACAAGCTGCTAAGGAAAGACATCGAATTAGCGGACCAGAAAAAGATGACTTACGAAATGCTGGCTGATGCTTTACCGGAAAAGCTTTTGCAATTCCAGGCTGAAGAAACTCTCAGACCGGTTATCGAGCTTGCAAAAAATTCTACCAGCTTCGACGAATTCAAAACTGGTCTTGCAGCACAGTTTCCGAAAATGGAAACACGGCAATTAGAAGATCTCGCAGCCAAAGTTTTTTTCATTGCAGATATTGAAGGAAGTTTTAACGCACAAGAATAGGAGTTAAAAATGATTTTATTTTTCTGGATCGTACTCGCATTTATTTCTGCTTATAGAGAAGTAGAAATTCTTATTAAGACCGGAAGCTGGTCACTTGAATGCACCTGGATTCTTTTCTGGGAAAATTTGTTCGGCATAAAAAATACTGACTCATTCCACTTTATGTGGGGATTGTGGTGGCTTCTTATCACAGCATTGTTGGTGATGGAAGGTCTGTGGTTTTATTTGTATGGAGAATTATTTATTCAGCTTCATCTTTTTATTATCGGAAGAGAATGGTACTGGGTTGCTCTCTCTGCTATCCTGAACATATTTATTTACTGGCAGCTTTATATGTGGGTAAGGAACGTTGCAATGCACATTGTGTTTATGCGTAAAAATTATAGAAGATGGAAATATATCAGTCCAGTTAATTTGAAATAAAAGATTATGATAAATAATTTCTATTACAAAATACCTTCACACATTTCAGCTCTTTATTTACTCACACTGAGTTATGCAATTGCAAAAGCAAAACAACTTAGTGAACAGGAAGAGAACGTTCAAAAGCAGTACCGCTTAAAACCATTCCGCTGCGGACACTGCAATCAAAGGTTAGTTGTAATGAGAACGGAAACAGGTTCTGTTTTGCCAGTTGAAGTTCCGGAAGATCACATTCCATATTTAATGAGTGAAAAGTTTGATTCTAAAAAACATACTTCTCATTTAAAGAAATGCATCAAGCTCAGACTTGAATGGCCGATGAAACAAAAAAGATTTTTATCACAATGCCGAACCTAACTAACGATCAAATAAAATATTTACTTACATTACCGCCTGAAGATATTGTAAGATGGTACGAATCGAAAGGATTCCGCTTCAGCTGGCGCTGGCAGGATACCTGGCAGTCAGCTCATACGCGTTCGTTCACGGTTGCAAAAGTTATGAAGCTCGATATACTTCAATCAATAAAAAAAGAAGTTGATAAAATATTTAAAGATGGAATTACATTCGAGCAATTCCAGAAAGAACTTGAACCAGAATTAAAACGTCTCGGCTGGTGGGGTAAAGTAAAAGCAAAAGATGTTCCTGGTTACGTTCCGCAGCCTGGAGTCGATCCTGAAAAAATTGTTCAGCTTGGATCTCCACGTAGATTAGAAACAATCTACCAGACAAATGCAAATGTTGCTTACAATGCAGGCAGATATAATTCCTATGTTCAGAATGCTGCCAGCAGACCGCTCTGGAAGTATCATCAGATAGACAGACCAACTTACAGAAAATCACACGCACCATTTAAAGATAAAGTCTTCCGCTGGGACGATCCTATCTGGAATATTATTATGCCTCCGAATGGTTGGAACTGCGGGTGTTACATTACAGCTCACACTGAAAGTGAAATAAGCGGGCAGGGAATTAAAATCTCCGACGGAAAAGATTTTATGAAGTATATCGAAAAAGGAATTCCGGAAGAGTGGCAATTCAATCCTGCAAAAGATTATTCAACCTGGCTTCCTGATTTAACTAAGTATGATAATGAATTCAAACAACAATTTTGACCCCACCCTATGTCCCTCCCCTTAGTAAGGGGAGGGAATTAAAGGGAGGGGTTGATGAAAGATTAAATGCCTGTTAACGACACATCAATAGCCCAGATAAATGCTGTTATAAAAGAGCTGAAGGATAAGTTCACTCCCAGCAAAACTTTGATGACAGCTATTGCCGGACACATGCACGCTTCAGTAATGAATCAATTCGAAACTGAAGGTGAGGGGAAGTGGCCGAAAAAAATGTTTCCGGGCAAACGACTTGTTGGGAAAGGAAATCTCATCAAATCGATTCAGCAAAGTGCTACTGAAAATGAATCCATTGTAAGTACTAACAGAATCGGTGCAACACTAATGCATTTCGGTGGAGAAGTTAAAGCAAAGAAAAAGCTTGGCTCGGTCAAAAGAAAAAAAGATGTCTGGGCTATGGAACAATACTTCTGGCATCAGTGGTATGCAAGCAATAAGAAGCAAAAGTTTTTTAAGATACTCGCACTGCACATGCAGACTCACAATTCTATCTATGTTGATGCAAGTCCGTTTATGGTTTTAACAGAAAATTATGTTAATAATATTGTAGAAATTATCAGGAAGCACGTGAGTTTTAATTAAATTGTGCTGGTCTACATAAAACACCCCTGCCTGTTTGGCTGTTCAATCCAAGGCGTTGAGAGCAGCGGAAAGAACAGCTTACGGCAGCAGGGGCGAAAAGATTCAATCAACATAAAGACTTATTGTGAAGCCCGCCTTTGTTTCTCTCCGTTTGAAAGTTACATTATCTATACTGCCGGCAATTGTAGATGTATATGAAAAAGTTGTATACTCGTAAAAAGGAGAAAGAGTAATTGCCTGATTCAGTGGAAATTTTATTAATAATAATATACCGTAGTTACCCGAATAATCTGCAACTTCTTCATCATCAACAGATTCTCCTCCACTGCTTATGTATGGTGATAAATGAAATGAAACTGCATCACCATCCGGGTTGGATTGAGCAAATAAGTTAATTGATAGAACTACAAGTGTTAATAGAATCGTTTTCATTTCTACCTCCTTTTTTGTTTTTTATTTAATGCAGAATATTGTTTAATAGATTCAGCAACTTTAAAAATATCTTTTGTCCGATCAAGCAAATGATATTTTTCCTTTTTTAACTCTTCAATCTCATCTTGCATTTTTTTTAGATGTTCATCCTGTGTTTCCCCGGTTAGCAGCCAATTTATATCACAACCTAATTCACGTAATTTAAGAAGGAATGGCATCCCTGGCGAATTGACTCCAGTAGTATATCTGTGCAATGTAATCGGTGGCATATCAAAAGCAATTGCAGCTTTGTTAATGTTCCCGTATTTCTGTTTCAACCAATCTTTTAATCTGTCTCTAAATTCCATCTTTTTTGCTATTTAACGAATAAGTAAAAAACCACTTGACATTTTATAACGAATCCGTTATGTTTGTTATAGTTTAATAACATCATAAAGAAATATATAAAAATGACTGGCAAAATAAATAACAAACTCATCAACCAATCCGAGATTGCTCGGCGTCTTGGTGTAAGCCAGGCTTATATAAATATGCTTCTTTCCGGCAAACGAACCAACCCGGCTATGATGAAAAAAATAAATCGAATTCTTAAAGATCATTTAAAGGCTGCGTAAATGTTGAACAAAGTGAAATCCCGCTTTGCGGGAAAATACTTCTTCTCATTCAGCATCAGAGATGTGCTACCCCTTATGAGATCAAACGTACTCATTCAATTATTAATAAACAAACTACAAACCGGAGGAAGAAATGATACTATTAATTAATAAGATATTAGCTCTTTTCGGGCTCAGGCTGCAAAAGCTGAACCTCGAAATTATGGATGGTCTTTTCCTTAACAACCCGGGCAGGCTGACTGATTATCTTGGTATCAACCCGAAAGCAGCAGAGTATGTAATGAAATATTTAAATGCTGACGTATTAGACGGTGAGATTAGGAGATATAACTACAAAGAATATTTCAAGATTGTAAAGGCTCACCTCATAAAAAATCATTTTGTGGAGGAATATATCGAAGACATCAAAACCATCTTTGATTATCTCGTGAATTATTACGAAGAATATTTCGAACAAGAAGATAGTAAACGCTTCGAGAAATTAATGACTTACTATAAATGCAACAACTTATCGTTTCCATATTAATATGAACAACAAACTCAATCCCTTTTTCAAGCGTTCAGCTTTTCTCATACTATTATTAATAGTAGCCTATTACGTCCGCAGAGATCTTCCGGCTGTCCTTGCTCATCCGGAGCTGCTTAGAGGTCTTGCAATATTCTTCCTGGTTGCTCTTTCCGGTTTGCTGCTTGCTTTAAGCCTGCAGGATCATAAAGAAAAAGAACTGGTAAAAAAGAAACTTGGTGAAGACACTTACAACTGGCTTGTCTCGGCGGAGTCTGCCTGTCCCGGCGAAGCTTCGCGTAGCCGGAAGACGAAGCCGGACAGGGGACAATAATGGAACAAATAATTCGTGAAGCTTACCGATTGTATTTTAAAGATGAAATTACTTTCATCCAGCTCGTCGGCATCATCAACAAAACTTATTACGGTTACGGACAGAAACATATCTTTCTTGTAACTCCAGCAACCAACCTGAAATTTTTAACTAACCTATACAAATCACTATTAAAGGAGATCAACGAATGAAACAAAAATTATTTCTTCTAATTTACTTTTTCATCTACTGGTTCGCTGGCTGCACCGATTGTCCTACTCAACCCGAACCAATCAGCAAGATGATTCTGGTTCAAACCATCACTCTGAATTTTTCTCAACCCTTCCGGGTTGAAAGCACAACTCTTATTGAAAATAATTACTACGAAATAAAATTCAGCGGTGAGTTTAACTATAAAATTGCCGACACTTCCTTCCTCTCTCAATCCGGCATTTACACAATGGGCTATGGTTATGGTCTCGTTAAACCCTGCTTCCATTCCACGTTCCCCGGCTCCACACCATTAATAATCTCATCCGCTTTTATTACAGAGCAGAATCTTCAAACAGGTTTTAATCCTGATGGAATTTATTTTTTCAAAGGTATCTGCACCCAAACTGAACAGATACAATTCAGTTTTCAAAATCCCTGGGAAGGGAAGCAGCTTCTAAACACCTCCGGCTTAATCACAGTTGAAATTTTTATGGAACAGAAATGACGGGGGAACAATTACCTCAACTAACCGAACATCAGCTTAAAGAAAAAGCAATCGCCTGCGATAAGGTATTGACAAGAAACTTGTTTGAAGTTTTTTTCGTATTAAAAGAGATGTATGATTACAAACTATACATCTATCTCGGCTACAATTCTATGGAAGAATACTGCCAGCAAAGATGGGATTTCGCCCGCAGAACTACTTTCAGTTATCTTCAGGTTGCAAAGAAATTCTTACCAATAGTTGCCGATAGCAACCGAGTGCATGATCATGCACTAATGAGTTTTAGCGTTGAAAAGCTAACTATTCTGGCAAGTCTGGACGCTTCTATCGTCTCGGAACTCATTTCTAAAGGGGAAATTAAACTGGGTTTAAAGACATACACAATTGAAGATTTTAAGCTAATGCCGGTTTCAGATTTGCGTGTTCTAATAAACGGTAAAACAGAACCGGCAGAGCAGAATGATGATACAGTTCCTTTCATAAAACTTTACAACCAGACGGAAAAATACTTTAACAAAATCGTCGGTGACGTATACAAATGCCCATCCATAGTAAAACCTGATGCAAATAAAATTGAAATACTGATTAAGCAGGCAGCTTTAATCTTCGATAAATACAAAGCACATCACGAAGCAATGAAAAAAATATGAAAATCACAGGCGACATAAATAAGGGAGCTATTGAAGTTGCTTCCGAGAGTTCACTGGTCCCTCAAACCGGGGCAATAATCAGCAGCGAACATCAGAAAGAGCTTAGCAGGAAACAATTGGAATTTGCCCTGGCTGCTTCCCAGCTTGTTATTAAGTTCATTGAATCATCAAATAGAGCGAAATATAAAAAGCAAAAAGTCTATGCACAGAAGAAATTTGTTGAAGCATATAACAACAAAGCCTTTCCGGACGTGTTTGAAATAATTGGTGAACGAGCAATTACAACATTCCGGAACTGGCAGTCAGCATATCTGAAAGCAAATAAAGATTACCGTGTGCTTGCACCAAACTATAAAATTAAAAAAGCCAGCAGCGTAACTCCGCAGGAATCTGAAGTGCTGGTCCGTCTGCTCTTGCATCCGGGCAAACCTCTCACAAGCGAAGTGATAAGACAGTCGGTTGGTTACTTCGAAGCAAAACGCTTCATGCACATCAAGAGCTATAATACTTACAAAAGATTTATTGAGGATTGGATTAAAGACAACTTTGCCGATTACATCTTCTATCGTGAAGGTGAAAAAGGTCTTGATGATAAAGTGCTTCCATATATCGAACGTGACTGGACAATGGTTGAAGTTGGTGACATAATTATTATGGATGGGCATGTAAACAACTATGAAATCATTAATCCATTCACCGGCAAACCGAAACGAATGGTTACAATGGGTGCAATTGACGGAAGAAGTCAATTCCTCTGCGGATATGAAATTGCAATTACTGAAAATGTTCTCTGCATTGCATCAGCTCTCCGGAGAGCAATACTTCAGCTTGGCAAAATTCCTAAAGTAGTTTACATAGATAACGGCAAAGCATTCGCAGCAAAATATTTTCACGGTAATGACCTTGGCAACCTTGAACCATTATTCTCAAGACTCGGCATCAAAACAATTTTTGCAAAAGCTTACCACGCACAGAGCAAACCGATAGAACCTTTCTGGGATTGGATGG
>Ga0214473_10009377_pt1 | contig 11571 bp, 9 predicted proteins | sample RVTome_7_FD_203509 | JGI IMG/M metagenome (GOLD analysis project Ga0214473, IMG submission 203509) | Soil microbial communities from uranium-contaminated site in the Upper Colorado River Basin, Wyoming, United States - RVT98D197 | ecosystem: Environmental > Terrestrial > Soil > Contaminated >...
CAAGCGCGCGCAGGCGATGGCCGAAATGGATCGCGGCGCCGCGCGCCGCGAGAAAACGGAGCGCGGGATCGACCAGCGCGCTCGACAATCCGTCGCGGGCGATGAGGGGCCGGCAGGCACGGCCGCCCTTGAGCAAGGTTTCACGGATGACCGCGGCGGCGAGATCGGCTGAGGCTTCGCGCGGTTCGGTATTGAGCGCGGCGAGCAGGAACGGCCGCCACAGCCTCTCATAGAGCGTCCCCGAGCAATTCATCACGGCACTGATCGGCTTGGCGGGAGATGCCATGAGCAATCTTGCGATGCCGAAATAATCGAGCGCGCGCGTGCCCGGCACGCGGCGAGCGGGCGAGAAAATCCACCACGGCAGACGGCCCGTGTTCGGCCTGAGATGCCAGCGTTCCTGGCTCGCGAGATCGACGAAGGGAATTTCCGCCGCCGCCGGCCCCACCAGCAAATGCTCGGCGCCGATGGTGCGGAGATAGTCGAGCGTCGCGTGATTGCCGGAGAGAACGAGATGATTGCCGTTGTCGATCATCATCCCGAGGGCGGGATCGTGATAGGAGCGGCAGCGCCCGCCGACTTGGCCCGCCGCCTCGTGGACGACGACCTTGGCGCCGGCTTTGCTCAGCCGGATCGCCGCGGCGAGGCCGGCGAGGCCGGCGCCGATCACATGGATGATGGGGTTCGGCATCAAATCACGGCGTGGCGCGCGAGAATCCACAGGAGCCGCGGACGGCCGAGACGGACGGGGCGGCGTGGAGCCGACCAGCCGCGCGCGACCAGTTGATCGAGCATCGACTTGTAGGCTTCCGCCATCACCCGCGGCGTCCGCACGGCGCGGCGCGGTGTGCGGTTCATGATGGCGTCGGCGGCGCGGAAATGTTCGCGCGCGTGCTCGACCAACGGGGCACAGGCCCGGCCGAGACCGGGATGAGACAAGGCTGCCGCCGGCTCGGTGGTGGTGATCCCCGCCGCGCGGAGCGCCTCGCGCGGCAGATAGAGCCGGCCGATCGCGGCGTCCTCATCGAGGTCGCGCAGGATATTGGTGAGCTGCAATGCCCGCCCCAAATGATGTGCAAGATCAATGCCTTGCGCCGTTTCCAGGCCGAAGGCACGGACGCACAGGCGGCCGACCGCACTCGCCACCCGGTCGCAATAGAGATCGAGCGTCTTCAGGTCGGGCGCGCGGATGTCGGCGCGCACGTCCATCTCCATGCCGTCGATGATGGCGTGGAAATCCTTCCGTTGCAGATTGAAGGTCTTGGTCGGAGCCGCCAGCGCGCCGAGCCGCGGCGGCGGATGGCCGGCATGGAGCAGATCGATGTCGGCGCGCCAGCGCGCGAGCTCCGCCAGGCGCTCGGGCCGCGGGCCGCCGTCGTCGGCGATGTCATCGACCGCGCGGCAGAAGGAATAGATTTCGAACACCGCGTCGCGCTGGGCGCGCGGCAGGATGCGCATGGCGGCGTAGAACGAGCTGCCGGATGCGCGGCGCGCAGCGCTCACCGGAACGGGTTCGGCGACGGCCACGCGCGCCTCACGCATCCAACGCCGTGCGGCCGGCGGGAGCCGCCCGCCGCGCCAGGCGCCGGGATAGGCCTTCGATCATTCCGAGCACGCTCGTTCCGGCGAAACCCGCCTTGTTCAAATGAACACGCTCGCTCAAGGGATCGCGCTCCATCAGCATTGCGGTGAGAGTCCGCGCCAGGCGCTGGATCGCGGCGACCTCCAGACCGAGGCGGAGATCGGCGATTTGCGTCGAGAAGGATTCGGATTGGCGCAGCAAGATGGACGTGCGCTCGGCGAGATCACGGATGCACCGGAGCAAGGCCGGGGATGCTTTCGCGCCGCCAAGCTCTTCCACTTTGGCGCCGTGGCGCTCGAAAGCATCGAGCGGAATATAGACGCGGTCGAGGCGACGATAGTCCTCGCCGCAATCCTGCAGATGATTGATCACCTGCAATGCCGCGCACAAGGCATCGTTCGCCGGCCAGGTCGTCCGGCTCTCGCCATGGACGTCGAGCACGAAGCGGCCGACCGGCATCGCCGAAAATGTGCAATAGCCGATGAGATCGTCCCAGTCCTGGTAACGGCGCTTGGTGACGTCCATGCGGAAGGCCGTGAGCAAATCCTGGGCGTGCTTGGGCGCAAGGCCGCGCTCGGCCAAAGCCACGCGCAGCCGTTCAGCCTCGCGGCTATCCTTTCCCTTGCCGAGCAAGGCGTCCTCGAGCTCTCCCAGCAGCGCAAGCTTGTCGCCCTCGGGCAGCGAGGGATGATCGGCGATGTCGTCGGCGGTGCGCACGAATTCGTAGAACGCCAGGATCGGGGCGCGGTGGCGCCGATGAATGAGATGGGAGGCGACCGGGAAATTCTCATCCCGGTGACCCTTGCCGGAGCGGAGATCGGCGGGCTTGGTCATCGCGTCCCCGACGCGTTCGCTTGCACGCGCCCCTTCCACAGCCCGCCCCGGCCGCGCTGATGCTGATAGGCGGAATTGAGGGTGAAAACCAAATAGAGGGCCGCGATCGCCGGCAGGGCCACGCCCCACAAGGGCGACAGGCGATAGAACCGCAGCATCGGCTGGAACGAGAGCGCCATCAGAGCCCAGGCGGCGGCTCCGAAGAGGCGCGTGAGATCGCCCCCGAACAAGGCGAGCACGGGCGGTGCCGCGAACACCAACGCCATGCCGGCGACGGTTCCGGCGAGCAGGAGCGGCGAATAGCCAAGCTGGTCATAGGCCGAGCGGGAGACCATGCGGCCGATGTCGCCCCAGCGCGGATAAGAACGCAGACTCTCTATGCGCTGGGTCAGGCCGAGCCAGATCGGGCCCACCGCCTTCAGACGTTTGCCCAAGGCGCAATCGTCGATGAGCGAGCCACGCACCGCCTCGACACCGCCGGCGGCGAGGAGCGCCTCGCGCCTGACCAGCATGCAGCCGCCCGCCGCCGCCGCGGTCCCGCTATCCCTCCGGTTCACCCAGGAGAACGGGTAGAGCATCTGGAAGAAATATACGAAGGCGGGAATGAGCGCGCGCTCCGGCCAATGCTCGCAGCGCAATTTCACCATCAGCGAAATCAGACCATAGCGGCCCGTTTCCGCCCGCACGACCAGCCGCCGCAAGGCGTCGTCCGCATAAGCGATGTCGGCATCGGTAAGGAGGAGATAGTCGGGCGGATGCGGCAGGTTGCCGGCGTGATCGATGCCTTGCTTCATTGCCCACAGCTTGCCGGTCCAGCCGGCGGGAAGCGCACGGCCGGAAAGAATGGTGAGCCGATCGTTGGCGGCAAGCTCGGCCGCGGTTCTGGCCGCAACCTCGGCGGTGCCGTCCCGGCTCTGGTCGTCGATGAGGATCACGCTGAACTCGCCCGGATAGTCCTGGCCGAGAAGCGAGCGCAGGCTATCGGCGATCACCGCGGCCTCGTCGCGCGCCGGCACCACCGCGACGACGCGCGGCCACGAACGGGACTCCGGCGCCGCCTCGCGGTCGTCGCGCTCACGAGCGAGCCAGAAAGCGCCGCGCGCCGCGATCAGATAGATCCAGACCGCCAAGGCGGCCGCTGCGATCGCGAGGCTCAAGGTCATCCGCGTCGTCCGCTCAAGCGCTCGCCTGCGCCTTGATGGCATGGCCGACGAGCGTTTTGCCGAGCGACCAGATCGCGCCCGGCACTTGATGGGCATCGGCGATCACCGCCTCGAACGCGCGTTCAATCCATTCGCAGTCGGACTCGGAGATGACGAGCGGCGGCAGCAGCTTGATGGTGTGAATGTCGTGGCCGGCGACCTGACTCAGAATCTTGTGCTCCTTAAAGAGCGGAATGATGATGAGCTGGCAGAACAGGCTCTTGTTCACCGCCTCGAGCGCGCTCCATGAGGCCTTGAGTTTGAGCGAGCGCGGCGGGCCGAATTCAATCCCGATCATCAGGCCCTTTCCGCGTACCTCCTTTACCAATTCGAAGCGCTCGGCCATCCGCTCGAAGGCGGCAAGGAGGCGGGCGCCCATCCGCGCCGCGTTTTCGATCAGCCGTTCGGATTCGAGCACATCGAGCGCGGCGAGGCCCGCCGCCATGGCGAGATCGTTCTTGGCGAAGGTCGAGCCGTGCACCACCGCGCGATCCATGCGGTTGAACACCTTGTCGAAGATCCATTTGCGGGTGAGCACGGCGCCCACCGGCACATGGCCGCCGGAGAGCGATTTGGCGAGCAGCACCATGTCGGGCTCCACCCCCCAATGCTCGACCGCGAGGAAGCGGCCGGTGCGACCCATGCCGGTCTGGATTTCGTCGGCGACGAAGAGCGTTCCGTATTTGCGACAGAGCTCAGCGACGCCGCGCAGATAGCCGTCGTCGGGCATGTTCACGCCCTTGCCCTGGATCGGCTCGACCACGAAGGCCGCGATCTTGCGCCCCGAGAGCGCGCGCTCCAGGGCGGCGAGGTCGTTGAACGGGATCTCGATGCAATCGGGCAACAGCGGGCCGAAGCCGTCGCGAAAGATGTCGTCGCCGATGAGCGAGAGCGAGCCGCAGGAAAGACCGTGAAAGGCGTGACCGCAATAGACGATCCCGCTGCGGCCGGTGGCAGAGCGCGCGAACTTGAGCGCCGCCTCGACCGACTCGGTGCCGGAATTGGCGAAGAAGACCTTGTCGAGGAAGGGCACGTGCTTAAGCAGCCGCTCGGCGAGCGCGCCGGCCAGCACCGAGACGTCCATCTGAACGAGATTGGGAAGATCGCCGTCGAGGACGTTCTTCAACGCAGCGCGTACATACGGATGATTGCGGCCGATGGCGAAGACGCCCCAGCCGCTCAGGAGATCGAGATATTTGGCGCCTTCCCGGTCATAGAGATACTGGCCGCGGCCGCTCTTGAAGCCGACGTCGAAGCCGATCGCCTTCAGGACCCGCACCATCTGCTCGTTCAAATGGCGCGTGTGCAGGGCATAGCGCTCCCCTTCGCGCTCCGCGAACAGCGATGCGATATCGAGGCTCATACCGATCTCCCTGCCGGATTTTACGGCTGGTTTATGTTTCGTGAAATGGAATTAAACCCGCGCGCTTGCAATCGCAATGGCATCCACGATGATCGCGCGCCACCTCCAGGACGCAGACTTCGACCCATGGGCACGCCGCCAGACCGCCATCCTGCGGCCCTAATTGATCCGGGATATCGGCAGCGAGACAACGCCCAATCCCTTGTGAGCAGGCCTGAAACTGAGTAACGATACACCGTCCGCATCGCTCAATGCCATTCGCCGAAATGTTTTCTCAATGAACAAAATCTTTGACCCCATGAGAGCGGGCGAGATCGTCGCGCAAAGGAGCAGCGTGGAGATCGTCTCGCACGCCGAGCTCATGCGCTGCCCGCGCTGGGCAAGGGCGTTCCCGAACCAGCGCAAGGACCATCGCTATTACGACCTGGTCGAGGACACCATCCGCCAGGGGTTCGATTATCGTTATTTCTTGCTCCAGGACGAGCGCGGCGAGGTCGTCGCGGTCCAGCCGTTCTTCCTTCTCGACCAGGATCTCCTGGCCGGGACCGGTCGCTGGATCAGGGCGTCAGCCCACTTCATCCGCCGGCTGTGGCCGCGCTTCATGCAAATGCGCACGCTGATGGTGGGCTGCGCGGCGGGCGAAGGCCATCTCGACGGCGAAGATGAATTGTCGCGCCAGGCGAACGCGCAGCTTCTCGCCTCCGTCATCCTGCGACAGGCCCGCGATCTGAAGGCCAAGCTGATCGTGCTCAAGGAGTTCCCCGCGCAATATCGGACAGCGCTGGAGTGCTTCTCGCAATGCGGATTCACCCGGGTGCCGAGCCTCCCCATGACCCGTCTCAACATCGGGTATACGAGCTTCGACGACTATCTGGACACGGCGCTCAGCAGCGGAACGCGGCAAACCATGCGCCGGAAATTCCGCAAGGCGGAGCGGGCGTCGGCGATCGAAATGAGCGTCATCGAGGACGTCACGCCGATCATCGACGAAATCTATCCGCTCTATCTCCATGTCTATGAGCGATCGAGCCTGCGCTTCGAGAAGCTGACCAAGGAGTATTTTTGCGGCTTAGGGCGCCGGATGCCCGACAAGGTCCGTTTCTTCGTTTGGCGCCAGAACGGAAAAATCATCGCCTTTAGCCTGTGCATGATCGAGGGCGATACGATCTATTCGGAATATCTCGGCCTCGATTACCGGGTCGCGTTCGATTTGCACCTCTATTATTACGCGTTCCGCGACGTCGTCACCTGGGCAATGGCCAACGGCTATCGCTGGATGCACAGCAGCGGGCTCAATTACGATCCCAAGCTGCACCTGCGCTCCGAGCTCGATCCGCTCGACCTCTATGTGCGGCACACGTCGGAGTTTCTCAACACGCCAATAAAGTGGATCCTCCCCCTGATCGAGCCCACGCGCTACGACAAAACGCTTCCGCAATTCCCCAATTACAATGAACTTTGGGGCCGCGCATGAGGTGCGTGAAGAAAGGAACCTCGGCGCCTCGATTCGAATTCACCCTCGGGATTGAATCAAGCAGGATAGCTGGATAGGGAGCCAAGCATGCGCAAGTCCGGTCTCGCCGTGATGATGGTGGTTTCGCTGGGCGGCCCCGCGCTCGCCGCCGACCCGACCGGGGATTGGCACGTGGCCGACAAAACGGCGGTGATTCAGATCGCCAGCTGCGGCGACGCGCTGTGCGGAACCATCGCCTCGACGCTGACCCCCGGCATCGACGAACACAATCCCGATCCGGCCAAGCGCAACCGTTCCATTGTCGGCGTGCAAATCCTGCTCGGCATGAAGCCGGACGACCAGGGGCGCTGGAAGGGCGAGATCTACAATCCCGAGAACGGCAGGACCTATCTCGGCTTCATCTCGCTCACCAGCGACCATGTGCTGAGAATCGACGGGTGCGTGCTCGGCGGCCTGCTCTGCGGCGGCGAGAACTGGACGCGCGCCCGCTGAGAGAGCGCGATCGGCGCTATCTCGTCTCGCGCGGCCGGCCCATGAGCACCGGCTGAAACAGCACCGCCGCCGCCAGGGTACAGGCGAGCGACAAGGCCAGTAATTTACCCATGCTGGACGTTCCCGGATGGCTCGATAGCCAGAGGCTGCCGAATGCGGTCGCCGTCGTCGCCGCGCTGAAAATCACCGCGCGCGTGAGGCTCGATTGCAAGAGATTGGTTTGGCCCGCCCGCCACGCCATGATGTAATAGATCTTGAAGGCGACGCCGACGCCCAGGAGCAGCGGCAACGCGATGATGTTCGCGAAATTGAGCTGAAGGCCGATCAGCACGCAAATCTCCAGCGTGACGACGCCGGCGAGAATGAGCGGCACCAGCGTCAACAGCACGTCCCCGAGCCGGCGCAACGTAATCCACAACAGGATGGTGATCGAGAACAGCGCCCAGAATCCCGCGTGGATGAAGGCGCGGACGATGGTGCGTCCCGATTCCTGAGTCGATATGGGCGAGCCGGTGGCGGTGGGCTCGATCGCCAGCACGGCGGTGGCGAATTCGCGCAAGACTTCGTTGTCGTTCGGGTCGCCCTTGGGCGCGACCTCGACGCGCGCGCGGCCGTCCGGCGTCATCCAGTCGTTGGTGAGGTCGGAGGGGAGCGTCCTGAGCGTCACGTTTTGCGGCTTGAGCGCGCTGCGCAAATCATCGAGCGCGATCTTGAGCGGAACGATCACCGCCGCCTCTGCCTGGGCGCGAACCGCCGGAGGCGCCGTTGCGAGCTGGGTGAGGAGGACGGAAAGCCGCCGCGCCGCATCGGCTCCCCTTCCTCTGGCCGTGCCGGCGTCCGTCTTCAGGCGATCGGCGGCGTCATTCAGCGCTTTGACATTGTCCTCGTCGCTCGGGGCGGAATTCAGCCGTCCCGGATTGATCGCCGGCCCGAGCGCCCGCTCGGCATTGCGAATGAGCGTGAGCTTCCTCGCCTGTTCGCCCGGCACGAAATTCTGCAGCGTCAGGGTGCGCTTGACTTGCGGAAGCTTCTCCATTCGATCGGCGATCCTGGTCGCGGCAGTGAGCGAAGGTGCCAGGATCTCGATCGAATTGGTGCTGGTGTCCGGGTCCCGCTTCAGATCGAGATAGGTCGCCACCGACTCGACCTTCGGGCTTCTGAGATTGAGCGGATTGAAGTCGAAGCGCAGCCAGAACAGCAGCGGCAATCCGACGATGGCGATGCCGCCGGTGAGCACGATGATCGCGATGCGGTGCCGTTCCATGAATCGATCGAGCGGCGCAAGCGCCTGGTAGCCGAGCGGGATCGGCTCGCCGGGCGGATTCATGAGCTTGAGGAGCGCCGGCAACAGCGTGATGCTGGCAACGAACGCGATGATCATGCCGACGCCGGCGATCTGTCCAAGCTCCGAAAGGCCGCGATAGTCGGTCGGCAGGAAGGAAAGAAACCCGGCGGCGGTGGCGGCGGCGGCAAGCGTCAGGGGGGCGCCCACCCTGGCGCCTGCGCTCTTCAACGCGTTGCGCAGATTATTGGTGCGATGTCGCTCGGCCCGGTAGCGCACGCTGAACTGGATTCCGAAATCGACGCCGAGGCCCACGAACAGGACGGCAAAGGCGACGGAGATCAGATTCAGCGCATTGACCATGTAGAGGCCGAGCGCCGCCGTCATGGCGAGACCCGCGATCAGGGTGAGAAAGACGGCGAGGATGATCCGTCCCGAGTTGAGCGCCAGCCACAAGATCAGCAGCACGATAGCAATGGTCACGGTATTGTTGAGGAGCGCACCCTCCTTCAGGGTGGCAAATTCCTCGTCGGCGATGGCGATCGGGCCGGTGAGCCGTATTCTGGCCTGGAAGTCTTCGCTGAGTTTCAGATCCACCGCCGCCTTTCGGATCGCCACCGTCGCCGCGCGGCCCGGCTCGAGGTCGCCGAAGTCGAGCACCGGCTGGATCTGGATGAAGTGGCGCAGCTCGCGCGTCTCCGCCGGTTTCCCCTTCAACAGCACGCGCCAGGAGAAGCTCGCCGGACGCCCGGCGATGATATCGGCGACCGTGTCGGCCGCCATGGTCAGCGGCCGGGTGAGATCGTCGAGCTTGAACTGGCCCGCCTGGACGCCCCTGAGGCCGAAGGTGAGCGCATTGAGCGCGCCCCGGAGGCTCGCATCGCTCGCCAAGACGCCCAGGAGTTGCCGTGCTCCCGCCAATTGGCCGGTGGTTTTGGCTACCTCATCGGTCGAGAGATAGAGCAATGCATTGCGCTCGAAGAACTCGCCGCCGCCGAGCTGATGAACGGAATGAAACGACTCCTTGCGATCGGCCAATCGCCGCGCCATGGCGCCGGTCGCCGCCTTGGCGAGTTCCGGCGTCGGCGCATCCAGCACGATCAGCATGTAGGCCCCGCGGTGGGGAAAGGCCTTGTCAAAGGCCAGCTCGCGCTGGCGCCACGGCAAGTCCTTGGAGATCAGCTGGGTGATATCGGTGGAGATCGCGAAGTTGCGGGCGATATAGAGCGATGACACCGCCGTCAGCGCGACGGACAAGATGATCGCCATCCACGCAAAACGCGTGCACAACTCGACCGTTCGTTCAATAATTGATCTCAACATGCGGCGGTTTGGCGACGGTCCTGGTTGCGGCGGTCCGTGGGTTGGCGGGTTGTCGCGGGCGCATCCCGAACGACGGTGGGTCGAGCTAGGCCGAATTGGACTCCAAAAAAAGACCTCAATAAGGTCCTCAATGCCGACAGGGGGACTGTAGTTCCGATGGATTGGAATTCAGCTTCTAGCAAGCGTGTTATTTTGTTCAACCGGATAATCGTGAAGTTCATGAGATTCATGCCCGGTCTCACGGGTAACGGAGCGATTTCGTGTCGGGCATGAAGGATAGCGCCCTGTTTCCCGCGCGCCTGAACGCAGTCGCGGCCGAGATCGAAGCGTTGCTCGGGCGGCTGCTCGCGGCGGCGCCGGTCGAAGACGAGGTCGCCCGTCCGGGGCGGCTGCTCGAGGCCATGCGCTATGCGAGCCTTAACGGCGGCAAGCGGCTCAGGCCGTTCCTGGTGGTGGAGGCGGCGGCGCTCTTCGGGGTGGCGCGCGGGCGCGCGCTGATGGCGGGCGCGGCGATCGAGTGCGTGCATTGCTATTCGCTGGTGCACGACGATCTGCCGGCCATGGATAACGACGCGCTCCGGCGCGGACAGCCGACCGTGCACAAGGCCTTCGACGAGGCGACCGCAATTCTGGCGGGCGACAGTCTCCTCACCTTCGCCTTCGACATTCTGGCGCGGCCCGACACCCATCCCAATCCCGCCGTCCGGATCGGACTGGTCAATGCGCTCGCGCGCGCCGCCGGCTTGGGCGGCATGGCGGGCGGCCAGATGCTCGATCTCGCCGCCGAGGGCCGTTTCGCCGGCGGCCGGCCGGAGGCGCTCGGCGCAGACGAGATCACCACCTTGCAGGCGATGAAGACCGGCGCGCTGTTGCGCTTTTCCTGTGTCGCCGGCGCCATGCTGGGCGAAGCGGGCGCCGAGAAACTTGCAGCCCTCCATCGTTACGGCACCGCGCTGGGCCAGGCGTTCCAGATCGCCGACGATCTTCTCGATGTCGAGGGCGACGCCGTGACCCTCGGCAAGGCAGCCGGCAAGGACGCCGCCGCCGGCAAGGCGACGCTCGTCGGCGTGCTTGGTCCCGCGCAAGCGAGGATCAGGCTCGATCAGCTGGTCGCCGCGGCCGAGGCAGCACTTGCCCCATTCGGCAAAGAGGCCGCATGGCTCAAGGCCGCCGCCCACTTCGTCGCCGAACGGCGGGCGTGATCGAGCGGAGCGGCTGCCCGAATAGGAGAGCGATGACGACCGCAGGCAAGGATAAGACCGGACTGTGGATCGCGCGTTTCGCGCGCGGGCATCTTCGTCTGTGGATCTCGATCGCATTGGGTGCCGCGGTTTTTGCATTGACGCCGGCGAGCTGGCGCCCGGAGACGCGGCTCTTGATCGGCTGGGACATCGGCATCGTCTTCTATCTCAGCGTCGTCACGGTCATGATGGCGCGCGCGTCGGTCACCCACATCAAGTACCACGCCGACCTGCAGGACGAAGGCGCCTTCGCCATCCTGCTGTTGACGGTCGCCGCGGCGGTGGCGAGCCTCGGCGCCATCTTCGCGGAGCTCGCGGCGATCGATCGTTCGCAGCCGACTTATGGACTCTATGTCGCGCTCGCCATCGCCACGGTGATCCTGTCGTGGACGTTCACCCACACGATCTTCGCGCTGCATTACGCCTACGAATTCTATGGCACGGGGAAGCGCTCCCGGGGTCTCGACTTTCCCGGCGACAAGCGGCCGGATTACTGGGATTTCGTGTATTTCTCCTTCGTCATCGGCATGACGTTCCAGGTGTCGGATGTGGCGGTGAGACACAAGATAATCCGCCGCACGGTGGTGGCGCACGGCGCGCTGTCATTCCTGTTCAGCGCCACGATCCTGGCGCTCGCGGTCAACGTGGCGGCGTCTCTCGTGGGATCGAAATAACGAAGACCTCATTGTTCAAACAGCAAACAGCCAATGCTTCGCCGCCCGGTGACTCGGGGCGCGGGCGCCGCCCTTTCCCTTTTTTCCTTCCCTCGGCAATGCCG
>Ga0214473_10009378_pt1 | contig 11570 bp, 1 predicted proteins | sample RVTome_7_FD_203509 | JGI IMG/M metagenome (GOLD analysis project Ga0214473, IMG submission 203509) | Soil microbial communities from uranium-contaminated site in the Upper Colorado River Basin, Wyoming, United States - RVT98D197 | ecosystem: Environmental > Terrestrial > Soil > Contaminated >...
CTTCCAGTCACTTATGAATTTTTCATACGTCTCTTGTGTCGTGAACGGATAAGGAAGACCGTGATCCAATTGCCAGTTTGCCAGATCTGCCGTCCACTTATTTTCGTCACGGTCGAGAAACTGCAACAGGTCCACTAAATACGCCGCCGGGCTCAAGATGGAACGGCAATGCTCGCAGTCGCAGTAATCCATTGAGCCAAGCAGTTTTTCCAGGGTGGGGTATGCGACGACGTCGCCCGCATGAGCCGGGGCCGGATCCAGGTATTGTCCCGGGCTGTGTACCCCAACTCCCGCCGCATTGCTAGCGGTGAGGTAGGATAGCGCGACGTTCAGCACTGCGTTATGCACCTGCTGCGCTCTGTCGTGGATGAGAATAGCTCTGTTTTCGCCTCCCACTTTGTCCTTGTACGCACGGACGAATTTGTCTCGGTCGTAGCGGGTAACGGCGAGGGCGGAATCCAGTCGATCGTTCAGCAGGACGTTCATCGCGTCATCGTCAGGCGTGATCTGCAACACCCGATTAATGCGCGTGACCTCCCGCTTCACGTCCTCGTCGACTTTCAGCTTCTTGTCCGCCTCAAAACGCTCGATAGGTTGCGTTCCTATCTCGAAATCACTCTGAGGGTCGGTAAGAAACTGATGGACCCTGGACCTGAGGCTCTCGTCATCCATTTTCGTCAGAGGGGTCACTCCACGTTTCACCATCTCTGCAATCGATGCAGTCGGATAGCTCAGGCGTACCTGCGCGGCGAGGTAGTGGGCATAGTTCGTCCGGCTGGTTTCCTTGTCGCCGGGGATTTCATCCGGAATAGGGACATCCTCGGTCAGCAGTTGATTCCACAATTCCGCACGATGGTAGCCCATCTGCGCCAGTTTAACAGCGTTCGAAAGCCCATCGCCGCCTGCGACTTTATGTATTGCCTGCATTAATGGGGCATTGTTTATGGTAAGAAATCCCAGCTTGCCGTCTACTTTCAGCCGGTTTGTCGTTTCCTGCCCAAAAGAGCCCTCGACCGCTTTCCAAAATGTTTCCGTATCGCTTCGGTGGGTTGCATAGAGCTGAGCGAACGTTGCCTGCTGCGCATCATCGAGGCGCGAAACGGTCAGCATTTCTTTAAGGGACGATGCTCCGACAAGCGCCGGACCGGTTAACAATTTTTTCGCACTCAGTGTCTGAAACTGCCCGATGAGCTTCGGGATCTGGTCGACAGAGGCTTTGGCTATGACGCCCTGCTCCGCCGCTTGCTTCCACGCAGCCTCCAGGGTCTCGGCGTCAGTGTGATAGAGCGTCTCCTCGTTCGCCGGCAGCCCGGCGCGGAAGAGTGCATAGAAGAACGGTTGGGGAATCACTGGGGCGCCGGAGGCATCCGCGGTCCGGCTGCTGAACTTATCAGCCAAAGCGGCAAGCGCGACGGCGCGCGCATCCCATCCGGTCTTATTCGCCAGATAGGTGATGTCCTGCTGCTTGTCATCTTCCTTGAGGTCGCCGAGTTTACCCTTGAAATGCTGGGACAGGGCGCTTGTCAGCACTTCGTGTTCAGATTTCAGCTCAGACACTATAGTGTCATCCAATAAGACATTCAAAGTCTCCTGTTTGGAGGCGTTATAGCGAACATCCGAAGTACCGACAAGGGCCTCGCCTGCAAAAGCGCGCGCTTGCAGGTCAGGCTGCACTTTGCCGCGCGCACGAACGGCACTGTCAGAAAAGGTCGCCTGGTATGCGCCGCCTTCGTCGGTGGGAGCTTGAGCGAGTGGTGCGTCGTCGCCGACGCCCTTATCCACGATAACGACGCGCAAACCTGCAACGCCCGCGCTGACACGGCTCGTGACCTTGCCGTCAACCTGATAAGCAGGGGACGTCGGTTCTGGCGGCTGTTCAAGGACTCCCCATTCTTTAAGCAGCCCATTGAGCGCGTTGGCGGTGGGTTCATCTACCGCGCCTGACCCCGGAAGATGCCGTTCTTCCTGCAAGGTGCTCACCATCTTGCGCGTGGCGTCGCCATAGGTGTCAATCGCGCGCTCTTTCTTGAGCGCTCCCGATAAGTCCCGGCGCGCGACTGCGTTGTTGGCCAGCAGAGCGACTCGCTCCAGACAGATTTGCAGCGCATCCTGCAAGTCGGCTACAGCAAATCCTTGCATGCCTGGTTTCAACGGAGAGGTGATCTTGTTCATAACGGTTTCCTCCAGCTATACATATTGCGAGCGTTTTTTCTCATAAACTCTTTCTTTCCATTACACCTATCAAGCAGCTATTCGACGTCCTCATCGGGCGATTGCCTCGTCTGCCTTCTTTTTAGTCACCATAGTCAACTACGTCCCCAACTCGGTCAAAATTGCGTCCTTCGACATCATCCCTTTCTCAATAAACCCTGCTCTATTTCAAGCAACCACGCTGTATTCTGATAGTTATTTAACTATTTAAGGACGTCCCCAACTCTCCTCCCTCCGTCAGCGTGAAGGAACCCGGACCGGCGGTGCCGGAAGCTGGTCGGCTGACCTACGGACCAACCCGAGCACATCTTCTCCCGATTGGTAACCCGGTGCATCGGCGGCCGACATCGAAAAGAAGGCCTTGACGTCCTCGAACGACTGATTATTTGGGGTAGGTGGCAGAGTACCTTCGCCCGATACTCCGATACTCATGGGACCGACTTCAGCCTTGCCAGAAAAGCGTCCCAGAGCTCCTCGATTTATCAGCCTTGTAGCGGCTGTGGCGCGCCCATGCTGGGACGAAAGATCTGTGGAGTGGCCTTCGAGGGCTACTGTCACCGCATCAGCATGGTTTGGATTACCAGTTCCAGATGGTCCCCCTGGTGAGTAGGAGGCAGACTGGTGCACGTGGTGGCCACCTTGCGATTTGTATGTACCTTCAGAAACTGGAGGTTGCGAAGATAGTTGCTCAAATTCAGGACCACCAGACAGGGCTGCCCCGGGTCCTTGCCCAGCTATTTTCCCGCTTGGCATCACTTCTCCTGGTTTATACGAGCGTCTTAGAGAGGCAACCGTGTATTTTAGCTCTTGAGCTTGCTGCGCATACCCGAATCCAAGACCCAAGAGAGTTGGCCCGGCAGATGCCCCACGCTCCAACCTCTCGCCGAGATCAAGTTTTTGGTTCAAAATAGATGTTCCTGTAACCGCCTCGGTGGCATTGACGCCTGCCGTAAAGACGCTGGGCATGGACAGAACAGCTAGCCCAACCTGGACACCCCTAGGCAATAAGGCCAGAGCTGGCCCGACGATCTCCCCTCCAAAGACCCCTAGCGAGATATCCGTTGCAATTTGTGCAGCTCTTAGAGTCGCTTTTGAAAGCATGATGTGTTCAAAGGGTGCGGTTCCAGCTTGTGCCACCTTCTCTATGCGGGTAGAATCTGGCTGCTTAAGCATTGTTTCCCAACCTGTTTTGTTATGAATGGCTTCCGGATGTCTCCGCAGAAGTTCCTGGGCATAGTCCGTTGCGTCGCCTGGAGCATTGCCCGATGGATCCGTGAATCTCAGCGGATTATTACTACCATACATATATAGATTCGATCCGACCAGGGACCCCGCCGGATCACAACTCACCCACCTCCCCGTCCACGGTGCGTAATACCGCGCCCCGTGATAATACAATCCCGTCTCCTCATCCCGCTCCTTACCCGTATAGCGGTACCGTTTGAGAGGCACTTCGATATCTTTCCTTACGGCCTGATACGAAGTGCTGCCATAGGGATAGAACTCCTCATACGAGATTACGTTTCCGCCATCGTCGAGCTCCAAGCCGGCCGAGCTAAGGTGGTTGCTAAACTGATAACGGATCAGCGGAATTGGTGTAACAACAGTCGCGCTATCGTTAATCGTCTTCGTCTCAACAAGAGCGATCCGCTGCATGTCATCCGTGATGTGCAGCGTTTCACGTTCCAGCTTTGGCTTTGTTACGTCACCGTTGTATTCCCGATAGATTTCGAAACTGCCAAGGTAGATACGCTCTTCGGTCAGGCCTGGTGTTTTCTCCCACACCTTGCGCATACGCTGGCCCGAAACATCGTACACATAGTAGGCTTTTCCACCGCCACCCAGGTTCACTGTTTGCAGTTGGTCTTTGAAGTCCCACGTCATTTGCATGGAGTTGATGCCGGTCATACAACCATGGACATCACTGCCCTGCGCATCAGCGTACCCGTATGTCTCAGAGAAGTTGATCCCGTTGCCAACCTGTGTGCGCGTCAGCCGGTTGTTCTTCTTGCCTGCTTCCAACAAACTTTGTTCATCATAAGTGTAGGCGCGGGTCCAACTGCCATTCTGCGCTGAATGTCGAACGTTTTTGATGTTGCCGATCTCGTCGTAATCGTAGGTCTCTGTGTAGTTACGAACGGCTTCGGGATCGTTGGGGCTGGCGTGCAGCCCAAAGAAAGGATAATCCCGATAGTTGTCATTCGGCGGGTTGAGATCGAAAGCGGTCTGACCGATATGCTCTCTGCTATGAGCAAAGATGAGCCTGTAGATTGCGTCGTAGATATAGTCTGCGTTGGGATCGACATTTTCGTTGTTGTATCGAATCGTCGGTATTGCGTCATCATCGATATTCGTGATGTTTCCAACTGGATCGTAGGTGTAGTGAAGATCCTGAACCGTCGTAGGGTTGGCAAATAGGGAAGCCAACCCGTTGAGGCCGGCCGGCCGCGTCGTTAAAAGTCCAATCAGCCGGAACGTATCGGCGTCGTAGTCATAGGTCGTCGTCACGTTGTTTTTATATTCGATCTTGGTGCGCTGCCCCTTGGCATTGTAGTCAATGTTCTTCACCCCATGAGTAGAAGGGGGTGTAGTGCCTGGATCGAGCAAACCAGATGGGTCACTCGCTTGATTCAGCCATACATTGAGGCTTTCTAACAGATTGGCTTCGTTGTAGCCTGGGCAGATGGTGTTGACCGATACGGGTATAGTGGAGCCGGCGTGGTCGCTGTGAGGTGCCACGGTCTGGACGAAACGGTTTAGGGCATCATAGCGCGTGCTGCTAATAAATCTCTCCGCCTCCAACACCGGCTGTGGACTCGCGCTCCAATCTGGCGTACTCTTGTAATCTGAGACGAGTCGGCGCATACTGCGCAGAAGGTTGCCCTTGAAATCATAGCCGTCATGGGTCACGATACCGGCTCCATCAAAAACCTGATACACGCGCCCGCGATGATTCGCGGCGGCACCCTGACTCTCACCATAGATTGTTCGCTCCCCCAACCATTTGTTGCTCAACCTATCGCTCACTGACAGTTCGGTTGGACGGCGCAGAACGTCATAAGTCATGCGTCGTGTAAAGCCCCGGCTATCCCAGGCATAAATGGGTTTACCCATGACATCATTCAACATCCAGCGCTCACCCGCCTCCATGCTGGCCTGGTGGATACGGTTGCCCAGCATGTCGTAGTCGTAACGCATGACGACGCGTTGTTCGAGATTATTCTGCGGGTTGGTCCATTCGTCCCACACTTCGCGCTGGTTGCCTTCGATATCTAGATTTATCCGGGTCGGATATTTCCCTTCGCCCGTTTCGATTGTGCCATCAGCTTTTTTCCGCTCGAATTTGTTGTGGGCGACCGTTAGGAAAGTGCGTCCTAGCGTATCGAAGTAAGCAACGGTTGGTGTGTTAGCGTGCACAGCGGCTTTGGCTGCCGCGCTCTTTTCTTGAGTTCGACGCCTGGCATTGTCAGGAAGCGGCTTGCCACTAGGATCTGTGTCTGGCCACTGCTGTAACGCTTTTGCTGCATCCGTCCTCACGTCATACCAGGCAGGCAGGTATTCTTTGTGCGGCAAACGCCTGAAATATCCGCCCACATCCGGATCATCCTTGGGATCGAAAGGTGGGTTACCAGCGTTCTGAGGAGGATGCAACGTGTCATTCACATCCCAGGTCGTTTGCTGCCACGGATCGAACACCACCTTCTCGTAGGTGTGATTCGGGTGCAAGGTGGCGACGACGCGCTCGACCGGATCGTAGAACAGAACCGGACTTACACCGATCTGGGCATCATCATCGAAATGATGGGTATCGCTGAAAAATGGTTCATATTGCCGCACCGGTTTGCCCTTGTTATTGAAGATGGTCCAGCCGCTGCCCACCCAGCGCCGTTCAGCGTCATGATCAGTCATTTCGGGTATGCCATCCTTGACGATAATCCGGCCGGTAACAGGGTCCCGCCTGGGCACAGGCCCCTTTTCAGCCTGAATCTTCTTTTGTATCTCTCGTCCGAAGCCATCTGAGTATGAGAAGCTCACCTGAATCTTGAGCCCGTCCGAAGGTGGCGGGTCATAGAAATGAGTCTCTCTTGCCGATGTTGCAGCGAATGCCGGTTGACGGGATAATTTGAATCGTCCAAGATCGTAAATGATTCGCGTCGTAGCTTTTCCGAGAAGTGATGTGGCCTTGCCCTTCGGATCATCGAAGAAATCCGCAATTTCCTGCTCGGAAAGATCAGCCTTGAATTCATCCTGCAGCAGATCACCTTTATTCTCGCCGACCTTGCCCATCACTGCCGTGCCCGCAATCATGCCGAGCGCATCGTAGCGGGCTTCGGTACGGTTACCGTTGAGATCGGTGACCAGGGCGGGTTGCAGTACGCGGTAGTTGTGCTCGGCATGCACTTCGTTGCCCAGCGGGTCGCGTGTGTTGGTCACGAGCAGGTCATAAGGTGGCGCGCTCGGATCAATGGGACCGTCGAAGTCCACAACCGTGTTGTTGAAGAACGGATCACGATAGCGACGTGGCATGAAGAAATGCTTCCTGGCTTCGGCCAACTCCTTGGTAGCCTCAATCGCTGTTGGCTCGGTGTGTTGCGGATTTGGAATATCCGGCGAGTAGAACACGCGTCCCGATGGAATCCACCAGCGACCGTCGTTATCTAGTTCGATGTATTTCGCTTCATCGCGCAGGATGGTGCGTAGATCGGCGGCCGCAATCTTTGCGGCATACAGGTTGAGGAGGCCCGGTGTAAACGCCAGCTTGTAGCTCTCGCCAGGCAACGCCAGCGAGTTAAGCTTGTGCAACGGAAGCAGAGCCGTCAGATCGTTCTTGCGGTAGCGGGTGCGGACGTGCTCGATTGGGCGTCTCTGTTTCTTGGTGAGGTCAGCGTTCTCTTCGTAGGCGGCTTCAGCCGTCAGTTTGAGCAGCGCAAAGTCATCCTTGATCCATTCGTCGAAACTGAAACGCTTCGCGTCGTCGTCGGGCTTTAATCCGGTTAGTTCGTAGGTGACTGTTTCGCTCGGCAACGGCGTCCGGTAGTTGTCCCGTTCGTTGATCGGGTCATTGATCGCGTTGGTGAAATCGTTCTCAGTGTAGGTGATGAGTGTGGTGGTCTGCTTGTCTCGGTCAGCCTGCAAAACAAGGTCAGGATCGGCCTGCGGCCGCCCATAGCCGACGGCGACAGATTTCAGAACGTTGCCGAACCCATCCACCTCCAGCGCCAGTGCGTGGCTAATGCGTGGGTCGGCGGGGTTGCGTTCGTAGTGGTAGCTGATGGCCTCGCGCGCGTGGGTGAAGAATACGCCATGCTGGTTGTCTCCCCTTGCCTGTAAACGCTCGATGGTAAAGTTTTGCTCGGTGACCGTATAGGGGTGCTGACTCTTGTCGCTGCCATCATCGGCGTAAACCTCCTGACGCAGCATGGCCCCTTTGAGTGCGCGGCAGGCTTCACGCTCTTCCGCAACAGTCAGTCCTTTGGGCAATATCGTATCCGGCAGGAGTGTTTTCAGGAATGCCTTGAAATCAGCTTCATAATTTGGTTGATTCTCGCGGGGGGCGCCATAGTATTCGTGGACGAAGTGGAGGCTAATTGCTTCCTCTTCCAAATAGGCCCCGGTATGAAACCAGGTCTTCGTATGCGCTGGCGGCACAAAGGAGGCCTGATCGAGATTTGCCGCCTCGGATGAAGTTATGTCAGGCATGACAGTGCTGATCTCCTCCGTGTCCCACTGCTCCACCATGCCAAAACCGCGGAACTCTCGCTCCAGGCCATCGAAGTAGCCGTGGTGGTAGGTGTAGCGGGTGACGAAGCGATTGCGGCTGATGCGGTCGTAGGTTCCAACTCGCTCCACCACGTGCACCGGGAAGGGCAGCTTGGTGACCCAGGGCTTGCCTGCCAGCTTGTCCGCGAGGTAGAACTTTGTGGAAGGCGCATACTGAACCCGAGTCTCCGCGCCCAGGTTATTCTTCTGGAAAGTCAGCAGGTGCGGCTTCTGGCCGCCCATGAGATCGATGTACCGCATCGGTCTACGGGCGTCGCCGGGCAGTGGGGAAGACCAGACCAAACAAGCTGTCCCATTGCCGAGAAGGTCCGTTGCCATAACGGAAGAAAGGTCGTCAATCGCAGCAAAGGCATTCAGGTGCTCCGGGTCGCTCCAGCTATTGCCACATTCGTTGCGGTAGATGGCGACCCGGCTGTGGTTCAAGTAGATGATGTCTGTCGTGCCCGAGCCGTCGATATCCCCCAGACGGATGCGCTTCTGGTCGAACAGGTCCGGCCCGTCAAGCCATGGGGAATTGTCCATGGTCACTTTAGAGCCGAATTTTCCATATCCAAGATTCGGCCAGTAGCACACCTCCCCGTTGCGGATGCGAACGAGGTCGCTCAGGCCGTCGCCGCTTATGTCGGCAAGGTAGACGGACTGGGTGCCATCGGCGAAAACAAGTCTCGGTCCCTTCTCCTCATCCAATGCCTGGGAAACCCGCTCAGCCCTCTCGAATCCTTCTTCCGCCAGCGACGGGTACCAGGTAAAGACATTGTCTTCGGTGATGAGAACGTCGGCGTGGCCGTCGCCTGTGAGGTCAACAAATCTGAGGTTAGGATCATTCCAGGGAATATTCGGCAGTGAGACAAAGTTCCTGAACTGTTCCCAACCCTGGTCCTCGGTGCGCTCATAGAAGCCTGAGACCGGTCCGCTCAATTCCACGAGGTCAAGCCGACCGTCTCCTGCCAGATCCAAAAGCTGCTGACGCCCGCCGGTCAAGGCCGCCAATGAGGGCTTGAGTGCAACCGTTTCTAAGGGACCAAACTTCCCATCGCCGAGGTTGGGCTTGTAAAACCATGTGTCCGCCTGTTCAGTCAAAACCCCGGATAGGCCCTCTCCATCGAGGTCCACCCACTGATATCGACTGCCGTCTAACCCGTTAGGGAGATTTTCGAGGCTCTTAGCATCAATCTCCTGGATGTCTTCATTGATGACTGCTTTACTGTATTCAAATTCAAGCGGCGGAAGGGATTTTTTTAGATACTTTCCCTCTTCTTTGTCATGTCTATACCCTGACTGCGCCACGCTGGTGATAAATGAAGCAATCGGGCTTTGTTCGTATGTAAATTCAGTGGAGCGCACGAGGTAATCGTCAATTCCATCGAGTTCATTCGGAAAATGATGAAACATCAATGCACGATGGCAGAGCCTGTAAGTGCGCACCTCAAAGCCAGCCCTGTAGCTGGAGAAGGGATCCTGCCGAACACCCCACGTTTTCAGTTCCTTTGTGGAGGCTTCATCAATAAATAGTTGACCATCTGCATCCGGTGCAAGCTGTTTATAATGCTGTCCGGACACCTCTTTGTCTTTCTCTTCCGTGAGATAGTCAAAGACCACCTCGAACAGCCAATTCCCGTCATCCGGTACGGTCGGCCAGGGTTGATCTGCTAAAAGAGTTGGAAAATAAGGGGATCGATTACCGTATTTGATTCGCTTGAGGTATCTATTGGCCTTGCGAGTATCGGGCGTCCGGTTACTCTCGTGCGCTTGAGACCCATCCAATCCTTCTGAGTCTTCTTCCTTGTAATGGTAGGAAATGACATTGCCCTTATTATCGTAACTCTCACAAATCAGCCAACTAAAGATGTACGTCGAGTGCTCGGGGTCGGTATCGGCGATTCGGCTATTCTCGGTCTTTCCATACCAAGTAGTGATGTTATCTTTGGAAATAGACCGCCAAAAAGTATCTTTGAGGTCTGTCTGGTTGGTCCAGCGTTCGATGCGCGCGAACAGGCCCTCGATGCGGGGGCGGTATCTTTGAATCTGGTACTTTTTCGTATCTACCGTGCGCGACGGCAAATCCTCGCGTTCCCATTTTCCGTCTTTTTCCACCAGCACCGGCACCAAGTCCTCAGCGCCAGAGAGGATGAAAACATCGGATTCTTCGGCATCGCGATACTGGGGGAGGCCTTTGTCTGTCTTGCGGGTGATTTGAGGCAGCGAGAGATTCCAGCCGAAGCCGAAGGGACCGTTGCCGGCGCCGGAGTCGTAGGAGAGGGAGAGCTGCGGGCCGAATCCGGAACGGCCTGGGCTCGTAGCAATCGGCACGCTCATCGACCCAGTGCCGGTTACCGGGTTGGCGGCGAATTTCTCACCGATGCCGCGGATTGCCCCGCCACCCTTTGGCAGTGATATGGCAGGCGGAGAAGCAGGGCCTTTATCGGCGGCGGTAGCTTCCTTGTCAGTCTCTTTTCTTTGGTTGTTGGGCATCAAGGCTCCCCCCCCTCCATTGCTCAACAAACAATGGAGGGAACGAAGTCACTGTCAAATAAAAAAGCCGAACCTACCGAAGACTCATCCCCCGGAAGTCCGGCCGTGTTCTATTAAAGGACCCGCCCCTTTCCGCCCCCCTGGTGAAGAATTGCCTTGTCGAGAAACAAAATTGAAAAACCTCCAAGAAGGATTGAAACCTCTTGGAGGCTTAGATTGGCATCCTTTGGAATTTTCTCCCCATAACTATCTCCAAAAAGGTTAGGGGTTCGATTGATGGGTTGATTTGAAAACGATAATTGGAAACTATATTGAACCTATGGGATTTAAGTAGAATTGTCAACAAAGAAATTGTTGGAAGAATTGGATGTTTGTAAAGGTGGAAATTGTAAACATTACCTAACTAATTGATACTTTAACTAAATTGAATATAATACAAAACCAATAAAGATAATTTTCACAATACCCTACCATTGTTCTTAAGATTTGGAGTTGGCTGTTTTGACTGTCCGACCTGTGGCTTCGCTCTGCAGAATGTATGCCCAAATCTTCATAATAAAAAGGCCAGGTTTTTCCTGGCCTTGAATAGCTGGCTCCCCGAGCAGGATTCGAACCTGCGACCTAGTGGTTAATCCCGCCAAAGGCGGGACTCTGCCGGTTGATAGTGGCTAAATACCGTCCAATGCCCCTTACCTTAATCGACTTCTCCAACCGGGTGGCCTTACCCCGGTCCAAACATTCGCAGGACCAGATGAGTCTCCATGGACCTTCGAATCTTTTCGTTGTTTTTGATAGATGGTACGCGGAATCATTGTGCTGTTCAAGCCGTCTTTCCAAATTGCTCGTCTGCCCGCAATAATATCGACCTGTGGCTTCGCTCTGCAGAATGTATGCCCAAATCTTCATAATAAAAAGGCCAGGTTTTTCCTGGCCTTGAATAGCTGGCTCCCCGAGCAGGATTCGAACCTGCGACCTAGTGGTTAACAGCCACCCGCTCTGCCGGTTGAGCTATCGGGGAATCTCTTAGCCTATTTGGTTTTCAATTCTTCCCGAAATTTCCTACCAGCAACCTAGTGGTTAATCCCGCCAAAGGCGGGACTCTGCCG
>Ga0214473_10009379_pt1 | contig 11569 bp, 9 predicted proteins | sample RVTome_7_FD_203509 | JGI IMG/M metagenome (GOLD analysis project Ga0214473, IMG submission 203509) | Soil microbial communities from uranium-contaminated site in the Upper Colorado River Basin, Wyoming, United States - RVT98D197 | ecosystem: Environmental > Terrestrial > Soil > Contaminated >...
CGGAGGTGTTGGCTCGACGTGGCGCCGACGTGCTCCGTCCTGATGCCTTGACGTGAGACGTCATGAGTAATAGCCTTTGAGTCATGACGCCTGAACGGAGCGTCGCGTCGAGCGAAGCGCCGGGTGACCTCGAGGTCCTGCGCCGGTTCGTCAACACGGCCGATCTCGAGGCGGGCTCTGACCGGCTTTCGAGCCCGGCGGCCGCGGCCGCCTGGTTCACGGAGGTCGGATGGCCCGAGCGCGTCCCGACGCTGTCCGCAGGCGACCTCGCGGTGTTGCTCCGGCTGCGCGAGGCCTTCCGCGGGCTCGCCCTGGAGAACGCGGGGCACGACCCTCGCGGGGCTCCCGCTGACGTCCTGACCGAGGTGGCCGGCGACGCGCCGCTCCAGGTCGTCCTCGCCGGCGGTCGGAGCGGCCTGCGTCCCGCCGGCGTCGGCATGAACCGGGTCGTCGGCCGGCTGCTCGCGATCTTCCACGAGGCCTCGGTCGCCGGGACGTGGGCACGCCTGAAGGCGTGCGCGAACGACGACTGCCGCTGGCTGTACTTCGATCACTCACGGAACGGCTCGCGCCGGTGGTGCGCGAGCGAAGGCTGCGGCAACCTCATGGCCGCACGCGCCTACCGAGCCCGGCAGCGTGCGGTGCGCGCCGAGGGCCGCCGGTGAAGACGGCGGGTTCGCGACCGGGGGCCGAGGTTCCCCGACGTGGTGCGTTGCGCCACTCCGACTTCCGGCGGCTGTGGTTGGGGGAGTCGGTCTCGATGCTCGGCAGCGAGATGAGCGAGCTCGCGATCCCGCTGCTCGCCCTCCTCACGCTCGGCGCGACCGAGACCCAGCTCGGGATCCTCCGGGCCGCTCAGTTCCTCCCGTTCCTGGTCGCGACGCTCCTCGCCGGTGTCTGGGTCGATCGGGTCCGGCGGCGCCCGCTGCTCGTCCAGACGAACCTGTGGCGTGCCCTGCTCATCGGGATGATCCCGCTCGGCGCCTGGATGGGGTGGCTGCGGATGCCGCTCATGTACGTCCTGGTGTTCGCGGCGGGCGTCGGCACGGTCGTGTTCCAGCTCGCGTTCCAGGCGTACGTGCCGTCGCTCGTCGCGGGCGACGACCTCACCGACGCGAACGGCAAGCTGTCGGCCTCGGCCTCCGCTGCCGAGATCGGCGGCAAGAGCGTCGGCGGGACGCTGGTGGATCTGGTCGGAGCACCCGCGGCGGTGGCGGTCGACGCGCTCTCGTACGCGTTCTCCGCGTCCCGACTGATGCGCATCCGGACCGAGGAACCCCCGCCCGAGCGGCCCGGGGCCATCGGGTCGCTGCGCTCGGAGATCGGGGATGGGGTGCGGCTCGTGTTCGCCGATGCGCGGATCCGAGCGCTCATGGCCGAGGCGGCGACGTTCAACATGTTCAACGAGCTCTTCCTGACGGCCTTCCTCCTGTACACGGCACGGGTCCTGGGTTGGAGCGCGTTCACGATCGGGCTCCTGTTCTCGGCGGGGGCCGTCGGCGCACTCGTCGGGGGGCTGAGCGCGAACCGAGCGGCGCGTCGGCTGGGGCTCGGGCCGGCCCTTGTCACCTCGATGGCGATCGGGAACAGCGCGTCGCTCGTCCTGTTCCTGATCGCGGGGTCGGGCCGAGGCGCGCAGGCCGGGTTCGTCGCGGTGTTCGCGGTCGTGGGCTCGGGCACCGCGATGGCCAACGTGCACACGGTCACGATCCGTCAAACCGTCGTCCCCGGGCACCTGCTCGGCCGGATGCACGCCGCCTACCGGCTGCTGTCCTGGGGCAGCATCCCGATCGGCGCGTCGCTCGGCGGGATGCTCTCGGCGGCCTGGGACCCGCGAACGGCGATGCTCGTCGGCGCGGCGGGGATCCCACTCGCCACCCTCTGGGTCGCCCTGTCGCCGATCCGCCGCATGCGCCAGGTGCCGTCGGCGCCCGGTCCGGCCTAGACGACGGAGCGACTCGCGCCGCGCGACGGCGGGGGTGTACGGTCGATGTTCCGGTCGGGAGGAGGTAGCCATGCGCCGCACCGCTCTCGCCCTCGGTCTGGCCGTCACCGTCGCTCTCGCCCCCACCACGGCCGGGGCACACGGCACGGGGACGTTCGATGCGTGCCTGACCCGTGCGGACGTCTCGATCTGCGACGACACGTTCAGCTACCTGTACGGCGACACCGTGATCCTGAAGGGCACGGTCGCGCGCCGTCACGACGAGGCCGTCGTCCAACGCAAGGCGCCCGGCTCCGACGCGTGGGATCGCGTCGGCACGGTGAGCATCTCGGACGCCGGCAGGATGAAGTGGCGCTGGCACACGCGTCGTGCCGATGCGGTGCAGGACGCGCCGTACCTCCTTCGGTTCCGCGTCCCCGGACACGGCAAGAGCGACACCGTCGAGGCGTTCGTTCTGTTCGGCGAGTAGCACCCCGGGTGATCGCTGCCGATGGCGCACGGCGAGCCCGCCCCTGAGCCCGATCGCCGCCCACGGACGTCAACCGTGCCGGACGAGGGTGTCGAAGATGGTCCAGCCGGCCCCGGCGACCCAAGCCGCAACGGCCGCCGGCATCGAGAACCGGACCGCCCGGGGCCTCGCTGTCATCGCCGCTCCACCGGCGATCCCAACGACCACGATCGCCCACTTGACCCACAGCCAGCTCGTCGGCTCCGAGGTCGTCGGCGGGTGCATGCAGAGCACGAGCGTGTCGTCGAATCGCCCTCGAGCGCACGCGAACGCGGGGATCCGCGTCGCGACGAGCACGAGCCCGAGCGCGAAGAGCACGCCGAGCGCCCAGACGTATCGGGAGCTCCCGCCAGGCTCGATCTCCCTGCGCCCCAGGCTGCGCCAGATCCCGATGCCGCACGCGACTGCGAACATCGCCAGGAACATGAGGAGCCCGGCACCGGCGGCGCGCTCGACGCATGGACTCTCGGCGGCGCCGCATCGGCGCCACAGCTCGTCCCAGGAGGCGACGACCAACGCGCCCGCGGACCCGACGAGGACGAGCGAGATCGCTCGGCCGGCAAGCGCCCCCTCGGGACTGATGTCGTTCGGCGTGTCGGCTCGGATCCCGGAGCGCATCCCCGGCATCGTTGCAGGAGTCACGCGCGCCGGACAACCGACGCGACCGGATCGGGGAGGCAGATGGGGGATCGGATCGAACTCCATCGACCTCCAGGAACAACTCGGCCGTCGTCGTCGGATCGGGGCTCCCTGCCGATCCGGCCGCCCCCAGCAGCACACGTGCTGTCCTCCTAAACTCCCGTTCAGTGCTGGCATGCGAGAAGTGCGGCAGGGAGAACCCGGACGGGTTCCAGTTCTGTGGGTTCTGCGGTGCCTCGCTCGTCACCGAAGGAAGCAAGATCCGCAAGACCGTGACCGTGTTGTTCTCGGACGTCACGGGTTCCACGTCCCTCGGTGAACGCCTCGACTCGGAATCGCTGCGGAGCGTGATGTCCAGGTACTTCGATGTCGCGCGAACGGTGCTGGAGCGTCACGGTGGGACAGTCGAGAAGTTCATCGGCGACGCGGTCATGGCGGTGTTCGGGGTGCCCGAGGTGCACGAGGACGACGCCCTCCGCGCGGCCCGTGCAGCCGTCGAGCTCCGAGGTTCCGTGGCCGAGCTCAACGATGAGCTGGAGCGGAACTGGGGCGCTCGCCTCCAGATCAGGACCGGCGTCAACAGCGGCGACGTGGTGGCGGGCGACCCCGCTGCCGGGCAGGCGTTCGTCTCCGGCGATGCCGTGAACGTGGCGGCCCGGCTCGAACAGGCCGCGCAGCCGGGCGAGATCTTGATCGGCGCTCAGACCCTGGCGCTGGTACGTGACGCCGTCCGTGTGGATCCGGTCGAGCCGCTGGCGCTGAAGGGGAAGGCCGAGCCGGTTCCGGCGTTCCGCCTGGTCGAGGTCCTGCCCGGCGCGCCGGCTTTCGCCCGTCGCCTGGACTCGCCCATGTTGGGACGCGACGCCGAGCTCCGCGCGGTCGTGGACGCGTTCGAGCGCGCCGAGCGCGGACCCGGATGCGAGCTGGTCACAGTGCTCGGCGTGGCGGGAGTGGGCAAGTCTCGATTGATCCGCGAGCTGTCATCGCGCCTGGCCGATCGGGCGCGTATCCTAGAGGGCCACTGCCTGCCGTACGGGGACGGCATCACGTTCTGGCCGGTCGCGGAGATCGTGAAGCAAGCGGCCGGGATCGAAGAGACCGACCCGCCGAGCGAGGCCGGGGCGAAGATCGACGCGATGCTCTCCACGCGCGATCCGGAGCAAGCCTCCCTGATCGCGGACAGAGTCGGCGCCGCGATCGGGCTCGGCCAGGCAGAGGGGGCCATCCAGGAGACGTTCTGGGCGTGCCGCCGTCTGCTGGAGACGCTCGCCGACGAGCGGCCGCTGGTCGCCGTGATCGACGATATCCACTGGGCCGAGCCGACGCTCCTCGATCTGATCGAGTACGTCTCGGGCTTCAGCCGAGGCAAACCCTTGCTCCTCGTGTGCACAGCCCGGCCCGAGTTGCGCGAGGACCGTCCCGACTGGGGTCGGGCCGGTACGGTGGTCGCCCTGCAGCCCCTCGGGTCAACGGACAGCGAGCACCTCATCCAGAACCTCCTCGGGCACACGCGCCTCCCGGCCGAGGTCCAGGCGCGGGTCGTGGAGTCCGCCGAGGGAAACCCACTCTTCGTCGAGGAGATGCTGAGGATGCTCATCGACGATGGCCTCCTGCGCCGAGATGACGGTCATTGGGTCGCGACGGGCGACCTTTCCGGTGTTTCGGCACCGGGCACGATCCAGGCGCTCATCGCTGCGCGGCTGGATCGACTCGGGGAGGACGAGCGAGCGGTCATCCAGCGGGCCTCCGTCGTGGGGAAGGTCTTCTACTGGGGCGCCGTGACCGAGCTGTCCCCCGACGACGCTCGGGGCAAGGTGGGCGGGAGCCTCCAGACCCTCGTGCGCAAGGAGCTGATCCTGCCGGAGGCCTCTCCGTTCGCCGGCGAAGACGCCTTCCGTTTCAGTCACATCCTCGTCCACGACGCGGCGTACGCGTCCACGCCCAAGCGGACCCGTGCCGAGCTGCACGAAGGGTTCGCGTCGTGGCTCGAGCGCTTGTCCGGTCCACGACTCCCGGAGTTCGAGGAGATCCTCGGGTATCACCTCGAGCTCGCATACCGGTATCTCGCCGAGCTCGGCCCCGTGGACGAGCGCGGCCTGGCGGTGGCGTCGAGGGCCGCCACCCGGCTCGCCTCCGCGGGCCGGCGGGCGTTCGCGAGGGGCGACATGCCGGCGGCCGCAAGCCTCCTCTCCCGGGCGACGGACCTGCTTCCGGAGCGAGAGCCCGCGCGGGTGGAACTGCTCCCCGAGCTGGGTGCGGTGCTCACCGAGACCGGGGCCTGGCAGGAAGCCGAGGCGGTGCTCACGGAGGCGATCGAGGAGGCCCGCATCCTCGACGATCGCAGGTCCGAGGGGCTCGCCATCGTCAGGTCCCTCTGGCTTCACGAGCACAGCGGTCGGTTCGTATCGAACCAAGATGCGCTCCCGGAGCTCGAGCGTGCCATCGGGATGTTCGAGGAGCTCGGTGACGAGGGGGGCCTGGCCGATGGATGGATGCTCCTCGGTTCGATCGAGTTCTGGAACGGCAGGGCTGGCCGGGCGGTGGAGGCTGCCGATCGGGCCATCGAGTACGCTCGCCGGGCGAACGACCCCCGTCGGGAGTTCGAGGCGCTGAGGGCGCGGGCCGGCTGGGAGCTCTGGGGGCCCACGCCCGCCGGCGAGGCCGCGAGCACCTTCGAGGACCTCATGGAGCGGCCCGCCGCCGCCGACCCAAGGTCCCGCACGACGATCGCACGGAGCCGAGCGGTCATCGAAGCGATGCGCGGGAACTTCGACCTCGCGCGTGAGCTCGTGGAAGCGGCGAAGGCCTCGGCCAAGGAGTTCGGCCTCGAGGGGCACTACGCGGCCGGCCTGACCACCGGCGGATACGTCGCGATGCTCGAGGGCGAACCCGGCAGGGCGGAGCAGGAGCTGGCGGAAGCGGTCGGGATCTACCGCGCCATCGGCGACCTGGGGCATCTCTCCAGCTATGCGCCGGCGCTTGCCGACGCCCTCTCTGCGCAGGGACGCGATGACGAGGCCCTGCCCCTCACGGAGGAGGCCGAACGGGCGAGCATCGAGGGCGACATCGACGCGCAGGTGCACTGGCGCCGCGTGCGGGCGAAGATCCTCGCCCACCGTGGCGAGCTCGACGAGGCGGTGCGCCTCGCGACCGAGGCGGCGGACCTCGCTCGCCCCACCGACGACCTCGACAAGCGGGGCAGGGCGCTGATGGATCTGGCGGAGGTCCTGCGGCTCGCCGGTCGGTCGGAGGAGTCCGTCGCTGCCGCTCGCGAGGCGGTGGACGCGTTCGAACGCAAGGGCAACGTGGTGATGACGACGGCCGCCCGCCGTCTGCTCCGAGGGCCCGCCGCCTCCATGTAGGAACACTCGCGGAGGCGGACGGGAATCGAACCCGCCTGCGAGCTCTCGCCCGCACACCGGTTTTGAAGACCGGGGGGCCCACCAGGCGCCCGGACGCCTCCGCCCCGAGCATAGTCGGCACGGGCCAGAAGGCTTTGCGCGGATGCGCCGTTCTCTTCACCGGCCCTTAGCCAGCTCCCCCATAGCCTCGTCCACGTTGGGTCGGGAGAAGGAGGAGGACATGAAGGGACGGATCACGATGGCAGCGCTGTCGGCGCTCACGCTCGCGGTGCTCGTCGGGGCGCCCGCGGCGCAGGCGGGGAACAACGACGTGATCGAGCGCGGCGGATGTTCGGACAACAGCGACTGGAAGCTGAAGATCTCGCCAGAGGACAGCCGCCTCGAGGTCGAGTTCGAGGTCGACCAAAACGTGGTCGGTGACGACTGGCGTGTGCGGATCCTGCACGACGGCGAGGTCGTGTTCCGAGGCCTTCGCACCACGCGCGGCACGAGCGGCTCGTTCACCGTCCGCATCGTGGAGGACGACCTGGCCGGCACCGACCGCTTCGTGGGCAAGGCACGCAACGTTTCCACCGACGAGCTCTGCAGGGGCGCGGCGTCCTTCTGAACCACGCTTGCCTTCGCGTGTGGCTCGGGCTAGCTTGGCGCTAGTCCGAGCCACGCTAGCTTTCGGGAGGGCCCGCATGCACGCGTCGAAGGTGGAGGTGGTCGTCCTCGGCCTGCTGGCCGAGGAGCCGCTGTACGGGTACGACCTGCTCGAGCGGTTCCGCACGCGCAGCATGGGGTTCTGGGTCGAGGTCGGCAAGGCGTCCGTCTACCAGACGCTCCGCCGGCTCGAGGAGCACGGCCTCGCGAGCGGCCGACCGCAGGAGGGGACCGAGGGTCCCGACCGCCGCGTCTACCGGATCACCGCCGCCGGCCGAGCTCGCCTGCGCGCCGGCCTGCGCGAGCGGGTCGCCGACGCCCGCCCGTACGAGACCGACGCGGCACTCGCGCTCGGCTTCGTCCACCTCCTCCCGCTCGACGACGCCCGGCGTGCCGTCGGCGAGCGGGAGGAGGCTCTCTACGAATGGCGCTCCACGATCGCCGGTGAGCGCGAGCGCGCTGCCTCGGCACAGGGCGCCGCCGGCGCCGTGGCCCTCCGCATGCTCGACCTCCAGGACGCGCTGGCCGAGACCGAGCAGCGCTGGCTCCGGGCCTTCGGCGACGACCTCCCGAAGCTCCGAGCCTGAGTGCTCGGGCGCCGAACTCCCTGGTGAAAGGGCACATCCCGTCGGTGGGGTGACCTACCATGTTCCGAGTGATGGAGGCGGCCTTCTTCGACCTGGATAAGACGATCATCTCCACGTCGTCCTCGCTCGCGCTGTCCCGGCCGATGTACCGGGCGGGCATGGTCACGCGTGGCCAGCTGCTCCGCGGCGCCTACGCGCAGCTGGTCTACGCGCTCGTCGGCGCGGACGAGAAGAAGATGGACCGCCTGAAGGAGGGCATGCTCGCGCTGACGAAGGGGTGGGACCGCACCGAGGTCGAGCGCCTCGTCCACGACGTGATCGTCGACGTGATCGACCCGTACGTGTACCAGGAGGCCCTCGACCTGATGGCGCTGCACCGAGAGGAGCGCCGCCGGATCTACATCGTGAGCTCCTCGCCCGAGGAGGTCGTGCGGCCGCTCGCGCGGCACTTCGGCGTCTCGGGCGTGATCGCCACCCGAGCCCGGATCGAGCACGGACGCTACACGGGCGAGCTCGAGTTCTACTGCGCGGGCGAGGCGAAGGCCCAGGCGATCCGCGACCTCGCCGAGCGCGTGGGTCTCGACCTCGAGGGCTCGTACGCGTACTCGGACTCGATCAGCGACCTGCCGATGCTCGAGGCGGTCGGCCACCCCGTCGCGGTGAACCCCGACAAGGACCTCCGCAAGGAGGCGGAGGCCCGGGAGTGGGACATCCGCGACTTCCGTCGCCCGGTCCGGCTCCGCACGCGCATCGCACAGACCGCCACCCGACCGAAGTCGATCACCGCCGGTGTCGCCGCCGCCGCCGCGGCGGCCGGCATCCTCGCGTGGGTGATCGTGCGCTCGCGCCTGGCCCGCACCCCACAGGCCGCCTAGGGCCGTCCGTCCCGCCGGCGGCGGGCTCCGCCCGGTCGCGCCGTTCGAGACTCCGGAGTAGCATCGGGGTGCAGCCCATGGGCTGCCGTGAAGGGAGCAGAAACCCACGCGCGTCCTGCCGCGGGAGGCATGCTCCGGGCTCGATGGCTCAGCCTTCGATCCCGGGCAAAGTGCAGAGAGCGCATGTTCGCTGCTCCCTTCGCGCTTGTCCTGAGCCCGTCGTGGAGGCGGTGGGGCTCAGGTCCCGGCGGACGGGCGGTGGTACTCGAAGTGCATGCCGTCGGGGCGCACGAAGGTCCCGCCCCAGATGAACCCCCAGCGCTCGAAGACCTCGACCATGCGCGGATCCTGGTCCGGTGGCGCGCCGAAGGGGTTGCGCTCCACGTTGATATCGAGCGCGACGCCCCAGGTGTGGTGGCTGATCGCCTGCTCGGGGTCGCGGTTCGCGAACCGTCGCGCGTAGCAGCCGCTGAACGAGTCGACCGTGTCCTGCAGGCCGAGCTCGATGAGCTCCCGCACCGCGCCCCGGATCTGGGGGAACAGCGCGACGTTGCAGGTGACGTGTCCGAGCAGCGGCACGCGCTCGGTCGCGATGTGGGTCTCCTCCCACGCCGGGTCGATCTCGAGGTAGCCGGGACGGTCGGGGGCGGGGCGGGCGGCGAACTCACCGAAGAGCGCCTTCAGCTCGACGGGAGGAAGGACGGCGTCGCCCTGACGGAAGTACGGGGTCTCCCCGGGCGAGCGGACCTGGACCGGGGATCCGGGCGGTAGCGCCGAGCGCAGCAGCATCGCGAGCCGGCGCTCGGTCGGCTCGCCCTCGGGCTGCACGAGGGCGTAGCGGTCGTGCGTCACACCGAGCGTGCGGCCGCGATCGCGCGCGACGAGGAGCTCGTGCGCGCCGACCAGCTCGTCCGGCCAGACCGCCACGACCTCGACCGTCGCGTCGCCGAACTCGAGCACCGCACCGGGCCCGAGGCCGCGGAGCCGTGCGCTCGACTCGCCGAGGATGCCGAAGCCATTCGCCAGGTCGGCGAGGACCCCGCGCTCGGCGGGCGTGACGAACGGCTCGTACTCGACCGGGTGGACCGCGGCCACCTCGAGCGGGAACGCGAGGCCGGTGGGCGGGTCGTCGACGACCTCGCCGGCGCTCGAGAGCGACCGGGTGAGCCAGACGACGTCGCTCTTCACCACCACGGCGCGCCGGACGCCCTCGAGCGCGGCGAGGCGCGCTCGGAACCCGTTGGGCAGGCCGCCGGGCGTCCAGGCGAGGAAGGTCCCGGGCTCGGCGGGGGAGGTGACCGGCAGGGCGCCGCCGCCGGGGAACGCCGGGACCTGCAGCGCGGGATCGTCCGCCTGCAGCGCGAGCGTCGCGCCCGCGCCGCCGAGGAGGCCGACGAGGGAGCTCGCGACGACCGCGAGTGCCCGTCTCATGGCGTCGGTCCGGGCGAGACCGGCACGGGCGCGAGCGAGCCCGCGACCGTGAGCAGCGTCGAGAGGTCGAGCCCGGGCGCCTCGACCGAGACGTAGAGGCCGCCCTCGAGCCACTCCAGGCGTGCGGCCTCGGGCGTGTAGCGAGCCTCCAGACCCCGGAGCTCCACCGTCTCCTGCTCGGGTGCGGCGGCGGGCGGGAGCTCCTCGGCCGGCAGCAGGTGCAGGCGAATCGCACCGCCCCCGATGGCGACCTCCTCGTCCTGGAAGTAGACGGTGACCCCGACGTCCTCGCCGAAGCGAAGCAGCTCGACCGCCGCGAGCGCCGAGCCCCCGGGGAGCGTCTGCGGGAGCAGGAGCTCGAACGGCGCCGCGGCCTGTGCCAACTCGAGCGTGACACGCTCGACCGTGCCTTCGGGCGTCTCGCGCACGAGCCAGTCCTCGGGCAGAGCGATGCCGGTCACCGGGAGCGAGGAGGCCACGCGGAGCAGCGCGTCGCGCGACAGGTTCGTCTCCAGATACAGGTCGGTGTCGTCCGTGTGGATCGACAGGCGCCGGCCGTGGTCCTCGGTCGCCGGCTCGTAGTACGCGATGCCGCCGTCCAGCAGCGCGACCTCCTGCGCATGCGGGCCGACAGGACCGAGCAGCTCGTCGCCCTCCCACGAGCGCGACTCGCCGACCTTCAGCCACTGCATCCCGCGTGTGTACGCGAGCACCGTGTCACCGGCCTCTCCATCGGGCTCGGGCGGCAGGATCACCCGATACAGGGACAGGCCGTTGACCTCGGAGGGCGTGAGCGGGGTGTAGCCCGCCTCACGCTCGACGGCCTCGAGCGGAACGGCGGTCGTGCCCTGGTCGATGGAACCCTCGCTCTGCGGCACGGCGAAGGCGGAGGCTGGCGGCGGCGTCTCGTTCACCGCGAGGGCCTCGACCCTGAGCACGGCGAGGCGCGAGGGCTCCTCGGGCAGGCCGAAGCGCAGTTCCCACTGGTCGCGCTCGTGGCCGCCGGAGGGGTAGACCGACCACTTCAGCGGGAACCAGGAGGTGGCGTCGAGCCACAGCTCGACACGGTCGTTCGGGAAGAACGGGCGCCAGGTCCCGCCCAGGCGCAGGAACGGGAACAGCGGCGCGGCACGCTCGAACCGCATCTCGACGCGGAGCGCCTGGTGCCCGAGCACCGTCCCCGTGCCGAGCACCGTCACCCCCTCGTCGTCCGAGAGCGTCGTCACCGGCAGCACGAGGTCGGTCGGCACAGGCGCCGCCGAGGAGAACGGCGTGCGGTTCGTGATCAGCGTCTCGGCGGGGGGGCAGCCGATCGTCGGGCAGGGCGAGGGGCTCCGCGCGTACCACGTCGAGCCGTCGACCACCAGGCGCAGGTCGGTCGGCGTGAACGCGTCCGAGGGGTAGACGGTGTGGTCGGTCACGTCCAGGCGGAAGCGCTCGGGCGCGCGGAACCAGACCTCCATCGAGAGCTCCCGCAGCGGCACGTCGGGCGCGAGGTTGCGCTCGAGGATCTGGAACGACGCGCGGTAGGCCTCCAGGCGGGCGGCGGTCGCAGCCACGCCCTCGGTCACGTCGAC
>Ga0214473_10009380_pt1 | contig 11568 bp, 8 predicted proteins | sample RVTome_7_FD_203509 | JGI IMG/M metagenome (GOLD analysis project Ga0214473, IMG submission 203509) | Soil microbial communities from uranium-contaminated site in the Upper Colorado River Basin, Wyoming, United States - RVT98D197 | ecosystem: Environmental > Terrestrial > Soil > Contaminated >...
TTCGAAGCGTTCGCCTTCATGAACCCGGGCCTCAAGCGCAGCGAACGCACGCTGGTGCTGTTCGCGGTGCCCATGGCCTTCGTGCTGTTCGTGGCCGGGCTGGCCTTCACCTACTTCATTGTGCTGCCCGCCGCCCTGGACTTCCTGCTCAGCTTCATGGGCATCCCTACCATCCCGCGCCCCTCCAACTACATTCGCTTCGTCACCAACTTGATGCTGTGGATCGGGCTGGCCTTCGAATTCCCGCTGGTCATCTACGTGCTGGCCGGGCTGGGCTTCGTGCACGCCCGGACCCTGGTGCGCGGCTGGCGCTTCGCCATCGTGGGTATCGCCGTGTTGGCTGCGGCGGCCACCCCCACGGTGGATCCGGTGAACATGGCGCTGGTCATGGGGCCGATGATCGTGCTGTACTTCTTCAGCATCTTGCTGGCCGCACTAGCCCAGGCAGGCCGGCGCCGGCGCGAGGCCGGCTGAAATCTATGTTGCGAGAATCAGTGAGCGTAGGTCCCCATCAGTTCCGCCTGGGCCAGGATATGCCCCTGCATGGCGGCCTCCAGGTCGGCCGTGCTCGCCTGCGCTGCTAGGTCGAGGGTCCGGTCCAGCGCGTACAGCTTGAAGAAGTAGCGGTGGGTGCCGCTGGGCGGGCAGGGCCCACCGTATCCGGATCGACCCCAGCTGTTCTCCCCGTGGCGCCCGCCATCCGGCTGCTCATCGGCATCGGACACACCTTCCGGAAGGCCACGCGCCGCGGCGGGGATGTTGAACAGCACCCAGTGCACCCAGGTGCCGCGCGGCGCGTCCGGATCGTCCATGATCAGGGCGAAGCTACGGGTGCCCGTCGGAGGATCGGTCCACAGCAATTCGGGAGAGACATCCTCCCCGTCACAGGAGTGGCGCACGGGGATGCTCTCTCCGTGCTTGAACGCGCGGCTGTTCATTGCGAAGGGCATGGCCTGCTCTCCTTCCTCGGTCGTCGCGGTGGGCTGGGACAGCTCCGGTACCGCTGTGGGAGTGGCCTCATGGATGACCGCCGGATCCGGTATGACCGAAGGCGTGGGCATCGCAACCTGGGTCGGGGTGGGCTCGACGGATCGGGCCGCACAGCCCGGCAGAAGCAAGACAGTCAGGTACAGAAACGGTACGGCGTGTTGGAGCCGACTGGGCACTTGCATCACTCTTCTTTCGCTGGAAATGCGACCGTCCGGGCGCTTCCGAGCATATCATAGCGCTCGCTGCATGCTGCGTGGGGATCGCCGGCGGACCTCTCTACGGCGTGAGGCTCGCCAGCGTGCTTTGCAGCAGGATCCCGTTCGCCCAGTAGAGGGCCGTACGGCCATCGGGCAACACGTCGTAGGTGGCAGGGCCGGTGGCCCGCACCTGCTCGACAGAGGCGACCCGCACCTCGTCCACCGTGTCGCCGGCCAGGAGGTCCCCCAGCGAACGTCCGTCGGCTAGCGGATGCCCTGCGGAAGCCAGTATCTGGCGGCCGTCCTCGAGTCGCAGCCGCACCAAATCGAATCCTGCTGGCACAGGAACACTGCCGGTCCTCAGGACAAACGCTTCGGTTCGCGCTCCCCAAGCGTCCACAGTCCAGATCGGCATCCCCGGCCGCAGATCCTGAACGGCCACCTGCCCCTCCGGAGTATCGATCAGTGTCCCCGCGGCGAGGCAGATCGGGCAGGTGTTGAAGCTGCGCTCGCGCTGCTCTCCGTCGATACGGCCTCGATCGTCGATGCTCCCACGGACAGCCTCCCCCTCTGGCTCTCCCCCCGTGCGGATTTCGAAGCGGTACTCCGTCCCGGACGGCTCGAGCAGGATCGAACCCAGCAGCTTGTGCTCGCGATAGACCAGCAGCGTTTCTTCCTCTGAGAGAGGCGGCTCCAGGGCGAGCCTGCCGAGGATGGCCTGGATCTCCTCCGAGCCCGGCTCCACCTGAGCGAACCATTCCTTCGCCTTCTGTTGCTCGTCACCCCGCGAAACCGGGTAGTAGTCGGGATCACAGAAGAACGGCGGTCCGAATGCTTCGAGCAATGCATACTTGAGCTGCGTCACGCTCAGGGACTGACCCGGCGGGGTGGCCGTCTGGCCGACTCCCGTGGGGGTTGGACCACCCGGGGTCTCCAGGAGGGTGGTGAAACCGCAGGCCATCAGGCCGAGCCAGGTGCTGAGAATGCATACCGCGCATGGCCATCGAATCGGTGGGAGCATGGGTTCACACCTCCTTGTTCCACGCAGGCGGCGGCCGCCATCTGAGCGGCGAAACGAGGCGGACCAGGCGCCAGTTGCTATTGTGGCAGCTACCCCAAGGATGCAATTCGCCATCCGGAAGTTCCCACCCGACGTCCCCTTTGCCCCACCTTGTCCCCGTTGGTACAATCCAGTCGCACCGCACCGTCCGGCCTGAAGGAGCAACCATGCGGCCCGTCTACGCCCTCTCGGGCGGGGTCTCCAAGTTCGCCAAGGCCCGTCCCGACAAGACCTTTCCGGCCATCGTCAAAGAAGCCTACGACTACGCCATCCAGGATCTGGGGCTGGACTTCCCGGTCTTCACGGCCCTGGTGGACGGCTCGGTGGCCTCCTACTTCTCCGATCACTTCAGTCGCCAGCTCATGTCGGGCATCATGGCGCAGGACTATCTCGGCCTGTGCCCCAAGCCCAGCCATCGGGTCGAGGGTGGCGGGGCTACCGGGGGACTGTGCTTTCAGGAGGCCTGGAAAGCGGTGGCCTCCGGCCACATGGAGGTCTGCGTGGCCTACGGCTTTGAGACCATGAGCCACGTGGAAACCTGGAAGGGCAACGAGTTCATCGCCCTGGCCTCGGACGTATCCTGGGATTACCCGGTGGGGGGCTTCTACTCCGGCTACTACGCCATGATGGTCACCCGGCACATGAAGGAGTTCGGGACCTCGGTGGAGCAGATGGCGGCGGTGTCGGTCAAGAACCACCTCAACGCCTACTACAACCCCTACGCCCAGAAGCGTCACCGCTACACCATCGAGGACGTGCGCAGCTCGCCAATGGTGGCCTGGCCGCTCACCCGTTTGGATATCTGCGTCATGTCCGACGGGGCGGCGGCGACGGTGCTGGCATCTGAGGAAGGCCTGCGACGGCTGGAGGCGGCCGGGGCTCGGGTGACCCGCCCCCTGGTGCGGGTCAGCGGCATCGGGCGCGGCACCGATGCCATGCGGATGTCGGATCGGCCCCACCTCGACTACGACACGTTCATACGCGACTACGCCACCGAGCAGGAACGATCTTCCGACGACACCCAGGCCTACTATAAGAAACTCTGGGATCACGGCACACGCTATCCGGGGGTGCACTCCTTCCGGGCCGGGCGCACCGCCGGCAACATGGCCTACCGGCACGCCGGGGTGAGTGACCCCCTCCAGGAACTCGACTTCATCGAGCTGCACGACGCCTACACCTCCAGCGAACTTCAGACCTACGAGGATCTGGGCCTGTGCCGCTACGGCGAGGGGGGCCCCTTCGCCGTCTCCGGCAAGGCTTTCATGCCCGGGATCGACTACGGCCTGGATTTGAACCACACGCCGGTCTGTCCGGTGAATCCCTCCGGCGGACTGATCGCCTGCGGCCACCCGGTGGGTGCGACCGGACTGATGCAGGCGGTGTTTGCCATCTGGCAACTTCAGGGCACCATCGAGAAACACTTCGGAGACTCGACCTTGCAGATCCAGGAAGCCCGGCGCGGGGCCATCCACTCGCACGCTGGCACCGGGACCTACGTAACCGTCTCCATTCTGGACAGGGAGGCCTGAACATGGCCAAGTTGCCTCCGAGGCGCGAAGAGACCCTGGGCGGCTACATCGTCCACGGGATTCCATTCCCCAAAGAGACCGATCCCGAGGCGCTGGCCTTCCTCAAACAGATGGCGCCGTTGCAAATCGAACAAGAGTACAAGATCACCTACCTGCATTCCTACGGCCAGGACAGCCCCTGGTTCGCCGCAGCTACCAACAAGCGGCTGCTGGCCAGTCGTGATCCGGAAAACGGGTACACCTACGCCACCCCCCGTGGTCACGACATGTATTCAGGCCAGGAGACCGAGTGGATCGACATCACCGACCGGCCGGCCCGGATCCACGCTTTCACCGTCTGCCACTTCGGGTCGGAGGAGTTTCTGCCCGAAACCCCGTTCGTACTTGCGCTGGTGGAGTTCGAGGGGGTGAACACCCTGTTCCTCTCCCGGCTGCTGGGAGTGGATCCGACGCAGGCCACCCTGGACTGGATCGGCATGCCGATCGAACCTCGCTTCCTGCGCAACAGCAAGCTCAAGCCGACGGACGTGTACTTCGTCCCGGCAGAGGCGAATGCCGCGGCCGCTTCCGCCTGATCACCCCAACCTGCTCCGTGCGGCTCAGCGCCTTCGCCGCATCCTGCTGGCGTGGGCTGCTCTGTTTCTGGGGATTTCGGTGCTCACTGCGCTGGCCCAGACCGGAAGGTCCTCCGTCAGCTCGCTAGTCTGGCTGGCCGCGGCGGTTCTGCTCACCCTCTCTCCCCAGCCGGCGTATCTGGCGCTGGTGGCGGTACTGTGGGGATTCTCCCTGGTAAGCATCAGCCCGCAGATCAACCAGGCACTGGCCCTCGACCCGGTCGGCCTGCTGCTCAACCTGGAGTCCACCGAAGTCGTGGCACTTGCCCTGGTACGGGTTATCCTGCTGGTGATGGCCTGGAATCAGTTCCTGTTCTACCGAATGCTGTACGGGACCCAGGACTCCGCCGGGCTGGACCCGCGTCTGCCTCCCATCCCGACCATGATTCCTCTCAAGACGGACGCGTTGGCGGGCGCGGCACTGTGGCTGGGGGGCGCCGGCCTGTTGGGATTCCTGGCCGCCTTCCCGGCGGCGGAGGCCGGCCGGGCCGGATTGCCGCTCAGTCTGGGCGCGGGATTGGCCACCCTGGCCGCGGGGCTGGGCCTGGGAGCAGCCTTTTCGCCCACCACGCGGCGGCGCGTCGCCCTGGCTGCGGTGCTCCTGGGGACCCTGGCCTACTTGCTGATCCTGGCAGCCGTGCGAACGCTGATACCGACCGGCGCCGCGGCTTGAGCGCCAACGGGCAGGCCGCCACCGGTCCAGCCGTCAGACCGAGCCTGGGGCAGCCGCTGCACGAACACCGGGCGAAGGCCGGCCTGCGGCGCATGAATGGCTGGATGGCGGCGGTGGGCGTGCTGGGCGGTGGTCTGGCGTTGGCAATCGGCATCGGGCGCTGGGGTTTCGCCTACAGCAACTACGGCCCGGCCGTGGTCTGGCGCTGGTCGCTGCCTTGGTTGCTGGTGGGAGCCCCGCTCCTGCTGGTGGGCGTAGTCGGAACCATCTGGACCATCCGCTGGAGTGGGCTGCGGGTGATCGCGCACCAGCGCGGGCTCCGCATCCTGCGCGGCAGCCGCGAACTCGCCCTGCCCTGGGAGGATGTGCTGCACGTGTACACCTCGGGTGTCCGGTACGGAGTGCTGGGGGTGATATGGGGATCCCGAGCCGCGCTCCTCCTGGAGACCGGCGATCGGCGGCGGCTGCGCCTGAGCCAGGCCATCGAGGGCCTGGTCGAGGTGATCGAAACCGTCAAGCGCAACGTTTATCCCCGCCTGCTGGCGTCCTACACCCGCGAATACCGATCCGGCAAAGGGCTGCCGTTTGGGCCGATCAGATTGACCCCGCAAGGCGTGCAGAAGGGGAGGCGGTCGCTGGGCTGGGGCGATCTGGAAGCGGCGCGCATCCGCGACGGCCGGATCGAGATAAAGCCGAAGGCGGGGAAGAGGCTAGGCGCGATTCGGGCGTCGGCCGACTCCGTCCCCAACGTCGAAATCTGCCTTCAGCTCGTCCAGCACCTGATCACGCAGACCCAGGACTGAAGTGTTCACTCAGACCCCGCCCGCTCGGCGCAAGGCCTCCGGCTCGGATCGTCTGATCCGGTGCGTCGCCCTCTCCGGGCTCCTGAGCGCCATCGTGGCAGCCTGCCAGCCGGGGCTTCGGGCGGCGCCCGTAGGTCCGACCCCGCTGCCGCTTCCCGCAACCTCGCCTGCCCCTGCAACCCAGGTTACGTTCACCGTCAACACCCCTTCCGAGACCCCTGAGAGCGCCGAAGTGGCCCTGGTGCTGCTGGATGAGGTCACCGGCTTCGCATTCAACGCGCGCACGCTCCCCATGCGCCGCATGGGCACCGGGGCATGGAGCGCTACAGTCGTGCTGGCCTATGGGTCGCTGCAATACTATCGCTACGAGTTGAACGCTCCCCCCACCCCGGAGCGGGACGCGCACGGATCTCCCCTCCCGGCGCGGGTGGCGCTGATACGGCCCTCTCTGCAGGTCGAGGACGTCATTGCCAGTTGGGGCGACGCCCCCTCCCGAATCGCCGCCGGCAGCGTGTTTGGGCGTCTGAGCGATGGCAGTGGCGCTCCCCTGGCCGAGCAGATCGTCGTCCTGGGCGGCCGCTGGACTTTCACCGACGGTGAGGGCGCGTTTGACTTCCGGGGGATACCCGCCGGACTGCATCTGCTGACAGCCTTCAGCCCGGAGGGCACGTACCGCCCTGCCCAGCAAGGGGTGCGGGTGGCGGAGGGCGGACTGACGCCGGTGCAACTGTCGCTGGAGCGAACCCCGCTAGTGCAGGTGACGGTCGAAGTCGCCGTCCCCGCCGACACGGTTCCCGGCGGTGCGCTGCGGATCGCCGGCAATCTGCAGCAACTCGGGCAACGCTTTGCCGATCTGCCTGGTGGCGTCCGGGTGGCTTCGCAGGCCATGCCGGCCATGACCCGGGTGGACGACACCCACTACCTGTGGATCGGGCAGCTCCCGGTCGGGTTTCATCTACGCTACAAGTACACCTTGGGCGACGGCCTGTGGAATGCGGAGCGGACGCCGGAGGGTTTCTTCAACCTGCGTGAGGTGACGATTCCGGCGACTGAGCTGCAGCTGCGCGACACGGTTTCTTCCTGGAGGGGGCAGCACGGCAGCGTGCTGTTGCAGACCACTGCGCCGGAGAACACCCCGGCCGGCGACATTCTCAGCATCCAGTTGAATCCCGGCGCGGGTTTCGCTCCTCTCCCGATGCAGCGACTGGGTGATCGGGATTGGTTCTTCGTGCTGCACGGGCCGCTGGACCTGGCTGCCCCGCTCACCTACCGCTACTGCCGCAATCTGCGCTGCGGAACCGGCGACGATGCGGCGACGGCGCAAGCGGCGTCCCCGGGACGCCAGGTAGCGCTGGATGCACGAGGGACCAGTGTGCAAGACACCATCGAGGCTTGGGCTTGGTGGGCAGGGCCGGCGGCCGCCGAAGGGATCGCGGCGCCGGACATCCAGCCCAGGGCGGACCTGGAAGTGGGGGTCGAGCTCGCCCCGGACTTCCACCCCGACTGGCTTCCGGGACTGCGCCAGGCAATCCTCGATCTTCGGGGGGCTGGCGTCAACGCGGTCGTGCTGCGCCCGGGCTGGTCCGTGCAGCGTGCCGATCCACTGCCCGTTGTGGCCCTCGACGCCTCCCAGGCCCCCTTTGCCGGGGAACTGCTTGGCCTGATGGAGCTGGCCCGCGGGGCTGGTCTGGCCGTCAGTCTGCGGCCGACCCTGATCTATCCCACCGACGACGCCGCTGGTTGGTGGGCAGCGGCACCTCAGGGCGAGGAGTGGTGGAACGCCTGGTTTAGCGCCTACCGATCTTTCGCCCTGCGATTCGCCGATCTGGCGCGGCAGGGCGGCGCCGGTCGGCTGGTCCTGGGCGGACCCGAGGCAGCGCCCTTCCTGCCAGGGGGCCTGAAGGCAGACGGCCAGCCTGCCGCTCCGGATGACGCCGAGGGGCGCTGGCTAGGGCTGATTGCGGAGATCCGAGCCAGGTATTCCGGCCGACTGGCCATCGAACTGGAGGTCGGCCGGGATCTGCAGGTTTCTCCCCCGTTCCTGGGGGAGTTCGATGAGTTGATGCTTTACTGGCACGCGCCGCTGGGTGAGCGCCCCGACCTCAGCCTCACCGACATGCGCGGCCAGGCGGCACAGCTGCTGGATCTCTTGCTCGATCTCCCCGAATTGTCTTCGCTCCCGATCTTGCTCAGCGTGGGCTACCCTTCTCTCGATGGCGGGGCCGGCCCATGCGCCGCGCCGGTGGGGAGCGAATGCCAGGGTCCGTCGACTCGCGCCGCGCAGGGCCTCGTCTTGCCCGTCGACCTGCAGGAGCAGGCCTGGGCGGTCAATGCGATGCTGCTGGAGGCATATGCCAGGCCGCAGCTCCAGGGCTTCTACGCTCGCGGCTACGATCCATTGGTCGCTCTGCAGGACGACGGGATTTCGGTGTTCGGCAAACCGGCGGCGGAGGTGTTGTGGTATTGGTTTGCGCGGTTGAGCGGAACTGCGGGAGGCTAGCTCGCCGGAGGCACGCCCGCGGCCCGCGGACCTCGGGATCCTGAACCCATGCAGCCTCAGTTCAATTTTGGCGGAGAGGTGCTCTGGCGCCCAACCCAGGAGTACGTCGAGCGGGCCCATCTCACCCGCTTCATGCATTCGCATGGACTGAGCGACTTTGCCCAGCTGTGGCGGCGCTCGACCGAGGACGTGGCCTGGTTCACCCGGGCGGTGCTGGAGTTTCTGGATATCCAGTTCTACACTCCCTATTCAACCGTCGTTGACCTCTCCCGCGGGATCGCCTGGCCGGAGTGGTGCCTGGGCGGCTCGCTCAACATCGTGCACAACTGCCTGGACAAGCACCTGGGCACCCCGACCGAGACTCGCACAGCGCTGCTGTGGGAGGGCGAGGGCGGCGGTGCCCGCCGCCTGAGCTACGGAGAGCTGGCCCGGCTGGTCAACCAGGCCGCCAACGCGCTTCGGTCGCTGGGCCTGGGCAAAGGGGACGCCATCGGGCTGTACATGCCCATGGTGCCGGAGTTGGTGGTCGCCCTGCTGGCGGCGGCCAAGATCGGGGCGATCATCCTGCCGCTGTTTTCCGGCTACGGGCCCGGCGCGGTGGCCACTCGCCTGCGCGACTCGCAGGCCAGGGCGCTGGTCACCGCCGACGGCTTCCCCCGCCGCGGAACGATAGTTGCTATGAAGCCGGCTGCGGACCAGGCGGCGGAACAAGCCCCGGACCTGCAGCACATCGTCGTGTACCGGCACGCTGGCAATCCCGTCAAGATGCGGCCAGGAAGAGATCACTGGTGGCACGAGTTGGTGCCCCGGCAAGCCGAGTCGGCTGCGACCGAGCGCACGGCCGCCGAAGACGTGCTGATGGTCATCTACACCTCCGGCACGACCGGTGCGCCCAAGGGCGCGGTGCACACCCACTGCGGCTTCCCGGTGAAGGCGGCGCAGGACATGGCCTTCGGCACCGATGTCCATCCCGGCGATCGCATCTACTGGATGACCGACATGGGCTGGATGATGGGCCCCTGGCTGGTCTTCGGCACGCTGCTGTTGGGTGCCACCTTCGTCCTCTACGATGGGGCCCCGGACTATCCCGGCCCGGACCGGGTCTGGGCGATGGTCGAGCGGCTCCAGGTCACCACGCTGGGGTTGTCGCCGACCCTGGTGCGCGGCCTGGCGGCGCAGGGGCTGGATCCGGTCCGCGCCCACGATCTGGCCAGCCTGAGTTTCTTCGCCTCGACGGGCGAACCCTGGAATCCCGATCCCTGGAAGTGGTTGTTTGAGGGCGTTGGAGAGAGCCGCCGTCCGATCATCAACTACTCCGGCGGCACGGAGATCTCGGGAGGGATTCTCATGGGGAATCCGCTGCTGCCGCTGAAGGCCTGCGCCTTCTCCGGCCCCTGCCCGGGGATCGCCGCCGACGTCTTCGACGAACACGGTCGCTCGGTGCGGGGCCAGGTGGGCGAGTTGGTCATCAAGGCCCCTTGGATCGGGATGACTCGCGGCTTCTGGAAGGATCCGGAGCGCTACCAGCAGGCCTACTGGTCGCGCTGGCCGGGGGTGTGGGTTCACGGGGACTTCGCCGCGGTGGATGCCGACGGCCACTGGTATATCTTGGGCCGTTCCGACGACACCATAAAGGTCGCCGGGCGGCGGTTGGGTCCGGGGGAGGTGGAGTCGATCCTGGTCGAGCATGCTGCCGTGGTGGAGGCGGCGGCGGTGGGAATCCCTGACCAGGTCAAAGGCGAGCAATTGGTGACCTTCGTGGTATTGGTCCCCGGCCGCCGCGCCTCGGCGGCGCTGGCCCGCGAATTGAAAGCCAAGGTGGCAAGCTCGCTGGGTAAGCCCCTGGCGCCGGCAGAGGTGGTTTTCGTGCGGGATCTTCCCAAGACCCGCAATGCCAAGGTGATGCGGCGCATGATCCGGGCGGCGTATCTGGGCCAGGATCCCGGAGATGTTTCGGCCCTGGTCAATCCGGAGGTGCTGCAAGAGTTCGCCAGGAAGCACAGTCGATGAGTGTTGGACCGGGGATCACGGGTTATCACGACCCATTGAGGAGACCATGGACTTTGAACTGACCGACGAGCAGCGCATGTGGCAGCAGGCTGTGCACGACTTCTGCATGCAGGAGGTCCGGCCACAGGCGGCGGAGCTGGATGCCCGGGGAGAATTCAATGCCGCCGCGGTAGCCAAGATGGGGCCGCTGGGCCTGTTGGGGTTGAACATCCCGGAAGAGTATGGCGGCGCCGGCGTGGACGCCATCAGCGCGGCCATCGCCATCGAGGAGCTGGGCTGGGCCTGCGGCGGCACCGCGTTATCGGTGGCGGCCCACAATGGGCTGGGCTGCGCCCCCATCGCTCGCTTCGGGTCGGAGGCCCAGAAACGGCGCTGGCTGCCGAACCTGGCGGCCGGCAAGGGCGGCCTGGGTGCCCTGGCGCTGACGGAGCCCGGCGCCGGATCCGACCTGGTGGGCGGCGTGACCACCCATGCCCATCTGGAGGGAGACGAGTGGGTCATCCAGGGCAGCAAAGCCTGGATCACCAATCCCAGCGTGGCCTCGCTGGTCATTACGCTGTGCCGCACGGAGGAAGGAGGCGGATCGGCGTCGCTCAGCCTGATCGTCGTCCCCACCGACGCCAAGGGCCTGCATATCCACCCGCCGGAGAAGAAGATGGGCGTACGGGCCTCCCCCACCCATGCGCTTACTTACGAGCAGGTGCGGGTGCCCAAGGACTACTTGCTGGGCAAGCCGGGGGAGGGCATCCACCAGGCGCTGCTGACGTTGGACGGAGGCCGCATCAGCATCGGCGCCCTCTCGGTGGGCCTGGCTCAGGCCGCCCTGGAGGAAGCTATCCGCTACGCCCGGGAGCGGGAGAGCTTCGGAGTTCCCATCTCACAGCACCAGGCCATTCAGTGGATGATCGCCGACGCGGTCACTCAGATTGAAGCCTCCCGGCTGCTGGTGTACCGGGCGGCCTGGCTGCGCCAGCGGGGTGACGTCTTCACCCGGGAAGCCGCGGTCGCCAAGCTGCAGGCAACCGAAATGGCCGAGCGCGTCTGCCGAGACGCCATCCAGATCATGGGCAGCTACGGCTACAGCAGCGAATACCCGGTCGAGCGACTCTACCGGGACGCCCGGCTGATGACCATCGGCGAGGGCACCAGCGAAATCCAGCGCATGGTGATCGCCCGACGGACGCTGGGA
>Ga0214473_10009381_pt1 | contig 11568 bp, 9 predicted proteins | sample RVTome_7_FD_203509 | JGI IMG/M metagenome (GOLD analysis project Ga0214473, IMG submission 203509) | Soil microbial communities from uranium-contaminated site in the Upper Colorado River Basin, Wyoming, United States - RVT98D197 | ecosystem: Environmental > Terrestrial > Soil > Contaminated >...
TGGGGGTCGCCCGTCGTGGCGTTCAGCGGATCGGGGCCGCCGGTGAACTGGCCGTCGAAGTAGAACTCTCCGCTGGTCTGGTTGGCGGCGAACTCCTTCAGTCCGATCTTGCGGTAGGACGCGCCGAACTTGACCGTGTGGCGGCCCCACAGCTTGGACATCGAGGCGTTGGCGTCATAGGAGTAGTAGGTGCTGTCGATTGCGCCGCGGTCCCCGAACATCACGCCGTTGTAAGCCGTGCCGTACCCACCGATGCCGATGTACGGGAACTTCTTCTGGGGAACCTGGCTGACGTAGCTCGACGAGAAACCAAGCGTGCCGGGGTCGAAGTCGACCGGCCTGTCGTCGTCGGCGAAGCTCGTGTAGCCGAAGCGCACGTGCGCGACGGTCGTCGGGTTCGGAGTGATCGTGTTGTTCACCGCCAGGGCGTGAACCGTGCGGTAGAGCGCGCCGTCACCGGGGTCCGCGGGGTTCTCGCCGATATCCTTGCCATAGGAGCGCGGCCTCGGCTCGGTCGAGTCGTAGATCCCATACATCGCGGAGGATCGCACCTTCTCGTTCCACAGGTGATCGAGCTTGAACGTGCCGGTGACGGACTTGTCCACCAGCGAGGCGCTGAATGGCCCGTCGTTCGGCCAGAACGGCCGTATGCCGCGCGCCACCGGGCTGATCCGGTTGGCAGGGATCACGTTGCCGGGGAACGGGTCCCGGGTGTAGGAACCGTCCGGGTTCTGCCGCGTCGTCGCCGGGTCGTAGATGGTGACCCCGCTCTGGGAGAAGTCCCCGTCCAGCTCGCGCTGGCTGGGCGCCCTCACCACGGCGTCGTCGATCGTGTTGGTCTTGTAACCCTCGAACGACGCCCAGAAGAAGGTCTTGTTCTTGACGATCGGGCCGCCGACGGAGCCCCCGTAAAGGTAGAAGTACGTGTCGGACTTCTCGCAGGCCGAGGGGTCCTCATCGCACGCCTTCTGGGCGAAGAACGACCGGGCCCGAGCCTTGCTCGGTCGGTTTTGCCCCAGCAGGCTGCCGTGCCAGGTGTTCGCGCCCGATCGGCCCGTCATGTTGAAGACGCCGCCGCCGGTGCGCCCCATCTCTGCATCGTAAGTACTGACCTGGACCTTGACTTCCTCCACCGCCTCGATCGAGGGGATGATGGTGGCGCGGTTGCGCAGGTCCACGATCGAGACGCCGTCGAGCGTGTAGTTGTTGCCGCGCCGCGGCCCGCCCCCGAGCGAGAGCAGCGAGGAGTTGGTCTGGTCCTGTTGGCGTACGAACTGCGGGTCGCCGGTCGCCACGACGCCGGGGGTGGTGATCGCGAGGAAGAACGGGTTGCGGCCCGCCGTGGGCAGCGTCTCCAGCGTCGTCTTGTCCAGGGTGCTGCCGACCGAGGCGTTCGAGGTCTCGAGCAGCGGCGCCTGGCCCTGCACCTCGACCGCCTCCTGCAGCGTGCCGACCTCGAGCGAGAAGTCGAGTGTGATGAACTGCTGGGTGCCGATGCGGATCCCCTTGCTGTCGATGGTCTTGAAGCCTTGCATCGTGATCTTCAGCGTGTAGGTTCCGGGATCGACGTTGACGAACGCGTACTCACCCACGTGATTCGTCTGGGTGCTGCGGCTCGCGTTGGTCGCCTCGTTGGTCAGCGTCACAGTCACTCCGGGCACCACCCCACCCGCCTCGCGCACGGCTCCGCGCAGGCCCCCGTGGAACGTCTGGGCCAGCGCTGGTGTCGCGCCCGCCAGCAGTGCGAGGCCGCACAAGAGCCAGCGTCTCGAACCCGTCATAGGCACCTCCAAAAGAAACTCCCCCAATGCCCCCGCGTTTTCGGCCCGGCGCCCTCCCCGTCGCCCCCCGGGCCGTGGCACGACACGCACTGCTTCTCATAAACGCTCTTCTCGAGCTTTAACAGGTCGGGCGAGCTGGCTAGGGTTGCGTTCCGTGGGCCTGTCGGGCGCGGTGGCGCTGGTCCTCACGTGTGGCTGCGGTGGGCCCGGCGATGCCGGCGCCGCTCGGCCCGGGGCGCTCCCCGACTCCCTCACACCCCAGCAGACGCTCGTTCCCGTTCATGCGGGGCCTCCTCCTTCCGCTGCCCGCATGTGGGGCTCGATCGAGGTCTCGAAGAAGCTGATGGAACTCCCCGGCCACTTCGGCGCGATCCCCGAACTCCTCGGCGCGAGCCCTCTGGAGCCGAAGCACGGCTTCGCGAACGGCTCGATGCTCCCGGCGAATGGCCTCGAAGTCCGGGTCCACGAGCTTCTTTTACGCGCCCGCGGCGGGGGTTTCCATGACCGATGCGGGGGCGCGAACGTCGTGCTGGACAGGGCCCAGCGGGGGGCGTATGACATTCGTCATGGACGTTCCGGAGCGCCCAGGGCGACGCTCTTGCGTGAGCTTCGAGGGGGCGACAGAACGTGTCCCCCTCTTCCGGGCGCTTCCGGCCGAAGACCGCGAGCGCCTCCGTCCCTATACTGAGCTACGCCGCCTGGCTCGCGGCGAGCGCGTCTGGCGACAGGGAGATCCGACGGCGTCCTTCGCGTTCGCCGTGCGGGGCCGCTTCAAGCTCGTCAAGACGAGCGAAGGCGGCCGGGAGGCCATCCTCGGGCTGTGCGAGCCGGGCGAGTTGCTCTGTGCCAGCGCGGTGTGCTCCTTCGCCCCCTACTGCTGCGCTGCGGCCACGATCGAGGACGACGCCGAGGTCGCCGTCGTGCCGCGCAGGGACGTCCTGCAGCTCCTGGAACGGAGCCCGGTCGCTTCGGCCGCTTTCTTGCGCGAGGTCACGGGACGAGGGATGCACCTGTGCGAGCGCGTCGAGCAGCTCTCGATGGGCCTCGTCGAGCGGCGGATCGCACTGCTCCTGCTGCGCCTCGCCGACCAGGTCGGAATTCCGCGGGAGCAGGAGGGTATCTGGATCCCGATCGAGCTGTCGCGCCAGGACCTTGCGGACCTTTGTGGAACTACGATCGAGACGGCGATCCGGACGATGACGCGGCTGGGCCGCGAGGGCGTGGTGCGCTCGTCGGCGCGGGGCCTCGTGATCGCCGACCGGCCTTCGCTCGAGCGGATCGCTCACGGAACGGCCCAGCGGTGACAAGACTATGATGGGCCAGCACGCCTGCGGGGTCGCCCCAACGGACGGGCCGCAGTGCCGGGTCGTGCCCGCGGGTCACCGTCTCGCTCAGGTGCCAGCTCGCCGGCGTCCTTTCGATCACGGCGGCTTTCCTCGCCCCGTTCCCTCCGCTCGCGGCGCGGGCCCTGTAGATACTGGGGGCATGCGCGCTGCTCACCGCCGCCGGCCTTTTTGTCACGGTCCTTGGGAGCACTCGACTCGATCACGATGCTCGACTTCTCACGCCATGCTCTCGGCCTGGGATTCCCGACGCAGATGGTCATGGGAATAGGCGGCCGCTCCGCGCCAGGTCTTCGCGCACTTCTTCGCGATGGAGGTCACCTGGAAATGACGAGCCGCGCCGGGCAAGCGCCATCTCGACACAGCGCCTTGCAGAACGTCAACCTTCGGACCGAAGGATCGAACAGATGAACTGGAACCTTCTCGCCGAAACCTTCGCGCTCGTCTTCCTGGCTGAGCTTGGCGACAAGACCCAGCTTGCCACCCTGACCATGGCGGCCTCGGGAAAGTCCCGCCTCCTCGTCTTTCTTGGCGCGGCAGGAGCATTGGTCACTACAAGCGCGATCGCCGTGCTTCTGGGGGAGGGCATCGCCCGTGCCGTGCCGGAGGTCTGGATCAAGCGTCTGGCGGGGGTGGCGTTTGTCGTCCTCGGAACCCGCTTCCTCCTGGAGCGGGGCTGAAGGGGCAGCAGCTCCGCCTCAGGCCGGCAGGGGCTCCGGCCAGTTGCGGCGATCCACGAACGTCGGCGGCTCCAGCGGCCGGCCCTGCGGGAAGCGCCGCGCCTCGCGCCGGGCGCTCCACAGCAGCAGCGGCCCCGCCACGCGGTTCACGAGGCGGGGCAGGGCGCCCGTCTCGCGCTCGATCTCGAGGCGGAGGGACCGGATGCGCTCGCTGACCACGCGGTCGCCCTCCGCGAGGTACGTCTCCATGGCCCACAGCGCGGCGCCGTAGCCGCCGGCGAGGGCGCGGCCGTAGCGCGCCACGCGGGCACGCACGCGCGGGTCGGGGTCGTCGCGGTAGCGGCGCGAGCCGGCCAGCATCGTGCGCATGATGCGGTACAGGCTGGGGCCGTTGCGCTCGTAGTCGCGCCGGAAGGCGGCGTCGAGCAGCTCCTTCGAGGCGTCGCGTGGGATGAAAGGATGCACGAAGTTGAACTTGTACTGCCCGTGGATGTCCGCCAGGTCCACGTCCAGCAGCCGCCCCTCGGCCTCCACCTGGCTGTAGAGCGGCGTGCCCGGCACCGGCGTGTAGAGCATGAACTGGTGGCAGTCGGCGTCGTGGGCCACGGCGTGCTCGATCTCCTCGCCGATATTGTCGAGCGTGTGGTGGGGCAAACCGATGATGCTCGATCCGTGCACGAGGATCCCGTGCCGCTGCAGCTCGCGGGTGAGCGCCAGCGTGTCGGCGCCCGCCAGCTTGGCGTAGCCACTGCGGGGCGACTCGAGCCCCAGCCAGACCCAGCCGATCCCCAGCTCCACCAGCTCACGCAGCGTGTACTTCGCGATCGCATTGGCCGAGGAGAACACGTACAGTGCCCAGGCCTTGCTGCCTGCCTTCATGCACTCGAGCAGCTCCATGGCTCGTTTCCGGTACAGCAGGAAGTTCTCGTCCATCACGAAGAACGACTGCACGCCCAGCGCGCTTTCCGCCTGGCACATCACGCGGTAGAGGTCCTCGCCCCGCTCGTAGAAGTTGACGAACTTCCCCTTGCCGCCGAAGAAGGCCGAGGTGGTGCAGAAGTTGCACCCCAGGGGGCATCCCACCGAGGGGATGATGGTGGCCGCCGGGTCGCCGCCGCCCCGGGGCACGGGCAGGCCCATGATGCGGAAGCCGACCGAGGAGGGGATCAGCGGGTGTTCGACGGGACGGTCAACCGCCTCGCCCAGGAATGCCCGGAACCAGGAGACCCCCTCCCCCTTCACGATGTGGTCGGCGTCGAGCAGGCGCTCGAGCCCCGGGATGGCCGTCACGTGCCCGCCCACGACGAGCGTGGAGCGTGGCGAGTGCTCGCGCACCAGGCGGCACATCTCGCGCACCTTGCCGAAGTTCACCACGATCCCCGAGATGCCGATGATGTCGTAGCGCCGCTCGCGGATCTCGCGCACGAAGCGCTCGCGCGTGGGGAAGTCGAGCACGGTGCACGGTGCCTCGATGTTGCGCTGGATGAACAGGATCCCCCACGAGCGGTGGGACATGCGCAACGAGAACGGACCCTGCGCGCGCGTCACCTGGTTGTGGTAGAGCTCCATCGGGTTGATGGCCCGGCTGCCGTACTCGTCGTCGCGCGTGAAGGGCCCGAACACGCTGGTGAGCAGGACCCGGGCCCGCGAGCCCAGCGGGTGGACGGGCGCGGACGTACTGCGCTTCAGCCCCATGCCTGCGACCTCACTCCAGGCCGACCGTAGCACGCGGCGGTGCACTGGGAGTGTCACAGTTCTGCATTACCTGAGGGCCGGCGCCAATCAATAGCCGTGTCGCCGCTCACGATGCCGGCGAGCGTCTAGCCCTCCAAGTACTCGGGGGCGATGAACACCGTCTGGCCTGACCGGCGAGTTTGCCGGCCGACCGCTGCGAGACAAGGACGACCCCAGGCACGGCTCGGTCACACTGACCGCTCGGTCGCGGTTCGCCCGTGGGATGGATAAGGACGGGACACTGCGGCAGGAAACGCTCTTTACAGGAGCGGGCCGCTTCAGAGAAGAAGGCTCAACCGCCGCGGGTCCAGGTCTCGAGCTCGCGCCGCCAACGCGGCGCTCGTGCCCGAAAGTACGGGCACTCCTCGGGGATCGCGGCGATCGCTTGCTGGAGGGTCCGCACCGCGTCGGCGAAGCGCCCCAGTCCTGCGTAGGCGCTCGCGAGGGCGTAGAGAAGCTCGACGTGTTCGGGGTCGTCCCGGGCCGCCTGCTCGAGCGACGGAAGCACTTCCCCAGCCTGACCGAGGGCAACCTGTAGCCGGGCGCCGAAGAGCCAGGCCAGGTGATCCTCGTCCTTCTTCTTGATCTCGCGGACGATCTCCCACTCGGCCCGGGCCTCGTCCAACTGGCCGAGCTCGAGGTGGCAGAACAAGAGCCACACGTGGGTCCGGAGGTAGAGGGGATACTTCGGATAGCTCATCTTCCAGACCACGTCGGCCCGCCGGAGGGGGAGAAGGGCTTCCTCGTACCTGCCCTGTTGCGCGAGGGCCACGCCCAGGTTGTTGTGTGCCTGGTACATCATGGGGTCGGCGATGGCGGCGAGGCGGTACCACTTCTCCTCCTGCGCCGGGTCGCGGGTGTGGCGTCCCTTTTCGAAGTAGCGGGTGGTCCGCATCTGGTTGGGGCCGATGGGTCCCAGGATGTCGCCCTGGGCGTTGACGATCGTGAGCGCGTCAACCGGGAAGACCCCCAGGTCGAGGTCGATCTCGCCGATCTGGGTCTTCAAGTAGGCGATGCGCTCGGGGCGCGTCTCGCGCTCGATGAGCGTCACGTAGATCGCCCGCGCCTCGGACACGCGCTCGCTGCGGAGGTAGACCACGACGAGGGCCTCCAGCACCCTGGTCTCGAAGGCGGGATCCTTGCCCTCCACGAGGGCGCGCGCCTTGGAGAAGGCCTCGATGGCCCGTCCGGCCGAGATCGGGTAGGGGCGGTCGGGGCCCCAGTACGCGCGCCCCAGCCCGTAGAACGCCTCCGCGCTGTCGGGCCGCTCGGCCGCGGCCTGCTCGAAGAGCCGCACGCCCTCGTGGAACCGGCGGGCCTCCAGGGCCGCGTTTCCCTCCGCGAGCAGATCGGGGCCCGTCTCGGCGGGCTGGGTCCTCGCGGGCCGCGCGGGGGAGAGCGCGGGGGCGAGGAAGCACGCGAGCACGAAGTAGCCGGCTGCTGCGGGCATGACTCTACGGATGGACCGAGGCTCGACTAGACGCGAGGTGAGCCGGGTCGTCCATGACGGCCGTCATACGAGCAGTCGGCAAGGAGCTCCTACCCTGCGCAGGCACACCGAAAGCCGTGGGACTTCGTGGCCGGCCTGGGCTGCGCCCGGATTGCCTCCGACGCCGTGCTGGCCGTCTTCAACAACGACGAGCTGCAGCAGACCAACGTGCACTGCGTACGCGCCGACCTCCGGCTCCGGCTTCCCGGTTCGCTGCGCCTGGTGCGGGACACGCGATTCCAGAAGAAGCTCGACGCCGCGGCGCCTTCGACCGCGGGATCGTCTCTGCGGATGACGCCCTGCAGGTCCGCACGCGCCTCACCCTGATCGCGGTATTCTAATTGGATGCGGCTCGCCGCGTTGACCCTCCTGCTCGCTTCGTTCCCGGCGCAGCAACCCGTCGAGCCGTCTCGAACCCCGACCGCCCCCGCTCCGGTCGCGGACCGCGCCCGGCTCGAGGTCGTCGAGGACCTCTCGGAGTCGCTGGCCAACGACCTCCTGGAGCTCTCGGTGGCCGTGCGCGACCGGGACCCCGAGCGCATCGCGCCGTTCCTCGCCGACCGCCTCCAGGCGAGCCCGTTTCCCGCCCGGCCGGGGCCGCTCCAGGCGGACGTGAAGTGGATCGCCCGGCGCGCCTGGCTCGCGGGCTCGGGCGCACCCGGCGCCCCCGCCGACCGCTCGCGCGCCGAGCTCATGGGCGAGCTGCGAGCGTTCCTGGACACCTTCGCCGAGATCGAGGACGCGCGCTTCAAGGTCCGGGGGGCCCGATTCGACCCCGCCGCGGAACGCGTGGGGGACGCGCGCGTGCCCAGCGCCGCCCCGGGGGCGGTCGGGGAAGCCCGCGTGGGCTTCTACGTCATCGGCCGCAACCGCGAGGGCCGACGCGAGTGGGCCCGCGGCACCGCTGAGACCAGGGTCCGCAAGCCCGCCCAGGGTCCCTGGCAGTTCACCGCCTTCTCGGTGGCCGGGCTCGACTCGATGGTCGCGACCACCGATCTCTTCTCCGAGGTGGCGTGGCCGGCGGGTGTCGCCCTCAGGATTCCGGCCTACGGCACGCCGGGCAACACAGGCTTCGTGTGGCACGGGGCGGCCGCGGCCGACTTCGACGGAGACGGGGCCCTCGATCTCTTCGTCACTTCGGCCGATCAGAGCTACCTCTACCTGAACGACGGCCGGGGCCGCTTCCGAGACGCCAGCACAGAGACGGGGGTGCGCGCCCTGGCCACGGGCGCCGGCCCCCTGCTCCTCGACTACGACAACGACGGGGACTCCGACGTGTTCCTCGCCGCGGTAGGCGAGCAGGTGCTGCTCGAGAACCGGCTGGTCCCAGACGGGACGCTCCGCTTCGAGGACGTTTCCCTCGAAGCAGGTGTCGCGGTGCCAGCGATCGGCTTCAGCGCAGCGGCGGCCGACGTGAACGGCGACGGCCGGCTCGACCTCTACGTCTGCTCATACAACCGCTACGGCCAGATCACCCCCGACTCGTGGTTCCGCGCCACGAACGGAACTCCCAACCTGCTCTTCGTGTCGCAGCCCGACGGGTCCTTCCGCGAAGAGGCGCGGAAGTGGAGGGTTGACGACCGGCGTTGGAGCTACGCCGCCACCTTCGCCGACGTGAACGAGGACGGCCGCCCCGACCTTTACGTGGCCAACGACTTCGGCGAGAAGGCCCTCTTCGTCCACAAGGGAGACCATTTCGAAGACGAGGCGGCAGCCCGCGGTGTGCTCGACCCCGGCAACGGCATGGGGGCCGCCTTCGGCGACTTCAACAACGACGGCCGGCTCGACCTCCACGCCACGAACATGTCTTCCACCGCCGGCAACCGCATCCTGGCTCGCCTCTTCCCCGACGAGACGCCGAAGGACAACGTCCTCAAGAAGCTGGCGGCCGGCAACAACCTCTACGAGAACGTGGGCGGCGGGCGCTTCCGCGACGTGACCGAGGAGGTGGGCGGCTTCTCCGGGGGGTGGGCCTGGGGAGGCGGCTTCCTCGACTTCGACAACGATGGTTTCGAGGACCTGTTCACCCCGAACGGCTTCATCTCCGGCAAGTCCATGAAGGACACCTGAAGCCAGTTCTGGCGTCAGGTCGTGACGCACACCAACACCAGTGATAAGGGGGCGCTGCGCACCGACCAGTCGAGCCTGATGTTCGGCGAAGGGTTTTCCTTCAGCGGCTACGAGCGGGACCCCCTGTATCTGAACCTGGAGGGCCGCAGGTTCCTGGACATTTCCGGCTGTTCGGGGATCGATTCCCTGAGCGACGGGCGCGCGGCGGTCTTTGCCGATTTCGACAGCGACGGCGACACGGACGTCTTCGTGACCACCCTCCAGGGAGAAGCGCACCTTCTCTTCCGCAACAACGTGGGCGCGGCGAACGGCTTCCTGCGGCTGGCTCTCGAAGGCGCACCGGGGTCTCCGCGAGACGCGTTCGGTGCCGTGGTGCGCGTGCGGACCTCCGCGGGCACGCTCACGAAGATCAAGGCGGGCGGCTCGGGTTTCCTCTCCCAGCACGACTCCAGGCTCTCGTTCGGTCTGGGCGCAGACCGCCAGGTCGCGGCCGTCGAGGTCGCCTGGCCGGGCGCCGGGGTGGAGACCTTCGCGGGCCCCTTCGCCGCGGGCTCGAGCCTGCGCCTCCGGCAGGGCACGGGGAAGGCGGAAGCGCTCCCCGTGCAGGCCGCTTCCCTGCCTGACCCCCTGAACCGGGCGGCGGCCCTGGCCCGCGACCTGAGGGTCAGTCTCGGCCAGCCGTTCCCTGACTTCCCGGTCAGGGCGACGGACGGGAGGGCGACCAGGGTGCGGGCACGCTTGCCTCGGGGCCGGCGCGCTCTCGTCAACGTGTGGGCCACCTGGTGCGTGCCCTGCAAGCGCGAGATGCCTGAGCTCGAAGCCCGGCGGTCGCGGCTGGCCGCTCGCGGGATCGACCTCATGGGCCTGAACGTCGACACCGACGCAACGGCTGACGTCGAGGCGTTCGCGCGGGCCCTCGGGGTGACCTATCCGACCTACTCGGCCGGCGAGGCCGGTATTGCGCAGATCTATTCGGGCGACGCGATCGAGGTGCCGCTCACGTTCCTGCTCGACGAGGCGGGGACGCTCGTGGATGTCTTGCCCGGTTGGTCCGACGCCTCTCGGCGGCGGCTCGACGAGTTGCTCGGCGGGGAGCCTCCTCGCTGAGGCGCCCTCGCCTCAGCAGCGATAGGTGAGGGTCAGGCCTGGAGGAAGTAAGGACGCGGGCATTTTGGGGGCGACGCGGTCCCGTTCCTGGCCGCCGCCCAGGTGAGTGAGTGCGCACCAAGCCCCGGCGCACCCGATCAAGAATCGGTTGGATCTGCGCCGCAAGACGAGCCTGCCCCAGCGGGGCGGCTGAGGATGGCGGGTCCGCCCGTCTTGCGCCGGAAGCGCGGCTGGAGAACACTGACGTGCATGGGAACGGGCTCGACGCACGCCGTCCTCTCGCCGACCGGGCACGGCCGTCGAAGGCGTGCCTTAGATGAAGGTAGCGAGGACGCGCTGCCAGTGGGCGGGCAGCGACCCGCTGTACCTGCGCTATCACGACGAAGAATGGGGCGTTCCGCTGCATGACGACCGGGCGCTCTTCGAGCTGCTGACGCTGGAAGGCGCGCAGGCTGGCCTCGCCTGGATCACGATCCTGCGCAAGCGCGAGAACTATCGGCGTGCCTTCGACGCCTTCGACCCGCGCAAGATCGCCCGCTACGACGCGCGCAGGATCGAGCGACTGCTCCAGGACCCCGGCATCGTACGGAATCGGGCCAAGGTCGCGGGGACGGTCCGCAGCGCCGGCGCGTTTCTCGAAGTCGTGCGGGAGCAGGGCAGCTTCGACCGCCACCTCTGGGGCCTCATCGGAGGTAAGCCGATCCAGAACGGCTGGAAGAGACTCGAGCAGATCCCGCCTGAAACCGAGGAGTCGCGCGCGATGAGCAAGGACCTGCGCAAGCGCGGCTTCGGCTTCGTGGGTCCCACCATCTGCTACGCGTTCATGCAGGCGGCAGGCATGGTGAACGACCACCTGACCAGCTGCTTCCGTTACCGCGAGGTACAGAGAGCGAGGAGGCGATGACCGGCAGAACCCACGTTCCGGTGCTGCGCCGCGGCCGGCCCTACCGGAGCCTCGATGTCGTGCGGGTTCCGCACTTCGCGAGCCGGGAGCCGTTCGTCGAGGTGAGCCAGGCTAACGCCGGGCTAGTCCGGCGCGACCTGCTCGAGCCGTCGCAGGAAGCGATGCGCGGCAGCCTTGCGGCGTTCGGCGTCAGCGCGCTCCTCGACCTGTGTCGCGGAGCCGCGCGCCACTTCGCTCAGGATACGCTGCCACTGGGCGACGAGGACCAGTCACCCGCCGACTACGTGCGCCAGACCTCCGCCACGACCGGCCTACCCCACGTGCTGGTGCGGAGCAACTTGGCCAAGGTGCAGGGAGTGCTGGCGGAGATGGCGACGGTGCTGTCCGGCCTCACGCGCAACCTCGACCTGGGAATCCTCGACCGTGGCTTGGGCGAGGCCGGCGGTCACGCGCTCAGCTT
>Ga0214473_10009382_pt1 | contig 11568 bp, 9 predicted proteins | sample RVTome_7_FD_203509 | JGI IMG/M metagenome (GOLD analysis project Ga0214473, IMG submission 203509) | Soil microbial communities from uranium-contaminated site in the Upper Colorado River Basin, Wyoming, United States - RVT98D197 | ecosystem: Environmental > Terrestrial > Soil > Contaminated >...
GTGCGCCGGCGGGGTGCCCCGCCTCATCAACATGCTCTGCGACCGCGCGTTCCTTTCCGCCTATCTGAGAAATTCCGCAACGGTCGAGCGGAAGGACGTGCGCCGGGCGTCGGAATCGCTGGTCGCTCGGGGAGGCGCGGCAAGGCGGATGTTCCGGTGGGTCCCATGGGTGGCCGCGCCGCTCGCCATCCTTTGCGGACTGCTCGCCGCGTACGGGAGGATCTTTTGAGCCTCCTGCAGGACGCGCTTCGCAAGGCGCAGAAGGGAGAGGGAGGCAAAGTCCCCCCCATCGGAAGCCCTCTTCCGGGCGGAGGCGGCGCACGGTCCGCCAGGCGCTGGCGGCTGTGGGCCGGCGTGGCACTCGCCGCGGTGGTCTTGCTTGGAGCAGGTGCGGTGATTCTCCTTACCCGCTTCCCGCGGGAAGGGCCGATAAAGCCGTTGCCGCCCGTCCCCACGGTTTCGTCGCCGCCGGAACAGAACCTGCCCGCCCAAGAGCGTGTCCCGGCGCCGGCCACGCCCCGCGCTTCGGCACGTCGTTCTCCGTCCGCGCCGCGGGGTCGCGCAGGGTCCGCCGCGACGTTTCGTGGAGAGACCGCCCTTTCCGCGCCGGCAGCTCCCGCGCAGGCGGAAGACGGCAGGGCTTCGCAGCTCACGCGTTTCAACGAGGGAATCGCCGCCCAGGCAGGGGGAGACTGGGAGGCCGCCGCCCGCCTGTTCCAGGAGGTGGTCTCGAAAGATCCGTCGATCGTCGAAGGGTGGAACAACCTCGGGAACGCGCTCCTGCGCCTCGGGGAACTCCCCGAAGCGGACCGGGCGTTCCGGAAGGCCCTCTCTCTCGATCCGGACTACCCCGCGGCGTTATTGAACGCCGGCCTCCTGCGCCTGCGGGACGGACGCCCCGCGGAAGCCGCGCCGTTTTTCGCACGCGCCGCCGCGCTCGACCCCCGCAACCCGGCACCCAGGGTCAACCTGGCCATCTCCCAGGCGAGGCGAGGGGCGATTGCGGAGGCCGAGGAGACTCTTGCGGCCGCCCGGCGAGCCTTTCCGTCGAACGCCGACGTCCTCTACCACCTGGGGACGGTCTACGAACGGGCCGGGAACCGCGATAAGGCGAGGGAAGCCTACGCCTCGTTCCTTGCCGTTTCGAACGGCCGACGGCCCGAGATGGAGCGGCTCGTCCGCGAGCGGCTCCAGGAGTGGGACCGCTGAGGGACCCGCCGGGCTTGACTGTTCCCGCCGCGCCCGGCAGAATGAAAGTACAAATCGGAAGTTCCCGTCGGGCGCCCAGGATGGGCGTCAAGGGAAGATGGTGAAAATCCATCGCTGCCCCGCAACTGTAACCGGCGACGAAATCCGCGAATAGGCCACCGGGGATGGACCCCCAGGGAAGGCGCGGAGAGTAGGCTCGAACCGGAAGCCAGGAGACCGGCCCGACAGGGATTTTCCCGGAACACCTTTCGCGGGCGAAGGGTCGGGACGGCAAAGCGCGTGACACCTCTTTCCCCCCAATCTTTCTCCGGCGAAGGAGAAATGGGTAGGGGGGTTTCTTTTGCGGCGCATTCCGGGCACTATCGCACTCGTCCTTCTGGCTCCCCTGGTTCTCGTTTCTGCGGCGCGTGCCGCCTTCCCCATCGAGCTCTCGGACGATCGCGGCGTTGCCGTGAGGCTTTCGTCCGCACCCCGCCGTGTGATCTCCCTTGCCCCAAGTCTTACCGAGATGGTCTTCCTCCTTGGACAAGAGGAGAAGCTCGTCGGTGTCACCCGGTACTGCAACTACCCGCCGCTGGCCAAGGAGCTGCCGAAGGTCGGAGGAATCGCCGACCCGGACATCGAGAGGATCGTTGAGGCTGCACCGGATCTCGTCCTGTGCACAACGGACGGCAACCCCAAGGAGAAGGTTCGGGCCATCGAGGAGATGGGGATCCCGTGTTTCGCGGTGGCGCCGCAGGACCTCTCCGGAATCTACGCGGCCATTGAGCGGATCGGGGCGCTCCTGGGCGTCCCGGACGATGCACGGCGGGAAGCAGGCGTCTTGCGGAGCCGCGCGGACCGGGCATCAAGGAAACCCGCGGATCCCGTTCCGAGCGTGCTTTTCGCGGTCTCGACCTCGCCGATCATCGTGGCGGGGAAGGGGACCTTCATGGACGAGCTCTTGCGCCTTGCGGGAGGGAAAAACGCCGCCTCGCCGTTTTCCGGGCGGTATCCCAGGTTGACCGTCGAAAACCTGCTGGCGGGAAAGCCCGACATCGTCTTCATTGCGGCCATGGCGGGGGTCGAAAAATTCTCCCGGGATGTGACCCGCTGGAGGGAGATCCCCGCCTTCCGGGACGGGGAAGTTGTTTCCCTCGACGGCGACCTGGTAACGCGGCCGGGACCCCGGATGGTCACGGCCCTGGAGGAGGTGTCGCGGGTTCTCGATGCCTGGCGGAAACGCCATCGCGCCGCGGCGGCAGGGAAGGATCGGGGAAAACGATGAGGCGCGCAGACTCCGTCATCGCCGCGCTGGGGGCGGCCGCTCTCGCCGCGATCGTCCTGTCGCTGGCCACCGGACCCGCCGCCGTCTCCCTCGGGCAGGTCCTCGACGCCCTGGCGGGCCGAGGCGCCGAGGGGACTCCGGCGGAGACCGCGGAGCGGATCGTCCTTTCGCTCAGGCTCCCGCGGGCGCTGCTGGGGTGCCTCGTGGGAGGGGCGCTCTCCTCCTCCGGGGTGGCGTTCCAGGCGCTGCTTCGCAACCCGCTGGCCGACCCCTACATCCTGGGCGTTTCGGCCGGCGCGGCGGTGGGGGCGCTCTGCGCCGCGCTTCTGTTGCCGGGAGACGCCTTTCTCCCCTTGCCCTTCTGCGCGTTCCTCGGCGCCGTGCTCGCCGCCTCCGCCGTGTTCCTGCTGGCCCGGCGCCGCAGCGGGGTGTCGCGCGAGCGGCTCATTCTCATGGGGGTGATCGTGGGCGCGTTCCTGAATGCCCTCATCATGCTCATGGTGGCGCTTGCCCCTCCGGGGAGAATCCCCGGGGCCGTCTACTGGCTGATGGGGGACCTGGGGCTCGGCACCCCGCGGCGCGTCGGCTTGCTCCTCCCCTACGTTGCCGCCGGGACGGCGGTCCTGTTCCTCCTTTCCCGCGGCCTCGACCTGATGCTGCTGGGCGACGATGCAGCGTTCCAGGCCGGGCTTCCCGTGGAGAAGGTAAAGGCCGCCACCTACGTCACGGCGTCGCTGCTGGCGGGGTCCGTGGTGGCAGTCTCCGGCCTGATCGGCTTCGTGGGGCTGATCGTTCCCCACGGGGCGAGGGTCCTGATCGGCTCGGGCCACCGGCGACTCGTACCCGCCGCTTTCCTCCTGGGAGGGACGTTCCTGATCTTGGCGGACATCGCCGCGAGGACGGTGAGCCCCTCCGGCGAGCTGCCGGTGGGGGCGGTCACAGCGTTGTCGGGGGCGCCGTTTTTCCTTTACCTGCTGCGCCGCAACGGGGGAAAGGCTTGAGCGCCGCGCTCCTTTCCGCCAGGGGAGTCCGCTTCCGTTACCGGGAACGGGAGGTTCTTGCGGGCGTGGACCTGGAGATGGAGGAAGGAGAGCTGGTCGTCCTCCTGGGGCCCAACGGCGTGGGGAAGAGCACGCTCCTGAAAATCTTTTCGGGGCTTTTGCCTCTCCATTCGGGAGAAGTGTCCCTGCTGGGGCGCCCGCCGGCCTCTTTCGGCCGCAGGGAAATGGCGCGCATCCTGTCTGTCGTGGGGCAGGACCTCCCCGTCGATTTCCCGATGTCGGTGGAAGAGTACGTGGCTCTCGGACGGTTTCCGCACCAGGGGTTCTTCGGCGGGCTGGCGGCGGAGGACCGGGGACAACGGGAGCGTGCGCTGGAGATGACCGGACTCATGGAATTGCGCCGGTGCTGCCTGGGAGAAATCTCGGCAGGCGAGCGGCAGAGGGCCGCGGTCGCCCGGGCGATCTGCCAGGGGGCGAAGGTGATGCTGATGGACGAGCCGACGGCGTTTCTCGACATTTACCACAGGGTTGCCTTCTACGAGATCGTGACGCGCCTGAAAGCGGAGTGCGGCATCAGCGCCCTGGTCGCCTCGCACGACCTGTCGCTGTGCGCCGAATACGGGGAGCGGATCGTCCTCCTCTCGGCCGGCCGGGTGATGGCGTCGGGGAGGCCGGAGGAGGTTTTGACACCGGAGAACGTCCGGATGGCATACGGAGTGGAGGTGACGTGCGACCGCAACCCCGCCACCGGGGCCGTGCGCGTCACTCCGACGAGGAGGTAGCACGAGGGCGAAAACCGGGGAAGGCGGTGCGAGTCCGCCGCTGCCCCGCATCTGTGACCGGAACGAAACCCGCAAGGAAGCCACTGTCCCGCGAAGCCGGCGGGACGGGAAGGCGCGGGGAGTAGGGGGCCGGAAGCCAGAAGACCCGGGTCGCCTCATCACACCCCTTTCGAGGGAGAGGAGGAAAAATGATCGGAACAAGATGGGGCAGGGTGGTGGGGGCGCTATGCGCCGCAGCAGGACTGTCGGGAACGGCGTACGCGGAAGAGGCGACGAGGCTGGATCCGATCGTCGTCACCGCGACGCGCATCGAGCAGAAGGCATCGGAGCAGGCGTCGTCGGTAAGCGTGGTGACGCGCGAGGACATCGAGTTGAAGAACCCCGCCGTCGCGGGAGACGTACTGAGAGGGATTCCCGGCGTCGACGTCCAGCGGAGCGGGAGCCCGGGTAACCGCGAAAGCATCAAGATCCGCGGCGGCCTGGCGGCGCACACCCTGGTGATGATCGACGGCTTTCCCGTCAACAGCCCCACGCTCGGCTCGTTCGACATCGGCTCGCTGCCGGTGGACGATTTCGAGCGCGTCGAGGTGATCCGCGGCGCGCAGAGCGCGCTTTACGGCTCCGGCGCGGTGGGGGGAGTGGTGAACTTCATCCCTCGGAAAGGGGAAGAGGGGCGGCAGTACGGGGTGGGGCTTGCCGGTGGGAGCTTCTCTTCCGTCAAGGGAAGCGCGTTCGCGCAGGGGGCGGGGAAAGATGGAAGCCTCCGCCTGGGCGTCGGCGGATGGCGGAGCGACGGCACCCTTCCCAATGACGACACCTCCCTCGTTTCCTTCCTGGGGACGGGCGAGGCGGCGGTGGGCAGCCGCAGCCGGGTGCACGCGATTGCCCTTTCCACGGACCAGGAGAAAGGGATCCCCATCGACTTCGGCACGCCGAGGGATGTCAACCACCTGCTGAAACGCCGGAGCTTTATGTCCGGAGTCCGGTGGGAGACGGCCGTTTCGAAGGCGGTGACAATCTCGGCGTCCGGCATGGTGTTCGACGAATTCTTCCACGAGAAGGACCCGGGGGACCCGGGAGAGGCCTTCCCCTTCGTATTCGATGACGTCACCAAGACGCGAAAGATGGATTTCCGCTTCGAGGGGCGTTTCGCCCCCGGCCCGGTCTCCGCCACGTTCCTCGGGCTGGAGTACGAGAAGGACCGCGCCACCGATGCCTTCCGGTCGGGCTTCGGCGACACCGACCTCGCTTCCTCGACCTTCAACCGTTCGGTCTTCGTCCAGGAGGAGTTTCGGCCGTGGATGCACACGGGCATCAGCCTCGGGGCCCGACTGGACAGGAACTCGGAGGCAGGGACGCAGTTCAACCCGAAAGCGGCGGTCTACCGGGAGTTCGGGGCCGGCGGGATAAGGGTGCGCGGGGCCGTGGGGCGCGGCTTCCGCGTCCCGACGATCTCGGAGAAGCAGGACGTCTTCGTGGGGAACCCGGCGCTTTCTCCCGAGGTGGTGGTCTCGTACGAGGCGGGCTCGGACGTTGCGTTCGCCGGCAAGCGGGGGAAGCTTTCGGGGACCTGGTTCTATCAGGCGTTCCGCGACCTGATCCAGTTCGACGCCTCGGTTCCCGGGCCGCTCGGCTTTGGGCAGCTGCGGAACAAGGGCCGCGCCTTCTCGCGGGGAGTCGAGGCGGAGGTAACGTTCCTCGTCGCTCCGCAGGCGGAGGCTGCGTTTTCGTATACGTTCTCGGACACTTGGGACGGGGCCGGCGGAAAACGCATCGTCGGAATTCCCAGGCACCGGGCCGCGATGACGCTTCTCCTGTCGCCGGCTCCGTCGTTCCAGGCGCGGGCGGACTGGCTCGTCGAGAGCGACCAGATCGATGCTCCCCTGAACGGCGCCGCCACCCGTCGCCCCGGCTACGCTCGCGTGGACGTCTACTCGAAGTACCGCTGGGTGGTCCCCGGCGCCGACATCCGCGAGATCGCGCTCTTCGGCAAGATCCAGAACCTTCTGAACCGGAAATACGAGGAGCGGATCGAGTTCCCGGCCCCGGGGATCAACTTCCTCCTGGGTGCCGAGATGAAAATCTGAGAGCGGCGGAGCCGGTCTGAAGAAGGGGGGAAGGACGATGGAACCCGGGGTGGAAGGCAGGGGGCGCTCGACCGGGATCGGACCTCCGCTCATCGGTTCGGCGGCGGGGCATCTTGCGCTTCTTACATGCTTTCTCCTTTGGGGCGCGTCCGCGGGACCGGGGGTCCAAGGCGTTGTCCAGGTTGTCCTCGTCGAAGGAACCACGGGCGCCGTTTCCGCGGGAGAAGCGGTCCCTCCCGCGTCGCCGCCTCCGCCGTTCCCCCCCGCGTGGGAGGATCTCCCGGCTGCTCCCTCGCCGACGGTTGTCGGAGACCCATCCGCTTCCGGTCCGGCGCAGCGGTCCCCGGGCCTCGCCGTGCGGGGGGGAACAGGGGAGCCTGTTCCGGCGCCCGCCGGGGCGTCGGGAAGAGCGCACGAGACCTCGCCGCGGGATGCAAGAGTTCCCGGAAGCGGGGGGATGCTTGCCGTCCTTCCGCCTGCCGGCACCGTCGGCGGGGGGAGCGGCTGGCGGGAAGGGGCGGAGATCCGCCTCCTGCGGGAGCGGATCGAGTCCCGCATCGTCTACCCGGAGGAGGCGATCCGCCGCGGACAGGAGGGGGAGGTGCTCCTGCGCATCCGCGTCGGCGAAGAGGGGATTCCGAAGGATATCCGCGTGACCCGAAGCAGCGGCGCAAGGGCGCTCGACGAGGCCGCCCGCAGCGGCGTCGTCCGCGCCGCGCCGCTCCCGTCCACACCCGGCTGGTTCGAGGTTCCGGTCCGGTTCCACCTCCGCTAGACAGGCTTTGCACCCTCCCCCGAAAGAAGATAGATTATAATTCTGTATAGCCGCTTTCCGGGGGCAAGCGATGGACCGCAGGGTCCTGGAAAAGTGCCGTGAGGAACTCCAGCGCCAGATGGACGACCTGCTGGCGGGTGCGGGCAGGACAGTCTCCGACATGACCGCCGTCCCGGAGGAAAATTTCCCCGATCCCACGGACCGCGCCCTCCTCGAATCGAACCGGAACTTCACCCTCCGGCTCCGCGACCGGGAACGGAAGCTCCTGGTGAAGGTCAAGGAGGCGATCAAGCGGATCGAAAACGGAACGTTCGGGATCTGCGAGGGATGCGGGAGAGAAATCGAGGAGAAGCGTCTGATCGCGCGGGCGATGACCACGATGTGCATCGACTGCAAGACCGTGGCCGAAGAGGAAGAACTAAAATAAGCCCTTCCGGTTCCTTCCGCCATCTTTCGGAGGATCTATGACGGAATTGCGAAAAGACCCCATCGTGGGCCGGTGGGTCATCATTTCCACAGAGCGCGCGAAGCGCCCCCACGAATTCCCGCAGGAGCAGCCCGTCCGGAAAGAGGGGATGTGCCCCTTGTGTCCGGGAAGCGAGCGGATGACCCCCCCCGAGATTCTGTCTTTCCGCCGGTCCGGCACCGAAAACGAGGCGGGGTGGACGCTGCGGGTGGTCCCCAACAAGTTCCCTGCGCTGCGCATCGAGGGGGACCTGGGCAAAGCCGGCGACGGTATCTACGACCGGATGAACGGAATCGGAGCGCACGAGGTCGTGATTGAGACGGAGCGGCACGACATCGACCTGTTCGACCTGTCCGAGAGTCAGTTCGAGGACGTGCTCTGGGCGTACCGGGAGAGGATGCTGGACCTGAAGAAGGACCGGCGCTTCAAGTCGGTCATCGTCTTCAAGAACCGCGGTGCCGCGGCCGGCGCGTCGCTCACCCACAGCCACTCCCAGCTCATCGCCCTTCCCGTCGTCCCCAAGCTGGTGATCGAGGAGATGACGGGCTGCCGGGAGTACTTCCGCTTTCGCGACCGGTGCCTGTTCTGCGACATCATCGTCCAGGAGATGGAACAGAAAGTCCGCATCGTCGAGGAGAGCGGGGAGTTCCTCGCCTGCGCCCCCTACGCCCCCCGGTTCCCCTTCGAGACATGGATCATCCCGAAGCGCCACCAGTGCGCCTACGAGATGATCGAGCGGGACCAGGCAAAGGCACTGGCCGCCATCTTCCGGCGGACGCTGCGCCGGCTCAACCTGGGCCTCGAGAACCCCCCCTTCAACTTCATCATCCACAGTGCGGCCTTCCAGGAAGGCGCCGCGGAGTATTACCACTGGCACATCGAGATCATGCCCAGGTTGACCAAGATGGCGGGGTTCGAGCGGGGATCGGGTTTCTACATCAACCCGACCCCGCCGGAGGAATCGGCCAAGTACCTGCGCGAGTTGCCCGAGTGAGGGAGGCCTAGGCAAGACCCGTGAAAGTCCTGATCGCATCCTCCGAGATCGTTCCGTTCGCGAAGACCGGCGGGCTGGCGGATGTCACGGGAGCGCTCTCCAAGGCGCTGCGGCGCATCGGCGTCGAGGCCGATTGCGTCCTTCCCCTCTACCGGTCCGTCGACCACGGCCGGTTCCCGATGACCCCGGCGGGGCCGCAGATTCCCGTTCCCCTGGGGAACCGGGAGGAGACGGGGGTCGTTGAGGAGACCGACGCGGGCGATGGCGTTCGCGCGTTCCTGGTCCGCAATGACCGGTATTTCGACCGGGAGTTTCTCTACGGCACCAAGGACGGGGAGTACGTCGACAACTGCGAGCGCTTCACGTTCTTCTGCCGGGCGGTGATGGAGTGGCTGGTGCGCACGGGCCGCAAATACGACGTCCTGCACTGCAACGACTGGCAGACCGCGCTCCTTCCCGCCTATGTCCGGACGCTCTACTCGCAAGAAGAGGCGATCCGGTCGGCCGCAACCGTGTTTACGATCCACAACCTGGGATACCAGGGCCTGTTCTGGAACCACGACCTGCCGCTGACGGGACTCGGCTGGGAGCTGTTCACCCCGAAGGGGCTGGAATTCTATGGAAAGCTGAACCTGATGAAGGCGGGGCTGGTGTTCGCCGACATCCTGTCCACGGTGAGCCCCACCTACAGCCGCGAGATCCAGACCCCGGAACACGGGCACGGGCTGGAGGGGGTCCTGTACGAGCGCCGGGAGGACCTGTACGGGATCATCAACGGAATCGACGACGACGAATGGAACCCCGCCACGGACCGCATGATCGCCGCTTCCTTCTCCCTGGAGGATCGCACGGGGAAGAAAGAGTGCCGGGCCGACCTCCTTGCGGAGTTCGGATGGAACGGCCCGGTGGAGGAGCCGGTGATCGGCGTGGTCGGCCGCCTCACGGCGCAAAAAGGACTGGACCTTCTCTCGGAGATCGGGGAGTGGCTGGCCCGGCAGCCGGTGCGGGTCGTCATCCTGGGATTCGGCGAGCGGCCGTACGAGGAGGCGATGGCGGAATTGGGCAGAAAATACCCGGATCGGATCTCCGTCCGCCTGGCCTACGACAATCGGCTGGCCCACAAGATCGAGGCCGGTGCCGACATCTACCTCATGCCGTCGCGCTATGAGCCGTGCGGCCTGAACCAGATCTACAGCCTCAAGTACGGCACCGTGCCGATCGTCCGGCGCACCGGCGGGCTCGCCGACACGGTGATCGACGCCGATGAGGACCCGAAGGGAGGCACGGGGTTCAATTTCCCGGGGTACGACGCGGGGGAGCTGAAGGCCACCGTGTCTCGGGCCCTCGCCGCCTACGCCGACCGCCCTCGGTGGGAAGGGATCGTCCGGAGGGCGATGGAGAAAGACTTCTCCTGGGGCCCCTCGGCGCGGGAGTACGTGGCGCTGTACGAGAAGGCGCTTCGGAAGAGGGGCCGTTAAGGCCAAAGCGACCATCGCGATGGAAAGCGGTACGGATAAGCGTTTCCCCCTTCTCTCGCGGGTGGTCGAGATTTCCAACTCGAACATCCTGATCGAGAACCGTCTCAAGTACCTCTGCGATTTCCTGGCGCAGGAGACCGGCGCGGACAGCGTCTGCATCCACAGGAGGGAACACCGCGGGGAGGACCTGCTCCCCTGGGTCTCCTCCTCCATGCAGATCGACGAGTGCGCGCTCTACAATTTCCGGATCCGGGTCGGGGAAGGAGTCGCCGGGAAGGCCGCCCAGAAACGGGTACCGGTGTTCTACCCGGACGTACAAGCGGACCCGCCCCCGCTGGCGGTCTCCCAGGAGCAGCACGGTTTCACGTCGATCCTTTCCGTCCCCGTCATGGACGACGTGTATCTCTACGGCGTGATGAACGTCTCCACCGTTGCGCCGGCGAATTATTCGGAGGAAACCATCCATCTGTTGCGCGTGGTGGCCACCGAGGTCGCGGGAGCGATCCGCAACAGCCGGCTCTATCACGACGCCCGGAAGCGCGTCTCGGAGCTGATCACACTGAACGAAATAGGGCGGGCGATCACGTCGACGTTCCACGTGCGGGACATCCTGGCGTACGTGGCAAAGACCACCTCGCGGCTCCTCCTGGCGGACGGCTGCACGGTACGCCTGGCGCCGGAGGGGCACGGGGCCCTCAAAGTGATGATCGACGAGGGATATGCCCGTCCGGGCATGCGCCGCGAGCTGCGGGCGCACGGAAAGCTCCTGGCCGGCCAGATCTTCCGGGAGAAGCGCCCCCTCCTCATCAACGGGCCGGAAGACTCGCCCATGTACCCCGCTCTCTCCCGGCAGGGGATCACCTCTTTCCTCGGTCTCCCGATCCTCTCCAAGGGGAAGGTGCTCGGCATCATCAATTACTACTCCAGCTCCCCGAACGTCGCCTTCGACATGGAAGTCGTCAGCCTGATGCAGACTGTTTGCAACCAGCTCGCCAACATGATCGAGAACTCCACGATGTACCGCGAGGCGCAGGCGCTGGCCCAGGCGAACCAGCTCAAGGTGCAGCAGCTCTCCACGCTCTACAACCTGGCGAGTGCGCTGATGTCCACCGTCAAGACCGAACGTCTGCTCCACATCATGATGCGCTCCCTCACCTCCCCCACGGGGCTGAATTTCAGCCGCGCGATCCTGTTCCTGCTTTCTGAAGATGGCCTCGCGCTGATTGCCCGCATGGGGATGGGGCCGCGGGACCGGAAGGACGCACGGCGGGCCGACGACCTTCCGCGGGAGGCGCAGGAGAATGGCGAGGCGGCGGAAGGGGAGGAGTTCCGCAAACTGTTGTGGAAAGACGTCGAGCGGCTGAGCCTCCCCATTTCGGGATCCGGATGCCTCGTGGCAAAGGCCGTCCTGGAAAAACGTCCGGTCCGCACCGGGACCGGATGCGGCCCCTCTTCCCCGGAACCGGCCCGGTGGTTCTGCGGGAACCACCCCGAAGCCTTCGCCGCCGT
>Ga0214473_10009383_pt1 | contig 11568 bp, 11 predicted proteins | sample RVTome_7_FD_203509 | JGI IMG/M metagenome (GOLD analysis project Ga0214473, IMG submission 203509) | Soil microbial communities from uranium-contaminated site in the Upper Colorado River Basin, Wyoming, United States - RVT98D197 | ecosystem: Environmental > Terrestrial > Soil > Contaminated >...
GATGAGGAAGATCTCTACTACGAGTACCCCGAGGAGCATATCCATGAGTGAGACACTGTGGAGCCTAGAATAGCACCGAGGCCAGCTCGTCGCGATACTCGCGGGTAAGCGGGTCGTCTTCTCCAATCAGCGCGAAGATCCCAAGAAGAACCTTCCTGGGAAGCCCATTCTGATAGTTCTTGTCCTGGCGCAGGATGCCGATAAGCCCATCCATCGCACCCGGGAGATTGCCGCGGGCGATCAGCCGACCGGCCTGATGAAGGCTGGCTTGCAGGGGCGAAGCCTCGTCCTCAACAACATCGGCCTTCTCCGCCTCCGCCAGGAACTGTGCCAGGGGTCGCAACTCCTCGGCGCTCGCCCACTCGGTGCTCGGGGGAAAGTCCCTCAAAATCTCGAGAGCCTCCGTCCCCTTGCCCTGCATCAGCAAGGCCTGTAACAGCCCGAGCGCGGCCGGGGCATTCGCCTCGTCCTCCTGCTGTACCAATCGGAAGCTCGATTCCGCCTCGCGCCAGTGGCGGGTGGCGAGCAGGCTCCGCGCCTCGGCGACCGCCTGCTGGGTGGGGTTAGGCACTAGTCGCTCGATAAAACGGCGGACCGCGGCCTCCGGCTGAGCCCCGACGAACTCGCCCTTGACCTCCCCTCCGGAAAGGGCTTTCACCGCCGGGATCCCGCGAACACCGTAGCGGATCGCCAGATTGGGGTTTTCATCGACGTTGACTTTTGCCAGGCGGAAGGCCCCACCGGCCTCGATCGTCAGCCGTTCGAGAAGCGGGCCAAGGACCCGGCAAGGCCCACACCACGGCGCCCAGAAGTCGACGACCACCGGCACCTCATGCGAGCGATCCAGGACTTCCATCTGGAAGCTGCCCTCATCGACATTCACAATGTTCTCAGACAAGTCCACCGCTACCCCTTTGGTTCGAACTGAGACTCAGTCTAGACCTGCAAAGTTAGACTTTCATTGGAGGGCGGGGTATGAACCTTCTCTGCCCACCCTATGGGTTCCTCTTACTCCGGGGGCTCTTCCGGCCCGCTCGGCTGTATGACCTGCACCACCTCGCCGTGCATACTCACCACGACCTGGAAGCCAAGCATCCCCAGCCAGGCGCGGCCCTCTTCGGGCAGGCCGGCCGCAATCAGTCGTTCGAACTGGTCATCCAAATCTCGCAAGGATGACTCAATCATAGCTTTGGTGAAGATGTCCTCCTGGCCGAGCATCTTCATTGTGCCTTCGCTGATCATGTCTTCATGGCCCTGGATCAACTCGCGCATCTGTTCCAACACCTGGCGGTCAATCTTCTCGCTCTCAATGTGCCGGAGAAACCCATCGTCGTCGACGACGTAGAACGCTTCCCCGCCGACCTGAGATACGCCGACTGGCGTGCCGCTCTCATCGATCACAAGTCCACCGAATAGCGCCCGAGGTGCCATGCCTCGATCTTACCAGGGGTTGGCAAGTTGAGACAGGCTCGCTTCGCTCCCCGCCCAAGGCCTTCGCCGCGCCTCGCTTGCTGGCTTGGGATCGTGCCCTTGGGCACGTCGGTAAGAGGAGTCGACGACGCTATTCCCCTATTCTGCGCTGACTAACTCGTGCGCTTCCCCTCTGCCGCAGGCCTGCGACGCGGCCGCTCCGATGCAGCTGACGGCAGCCTATGCGGATCGATATGCTGCAAGAGTAAATGAGTCTCAGGGGTGGACGTTGACCAGCGTCCCGACGGAGGCGAAGCCGAACAACCACTCCGAATCGGGGATTGAAAGGTTGACACATCCGTGGCTCATCGGTTGGCCGAAGTTGTTGTGCCAGTACGTGCCATGGAGCCCATACCCCTTGTAGTAGTACATCGTGAATGGAACACCGGGTAAATAGTAGCCGGGACCCGCCATCGGGGTTGACCGCAGCTTCACGTAGATGCGGAATTGTCCGGTGAGGGTCGGGTGCGCCGCCACGCCGGTGGACACGATAAAAGTGCGAATCGGATCGGCCCCCTCGTATGCCACGACTTTCTGTTCGCTGAGGTCGACGTCGATCCATCGACCCTCGTCTGCCAGGTCGGCCGGGTTCTCGGTGTATTCCCATGACATGTTCGGCCGGGGGGTGGACGTTTCCGTAGGGGTCGGAGTCTCGGTAGGCGTCGGGGTCAGCGTGGGAGTGGGCGTCGGCGTTTCTGTCGGCGTGGGCGTCGGTGTGTCGGTCGGGGTCGGAGTCGGGCTTGCCTTTTCCACTTGGGCAGGCCCCACCTGGGGCTGCTTGGCGTCTGCAGGTTGACCCCCAAACCACAGGCCAACGCCGATCACCAGCGCCAGCGCCGGGAGCATCGCGTGTGGCGAGAAGAGTCTTCGGACGGTAAGGGCCTCGAGGGGCGCAATTTGGTAGCTGAGGTTCGCCGGCAGGCGCGCTTCCAACGCCGCCTGGCGACGCTCTCGGGGAGGGATGCGTTTCATGCACCAGTCAACGGCTTTTCGAGCGGCGGCGCTCTTCGGGTTGATCTCGAGCGCGCGCACGGCATAGGCCAGCCCCGCTTCGAGGTCTTCGGCCGAAGCCGCCATGTACAGCCAGGCAGCCTCAGACCCCGGTGCCAGCGCGACGGCCCGTCGGGCGATCCTTCGCGCGCGCGCCCGATCGCCCTGCCCGAGTGCCGCCTTGCAGGCCTGGAGCATTTCGGCTAGTGCCTGGGGAGAGAGCCCGCCTTGCTTCATGGTCCTTCCGCCTCGCCTGGCAGCGTGGCCGGTTCATTATTGATGTAACACAGGATCCCCTCTGCGATGCCTCTGGCCGCCCGGTCCGGGTGGGATGTAAGGAAATCGCGGTCCAGGTAAAGGAAGCCAGTTTCGATGATCGCCGCCGGGGTCTGGCTGTGGATCTCATAAAAGGAGTGATACTCAGTCATGTCCCGAGTGATGCTGCCCGGGCGGAACGGAAGGTCGGTCGCCTGAGCAAAGCGATCGGCCAGACATGCGACAAGGCGTTGGGCGCGATCGGGGACGGAGGTGTCGAGGGCAGCAGCCACTTTAAAACCGGTGGCCTGGTCGTTAATTGGGACACACGCATCGGCGTGGATGGAAACCAGCGCGATCGCCCGATATCCAGTCAGGCGCGGATCGAACTCTTGCAGCAGGTCGGCCTCAATCCCGGCAGCCTGCAGCCCGCTCACGACGAGGTCAGCAATACTGCTGTTGACCTGGAGCTCTGTCAACCCGTCTGCACAGACGGAGCCCGGATCGGGAAGACCCGTTCCCCGGTTAGGTCCCGAATGCCCTGCCACAATCCCCACCTTCAGGTGTTGGTCTACTTCGGCGCTGCCGCCCACGGCCGTCGATTGCGAACCCGATCCTGCACGATCGGCCGCAGCCGCCAACTGCTCGACCAACTCCCCCGGCCTGAGGCTGGCTGGCGTCCAGGCCGTGAAGACCGTCGCCAGAACAGCCGCAACACCTACACATACGGCCAATTGACGCAGCACCTGGCGTGCGCCAGGTGTTGATCCAAGCTTTCCCTGAACTCTGTCAGACATCGTCCAACAGATCGTACCCTTGTGCCCTGATTATAGCAATATGTAGTTGCCTCAGGCACAGGACGGGGGTAACCCCCTTGGACAAGGCTTGCCAGAAGGGCGAATCTTCGTAGGCATTCGGGGCCCGCCAGGCGGCCTATGCGGCTTACCTGCACTCTTGACAAGCTGTCTGAGTGGCTTATAATATTGATCAACTTAGTCATAGAAATTGGGGTGAGCATGACCTCTTCAAACTGCATGTGTCTGAGGCGGGGACGCTAGCCTCCTCGTCTCAGAACGCCTGAGCGCGATCTCCCAGGCGGCCAACAGACGAGCGACGGCCCGTCCCCGCAGAGCGATCTTCGGATCGCTGTCTGCCGGCGAGCGCCGTTCGCAAACGCTGTTGGCTTTTTGTTTCTCTGGAGGTACGAGTGGAAATGGTCTTCCCCAGCACCAAGATAAGCAACGACATTCTCTCGGAGGCGAATCCGCTATTCGCCCAGGTTGGAAATACCCCCTTGCTTCCACTTCGAGGAATGACGTTTGACCTCCCGGCTGAGGTCGCAATATGGGGCAAGGCGGAATGGTTCAATCCGGCCGGGTCGGTCAAGGATCGGCCGGCCTCAGGCATTATGCGCGCCGCCTTGCAAGACGGCCGCTTGGGTGCGGGCCAGACTCTGCTGGACTCAACCTCGGGCAACATGGGGATTGCCTATGCCACCTTCGGTGCTGCTCTGGGGATCCCCGTCCGGCTTGCGATCCCGGGGAGTGCCGGCCCTGCCCGCCTGGCGATCCTGCGGGCCCTCGGGGCGGAGCTTATCGTCACCGACCCGATGGAAGGGTCGGATGGAGCACGTCTGGTCGCCAGCCAGATCGCCCAGGCAGAGCCGGCAGGTTACTACTATGCCGATCAGTACAGCAATCCGGCCAACTGGCAGGCGCACTACGAGACCACGGGGCCCGAGCTGCTCGCACAGACCGAAGGGCGCTTGACCCACTTCGTCAGCGGCCTGGGAACGACGGGGACTCTGACCGGGGTCGGTCGCTACCTGCGGCAGTATGCGCCCGACGCCCGTCTGATTGCGGTCCAGCCGGATGGACCGATGCACGGTCTGGAGGGCCTCAAGCACCTGCCGACCAGTCATGTGCCCTCCCTCTACGATCCCACCCTTCCGGACGAGGTCATGTCTGTCTCCACGGAGGAGGCATATCAAATGGCCCGCCGCCTGGCCAGGCAGGAAGGTCTCCTGGTTGGTCTTTCATCTGCGGCAGCGACCGTGGCAGCGCTGCGCGTCGCCCGACAAGAGCGATCGGCGATGATCGTCGTCCTTTTCCCTGACTCGGGGATCAAATACCTCGACCTTCCGTTCTGGAGCCAGGCGTGACGGTCATTCTCCCCTCCAGCCTCATGCGCCAGATCCAGGAAAATGGCGAGCGTCAATACCCGGAGGAAGGCGCCGGTCTGATCCTTGGAAATATCGACGAGGGGGCCCGTCGCGTGTCAGGGCTTATTCATCGCGCCAACAGTTTTGAACCTGTGTCAAGAGGCCGTCGTTATGCCATCGATCCCAAGCAAATGCTCGAGGCCGAGCAGGAAGCCGAGAGCCGGGGGATGGACATCGTCGGAATCTTCCACTCTCACCCGGATCACCCGGCCCGTCCATCAGAGTTTGATCTTGCCTGGGCGATGCCCTGGTACTCGTACATCATTACAAGCGTTTCCAACGGCAAAGCAGGAGAAAGCCGCTCATGGCGACTTTCCGACGATCGTAGTTCGTTCGTCGAAGAACAACTTGTGGAGGTCCATTTCGGATCAGCTGAGGAGGAACGATGAGCTTGGTTCGTCTTCCAACACCGCTTCGGCCATACGCCGAAGGCCAAAGGGAAGTTGAAGTGAAAGGGACCACCGTTGCTGACGCACTGGGGAACTTGGCACAGAAATACCCGGGACTCAGCCGGCACCTGTACGACGAGGGCGGGCATCTCCGTCCATACGTGAATGTGTTTCTCAATGAAGACGACGTCCGTACACTCCAGGGAGAGGCCACGCCGATCGCCGACGAGGATCGCTTGGTGATCGTCCCAAGCATCGCCGGAGGAACAAGCGGCAGGCAAGATGCTCAGCCCCTCCGGCCAGTCGACCACGCCGCCCTGCGTGTGAACCAGGCGCTCATCATCAGCCTTCTCGGCGCGGCGTTTATCGCCGCATCCACGACCCTGGTGGCGTTCGTTGGATTGGTGATGGCGATTGGCACGCTATTTGATCATCCAGGTTTCCTGCCCCTCTACCGCCTGCTTCGCGGTCGTGGCCCGTTTAGACCGGACGTCGTGCGGGACAATCCCGAGCCCCATCGCTTTGCGCAAGGGTTGGGCGCTGTGGTCCTGATCGGGAGCGTGATGAGTGCCGCCACGGGGCTGGGCACGATCAGCTGGGCCCTGGTCTGGATCGTCATTGCCCTGGCGGCCCTGAACCTGTTCGGCGGCTTCTGCGTCGGCTGTGCGATCTATTACTGGCTCAACCGGCTGGGGGCTCCGGGCTTTCAGCAGTCACCACCTCCCGGGGCGATCCCCGGTAGGCGGCCGCCGTCCGCCGTCTAGGCATCGATGCTCGAACGACTACTTCTCACCCTACTGCTCGCTGGGCTCGGCTGGCTGGTGTATCGAGCGATCTCCAGCCACATTCTCAGCCGACACGCGGGTCGCGCGTTAAGTCTCGACGGCTACCGGCCAGGCCGGCCGGCAATTCTGTTTTTTACCGCCCCGGGCTGTGGGCCGTGTGACACAGTTCAGCGACCGGCTTTGACCGAACTCAGAGCCCTCTCGCACGGGAGGCTGCAAGTGATCGAGATCGATGCCACCCAGCAGCCCAGACTGGCCGACGCCTGGGGTGTGCTGACAGTCCCGACGACTTTTGTCATCGATTCGCGCGGGCGGCCTCGCGGCGTGAACCACGGCGTTGCCCGCGCCAAGAAACTCGCCGGTCAACTGTCAACCGTCGGGGAACTTAATCCTGCGGGCCTGGATCCGAGCCACGCACAAGAGAGCTAGTAGAATGATCGGTAGAGTGGAGTCCTTCACCGGTACAAGGCGGATTCCCAAATATCCAACAACCGGAGACAGGGCCACATACCACTAAAGGATTGCATATGGACATCCCGAAGAACACAAACAGCAGCAGTCGCCTGTCTCACGCAGAGATCCTGCGCTACTCGCGTCACCTGCTGATGCCGGAAGTCGGACTCGAGGGTCAGCAGAAGCTCAAGGAAGCCTCGGTGTTGGTGATCGGTACAGGCGGCCTCGGTTCGCCGGTGGCAATGTACCTGGCGGCTGCCGGGGTTGGCCATCTAGGCCTGGTCGACTACGACGTGGTGGACTTCACGAACCTTCAGCGGCAGATCATCCACGGGACCCAGCGGCTGGGGGAGAGAAAAGTCATCTCGGCCCGGGACCGATTGGCCGACATCAACCCTTCGATTCAGATCGACGTCTACGACGAGCCTTTCACCTCCGACAACGCGCGGGCGATCTCCGGCCCCTACGACATCATCGTCGATGGCACGGACAATTTCCCCACCCGCTATCTTGTAAATGACGTGTGTGTCTTGACCGGAAAACCGAACGTCTTTGGATCGATCTTCCGGTTTGAGGGTCAACTGAGCGTGTTCTGGGCCGAGAAAGGCCCTTGCTACCGCTGTTTGTTCCCCGAGCCCCCTCCGCCTGGGCTCGTACCCTCATGCGCCGAGGGAGGCGTCTTCGGCGTACTCCCGGGCACTATCGGCACCCTGCAGGCAACGGAGGCCCTCAAGCTCATCCTGGGCATCGGCGAGCCTCTGATCGGCAAGCTGCTTCTTTTCGACGCGCTGGGGATGGACTTCGAAGAAGTCCGCCTCAAGAAGAACCCTTCGTGCAAGATATGCTCCGATCAGCCTGAGGTGACCGAGTTGATCGACTACGAAGCATTCTGCGGTGTCCCTGGCCATGACCGGCCGGAATTGCAGCTGGCCAATGAATGGGAGATCGACGCCGGGGATCTGGCGCGACGCCTGGAGAGCGGTGAGCCGATCCGGTTGATCGATGTGCGCGAGCCCCACGAGGTGCAAATCTCCCACATTGAGGGCGCCCAGCTGATCCCCCTCGGATCTCTGGCAGCCCATATGCACGAGCTCGACAGCGCGGAGGAGATCGTGCTTTTCTGCTCAGCCGGCAGTCGATCGGCACAGGCGTTGCAGCTCCTGGCAGGAGCAGGCTTCCGCAAGATAAAGAACCTGCACGGGGGGATCAACGCCTGGGCGCGCGAGGTGGATCCGAGCCAGCCTGTGTACTGAGTGAACCTCAGGCACCTCGCGGGTAGATTGTTGACTCGGCCAGGGTCTGGGTATATATTATTGAGACAATTTACATCCAGAAATGGCTTTGAAGAGGGCGAGTACCCGCCGAGCCGGCCAACCAGAGAGTGGGGGGCGGTGAAATCCCCACAGGCACGTCGGCGGTGAATGGACCTCGGAGCTGCAGGGCGAAAGGCTGATGGCCGTGTAACCCGTGCCGGAGCTGCCACCGTTATCAAGGCAAAGGGCATCGCGGAAACTCCGCCGTGCTCGAGGAGAGTGAGGCTGGCCTTTTGACCCCGTCGCATCACCGGCGGGGTTTTTGGTTAAGCCAGCCTAACCGGGGTGGCACCGCGGGCGCACAGACGCTCGTCCCCGACCGGGGACGGGCGTTTTGCATTTCCTGAGACCATGCCCGTCGCCCAGGCTGCCTGCCTTTGACCCGGCCCATGCTGGTCCGGTAGTCCCTGCGCAGGAGCGACGGACAGGAGGTGCGAAGAAAGGGACGATCAGTCGCAATTGCGGGTCGTAAGCTGACATGACTCTCACCTCAACCCAATCAAAGGAGGCTGGAAATGACCAACCAGACGCGTTTCATCTTGACCGAAAAGGACCTCCCCAAAGCCTGGTACAACATCAATCCGGACATGCCTACCTCGCCCGGGCCGGTCCTGCATCCCGGCACCAAAGAACCCGTGACACCCGACTTTCTCATGGCGCTCTTCCCAAGCCGGTTCGTGATAGAAGCGGTCAGCATGGACCGATTCATCGAAATCCCGGAGCCGGTCCGTGATTTGTACAAGCTATACAGGCCGAGCCCGCTCATTCGCGCCCATCGACTGGAGAAGGCCCTCGACACCCCGGCTCACATTTACTACAAGTACGAGGGGGTCTCGCCGGTCGGCTCCCACAAGCCGAACACGGCCATCGCCCAGGCATTCTATGCCAAGGATGAGGGTGTAACTGGGTTCACGACAGAAACCGGAGCCGGCCAGTGGGGTTCGGCCCTGGCAATGGCCTGCCAGTTCTTCGGCCTGGATTGCCAGGTCTTCATGGTCAAGGTCTCCTACGATCAGAAACCCTATCGCCGGGTTCTGATGGAGACTTTCGGCGCTTCTGTGACGCCGAGCCCCTCAGGGAAGACAGCCTTCGGACGCAAGGTGCTATCCGAGAATCCTGATAGCCTTGGTTCCCTTGGGATCGCGATATCGGAAGCGGTTGAAGCCGCACTCACATCGGACGGGAAGTTCAAGTACTCCCTCGGCTCGGTGCTTGGCCCGGTGCTGATGCATCAGACGGTGATCGGCCTCGAAGCGATCAAGCAATTCGAGTTGGCCGACGAATACCCCGACATCGTGATTGGGTGCGTCGGCGGAGGCAGCAATTTCTCGGGCTTCGCCTTCCCCTTCCTGCATCAGAATTTCACCGCCGGAAAGAAAACCCGTGTCGTTGCCGTCGAGCCGACCGCCTGCCCCAGTCTGACCAGGGGCCTGTACACCTTCGACTTTGGGGACACCGCCGAAATGGCGCCCATCGTGAAGATGCACACGTTGGGTCACAGTTTCGTCCCACCCGGGATCCATGCCGGAGGCCTGCGCTATCACGGCATGGCACCTCACGTATGTGCCCTCTACGACCACGGCGATATCGAAGCCGTAGCCGTCCCTCAGTTGGCAACCTTCGACGCCGCGGTGAAGTTCGCCAAGGCCGAGGGCATTGTCGCCGCTCCCGAATCGGCGCACGCGATCAAGGCTGCAATTGACGAAGCCTTGAAGTGCAAGGCCGAAGGGGTCAGCCGGGTGATCGCCTTCAATCTCTCCGGCCACGGAAACTTCGACTTGAGCGCGTATGAGGCGTACCTCAACGGCGAACTGAAAGACTACAAGTACCCCGAAGCTGAGATCGAGGCGGCCAGGGAACAACTTCCGCAAGTTCCCGAATTCGCCTGAAGCGAATATCCTCCCTCAAGAAGGCCCCAGGTGCCGCCTGTGACATCTGGGGCCTTCGCCAATCTCTGAGTATGCCACCTGTCAGGTTGTTCCAGAATCAGGTACCTCCCCGCCGTCGGGGCTCCGCCTTCCCCGAATATGAATGGGGGTCTCGGCCATCCTGCGCTCAGTCGCCTTTCCCGGCCACCCACAGATAGTAGAATGGCCCGCGAGTGCCATGAAGCGCATCATTCTCCACGCCTTGATCTCGGCCTCCACCGCGCTGGCCTCGTGCGCCTCGCCATCCCGGTCGACGCCGGCCGAAGCTCCGGCCTCCACGGTCTTCTCGACGCCGGCGCCCGGCGAGCGGCCGACCGCGCTCCCAAGCCCGACCCCGCCGCTTGTGGCGGAGTTCCAGGACCTCACACTGATCCCCGGGCGACTCCCCGGCGACTGGTCCGTCATCGGCCTTGTCACGAATCGGTCGACGGGTTCCGTTGGGGAAGTCGAGCTGAACGTCGGTCTGTATGACGCAAATGACACTTTACTCGCCCATCAGGTGATCAGGCCGGCGTTGGCCATTATCGGCCCGGAGGCGCAGTCCCCATTCACGGCTCGCTTTGCCGGCGCCGCAGCCGCCGATCACGCCCAAGCTGATGTCGTCGCCTACCAGCCTGCGGACCGATCGCCAGCTCCGCTCCAAGTCGACCAGCTCGACCCACGGCCCATGGGTGACGGGCGAACCGCGGTGTACGGCCGGGTTGTCAATATCGGTCCGCAGACGATCGAGATCGAAGAACTTGTCGTCATGGCGACCACGCTGACCGGCGGCCCGATCGCGCTGTCGGAGACGGCGGCCGGGATCTCCTTTCTCCGCCCCGGTGAGACAGCCCCATTTGTCACCGTACTCGCAAGCTACGACCCTGCTTCTTCTGTGCATGCGTTCTCCTCGGCGCGATCCGTCACGGCCCCGGCCGATCCGGCCCTCAGCTTCCCCGAGCCGCCGCGAATCGAAATCGATCAAGAAGGATCCCCGCTCGTCATCGGGATCATCCGTAACGACGGCGCCGACTGGACGACGGCCGATGTCGTCGTCAGCCTTCGGCACAACGACGAACTCGCGGGACTTGCCGAGCTTCGACTCCCCTGGCCGCTCGCCCCGGGGGAAACTCAGGCTTTCTTGTTGGATGAGTTTCCCGGCCTGGTCCCGCGCATGCGGAGCATAGGTCTCGAACTGACCAGTCTCGCCGTCATGAGCCAGATCGATCCAGCGGCCTCACGAATCACTGCCTCAACCCCGATCTCGCTCGATACGAGCGTCACAGCTCAGGAGGTCATCAGAGGGACTCTGTTCCTCAAGGGAAGCGTGACCAACGGCGGATCAAGGAAGGTCGATCGTCCAAGCGTTGTGGCAGTGCTTCGCTCCACCCGGGGAGAGGTGCTCTCATGCGGGTTCGTGATCGCCGGGGCTGTGCTCGAAGCAGGCGATTCTCTGCCCTTCATCTTGACTCTTCGCCTTCCCGATGGCGTTGATCTAGGGACAGGGGAGTTCGATGTACGCGCGGCGGGGTTCCCGCCTGAGTGAGGACTACCCGCCTTCGGTCTACCTCACAAACAGTTGCCCGGACCCTCTTGCTTGGTGCGGTCTTGAGGTCTGCTCCACTATGATCACTCCCCTGAGCGCATGGGTGGCCACTCACCTTGCGCGCGCTTGGTTTCGGGGCTGCGGATCTGCCCAGGTCGTGGATCACTACCTGCCAATCAAGTGTCTGCGGCTGGATTGGCAACCGTACCATTCGAGAGTACGGGAGTTCAAAGCTCCTG